>Ga0209409_1000278_pt1 | contig 54247 bp, 38 predicted proteins | sample AD_JPNMR1_MetaG_FD_184424 | JGI IMG/M metagenome (GOLD analysis project Ga0209409, IMG submission 184424) | Active sludge microbial communities of municipal wastewater-treating anaerobic digesters from Japan - AD_JPNMR1_MetaG (SPAdes) (version 2) | ecosystem: Engineered > Bioreactor > Anaerobic... | reverse complement strand
GGTCACCTACCTTAGCCACTGGTTCAAATTTCCAAATCATGGTACGGTCTAAGGAAGGACTTTCTGCCCCACGGACAATATACTCACCAAATTGTGCTGCTATTTTATCTAAGGGACGCTGTACTCCATCATAAATAGACCGAATCAATCCGGGTCCTAATTCTACGCTTAATGCTTCTCCTGTCCTGAATACAGGTTGTCCCGGACCAATACCTCCGGTCTCTTCATACACCTGTATGGAATAATCTTCTCCACGTATTTCAATAATTTCGCCAAACAATTTGGCATTTCCGACCCGAACCATTTCATACATACGTGCACCGGACAAACCACGCGCAACTACTAACGGTCCGGATACTTTAACAACTTCACCCTGAATGTTTGTGCTCATATTCTATTTCCCTAATGTTCCTTATTTTTATTCATCATATAATTTATTTCACATATATTTTTATTATTTATTTTCATCAGGATTGTTCCTCTTTACCGAGCATATCTACTCCAATGGAATACTCTATCTGACGCTTCAACTCTTTAAAGCCCAGATGGATACTTCCTTTATGTGTAGGTATTGTCGTAATAACAGCATTGCTAATTAAACGATAATCCTGAATAAGTTCTTTCGATTCCTGAGCAAGTTCTTCTGTAATCAAGATAATTTCTGCCCCACCATCTTGTTGTATTTGCTGAAATGCCCTCTGCAGGTCGTTCGGCGTCAAGGCATGAAATACTTCAAAACCTGCGGATTTAAATCCTTGAATTAAACTTTTTTCACCTATAACATACGCTTTATACATACGTTTGCCTTATCCTATCTTTCAACATTGCTGAGGGCAAGCCATTCAGCTTCCCACTAATAAGCAGTTTTAAGTTAAATGCCTCAACATGCATTCCCCAACAAAAAGCTCCAACTCGCTCAGGACCCATTGTTTGTAATTTTGCATGTTTAACATAGTTCGTAAGTAAATCTGAGGTCATTTGTTCAAACTTCGGAATTTGTTCATCCTCACTTAAGTCTAAACATTCACGCCATATATCTCCTACAATTCCTGGGATAACTCCACCCCAAGACCGAAGTTCATTTATACTACACAACTCACCGACAAGATGATTAAATGGCTCAATAGGCAGAAGATATTGTTGAAACATTTTCAAGTTATGCCCTGCCTTCAATGCACGCCACAATACAACTATTAATTTCGACAAAATTCTAAGTTCAGACCAATCTTTTAATAGTGGACAATCTAATTGTGAAATAAGATCTAAATAATGCCTCAAATAACTACCATCTAAAACAATGTCTGTAATCAGCGGATTTTCAGATTGAACCCCTGCAGGATTACATATCGCCGTTATTGCTGGACGGATAACCTCTGGGAATAACGATGGATTAGCGGAAGCAATTTCTGCAAGTCGTGATTCGGTAAAAATATTTTTAGGGAAAAGAGGATTTTTGCCGTTTATTGCTCGTTTTAGGTTTACATAATCTTCACTTAATAAAAATACATCCGTAATCTCTGGTGAAGGACATGCTTTCTTTAATTCATATATCTGAGCATGAACATAATTATCAATTATCGTGCTCCAGTCCTCCCACGTCTCTGCCCCAGGAACCATAAACTCACGTAATGTTGTCTCTTGAAGACGATGTAATACGTCCTCTGGCTTCTCGATACTTCCAAGATTCATAAAAAAGTCATAGGACATTAACCGCCCTTCTAATACGCTGATTTGTCCACATACAAATCCCCAACGATGTTGTCCTTTCGAAAGGGCTTTCAAACACCTACTCCTTCTTGTTTCCTAAATTAAGTGTTCTCACTAAATAACTTCTGTGCAATGACTGGGACTAATTCCCGTTGTAAATCTGCCAAAAGAGTATCTATCGTCTGGTCAATCTGGAAGCCTTTACCGATAAACAAAAAACCTCCACGTGCAGGGAGATAATTTTGTTCATCAATTGTAATGGCACCTGCTCCCTTTTGAGCATTCCAGTTAGTAACCAAGGTTTTAAATATATTCAAATCGTCTTTATGGACTCGAAGAATGCCGTTAGACTCATTGGCAATGGCACGTTCCATTAACTTCTGCATTAATTGCTGATATTCATTTCCAGGGATACGAAGTATTTCCTGCTTCGCTTTTTGAAACACTTGATTTATTATCTGATTCTTTTCTTTTAGAATCTCTTTATTGATTTGTCCCTGAACCTGAACTAATTTACGTGCCATCTCTTCATCAATATTGCGAATAGCAGTTTGATACTGCCGTTCCGCTTTTTCCTCGGCATTTCTCTGAGCAGATTTCTTTTTTTCGTCGGCTTCTTTTTGTGCGGCTTTTATAATCAATTCCGCTTCATGCTGAACTGATTCTAATACCGCTTTATTAATTTCTTCTAATGCCATTGTTTTTTCCTTACAATGGATACAGTAAGATGTTATTCTTATTGTCCACGAATATATGCAGTTACATTATTATCAGCAGTTAACCAGTTAATAGCAAGGATAGCCACTAACAATGCTACCACAGCATACGTTTCTACCATAGCAGGCAATATAACAGAGCGACCAAATGCCTCGGGTCTTCGTGCAACTAATGAAATACTTGCCGCTGACGCTTCACCCTGCCATTGGGCGGAGAAATACAATGCAAGTCCAACTCCTAATCCCAAAACGAACAGGGCTAACCCTGTCCCAGGTGTGATTATCATCTGTCCGGAGATTAAACCTGAACGGACAAAGATAAGTATGGCAGTAATAAATCCATAGAACCCTTGCGTTCCAGGCAATGCCAGTAGCACCAATAGTCTTCCAAAAAGGTCCGGTTTTTCGCTTAACACGCCACCTACCGCTTGAGAAGCGATACCAATTCCTTTTCCGGACCCGGAGCATCCTAAACCTACGGCTAAACCTGCTCCTGCGATTGCTAATCCACGACCAATTTCGATTGCAAGTGCGTTATCCATACACTTATCTCCATGTTTTAACGGTTATCAGTTGATTTATTCCATTTACATTTATTTTCATTTTATTTTTTCTCATCAGAACTTACTAAAATTGCATTTTCAGAGTTAAAACCTAACGGTTCGAACGCCTTTCCACCACCTTCGTAGAAGCGACCAAAGAATTCAACTAAAATAAGACGCATTGAGTGCACAAAAGCACCCATTACGCTAATCAGGAAATTAAACATGTGTCCAATAACCAAAGCAAAAATAAATATGAAAAACCCTACATAAGGGATGGGGCGTACAAGATTCGCAATCATGTTGAAAGACATAGCCACTATAGAGGTAGTTAATCCTAATGCCAATAAACGGCAATACGACATCGTGTCACCAATAAATGCGGTGATACCATAACTACCTACAATACCGTAAAGACTAATTAACCCTGTAATAAATCGGGCAATTGGGTTTGTCTGGTCGCGTCCCTGAGTTAAGACTAACCCTAATGCTCCTAACCCAAATAATGCGATACCAAGCCAATTCAACCACACTGGTGGAGTAATAAACATACCACTAACGATGATAATAAAGCCAGGCAAAGCGATAAGCCATAATAATCCGTCCATAATTGCTCCTGCTTTATCACCTCGCTTTGCCATACCATACATTTTCAAACCGATGCCAAAAAATTGATTTACAATCCCAATAAACAAAGCAAAAAGCAATAATACTACTGGCTGGTCCATTGGATTTAGTATTGTCGTTTTTTCAATTACCCTCTGGAAAATATTATTTTCACCTAAATATTCAGGTTTATATAAATCACCAAAAAAAGAACCTAATAGAAAACCGAATAAAATTGTCGGTAAGGAGGCAAAAAATAGTAATTTTGAAAAATTATATATACCTTCATAAGGTTTGGTTCGTCTCATAAGGTAAAGACTTGCTAATAACAAAATCAGCCCATAAGCCACATCGCCGAAGCATATCCCAAAAAATAAGTAAAACCCCCACATCAAATAAGGTGATGGGTCAAAGAAATCATAAGGAGGTAAACCATACATATTAATTAACATCTGGACAGGACGTACTAATGGGGGTAATGTAATACTTATTGGAACATCTTCCCCTGGTGCAGGGTCATCTACTAATATCGAAACTTCCGGCATCTCAGACTTCAATGTCTGACTTAATTTTTCCAAGTCCCTTTCACGAACATAACCTGTTAATATCTGGATATACTTTCCCTCAACTGCTAATGTTTTGGACATAACCATCCGTTTTTTATTGTCCCAATAAGCCTTCAATACCTCGACTGTCCGACGGTGAACAGACAGTTTATGTGCTTTATTTGCAATTTCTTGGGCTTGCACACGTAACCCTGCCAGATCTGCCTTAAGTTCTCGGATATGGTCACGAACAGTTCCAAAAATTTCTGGTAATACAATCTCTTCGAAGCCATTTTCCCTTAAAACTTTTTGAACTTCTTCAATATCCATAGGTAAACATGCTACAAGTACCCAAACCTCATCCTTGGCTGTGTATTTTGGAATATCATTAACTTCCCCTGTTTGCCGATAACACGTTCCATGATGTACCAATTCTATTGCCGTTTTTTTGTTTAACGAACCCTTATTAATCAATTCCAAATAAGAAGCATAAGAAATCTTGCCAAATAAAAGTTTTACCCTTTTTGTGCTCTTAAAATCGCGAATGGTAAACGGTAAATCTTCAAACGGTTCTAATTCCACAATTTGATTTTCAATTGTGGATATAGCCCTCTCCACCTTCCGATATTCTACATCAAGGTCTTGTGCTACACGAAAAACTTCTTCTAAATTAAACTTATGAAGAGCATTATCCAATTCCTCTTTGGTAATTAATAACGGAACAGGTGCCAAACCCTGAATAAATCCTTTTACTACAGGAGCAAAAATATCCAACAAAGATAAAATCGTTTGTATTTTCTGTAAATTTGTATCAATTTCTTCTGTTACAATATCAGGCCGTTTTAAGCACTCTTTCAATTCAGGATAATTAGTTAGAACATCCGTTACTTCATAAATGCCCAAACTGTGCAACGTTTTAAGCAACCGCTGTGATGCCTTCTTTGGCGATAATAATGTAACTTTTTTCATTCGGTCTATAGCCATAGCCCGTACTTTCTTTCCCTAAAACTGTTTGAGCCTATTCACAACAAATTTTACTTGCTCTTCAATTTTACTCTGCGGAACTTCACGTACCTTTCTTATTTCTGATTCACCTTCAATCTTTAATTTTTCTTCTTCTTGCTTTTCTTTCTGTTCAGCACTTTCACGATACTTCTTAATCTTTTCTTCATTACTTTTTTCTATTTCTTCTACAATCTTTTTGGCTTCTTCTTCAGCACGTTCAACAATCTTTTTGGCTTCTTGTCGAGCCTCTTCTAATATTCTTTCAGCCTTTCCCTCTATATCTAAAATTTGCTTAATAAGTATAGACATATCCCTTACCTTCTATAAAATTTCTACCATTTATACCAAAACCGAAGTATAAAAGTCAAATTACCTATATTTACTTATCGTTAGGTATATTAAAACCTTGAATTATATCTTTCATAACTCATATAATCCCTTTCGAATATGTTTTATATTAAACCAGTTCATAAAAAGGAATCCATTTATGGTACCCTACTTTATCATGACCTTGTCCATTGCCCTATATTTTGCTGAACTTCCACCAGGGACTATTGTCGCATATTCTCCTGCAAATTCTGGGATATATATAGGTTCGCCAGGTATTATTAGTCTTCGGGAATGTGTATATCTTGCGAAACATGATGAATTTGGTCCGATGTCTACCGAACATACACTTGCAGTAACTCATGTTTATCGTTCTGATGATTCTGGTAACTCATGGAGGCGAATTTCCACTGTCAGAGGGATGTTCTGGGCAAGCATTTTTGTTCACAACAACTCTGTTTATCTCTTAGGCACAGATAAACATCATGGGAACATTGTTATTCGCAAATCCGTTGACGAGGGCTATATATGGACTGAACCATCTACGCGGAATTTCGGCATTTTAGAGATTGGCCAATATCACACTGCACCTGTACCTATTATTGAGTTTAATGGCAAACTATGGCGAGCCTTTGAAGACGCCATGGGGAGTGAGCGTTGGGGTGACCGTTATAGGGCAATAGTGATGAGTGCTCCTATTGATTCCAACCTGTTAGATTCAAGAAACTGGACTTTTAGCAATTATATCGCAAAATCCAAAGATTGGCTTAATGGTGAATTTTATGCCTGGTTAGAAGGAAATATTGTACCAACAAAAAATAATACTTTAGTAAACATTTTGAGAGTGGATACTCGTAAGGGCGGAAAATGTGCAATGGTAGAGATTGATAATGATGGTAAAACAATCCATTTTGACCCTGAAAAAGGTTTCATAAATTTTAATGGTGGATCCACCAAATTCACAATCCGTTATGATGAAAAAACACAAAAATATTGGACATTGTGTAATTGGCCTACAGAAGAGGAGGTAAAAAAACAACATTCTGCAAAAATTAGAAATACATTAGTGTTAGCATATAGTCCCGACCTATTTCAGTGGACGCCGTGTAAAATGATACTACATCACCAAGATACTGAAAAACATGGTTTTCAATATGCAGATTGGGTATTTGAAAATGACGACATTATCGCTGTTGTAAGAACCGCATACGATGACTTTTTAGGCGGTGCTAACAACTTCCATGACGCTAATTATCTTACGTTCCACCGTATTAAAAATTTTAGAGACTCTTGTAATTAACAATAAGGCATACATTTTTAAGAATGAAAGGAGTGTAATAAAATGTCTAAAAATATAAAGAAAAACGTTTTGTTCTTATGTACAGGTAATTCATGCAGAAGCCAGATGGCTGAAGCCTGGACACGACACTTTTGGGCTGATATTATTGAAGCCTTTTCCGCTGGAGTCGAAAAACATGGTTTAAACTCCTATGCGGTTTATGTCATGAAAGAATCAGGCATAGATATGTCTGGGCAGTATTCAAAAACTATTAATGAATTGCCAATAAAAGATTTCGACCTCGTTATCACAGTTTGTGATAATGCAAGAGAAAAGTGTCCCTTATTTCCAGGAAAAGTCAAAGTTATCCATATCGGCTTTGATGACCCTCCATATTTAGCTCAATTTGCAAAAACAGATGAAGAAAAACTGAATATTTACCGTAGAGTTCGAGATGAAATAAGAGATTTTGTTAAAAATTTAACAAAATACCTCTAAATACAATAAATTTATATAAAACCTCTATGCTAAAAAAAATGAACAAATAATTTTTAAACTGAAACAGATAAAAATAAAATTAAACGGATGAAAATAAACGTTTCATTTTCTTCGAGATTTTATCTTGTAATTACATACATAATTTATCCTAAAACAACCCATCTCCTTTGTTCAGAGGCCTTATTTAATAGAAAAATTAAATTGTAAAATTACATATTCTTACTTGCATAATCAGTGCAAATAACATATCATTTTTATTATAATGAACTAACAACATAAGATATGCAAACATGTTAACACTATTATTCAACATTTTTATTCTTACAAATACGATTTTTAACAATGCTGATACAGCCACGCTAACTACTAAAAAAGTAATTACATTTGGCTACCAAAAATTTACAGAACAACTTTCCAATCCTGACTACATCAAACCCTTCACAGACTATTTATCTGCGGAACTTCCTGAATTTGAAATAAAATTTTTAACTCTTTCTGATGAACAGCTTCTTCAAATCATTCCATGGGGTGAACTCGACTTTATAATATGTAATCCTTACATATTCATTTATGCAGAGAATATGGCTAATTATTCTGTCATCTCAACAATCTCGCGCAAAGGACCTAATAAAAATATTGAACATCAAGCAGGGGTCATCTTTTGTAAAGCAAACCGCACCGATATTAATGATTTAGAACAACTGAAAGGTAAATCTGTCTCCGCCCCAGGTAAATATTTCTTCTCTGGTTGGATACTTCCTCTATATGAATTCAAGGTTCACGGAATAGACCCATATCAAGATTTATCATCATTAATTTTTACTGGCAGTCATGATGCAGTTGTTCGTTCGGTTCTATCAGACACTACCGATGCAGGATGTATAAGCGCATTCTACCTCCAAAAATTTATTAATGATGGAATCATACAATCCAAAGACATAAAAATATTAAATCCAAAAGATGACCGTACTATCACATTTCCACATAGTACCGATGCCTATCCCGAATCGTGTTGTATTGTCCATAACACCGTTCCAGAAGAAGTCAAAAAAAAGGTTATCATAGCACTTATAAAAATCTCCCCTGATAGCATAGAGGCACAATGTTTCGATTCAGCAGGCTGGACAACACCACAAAATTATCTCGGTGTTAAAGCATTAATAAGTAAACTCAAGCTTCCACCTTTTGACAAAGCAGAAACGGAAACCATTTCTTATTTCCTTAAACAACATCCTTACCTGATTGCTTCACTTCTTATCATCTGGACTTTGCTTATTATCTCTATTATATCCATCATATCCGCATATCGTAATATTAAAACCAATATTAAATTAGAATCACTCCTCCAACAATCAAAAATAGCCCAGAAAAAATTAGAAGAGAGTGAACGAAGATACCGCGTCTTAACAGAGCAATTTCCTGGTGTCGTCTATATATGCAAGAACGACGAAAACTATACAATGTTTTATATTACTGACGGTATCTTTGACCTTACTGGATATTCAAAAGAGGATTTACTTACATCACGCATCACATATGCCCAACTGATACACCCAGAAGATTTAGATTATGTTTACAATGAAATTAACGAAAAAATTGCTCAAAGACAAACTTTCCATCTTTTCTACCGTGTTCTACATCATGATGGATACTTCAAATGGGTTGAAGAAATTGGGACAGGTGTCTGGGATAATGATACGTTCCTTTATCTCCAGGGATACATCTTTGATATAGATGAAAAGAAAAAAAGAGAGGAAAAAGAGAAAGAAAAAACAAACCGTGTAATTCTCGAACGGGAAATCATTTCATATATTCTCACACGTCCTGAAGTCGCCGAAGGCAACTTTAACGAATTAGCACGAATCACTACCGAAGAAATTGGTAAAAAATTAAAAATTCCACGCGTTAATATCTGGCTCTTCAATGAAAATGCTACAAAATTAATCTGCATTGACCATTATGAATATTCCATTAATATCCACTCCTCTGGATTCGTATTAACGGAAGAAGATTTTGCTAATGAGTTTAAAGAATTGAAAAATACAAAATACATAGACGCACATAATGCATTAGAAGACCCACGAACCTGTGGATATGGCAAAAATTACTTAATACCCCTCGATATTAAATCTATGTTAGATGTAGGTATTCGTGTCGGTGGAAAAAATGTTGGTCTTATCTGTTTTGAATACACAAATAACAAACATACATGGGACGATGATGAAATAAATTTCGCATGTCAGGTTGCTGACCAATTAGCATTAGCAATTATCAATCAAGAAAAAAGAAAAATAGAACAACAAAGAGATTTGCTCATCAAAACTATCGAATCTACCGATGAAGGGGTTATTATTACGGATTTGGAAGGCATCATTATTTATGCAAATCCCGCAGTAACTAAAATTTCTGGAATTGAACTAAACACTATTGTAAAAAAACATATATCAACTTTCTTCAGCGAATATTTTTATCAGGAAAAAATAATTAAAAAATTAAATATACTCAAATCTGGCAAGGTAATCCGGGGTGAATATGAGCTATCAAGGCAAGAGCATATCTTCTATACCGTAGAATATGCTATCTCTCCCCTATTCAGTGAAAATGGAGAATTATTTAACCTTGTAATTACTTTTAGAGATATTACCCAAGAATTAACTATTCTTAATGACTTAAAGCAGTCCCAAAAAATGGAAAGTATCGGACAATTGGCAGGTGGTGTTGCTCACGACCTTAACAATCACCTTCTCGTAATGATGGGCTATGCAGAATTAGCAGAGAGAGAATTACCTCCTGACTCACCTGTACTTACCTATATCAAAGAAATTGAATCCTCAAATCAAAAAGCAAGCACATTAGTCCGACAGCTATTAGCTTTTGCAAGAAAACAAATTCTTAAAAAAATGGTCATAAATATTAATGATATTGTTAAAAATATATTAGGTATGATACAACGACTTATTCAAGAAAATGTCGAGATTACGACTTTATATGACCCATCAATTCCTCAGATTGAAGCAGACCCCAATGCTATTGAAGTTATACTCATGAATCTTTGTACCAATGCCAATGATGCTATGCCAGATGGCGGAAAACTTATCATCGAAACTAAAAGTATCTACCTATCAGAAGAACAAACACGAGGTATCCCATGGGCAGACCCAGGAAAGTATGTCTTAATATCTGTTACAGATACAGGTGTGGGAATGGACAAAGATGTTTTGGAACATTGTTTCGACCCATTTTTCACGACTAAAGACCCAGGCAAAGGAACAGGATTAGGGCTATCTACCGTATACGGGCTGGTTCAACAACATCGTGGGATTATCCATGCCTATTCTGAAGAACATAAAGGAACAACTTTTAAAGTTTACCTACCAGCTGTTATGGATGAGATAGAAATCAAGAAAGGTGATAAAGAGGAAGAAAGTGAAGTTCCTCTTACTGGAAATGAGACCATTCTTTTAGCAGAAGATGACTCTGCTGTCCGTTCTGTGGCTACACGTATTCTTGAGCAGGCTGGTTATCGTGTTTTCTCCGCTGAAAATGGCGAAGAAGCTCTCAATATCTTTTTCAAACACATTCAGGAAATTGACCTCGCAATCTTAGATGTTATCATGCCCGTATTAGGTGGAAAAGAGGTTTATAATAGAATTAAAAACATCAAACCCCAATTACCCGTTATTCTATCCACAGGTTATACAGAAAATTCGATACACACAAACTTCATACTCGATGAAGGACTAAATTTGCTCAATAAACCCTTTGGAAGAAAAGATTTATTAAAAATGGTACGCAAAACTTTAGACCAAAAGAAAAGTTAGCACAGTATTACAAACATTACAAACACCTTTTACATTACTGAAATATGCAAACTCCTCCATTTTCAGGGTTCGACAGAAAAAGATATATCGATTGGCTACGAATTATTGCTGTACTGCTTCTAATTCCGTTTCATACCGCAATGGTCTTCTTTGAATATGAATCCTTTTATGTTAAAGGTTCAGAAACACATCCATTGATAAATATATTTGTCTTTCTTCTCTCTCCGTGGCATATGCCCCTTTTATTCCTATTAGCAGGTATGTCTTCCTACTACGCTACCTTAAAAAGGACTGACAAAGAATATTTTATTGAACGGACACGACGCCTTCTAATCCCTCTTATTTTCGGCATCTTCATTATTGTTCCACCACAACCTTATTTTGCCTACTTAAAACACGAACCAAATACTTCATTCCTACAATTTATTTCTCAATACTTCACAAGTATTAAGGATAACTTCACAGGATACAACGGTTCATTTACCCCTGCCCATCTCTGGTTCATTCTTTATCTTTATATATTCAGTATCCTATCGATACCTTTATTTTCCATATTGAGAAAACGTTCCGAATCAATAGATAAAAAAATATCTAAACATAGTTTATTACTCCTATACCCTATCATCTCAGGATTAGCAGAGCAAATACCCTTTTTTAGTGATAAGAACCCCTTCTACTACTACACCTATTTCATTATTGGGTTCTTCATTGCATCTCACGAATCCATCGAACATGCAATCTACAAAGAAAAAGACTTATCCCTATACCTCGGCATTATAACCATGTCAACCTATATTATCATAATTTCCATTTTCCCTCCATTTGCAAAGTACTCAACTATGGATGTTCTATTTTATATCCTGCGTCGGTTTAATTCATGGTTCTGGCTTATTTGGATATTAAGTTACAGCAAAAAATACCTACACTGCACCTCAAAAGGGCTACAATATCTTACCGAAGCCTCGTATCCTATATATCTTATTCATCAAACAATCATTGTTGTTGTTGCCTATTATGTAATTCAATGGAACATAAATATATGGCATCAATTTTTCATTATTATTTTATTTTCTGTCATTCTTATATTTGTTATTTACCACTTTATTATAGGAAAATATAAAATATTGCGGTTCCTCTTTGGAATGCGTTAAAACCGTGGAGGTTCAGATATGCAAAATTATCTTCGTTGGCTATCTCGGTGGTATGTTCTATCCTTCCTGACTATTACCATAATATGTGGGGCATTCTGGACTTATAGAGTCTACCATTCGAGCGACCAATGGCTCCGAAAACTTGTCCTTGCTCAAACAACAAACATTGCGGAAAGTATTGACACTGATGTCATCAAAAATTTTACGGGTTCAGAACAAGATTTTGATAATCTACAATATAACTCTATATTAAAGAGACTTTACATCTTGAAGTCCCTTATCCCTGATTGCAAATACATTTATCTTATGGGCAGAAATGAACAAAATCAGGTATTTTTTTACCTTGATACCCAAGAAGGTACAGAACAAGAAATACCACCTGCAAAACCTGGAGAGATATACGAGGAAGCGTCTGATGAACTTATCAACTGTTTTGATACAGGTGAACCCTTCGTTGAAGGACCTTTACCTGATGAATGGGGTATCTGGATAAGTGGAATTGCACCTATTCACGATAAGGCTTCTAATAAAATAGTAGCTGTTCTTGGAATGGACATTGACGCAAAAAATTGGAAAATCCTTGTTTGGAAACACACGTATCCTACCGTTACTTTCACTTCACTCATCATCATTTTTATCCTTCTATCTGGAATAGGTTTTAGCCAGAGAAATTCAAAAAAGGATTCTTCCACCCGTCATGCTGAAGCAATCTTAGCCTTCCTTGTATCATTAACCATCGTCCTATCTATAACATGGACCGTCTATACAAATAACAAAAAACACAACTGGGAAAACTTTTTTATTACGACAAAAATAAAAATAACTAAACTAAAAGAGGATATACGAGATATACAAAAATTAAAACTGCTTACTATTGCCACTTTCTTCCAAAGTAGTGAAGAGATAACACAAGAAGAGTTCTTAAACTTCACAAAACCGTTATTAAAAGATACAAACTTTTCCTTGCTTTGGATACCTATTGTAAAACACGAACAAAGAAAAGATTTCGAAACATTAATAAAACAAAAAAGTCAAGATGATTTTTTTATTTGGGAGTTTGACACAAATGGGTCAAAAATCCCTGTGAAAGAAAAAGATGAATATCTACCCGTCTTGTATATTTCAAGTCCACAAAATATATCCCACTTAAAGGGAATGGATATAAGTTCTTACCCCTTACTTGTAAACACAGCGAGACATTCCTTAAAAACACTACGAGCATCCATGACATCACCGATAATACCAAGCTTTTTGAATGCTAATAATGAATATACAATTCTATTTCAACCTGTTTTAAAAGGGAATGAACCACAAGGCTACGTATCTATAATCATAGATATCCGCACCTTTATCTACTCTTCATTATATTATGAAGAGCTAACCTTAAAAAATGTCTGGCATAAGTTCTCATTTCTGCAAATATTTAGTCCAGACAAAATCTCCGAAATCTTTTCTTCATTTACAATAAATGATTTATCAGACGCTTTAAGGCTATCCAATGCCAATTACCTTTTCTTTCCTCTTTTGGCATTCCAAAATTTATATGGCATATTAATCACCCCTGCTAATTTGTTAGGCTACTACTCTATTTATAGCATTATCACAACTTTTAGTATAGGACTATTCCTATCTATTTTATTAACAATTACTATTTCTCTTCTTGTAAATTATAATCAATCTCTTAAAAATCTTGTAAATCAAAGGACATCAGAACTTTATCACAGCAGGGGACTTATTAAAGCAACCTTGCACTCCATCGGTGACGCTGTCATTAGTGTAGATATTACTGGAAATATTGTTGAAATAAATCGTCCTGCTCAACTTCTTTTAGGTCAAACCGACACCGAAGTTATTGGCAAGCCTATTAAAGATGTTGTTCATCTTAAAGATTACACCACAAAACAGGTAATAGAAAATCCAGTTGAAAAAACACTAAAAACAGGTAAAGAAGTAGATATCGGGAATAATACATTATTAATCTCCAGAAATGGTAAGGAATATAACATCGCCGATAGCTGTACTCCCATTCATGATTCAGAAGGTAACATGGTTGGAGCTGTACTTATTTTTCGTGATGTAACAGAAGAATACCATCAGAAACAAAAACTTATAGAAAGCGAACTATTCCAGCGAACACTTATGGAAAGTGTTCAGGCAGGTGTTATCTTGATTGATGCAGAAACCCATATTATTGAGTATATCAATCCAGCAGGGGCACAAATGTTTGGAGCGGAAAGAGAATGTATTGTTGGACATGTTTGCCATAAATTTCTATGTCCCACCGACGTTGGAAAATGCCCAATGAACAAGCCTGGGACTGAAATAATCAATGAAGAGAAAATAATACTAACAGCAAAAGGGGAGCAATTACCCGTTTTGAAATCTGCGAAAATTATAAGTGTTGGTGGGAAAAATAAAATCTTAGATTGTTTTATCGACATTTCAAAAGAAAAGAAGAATGAACAGGCATTAAAAGAAGCAAATCAAAAGCTTCAAGACGCAGTTAAAATAGCCCATGACCTTGCCATGAAAGCAGAGATGGCAAGTATTGCAAAAAGTGAATTTTTATCTAATATGAGTCATGAAATTCGCACACCGATGAATGCTATCATCGGTATGACCAGCCTCCTCTTAGATACAGACCTCAACCCCGAACAACGTTATTATGCAGAAACTATACAATCCAGTAGCGATTCTCTCCTTGCATTGATTAATGATATTTTAGACTTCTCAAAAATCGAAGCCCAAAAATTAGATTTAGAACATATTAACTTTGACCTCATAAGTCTTTTAGAAGATTTCTCTCGACTCATGGCAATAAAAGCGAGTGAAAAGGATTTAGAACTTATTCTCTCTATCGATGAAAACGTGCCCTCTTCCCTTATTGGCGACCCAGGTCGTCTACGACAGATTCTAACAAATCTTGTCGGCAATGCAATAAAATTTACTCACCAAGGGGAAGTAACAATTAAAGTGCAATGTTTAGAAACTACAGAAGAAGAGGCTTTCCTAAAATTTATTGTGAGAGATACAGGCATTGGAATTCCAAAGGATAAAATTAATCTTCTATTTGAAAAGTTTACTCAGATTGATTCCTCCACATCGCGGAAATATGGAGGGACAGGTCTGGGTCTTGCTATATCAAAACAACTTGTTGAACTTATGCGTGGTAGTATCGGCGTTGAAAGTGAATATGGCAAAGGTTCTACCTTCTGGTTCACGGTAAGACTTAAAAAACAAAAAGAGGAGAACAAACCTAAATATATCTTCCCAGAAGATTTACAAAATGTTCGTATTCTTATTGTTGATGATAACGCAAGTAATCGAGAAATCCTTCATATCCGTCTTAAATCATGGGGTGCTCGACCAGATGAAGCACCTAATGCCTTTATTGCCCTTCAAAAACTTAAAACAGCCCAAAAAGAAAATGACCCGTTCATTATCTGCATCACAGATATGCAAATGCCAGAAATTGATGGCGAGGCATTAGGAAGGATTATTCTCAGCGATGAAAAACTAAAAGATACAATACTTATCCTACTCACTTCCATCGGTGCACGCGGTGATGCAAAAAAATTTGAAGACATTGGATTTTCCGCATACCTGACCAAACCTGTTCGCCATTTAGAATTATTTGAAGTCTTAACTACATTATTGAGTTTACGAAAATCATGGCAACAAGGTGAGAAAAAACCATTCTATAATCCATTTATCTTAACACGACATAGCATTCGCGAACTTCAAAAACAGCGAAAACAATTCAATGCCAATGTGCTATTGGTTGAGGATAATGTGGTAAATCAAAAAGTTGCGGTCGGAATGTTAAATAAATTAGGAATAACACCTGATACCGCTAATAATGGCAAAGAAGCCTTGGAAATGTTGAGCAAAAAAGATTATGACATCGTTTTTATGGATATCCAGATGCCAGAGATGGATGGTTTTCAAACAACTCAAATTATTAGAGACCCTCTTTCACCAGTCTTAAATCATAATGTTCCCATTATTGCTATGACCGCTCACGCATTTGAGGAAGATAGAACAAAATGTCTGCAAGTAGGTATGGATAATTATATAGCCAAACCTATCTCTATGGAATCAATAATTGATATTTTGGAAAAATATCTACCCGATAAAACACAGAAAGATACTGAGCAAAATATTATCGTTACCGCACCTAAAGAAGATGCAAAGGAAAAAGCCTCACCCGTCTCAACCTCCTTCTTCCAAAAGGAGACCCTTTTCGATTATAAATCCTTCATGAAACGGGTTATGGATGATAAAAACTTGGCAAATACGGTTATACTCAGTTTTTTGGAAGACATACCTAAACAAATAGATACCCTAAAAACATCCATCTCAGAAAATAGAATTAATGATGCGGAACGGCAAGCTCATTCGATTAAGGGTGCTTCTGCAAATATCGGGGCTGAAAGACTTCGTGAAATTGCATCTCAGATTGAAAAATTATGTAAAGAAGGAAAAGAAAATGATGCTAAAAAATACATACCACAATTGGAATCACAATTTGAAGAACTGAGAACATACTTAAAGGAACTATTCAATGAGTGAGAATCATGCAGAAATAAACATTTTGGTAGCCGAAGATGATACTGTATCCCGATTAATCCTTACTTCCGTTTTAAAAAAATGGGGGTATAATCCTATTGATGTAACAAATGGCAAAGAAGCCCTCGAATTATTGACTAAAGACCCTCCTTTGCTTGCAATACTCGATTGGGTCATGCCTGAATTAGATGGTATTGACGTTGTAAAAATGTTTCGTAAAGCAAATAAGGAAGCATCAACATACATCATTATCCTAACCACAAAAACAGATAAAGAAGATGTTATTGCTGGATTGGAAGCGGGTGCCGATGACTATATCTGTAAACCATTTGATAATGACGAATTATGGGCACGGATACGAGTCGGACTACGAACAGCCACCTTACAAAAAAAACTAATTGAAACACAAAAAGCCCTTGAATACGAGGCTGTTCATGACCCACTCACCAGCGTCTTAAATAGACGTGGCGTATTTGAGCGACTTCAAGAAGAATTGGAACGTGCTGAAAGAAACAACCTCCAAACATGCATTGCAATGTGCGACTTAGACTATTTCAAAAAAATAAATGATACGTATGGACATCAAACAGGCGATGACGTATTAAAAGGATTTGTAAAACTCATCCGCAGTCAATTAAGACCTTATGACTTATTAGGCAGAATCGGTGGTGAAGAATTTCTTATCGTTATACCAAATATTAACAAACAAGACGCAATAAATACATTAAAACGACTTAACACCACTATCCAAGAAAATGAAATTGACACAATTACAGGGAAGCATAAAATCACAGTAAGCATAGGGGGTATACTCATTCAGGGTAAAGATACAATAGACAGTATAATTAAATATACGGATGAAATGTTATATTTAGCAAAAGAAAAAGGAAGAAACCAGGTTTGTTTTAAGGAGTTAACAAACTATGAGTAATTCAAAAAAAAGCAATCATAAAAACAATAACATAGAGAATCCTGAGTGTTCTCAAATAACATTAGCATATATATTGGACTTATTACCAACGGGGATCTTTATTAAAGACAAAAATCTAAAATATATAAAAGTAAACAAAACATATGCATGTTTCTTTAATAAACAACCGAATGAAATCATACAGCTCACCGACTCTGACCTTTTTGATAAAGAAACCCATAAACTTTTTGTAGATGCATGTAATATTGCCCTTCAAGGAAGTGCATTCCAAAATCCCGATTTTGTCCTCCAAATTAATGGGGAGAGGCGACATTTCATTGCATATATTGCCCCTTTGAAGGCTACTGATGGTTCAATTGATGTTATTTTTGGGTCTATGCTTGATGTTACTGAATTTCGAGAAACTCAAACAAATTTCAAGAACCTATTCTACTCAATGCAAGAAGCCTTTGCAGAACATGAAATGATATATGATGAAGAAGGAAATCCAGTGGATTACCGATTCATTATTGTAAATCCAGCCTTTGAGAATATGACTGGACTTAAAATAGAAAATGTCATTGGAAAACGAGTAAAAGAGGTATTACCCGACTTGGAACCCTTCTGGATTAACACGTATGCTCATGTGGTCAAAACAGGTAAACCTATCACCTTTGTAAATTTAACAAAGAGTTTAAACAGATATTATTTAGTCTATGCATATAAAACAGGTCCCAAACACTTTGCATGTATATTCACAGATATTACAGAACAAAAAAGATTTGAAGAAGAAATAAAAAGATTAAATCGTGAATGGGAAAAGGCTTACCAAAACATCAACAGTGTTATCTGGTTTTTAGATGAGGAATTCAAAATTACACGCACCAATAGTATTGTTAAGGAAATTTTAAATCTCGCCCCTGAAGAGGTATTAGGTAAAAGATGTTGGGAAATCATTCACCACACAAAGGAACCACCTTCCTTCTGCCCAGTAATAAAATTAATGAAAACAAAAAGAAGAGAACGAGCGCTATTCCAACAGAATAATAAATGGTATGAAGTGGTCGCAGACCCTGTATTTAATGATGATAACCAGATTATAGGAGTGATACATATCCTTTCAGACATTACTGAACAAAAACAATTAGAACAAGAAAAAGAAGAACTACAAAAACAACTTATACACTCCCAAAAATTAGAGGCATTAGGACGACTTGCTGGAGGTATTGCCCATGACTTCAATAATATGTTAAGTGTTATTATGGGAAATATCGAACTGGCACTTTTCAAAGAGAAGGAAATACAACCAATTAAAAACTATCTCATAGAAATTCGCAATGCTGTTGAACGTTCAGCAAATCTGACACAAAAAAATCCTTGCCTTTGCAAGGAAGCAATCTACTCAACCCAAAGTGATTAATATTAACAAAGAAATACAACAAAATCTACAACTCTTAAAAAGAATTATTCCTGAAAGAATCCTCATTGAATTCCAACCCGCTGATAATTTATGGGATGTGTTTGCGGATTCTGCCCATATCGATACAATTATACTTAACTTGTGCGTTAACGCTCGTGATGCAATTCCTAATGATGGAAAAATTACTATCAAAACGGAGAACATAACGATAGATTCAGAATTCACTAAAAAATACATTGAAGCCACCACAGGCGATTACGTACTTATCAAAATATCCGATACTGGGACAGGTATACATCCCGACATCCTGCCGCATATTTTTGAACCATTCTTTACAACCAAAAAACAGGGCGAGGGCACAGGTTTAGGTTTAGCAACTGTGTATGGAACCGTTAAACAAAATAATGGTTTTATAACTGTAGAAAGCACTGTGGGCAAGGGAACTACGTTCACTATTTATCTGCCAAGATATAAAGAAGAAACAAGCGAAAATAAAAATGACACAAAAGACTGGATACCAGAACTTGATGTAATACCCGAAGAAAAAAGAGGAGCAGTTCTAATTATAGATGATGAAAAAAGCGTCTTAGACACGTTAAGTTATATTATTTCTCGAATGGGCTTTGAACCTATCTTGACAACTGACCCAATAGAGGCTATAAAATTAGCCAAAGAAAATAAAGGTAAGATAAAGTTACTCATTTCTGATGTTATTTTACCTGTAATGAACGGCTTTGATTTATCTAAAAGAATAGAAGAATTTATCCCATCCTTAAAAACACTGTTTATCTCAGGTTATGCAGAAGAACTTATAACTCATGAACTTCAACCTTTACAAGAAGTGCATTTGCTCAACAAACCTTTCTCTATTCAAATATTAACCCAGAAAATAAAAGAACTATTAGAACTGTAATATCATCTACACGTTTATGTAAATACATATTAAACCCAATACTACACTTCATTCCCATTTTTGCATTCGCCTGATTTACGAATATTTAATCTTGTATATAACTTGCAGGGGAAACAATTACTCCTCCAGACAGCAATACCTGCACTATTTTCAGGAAAGACTTATCTTGAATATATTAATGAGGGTTAAATAAATACCCACAAGGATAAAAATTATCCCTGTAATCCTTCGTGCCCAGAGTTCGGCAGATGATAAAAAATTATATGCTTTACTAACTTTGGATGTGCTAAATGAAATAAGAAAAGCAAAAATAATAACGGGAATACCCGTGCTAATTCCATAGAAAAATGGGACTGTAAAATCAGAGCCTGTTTTTGTAGCCAACGGTATTAATCCACCAAAAAATAATGCAGCGGAGGTTGGACAAAAGGATAAGGCAAAAAGTAATCCAAGTAGAAAAGCCCCTAACAATCCCCACTCTTCAACTTTCTTATTAAAGTTTTCCATCTTAAAAGATATATTGAGATTAATTTTTATAAGGTCGAGAAGAAACATCCCTACGATGATAAGAAGAGGTCCAATAACTTTATTCATATATTTCTGCAGGAAATGTGAAAGAAACGGCATATCTAACAAACTTTTCACAAGTATAAAACTGAGTATAATATAGGCAATAGTTCTACCTATGGAATAAACAAACCCATTCAATAGAACGAAACCGGGGTGCGTTATTTTCTTAGATATATAGGAGATAGCAACAATATTTGTTGCAAGAGGGCAGGGACTGATAGATGTTAGGAGACCCAGATATACCGCAGATGAGAGAGCCAATAAAAATTGCATTCCGTATTTATCCCTTCAAATAGTGACGGACATTTTCCTGTATGTAGTCATAATATTTTACTTTATCTCCATGAACCAGTTCCCAGACCCTCTCTAAACGTTTCCAGTCTTGAGGTTTTCCATTTACATTCCATTCTACAACAACACAACGTGTAGATAGTTGAAAGTCCTGTATAAAATGCTCATTTTGCGGTTCCTCAACATTTACACTTCGGAATTCCAACTTCCCTGTTTCCAATTCCGTCTTGAAGGCATTTTCAACTGCTTCTTTTGCATACTTTTCAATTGCTCGACATGTAGGACAACGAGCAGTTCCATGAAAATAATACACAATAACCTTTTCATTAATTTTTGAATTAGTGGCAGTATCTTTTGAAGAAGTGCTATCCTCTTGTGGAACCTCTTCTTTAACTTGTTTCTTCACATCAGAAACAATAACTCGATTGTTTCTGACTTCTGAATATACAAGATAACCTAATGAAACACAAACAAAAAGAATTAGTAAAGCAGAGATAATATTTTTCATATCTTCTTCCTCTAAATTATAATTATAATGTAATATCGTAGGATTATGATGCTAATATCTTTTTTATTTCTTCAACGGAAGGGACTTTCCCTGCTGTCTTTACTTCACCATCAACAACCAGTGCGGGTGTCATCATAACTCCATAGTCCATGATTTTCTGGATGTCGGAAACTTTTTCAATATCACATTCCATTTTAAGTTCATCTACTGCGGTTTTTGCGTTGTTATATAATTGAACGCATTTCATACAACCGGGACCTAACACTTTAATTTCTTTCATATTTATTCTCCTTTAGCATGGGTTGTTAATATTCTTATTTTACCAAATTACCAAATATATTTTCAAATAGATATTCGGGTATAATATATCTCTGTTATTTTTAACGAATATTAGATATATTAGGTAATATTTTTATAAAAAATTCAAGTTGAATTTTATTTGGCTATTTTGCTATAATTTCAAATAGCCAATAATTTGTTATAAGGAAATCATTATGAACAAAAAATTAAAAGACAAATATGAATTACATGCTCAGGTACTAAAGGCTCTATCTCATTCAACACGACTTTTCATCGTCAATGAATTAGCCCAAAATGAAAAATGCGTCTGCGAACTACAAGAATTGATTGAAGATGACATATCTACAATTTCAAAACATCTATCTGTATTAAAACAGGCAGGTATTATCGAAGACCGAAAAGAAGGTTTACGGGTATATTATCGGTTAAAGTTAAAATGTCTCCCTATGTTTTTATCATGCATAGAAAACATAATTATTGAAAAAGCAAAAATGCAATTTGAGATTTTAAATCTATCCCAAGAATAACGTCTCCAAACTTAAATTAATTCAGAAGGAATCAAATTATGAATTTCAAACAAGAGTGGAAAATTTTATTTCTGATTGTCTTAATATTTTTTGTCTGTTATTTTCTCCCTGTTGGGACACCTCGTTTTGATAATGCAGTAATGGAAGCACTTTATCTGATTAAATGGTATGCACGGGAACATGTATTACTATGCCTTGTTCCTGCTTTTTTTATTGCGGGTGCTATCGGTGTGTTTATCAGTCAGAACTCCGTTATGAAATATCTCGGAGCCGATGCCAATAAGTTTATCGCTTATGGAGTAGCATCGGTATCAGGAACGATTCTGGCTGTCTGTTCCTGCACCGTGTTACCTCTTTTTAGTGGTATATACAAAATGGGTGCAGGATTAGGACCTGCCACTGCGTTTCTCTACTCCGGGCCAGCAATTAATGTATTAGCCATTATCCTTACAGCCCGTATATTAGGTTTAGAATTAGGGCTTGCTCGTGCTATAGGAGCAGTTTTATTTAGTATTATTATTGGACTGTTAATGTTTCTAATCTTTCGCAAGGAGGAAATCCAGCGAACTCAAAGGCATGCAAACATGCCTGTTTCAGAACCTACACGACCTCTATGGAAAACTGCCGTTTTCTTTGCATCCATGATAGCAATACTTGTATTTGCAAATTGGGGAAAACCCGAAAGTAATACAGGGTTCTGGTATTTTATGTTTCAATATAAATGGATATTTACTTCTCTTTCCGGAGTTATTTTAGGGATTATTCTTGGATTATGGTTTGAAATTCAATGGTGGAAAATTATTGTTACTGCTATGGCATGTATTATCGTTGCAATTCTTTTTCCACATGAACCCGTAGTAGCATTTTCTGTTGGTTTTATCGGTCTTTCAATTATCACACTGACAGGAACAGATGAAACAAAGGAGTGGTTCTCCTCCACATGGAATTTTGCTAAACAGATACTTCCTCTTTTACTCGCTGGTGTATTTATAGCAGGCTTTTTATTAGGCAGACCGGGTAATGAAGGGGTAATTCCCAATGCATGGGTCTATACCGCAGTAGGAGGAAATTCCATCCGTGCCAATTTCCTCGCATCTATAGTTGGCGCTTTCATGTATTTTGCCACACTCACGGAAGTCCCCATATTGCAGGGGTTAATCGGTTCCGGTATGGGCAAAGGACCTGCATTAGCACTTTTATTAGCAGGTCCTGCATTATCTCTTCCCAGCATGATAGTTATATACAATATTTTAGGATTGAAAAAAACAGTAACCTATATTTCCCTTGTTGTCATTATGGCAACTATCACAGGCATTCTGTTTGGAGTTATCGTTTAATAATTAAAAATAAGGATTTTTTTATGAATAACTCAACAGTAAAAAGATTATCATTTTTAGAAAGGTTTCTAACCTTATGGATTTTCATTGCTATTTTTGTAGGTATTGGTATAGGTTTCTTCCTTCCATTCATTACCCAGATTATTACAAAGATGCAAGTAGGGACTACATCTATTCCTATTGCCATCGGACTGATTCTTATGATGTATCCGCCACTTGCACGGGTTAAATACGAAGAAATGGGTAGGGTTTTCCAAAATAAACGGTTATTAACCTTATCATTAATTATGAACTGGATTATAGGTCCTGTGGTAATGTTTTTTCTGGCAATCATCTTTTTACGAAATTATCCAGGATATATGATAGGGGTTATTCTCGTTGGATTGGCAAGATGTATAGCAATGGTTATTGTCTGGAATGAATTAGCAGAAGGAGACCGAGAATTAGCAGTGGGTCTGGTCGCCTTTAATGCTGTATTTCAGGTGCTTTTTTATGCAGTGTATATTTATATTTTTATTACCATCTTCTTGAATTTATTGGGATTGGCAAGCGGTTTGAATATAAACATTTCTATAGTTGACTCCGCTAAAACGGTGTTCATCTATCTTGGCATACCTTTCCTCGCCGGAATATCTACCCGTTTTGGACTAATTCGTCTCAAAGGGAAAGAATGGTATGAGAATTCGTTTATTCCCAAAATAAATCCGATTACATTGGTAGCATTATTATTCACAATTGTCGTTATGTTTTCATTAAAAGGTGAATATATCATTAAACTACCGTTAGATGTAATACGAATATCCATTCCACTGGTGATATACTTCTTTTTTATGTGGTTTGTTACTTTCTTTATATCTAAAAAAATGGGGGTAGAATATTCTAAAACAGCCACTGTAGCCTTCACTGCCGCAAGTAATGACTTTGAATTAGCAATAGCAGTAGCAGTTGCAATTTTTGGAGTGCATTCTGAACAAGCCTTAGCTACCGTAATTGGACCCCTGCTGGAAGTTCCTATCTTAATTAGTCTGGTAAATATCTCATTAAAATTAAAAGAAAAGTTTGCAAATAAATAACAGGCTTTTTAACTCTTCTACTATTTAATTCAAATATTTTTTCCACCTCTCTAAGTTTATAAAAGTTATTTTGTTTTATTTTATGAAACCTGATTAAAACGATAGATGTCAAAATAGTAGAATTATGCTAATTTCTTGCAAAGGAAAATACAATGCGAAAAACAGGTTTCACTCTGATTGAACTGCTTGTTGTAATTGCAATTATCGCAATACTTGCGGCAATTCTTTTGCCTGCTCTTGCCCGTGCTCGTGAAGCAGCGCGTCGTTCCAGTTGCCAGAACAACCTTAAACAATGGGGTCTTATCTACAAAATGTATGCCAATGAAGCCCGTGGAGGGAAATTTCCGCCCATGCAATTTGAAGCATATTCACATCGCCGTGCAATCATCGCATTAGGACCTATGGTTAATACAATCTACCCCGAATATTTGACCGACCCAGCTATTATTCTTTGTCCATCAGACCCGGAAAATACCATGCAAAGCCTTATTGACCCTGCAACAGGGAAATTTAATTTAGCAGAAGAACGTGACGCTATCGATTTAAGTTATGTATACATAGGTTGGGTTTTAGATAAATGTGAAGATACAGACCCACAAATTGGTATTGCTGATATTATGGCATTATTACCACATATCCCCCATGATTTCGTCCTTGACAATCCCGATGCCACAGGACCCCAACAGTTTGTAGCCCTGTTTATTGGACTTTTTACAAAAGCCATCGGATATTTGCATGGTGGAAGCGGTGAAGCCTATTTCCTTGCAAAAAGTTTCGAATTAGCAGATAGCGATTGTCCTGTCATTAATATTATGAGCAATGAACCCCTCGGAAATGGAAATACCAACACTATCTACCGATTAAGAGAAGGCATTGAACGATTCCTCATTACTGATATTAATAATCCATCCGCAAGCAATCAGGCACAAAGCGAAATTTTCGTTATGTACGATACATTATCCAGCATGGTAAAGTATTTTAATCATGTGCCTGGTGGATGTAATGTTTTATATATGGATGGGCATGTTGAGTTCTTACGTTATCCTGGTAAAGCACCCGTATCACAAGGCTTAGCCTTATTCCTTGGAACCTTAGTCGACCGTGGCAGACATGATGACTAAAGGGAGGTAATTCTATGAATAAAATCTCAAATCTTATCATTTTCATTCTCGTAGCACCTTTCTTCGTTACTATCAATGGATGCGGTCCTTCCGAAGAATATAAGAAGGTAAAAGAAGCCTTAGAACTACATTCAAAAGTCAAAGAAAGAAATGCTAAAATAGGCAAAATTCGTTTCCTCCCACACGATGAAAATCAGAAAGATAAAGACCTACGATTTGAAGCAGACCTGTTAGATGATAAAGGGAACATTATTGGGAAAGCCGAAGGATTTCGTGTGGAAGGGTTTGGCACACGCATATTTCGTGTCCGATATAATGATGAACCTGAACCACCTCCCCGCCAACGTGGACAACGCCCCCGAAGACAAAGACCCCCTACCCCTCCACCCACAACAAATGAACAATCCTCCGTTGACCACTTATCAAATTAAAATACCAAATTTACATACAAATTTTTTTGTTTTTTCACAACAAATAAATAATATATTTCAAACATATTAATCAGCATACTTTAATTAAAATATTAAAGAAAGATATTTTTTCCTTTCTCACCAATTATGTGTTAGATTTGAAGTTGTTGTATAAAAACGAGTTGTGTTTTTAGATGAGAGTAAATAGAATCAAAAGAACTAATGCTAATATAGTATTTAAGAAGTAAAGATTTTTCCTCATTTTATTTTTGATAATACCCCTAAACTACTTTATTTCCCTGTATCACACACCAAAATAATGCATAAACTTTGTTAACAAATTCCATTCGATATATCTATATATAAAGAGAACCTATGGTAACTGAATAGTGATAAAAAAAGAAAAAAAAGCGGCCGAGATCATTTTCTCTTTTTTCCTTTAAGCGATTTTAAATTATCCACAGCATCAGCATCGCCTCGCTTTACCGCCTTCCCAAAACATTCCCTTGCCTTACCATAATCCTGCGGAACACCCCGACCATTATAATACATCACACCTAAATTATACATAGCATCAGCATTGTCTTTTTCTATTACCTTCTCATACCACTGCCGTGCCTTACCATAATAAATTCACTATTTCCACCTCCCTAATCTATCGTATCGTACAGTTCTCTAAATAGTGGCTCCAATACTGTATCACTATCAGGGGAAATGCTTAATAAGATGTAATAATTCATTTTATGTTTATTTTAATCTCTACGCGAATAACAAGTCTGCTGAATAAAAAAAGCCTAAACACATTATAACAATAAAACATAAGGGGAGCTCTCTGGATGAGAAAATAAATTTCTTAATAAAAAAACTCCCTATCTCATTAACTCTTTTAATTATTTTTTTCTTTTTAACATAGTCCCCGGTTTGTAATTATTAACCAGTTCCTCCGCTTCTCGAATCTCTTTACTACTGTTTCCAAAAAACCAACCTGTTAATTTTTCTCTTTCTCTTTTCGCCATTTTATATATATTACTATCCTCCCCCCCATACTTCATTGCAAGTGTATACCATGCGTATGCTAATACTCTGTCCTTCGAAACACCATTTCCTTCAGCATACATCAGTCCTAATTTATACATTACAGATGCATCTCCTTTTTTCAGAGCCCATTTACATTTATATGTTGACCACGCCACCCACGAGCCGAAAATATTGACTATTATTAAAATCGCTATAAAAACTTTTATACTTTTTCTAATAATTTTTATATTTTTTAAAGCATTCATTGCTTCAGCATTCCCATACTCTCTTGCCTTCTCATACCATTGTTGAGATTTCTTATAATTGAAACTGTTTTTATACATCTCTCCTAAATAAAGCATTGCATCTGAATGTCCTTTTTCTGCTGCTTTTTCATACCACTGCCGTGCTTTAGTATAATCCTGCGGAACACCCCGACCTTCTTCATACATCACACCTAAATTAAACATTGCAGTGGCATCGCCTTTTTCCGCTGCCTGCTCATACCACTGCCGTGCCTTACCATAATCCTTCGTAACTCCCTGACCATTATCATACATCACACCTAAATTACACATTGCCTTGTCATTACCTTTTTCCGCTGCCTGCTCATACCACTGCCGTGCCTTATCATAATCCTGCGCAACTCCCCGACCTTCGGCATACATCACACCTAAATTATACATTGCATTGGCATTGCCTTTTTCTGCTGCCTTCTCAAACCATTCCCGCGCCTTACCATAATCCTGCGAAACTCCCTGACCTTTGGCATACATCAAACCTAAATTAAACATTGCAGTGGCATTGCCTTTTTCTGCTGATTGTTCATACCACTGCCGTACTTTCTTATAATCCTGCTTTACCCCCTTACCTTCTGCATATAGACTACCCAAACAAAATTGGGCTTCCGCATCTCCACTTAAACTTAATAACCAAAAACATAGCCACGCCACTTTATATTGACCTGCCTTCATTCTTTTTCTACCCTCCTCTACACTCATTGGGACAATATCCCCTAATTGGATTAAACCTCGTTCTATTAAACTCAGTTCCTCCTTGCTTATCTTACTAAAGTCTATCTCCATTATATCTATATGACAAGAGCCCTTATAACCATGATTTTCTCTATTTATTCCCTGTAATTCTTTATATACCTTACATAACCTTATAAAAAGGTTAACATTATCCTTTTTGCCCTTTTGACCCATCAAATACTCATAATTACCCAAAAAACGCTCCAACTCTCTTACTCTCTTACCACTGCTCCGAACATATTCCTCATATAGCTCTCGTAATTTTCCCTCCTTTAAATAACTATATATCTTTTCTCGACACCCGTCTATACGCTCTATCTCTCTACCTATTATTAAATCCACTAAAAATTCTACTTTTATCACATAACCATACAAACTAAACGGGATATCTCTCTTTATCGAATATACAAATCTCAGAACTAAACTCTCTTTAACTACCCCATCTAACAAACTGGATAACCAACCTGCTTTGTCATAATCCTCATTACTCTCTAACCATTTAAAAATATAACCTCTACCCAGATGGCTTATCCCTAATCGAAAATTCTCCTCACCACTGATAAATGCCTCTGCTAATCCCTCTAAATCCCTATACTGCTTATCCATAAATTTATACGGCTTCGCATATCCCTTACTATCTACCTTCTTCTCTCGCTTCACCGGAATGTCACGCTCGCCCCTTAACCACCTCGATACCTCGTCATAACACCACCTATCCTGGGGGTTACGCGTCAATAAACCCATCAATAGCTCCCGATATTCTCCCACTTCCTCCGAAACCTCTACATCCTCCGAAACTAAACGATACATTATTAAATTGTAATCTAATCCCGTAAATGGATGGCTTCCTACTATTAACTCATACATCACCATCCCTAATCCCCAATAATCTACCTCTCGTCCCATCACCCCACTGAAACTCTCCGGAGCACTATACATCGGAGTTCCCTTTACCGTCGTCATCTTCTTCGATAATTCCCCATCTATCAAGGATGATACTCCAAAGTCCGTAAATATTAAGTCCAAAGGCTTCAAATTACGAACCAATATATTGGTCGGCTTGATGTCTCGATGGATTACACCATGTTCATGTAAGGAATGTAATGCCTCGTTTATCTCCCGAAGAATACCCTTTATATCTACTACACCCCCTCTCTTTACATACTCCCGTAAATTGCCGTACTTCGCATATTCCATCAACTCATACCACCGCCCCGTATCCTCATCATAGCCTACTTCATATATATATACCAGATGGGCCGGATACCGATGGCTTAGTCCCTGTATCTCTCGCAAAACCTCCGGATTCGGGTCCATACCTCGACGGTATAATTTCAATGCATATTCCTCTCCTACAGAATTACGAATTCGATAAATATCCGCCTCACCTCCCCGCGCAGGCAACTCCTCCAAAACCCCATACCCTCGAAATTTATCTATCTTCATTTTACCCCTTTTACTCTCTTCGCTCTTTCGCATCGTTTCCTCTGTTATAACCTCTCTCTCTCTTATTACGGTCTTATCTGTGGAACTCACCGTCAGATTGGCGTCTTCTACTATCTCTTCATCCCTCTTCCGTTCTGTACGATCTATCTCTTCGAACATCTTACCTGCCTCCATTATTCTTATAATTATATTATACTTCTTTCTCTTTCGTTTTAGGTATCAAACCTTTTTGTTCTCTTTTAACTTTTGATATACCTTTCCTCTCTACATATATAATACCCACTTCTTCCGGTTCTTGCATCGCTTTTATCTCTATCGGATAACCTTCTTTATTCATCTCAACAATCGATTCTTTATACACTTTACACCATTTTTGGGCACTCTCTTTATCCATCTGCTTTTCATACTCACTAATATCTTGCTCTTCTACTTCTTTTACAAATCTCGTGATGATTTGGCCATCTTTATCAAATTTAACTTGTATTTTATAACTATTCCCTAAGGGAGTTTGTATTTCTATTATTTTATCTTCACCTATCTCCAAAATATTTCCTTTTTCAATTAGAGAATACCCTTTTGTTTCTAAGGTCTGCAAAAACTTTTCAAATATTCTTCTTTTTTCTTGCTTAATATTCTCAATTCTCTTTTTTTCTTCATAGGCATAAAATAATTGCCAAAACTCTTTCGATTCTATGTATTTTTTCTCTAACAAATTCTTGGCTAACTCTACTATAGTAGAGTCTTTTATATTCTTATCTTCTAACATTGCACTTATTTCTTCCTCGTATACTTTAGTATAGTAATATTTCTCTTTTATGTCACCATAAACAATTTTAATTTTATCTCTGACATTCCTAAGTATTTCGATATTATCCTTTCCTAAATATTCACTCATTTTTTCCCTAAGATTATTACATTCATCAGGATCTATTCTCTCAAGCATTGATAAATATTTTTCTACTTCTTGCTGAAGAATTTCTTTTTTGTTTTCTATCTTTTCCTTTTCTTCTTTTTTTTCTTTTGATAGTATTTTTGTAACTGAATAATTCTCATTATCCAAATTTAAACTCATTAATTCTTCAAGTAAATTCTTTGATAAATTAATTTCTTCCATCGTTTCTTGTAACTTTTTTATTTTTTGCGGTATATTTAATGACCTATCATCTTTCAATTTTTCTATACTTGCGATTCCTTTTCTAATTTTTTTGTGAATGTTTCCCTCTCCTTCTTGGATTGTTATTTTCTTTATTTGTTCTTTTGTAAAATTATACTTTTGAATGTACTCTACAAAGCTTTCTAATTTTTCTTTTAAATGCGCTAAATCTGTTAAGGATAACTTGTTTAACATATCTATCGAAGTTTTTATCTTATTTACCTCAATGAATTGAGTTTGTCCTTTTATTACTTCCCAATACCTCAATATATCAAAAATCTTTTTATCTTTAATCTCTTTTATTATCTTCTTTACCCGTAAAGAACGTTTATTAAATTCATCTATTTTCTTTTCATACCATTTTTCATAGCCTGAAGCAAGAATTCTTTCATATGTGTGTTCTTGTAAAATCTGATTTTTCATTCTGACCAAAGAATCATATTCTTTTTTAATTTCCTCAGAATATATTTCTTTTCCACCAATAGTCTTGTGAATTTCCTCGATCATATGTAAAAGATCCTCAGAAAGTAATTTGTGATTATGTTCATAAATTTCTTTTTCATTGGCGAAAGAAATCCCCCATGACACAGTTATTGAACTCATAATCTTACCTCCATTAAAATAATGCTGATATTATCTTTATCGCCTTTTTCGATTGTTTTCTGGAATAGAGAGACGGCTCTATTTCCGTTTTGCATATTAATACAATTTTCCATTTCACTTTCATCTAAAACATCCCAAAGGCCATCAGAACATAGTAAGAAAGTTTCTTCATTAGATAATCTTAATTCACGGTAATAAATTTCGAGCGAATTACTATCTGTTTTACTTGAAAGAGCACAGGTTAAAACACTACGTTGAGGATGAGTTCTCACCTCTTCATAAGAAATAATTCCTTGCTCCAGCAACTTGCCTACAACAGAGGTATCTTTGGAAACTTGCTGAAGGAAATCTTCGTTTTTCCTGTAAATACGACAATCTCCAACATTAAAAACATGTGCTGTATTGCCTTCCAGAGATAAACCTGCTACAGCAGAACCTATTTCCAACGAATCACAATTCTTTTCCGCATATAAATGGAGTTCCTCATTGGCTTTGATTAAAGTAGAAAATATATTTTCCTTCGAATTCATTGGGTTTTGGACAAGGGTTTCAAGAACAATCTTAGCAGCAATTTCTCCGTACATTGCTCCTCCCATTCCGTCTGCAACAATAAATAGGGCTTTTTCTACATTTGTCATTATCTTCTCGCCATTTGCGTCCATAAAAATCTCCCCATTAATAAGAATAGAATCTTCATTATTTTCCCTTTGAGTTCCTCTATTACATATATACGAAACTTTTATATCCATACAAAATACCCCTCTTACATTCCTTCTATTATTTTAATATCCACATCCTGAGATAAACTTACTACATCCTTCGGTTTTATTTCGTATTTTGTTCCTGGATTTATTTTTTGATTATTAAGATATGTATAATTAGAGCTATTCAAATCCTGGATATACCACTTATTATTCTCAAAAATAAATGTAACATGTTTACGTGAAATTGTTTTATATTTCTGGAGCAGTTCTTTACACTTACAATGTCTACCTATAATATCTCCATTATATATTTTTATGCTATCATTGTGATTTTCAAATTGAACCAACAAACAAGGATTTTCTTTAGTTTCCTCTTGTAGAACATTTGTAGGTTTTTCACTAGCTAAATCAGTATTTAGTGGACTAAGTGAAGAAATATCTGTCATACAAAAATTGCAAATTATACTCTCTGCTTTATTTTCTGCTTTACAAGCGGGACAAATCTTAATTAATGGCATCTTTTATCTCCTGTGTATCTTTTTGAAAAGGAATACCAACCACAAAGGTCCCTTGTTTTCCTTCAACAAATTGCAAACTTCTATTTTTCTCTTTTAATCCATAAGATTCATAAAGTTCTTTTAATTCTGGATTAAAAATATACATATTTTGATTTCCTGAACCTTTCCATATAGCAGATGTTTCATTCTTTTCCATAAAAGGTCCATCTATTAATATATCAATATAATATAAAATATCAGGATATTTTTTATCTAAGACAGTATATGTGTAACCTGAATAAACAAGAATATCATTATATCTATATTTTCTCGCCATTTTAAGTAATTTCAAGAGTGCTTCTGGTTGGTCGAAAGGTTCACCACCTGAAATAGTAAGTTTTCCATACTCATTTTTTAAGTAACTTTCTATCTCTTTCCATTTCATTTTATATTGTGGGTCAAATTCCCAACTATGATTTGCTATACAGCCTTTACATCGGATTGTGCATCCCTGGAACCAGATACCTAAGCGTTTTCCTGGACCCAGTGTAAAAATTGGAAAATAAATTAACTGTATTAAAGGTGTAATTCTTCTTTTCATTGAATCTTCAATACCCACTCATCTTGGTTCTCAACTATATCTAATATCTCAATTTTCATTCCTGGTTCTGGTTTTATTCTAATTAAAGATTGGGATAAAGGATTAATAAACACTTCTTCAATTTTATTTCCAATACCCCGTCCTCCCATAGAAAGATCTGAACATACAATAGTTTTTATTTTTTCTATTGTTTCTTCGTTAATAACCGGAATAATTTTATGAGTATCTTCTAATTTAAATAACACATTTTCAAACATTTTTCTAAATATAAGTTCTGCCCCTCGTGGACGAATAAAATCAAAGACCGCTATATTTTCGCCTATCCTATTTAATATTTCGGGCCTAGAAATTCTAAACTTAAAAAAATCTCCTATGGCTTCCAGAATACTTTTTTCTACTTTTTCATATTCCATATCGGGATTAATTCTTTGAATCTTTTCTCCCCCAGGACCTATATCATAAACACCAAGATTAGATGTAAATACAATTAAAGCCTCTGAAAAATAAACAGTTTCTCCACGACCGGATGTAAGCCTTCCGTCATCGAGAATTTGTAAAAAGATATCAAGAATTTTGGGATGTGCTTTTTCAATTTCATCAAAAAGAACAACTGTAAACGGATTTTGTTTTATAGAATTTGTTAATTCTCCACCTACATCATAGCCTACATAGCCCGGAGGAGCACCTAATAATCTTTGGTCGGAATGTTCATGACCAAACTCAGACATATCAAATCGAATATATGCTGTTTCACTTCCGAATATAACTTCCGCTATTGTTTTAGCTAATTCTGTTTTTCCTACTCCTGTAGGTCCTGCTAAAAACAAAATACCTTTGGGTTTTTGGGAGTATCTTGAAAATTGTGCCCCTGAAAGATTATAAAATGAACGCCGAACTATGTCGACTGCTTTTTTTACCGCCCTTTTTTGTCCTTTTACTCTATTCTCTATCAATTGTTCCATTTGTTCAATTTTGGATAATTCAATTTTTGCCCATGGATTTTCTATCACTCCTATTTTATACCTACGGATGGCTTCACCTATTTCTGCCAACGTTAATTTCTCTCTTCTGGCAAGTGAAACAATAGATATTATCTCTGTCCCTTGCATTTTAGATGTTTGATCCACAAATACTCCTATTATGTCTTTTTGTTTATTTCCATCTAAATTTTTAAACTGGTCGTCCTCACCTACAATTGAATTAATAATCTGGTTTCGAACTTCATTATCAGGTTTGGGAATACTTATTGTTTTAAGTTTGGGATTCTCAATAGTAAACCATGAAGGAATATCGTTTTCTTTTTCTAATATCCAGAATATTAAGTTATAACGAGGATAATTAGAACCCATTAGCTTAGGAAAAGTATTTAGGCACAGGCGAAACATCTTATAATAAAACCCATTCAGGTGGGCTTGTTCTCCTATAACCTCAGCAAAACGAGAAGAAAAATTCAGGATTATTGCCGATGGATGTCTATCATTAGTTACAATTTTTTCAATAATTTCATATCCATTAGATAAAGTAGCGTTATAAAACTTATCTTTACATATATCAACCCCAGTAATTTCTTTAATTAGAGAAGTCTCCCCTTCTATCAATTTAAACCCAAATAATGGTTCATAATTCAAAAATATTGAATATTGCTCCTCTTGTTTTAACAAGTTTGCAATAAAATTAGATAATGTTAATGTTACTACTTTTGTTTCACCTTCAGTCGTTAAAGGGAATGGGTAAATATCATAAATATTTCCATGCAAAACAAATTGATTTTTTACAGACAAGAACCTTATTATTTCTTTCGCCCACTTTTGTAACATATTATTCTCCTTAATATATTTATTAACTTATATTTATCACTACCTTAAAAATATACACAAAATCTTTGAGTAAATTCTATTTGAGATACAAATAAAAAATATAATTATAAAGGAAGAAAGAAAAAATTTTTTATATAGATATTATGTAGAATTGCGGAATATTTTCAATGACAGAACAAAAAATTAAAACAAACCACTCTCAATAAGTATTCATAATGAAAAAATTTTTAATTACTTTCACCAATTACTTCCATATATTCATACCCAAGAATTCATCGTTTTCTATCAATGGGTCTTCGGGATTAGGAACATGGAAGTATGTTATTTCTCCATCGGGGTCAGAAAATTCTGTCAGAACAATGTTATCATAATCATACTTGGCATGCGGATACCATGTGGTAGTTCTCCAGCCCTTTACTTTTAACATTAATCCATCTTCTCTGATTGAATCGTCTCTGAATGGTCCTTCTACGGTATTAAGGTCTATGGTTATTGCTCTTATTGGTACTTCTTTGAGATAGGGGTTTTTGACTGTGCTCATGCAAAACACAACAGGTCCATACATCAATGCACATCTCCCCGCCTGCACCTGGACCCCTTTAATAAATCTTACTTTCATATCTAACGACAACTCTATGACATCATCTTTTTTCCACTCCCTTCTAATCTCATACCACGAACCATCACTAATTCTTTCTGTTGACACTTTCTCTCCGTTTACCATAACTTCAAATGTCTTGCACCATAAAGGAATACGAAGAAATATTGAAAACACTTCGGGGTTCGATGGATTTACAGATAGTTTTACTTTACCATCACTCGGATACCGTGTGTCCTGTGCAATTTCCAAATTGGTATTCTTCAATTTCATATTCGCTTTAGACTGAGTATATAAACTAACATAAATTCCCTTTTCCCCAAGGTAATATACCATGCATGGAATATCCGCTATCATTCTTCTATAATTACAAGGACAACAGTAATTATCCTGGTCGAAATATACTCGCTTACCTTCAAACGGCGTGTAATATCTTATTTTTCTTCCATCTGGTGACTGAGCAGCAAAAAGTGCATTGTAAATAGTGCGTTCCATTAAATCGGCATACCTTGAATCATGAAACCACCTTAATAATTCATCCCACCATCTTATTAAATAAGCAGTTGCACAGGTTTCACCTAAGTTTGCTATCCCCTCTTGTGTATCGTGCCAGCATTCATGTTGACCGGATGTGCCAGTAATAACCAATCCGTTCCCTTTCAACAGAAAATCCATTACTCGCTTTGATGGTGTTAATAAATCCTCATCGGGTTCTATTCTATAAAGTTTCTGCTTTTCCATACATCGTTTTATATAAGTATATACATGTCCTTCCACTTTCCCCCATCTACCCTTAACAATTGGCATGTCCCATTGAGGTAGTCGCATATAATCTTTTACAAAGTTAAGATATTTAGTATCTTTCGTCTCCTCATATAAACTTAACATGGCATCTTCGACACCTATTGTTCCCATTTCCCAGCATAAATCACCGGGGGCAGGTATTCTGCCGGGATATGGACTCATTTTTTCTATAAGGTAATCGCCTGCTCTTTTCGCTCCATCAAAAGCCTTTTCGTTATCAAACAATCTATACTCTGTAAGTAACCCCAAAATAATATAACTTATCTCTGCAATATCCCACAATGTCCATACTCTGCATTCTGGTTTCAAATAACCGATATATCCATCCGGCTCTTGTAGTCCTAAAATGGTATTCACTATATACTCCTTCTTCTTTATTACGTTGGGGTCATTCGTATATTTGGCAAATTTTGCAAATGCGTCTATGGTCTTACCCATTCCAACATATCCATCACAATCCTCTTTTTTTCGGAAATCGTCAAGAAAAAATTCATCAATATCTATAACCATTGAATTATTATAAATTGTTGTCTGCATTCGTCTACCGAACTCTCCTCCTACTTTAATAGAATCTATTGGGATTTGGGATAAAAAAGCATCTTCAGCTACACAAAGCGAACTTATAATACAAAAAACACTAACACTTATAATCATATATAGTCCCCTTCTATAAAAAGTTTAAATATATTGGTGAATCTCGATATGGGTAATAAATATCTAAAAGTCAATCTATACTCAAATTCAGGAGGTAAAACCTAATAGATTATTTTAAAATTGTATTTGCTACTTTATTGAAAGGTCAAATCCTATAAACTCATCCTGCTCAAACAATGGGTCTTCGGGATTAGGAACATGGAAGTATGTTATTTCTCCGTCGGGGTCAGGGAATTCTGTCAGAACAATGTTCTCATAATCATACTTTACAAGTGGATACCAGCTGAGTGTATTCCAGCCTTTTACTGTAAATTTTAAGCCACCTTTCCGCACAGTATCATCTGGAAATGGTCCTTCTAAAGTCTTTGGGTCAATAGTAAGGTTTCTTAAATCTTTATCTTCAAGTGCAGGATTTGATTTTTTGCTCACACAGAATACCTGCGGTCCATACATAACAGCAACTCTACCTGCTTGAGCCTGAACTCCACGGATAATACGCGTCCTAATCCCCAAGTCAATTTCAAGTACGGAACCTTTTTTCCAAGAACTTCCTATTGCCAATATACCCCCTGCTAAATCATCCTTTACTATCCAATCTCCGTTATCTATCCTTGTTTTGATTTCTTTACACCAGGAAGGAACACGAAATGATATAGGAAAAGCCATCTCTTTTGGAATTTTGCTGATTTTAATTTTCACAATCCCATCTGATGGATAATTTGTCTCTTGTTCTATTTCGATAGGGGTATTATCAACAGTTAAACTGGCTTTTGAAGGGGTAAATAGGTTTATATAAATGGATTTATCGTTTGTGTAATATATCATCTGAGGCAATTCCGAAATTATCCTGCGGAAGTTACATGGACAGCAATAAGAATCCTGGTCAAAATATACTCGTTTCCCTTCAAATGGCGTATAGTAGCGGATCTTTCGACCATCTAACGATTGAGCACCGAATAAGGCGTTATAAATAGCACGCTCCATTAAATCGCCAAATTTTGGATTACCGGTTTCTCTTAACCATTCATCCCACCATCGGATTAAATAAGCAGTCATGCATGTTTCACCGAGATTACAACTTCCCTCTTGCGTATCGTGCCAGCATTCGTGCTGTCCGCATGTGCCGATTATAACCAGTCCATTATTCTTTAATATAAAATCGAGTACTTTACTGCTTGGTTTTAACAGGTCCATATTTGTTTCGATACGGTTTAACTGCATTTTTGCCATGCATCGTTTCAAATGAGCATAGGCATGCCCCTGTATGGTCCCCCATCTGCCTTTTATAATCGGTCCATCCCACTGGTCTAATTTCATGTAGTTTTTAACGAAATCTAAATATTTTGCGTCTTTTGTATCCTCATACAAGCAGAGCATTGCAGTTTCAACGCCAGTGGTACCCATCTCCCAGCATATATCACCATCGCCGGGGATGCGTCCCGGGTATGGGCTCATATTTTGAATGAGATAATCACCGGCTTTCCTGGCTCCTTCTAATGCAGATTCATCACCAAAGAACCGATATTCCATCACAAGCCCATAGATTATGTAGGCAATCTCATGTATATCCCAAAGTCTCCACACACGAGCACCTTCCTTAAATAAACCGATATATCCATCTTTTTCCTGTGCATCAAGCAATGTTTTAACAACATGATTTTTGCGTTCAATTACCTTTGGGTCGTTGGTGTATTTAGCAAATCGAACCAACGCATCAATAGTCTTGCCTATTCCAACATATCCACCTTCACCATTTTCCTTTTTTATAAATGGTTCTAAAAACTCACCATCAATATCCATTACCATTGTATTGTTATATATCGTCATATCTATTCGTCTGCCCATTTCGCCACTGACTTTAACTGCATCCAGAGGAATCGGCTTGAACATATCCTCAAAAGCACCCATTGTCATCAAAACAAACATCAACGAAATACTCATAAAATCCATATACTTCTCCTTTCTTGTAAATCTATTTTCATTAAATGATTATTTTAACATATCAATATTTTTTCTTATCAATCATTAAATATTCATAATAACTTTAAAGAATGTTACTACTGCAAAACTATAAACCGCATTAAATAAAAACATCGTTAGGAAATATAAAGAAAAGCCTGGGATTCTAATTTTGACTGGATGCTCCTTTGCAATATTTCTTATTTCTTTAGGTATCGTTAAACGGCGATATAGATATATCAAAAAAATGACTATGCAGAATAATAGGACATGGATACCATAAAGGAAACCTAAAACAATGAGAGTAATTTTCCATGGGCGGGTTTTATCTTTGAAACATATCATTCCAGCAATAATACTCATAATCATAGTGACAATTGCATAGAAAATAATATGAAAGTATAGTAACACAACAGAAGGAATTGTATATAGAGGTGATATAAAATAAAATAGTACTTTCATTGTAAGCGTGTCCGTCTTTAGCCACAGGTCGTCTTTAACTTCTTTTGGGTCTATAGAGTAATTCATATATGAAATCGCCTTGAAAATTGGCTGGGAAACATACTTTTCTAACGATTCTTGAACAGAAGTATTTTTATCTCCTGTGTCATTATCCATTCCTTTGAATGTATTTTTCTTTATCGAATCGGATGCTCTATCTCCATATAACTTCTCAATCTTTCTTTTTAGCGATAGCAACTGTCTTTTTGGTGCTGAAACAATTCTCGGCACATCCCGAATTTGTAGTAATTTAAAATTAACTAATTGATTATCTATTCTGAAATTATATGTATAATACATCATTTTTTTGTTTTTATCATTCATAACTTTAACAACATTATCAATGTAAATATTGACTGGAATTTTCTCTCCTGAATATAAATTGAGCAGTTTCTGTGGGAAAAATATTTGTTTTGATGGCATAGAATTTATTGTATAAAATGCATTTAAACATATTTTATCTGGATGTGGAGTTAACGCTTCTTTTTCTATTTCTAATTCTCTTTTTCTTTCCTCTTTCTGTATCACATCTGAAAATATTTCCATTCCTGGCATATCTAAAAGTTTCTTTCTTTCCTCACTTAGTCCAACCATTGCATCTGATAGTTCTGGCTTTTTTATATAAAAGTAATTAAAAACAATAGAAAAGTTTTTTGTAAAATATTCTTGTATTACCTCTTTTTCACTCTCAGACAATGTGTAATTTTTATCTTCAATATACTTGAAAAATTCCTCCTTTTTATCGGCAGAAAATGTACATGTCTCTAATGCTAATTTTGATGTAGTAGTAGGCGATTTCTTTTCTACAAGCAAACGATAAGACCTTTTATTTTGAGGACTAAATTCCTCCTTCATTTCTAATATATCATTTACCGATACAAAATGGGCATGTGACCCTGTGTAAAGGGAAACGAGGATTCTATAAAATGTGCTCATTTCATCAGACAAAACATAATAATTGTAGGGATAATCAAAACTATTCACCAAATCAACAGGAATATCTACATTAGTAACTGGAACAGGGAATAACCAGATCCAACTTTCCGTTTTTCCTCGATTAAATTCGATGTACATTTTTGTTAATTGCATCTTATCATCTGGCAGAGTAATTCTCACATCAAATTTCAAATTAGAAATAGGTTCCCATACTTTCGTTTCCGGGTTATAACCCATGATAAGACCACATGCATAAATCGGCATAGAGGACACTATCGAAATAGTGAGTATCAGGATAACCTTTAAGGGAGTTATTATTTGTATTTTGTTCATAATTCATTTCCAATGTTTTATATTATTTTCATAATCTATTTAGAACAATTTTGGGACCTGTTTTTCTAATAAAGGATGGATATAAATAATGTATACGTTGTAAGGAATTATAAACATGAAAATAAGAAAAAGAATAGAAAATACTATATAAAATCTTTTCTTTATTGTGTACTCACTTGTTAAATATTTATATGGTTCATTATTTCCCTCTTCATCTTTTTCATATAGTTCATTGATTTTTTTCTCAAGCAAAGAATTCCCTTTTAAAACAAAACCAACAAGAGTAAAGCAATTAAACAACCCTAATTTTAATAATTCAATACATTCAGGTCGAACCCTTTTAGGAATGGCTATAATACCCGCAAATAAACTACATAAACAGGAGACAGCGATAAAAACTATAACATATATAGGGAATACCCAGAATGTGAACCTGTGGATTAACATCACTTCCGGGGGAGCACCTTTATTAAAATATAAATCTTCTATAAAAGAACTTGGCTTATCTGATATATGTATTCGAGTAACAGGCATATTCCTGATTGTTTTAGTTCCATAAAAAGAAGCATATTCAGATGGAACTTCATATTTTCCCTGATTCACAAAATAATTTACCTGGGGTTTTATTTTCATCTTTCCCATATCGCAAGTAACAAAGCCTTTAATAAAAATATAAATTGGGATATTTAAATCTTTATAAACACGGGTCAGCTTTAGCGGAAAATAGATTCTGTCTGTCTTGAACTTTATAAAGACTTGAAGCGGATGCTCAATCTGTAAAAACTCTCTACCTATATATATATTATTTTGATTTGTGCTTCCGGTTTGTTCAAAATAAAATCGTTCTAAATCTGACGCCCATGAAATTACAAAGGAAAATTTTTGTCCTATATACGATTGAATAATATTCTTTACATCATCAGGAAAATTTAGTCCTTTGCTTTTTAGATATGTTTCCAATGCATTTCCATCACTTGCTGTAATTAACTCTGTAGTTAACCCTAATTTTTCCACGTGTTTATGGACTTCTACACTTCCTTCTCCTAACATTTGTTCCATAAAGCCTTTATCCGAATATTCTTCATAATTTATCTCTCGTGTACGGAATAAATCATGCGTAGGAAATAATAAAAGAAAAGAAGGATAAACCTGCGACATTAAAGTAATAAGATTTAATGTAAACAATCTCTTACGGAGTAATTCTTCAACTGTTTTCCCTTTTTTTGGAAAAAAGAAGTCCTGCATCACATCAATCTCTATATCCTCGGGTTTTGACGGAACAGGGAAAATCCACACCATACCTCCTGGTGTTTCACCTTCTTTCTTCTCACTCTGCAATACCACATTCAGTATTAAATGTTCTTTTCCATTCTCATAATTAATGTACCCTATTTGAGTGTTTTCTCTAACTATTCTCAGAGGATATTGCATATATTTATCATACATGTAAGCAACCCCATCTGCATGTGCATGAGTAATAACCCCTGTAAAAAAAATATTCAGGGTTAAAAATATGCTTAACAAATATTTATTAGCCATTCTCATATTATTTCTTCCTCTTTATGATGTATATAAACTATAGTTCGTTAATAACAACTTTAAAATATGTATTGAGACTAAAGAAAGGAAAAGGAAAATTAAAACGAACCACACATAAAATTTACGCTGGATATTATAGTAATAAATAGCATACCCTGCATTTTCTACCATTTCTTTTATTTTCTCATCAACGTTGGGAACATACTTGGAGATTATTCTATAGGTTAACAAAATAAAACCGACAAGTGTCAGACAGTTTAATAACCCTATAACAAAAAGTACTTTTTTAGGGGGCGCAATTCTCTTGTTAAATGCAATCATCCCTGCCAACAAACTGGAAATACAGGAAAGAATAAGGTAGTAAATAACAGCAATGGGAATAAACCATTTTATCAGCCAATAGATAACAGTGATTTTTAACGGAGCTTTATTATGAAACCACAAATCATCTGTATATTTTGATGCCTCTTTATCTACAATTATCTTTGAATAAACTAAATTTTTGATATTATCTTTCCCTCCATAAAATGAGACATAGTCTTTCATTGGAGAGTAATTCTTCAAGTAATAATAGTCAGGATTTATATTAAAAGGAAGGTTTCCCTTTTCAGGTGTAACAAAACCCATTATATATAATCTAATTGGGATTACTTCATATCCGTACACACTCGTTAACCTCAAAGGATAATACACTTTCGGAGTTTTAAAAGTAAGATAAATACTAATCGGCTTTTTTATCTCTCCATACTTTAGCTCTTCCAAATCTCTTACCCGCTGTACTTTATAAAACATAGATATATCCGAAATCCATGTTACGACAAAAGAATAATGCTTTCCTATATATGTTCCTATAATTTCCCTCGCATTATCAGGAAAATTTAGCCCCTTCTCACGAAGATATTCTTCAAATTTTACCTCATCTTTTGCTGTAATCAACTCACTTGTTAGCCCCATCTTTTCAACAACTTCATGAACAGTAATCCGCTCCATATTTTTATATGTTTTACCACCTCTTCCCCTCATCAAAAGTGGTGGGAGAAATGCCAATGGATAAATTTGTGTCCCTGCAAAAATAGAAGCGGTCTGATAAAAACGCATTTCTAATGTATCATGTAATTCTATAGCCATCGAAGGCGTCGAAAAATCTTTTACAATATCTAACTTAATATCCTCAGGAGAAGAAGGAACAGGAAATATCCATACTCCCTTTCCTTTTTGCCCATCCTCCCCTTGTATCTTAACAGCCAGTAACAAATGTTCATAGGTCCCATCATAACTAATAATACCAACCTGCTGATGCTCTTTCACTAAACTAAGCGTTGGAGAGTCCGTATTCAGGAAAATCCCTCCATCTGCAAATCCAAAAAATGAACATACAAAAAAACATAAAAGAAATAGCCCACTTTTAAAAATTATCTCCTTATCCCTAATCCTTTTCATCACTTTTCTTCCTCACTTAACATTTAATTTTTTCGTCCCCCTGAAAAAATTATACTAAAACTACTCCCTTCTGCCAAGGATAATTTAACTTTACTTATAAAAAAATATTATCAAAGGGAGAAGAACATAATAGATTAAAAAAAATTGAAACCACTATTAGGAAATGTAAAGGAAAAATGAACCTGCACTAATCACCCATATTACCAAATCCTTCAAACTAAATTATCCCCATATTCAAATTGAGAATGTAAAAACTTATATGGGTACTATTCCATTCCAGAAACAACACCTTCTTGATAATTAAAAAAGTAGCAAAATTAACCCTTCTTGTGGTTATTAAGAAAAGATAGGAGTATCAGGGCAACATTAGATAAAAAAAATGGCTCCGCGAGCTGGACTCGAACCAGCGGCCCGGTGGTTAACAGCCACCTGCTCTACCTCCTGAGCTATCGCGGAACCGACGGAGTATTATAATATCAGAAACAACCGTTTTTTTTCAAACAGTATAAAATATTATGCTATTTCAGGAAAGAACTAAAAAAAGCTGTCCCTCCATCGTCAATTAACAACCTATGTTTATTTGAGTAGTTTATCATTATGGATTATCTTATCAATTCCATTATTTGACTTTGACAATTATTGTTTGGAAGTAAGTTTTTTATTATGTTATAATTTTTCTGCTTAGCGGAGAGGTGACCGAGTGGCTTAAGGTGGCGCCCTGCTAAGGCGTTGTACGGCTTAAACCGTACCGCGGGTTCAAATCCCGCCCTCTCCGCCAGTTTTTATTATAATCTGAATGTCGGGAAAGGGGACAAAATGAAAATTTCCCGTCGTTGTTTTATTGGGTCTTCGTTAGCAGGGTTAGGTCTTTTCTACTCTTTTAATTCTATTAGTGAAAAAATATCCTCCTCGTTGCGTAAATATCATGTCTCGGTTTCAATTGATGCATTAGAACATGAACCAGAACTTTTTGAAATTTTCAAAAAAGTAGGGATTTCTGCTATATGGATTGGTGGATATTTTTATGGGCATTGGTATTATAAACCAGAAGCAATTCGGGCATGGAAAAACAAATTCGAGTCTGTCGGAATACCTGCTTATGTAATTAATGTCCCTCTCGGACATCCAGGTGATTCATTGGGTAGTTATTCAGGGGATGTTCCACTAACCCCACCGACACAATGGAAACCCGGGGTTAGTTCTGATATGAAGATGTATGCAGGGACTTCACTTCATCCGCCTGCAACTGAAGAGAATGCAAAGGCTTTAGAGGTATTAAGCAGTCATGGGATTAAAAAGGTGTTTTTGGATGATGATTTCCGTTTAGCACGAAGTCCAGGTATGATTGGCGGGTGTTTTTGCAATGAGCATAAAGAGGCTTTTTTGAATAAATATGGTTATAAAAATTCGGATTGGGAAACTCTTATTGATTCGGTTCAAAAACGAAACTTAACAGGAATTTTAAGAGAATGGATAGAATTTACCTGTGATGAATTGACTACCTGTTTTCACACATTAGAGAAACGAGCCCCTGAAATTGAACTGGGTATCATGGTAATGTATATGGGGAGTGAAAAAGCAGGCATACGCCTGAAAGATTATCAGGGGCGTTTATTCCGTGTCGGAGAACTTATGTTTGACGACAATAGTTTTGGTAGTGTTAAAGGGAAATGCAACGAACTATTTAGTGCCTTATTCCACCGTTGCTTTACAGAACCTGAGAAAACATTTAGCGAAACAACAGCATTTCCAGCAGATAAATTGTCTGCAAAAAACATGTGTGCCAAATTAGTCATCTCTACGATTGCAGATGTGCGGAACACAATGTTCATGAGTGGAATTCAACATTTCCCTAAAACACACTGGGATGTCCTCCCTGATGAAATGAAAAAACAAGCCCGATTTCATGAAGTCATTGCGGGACATAAACCCGTCGGACCTCTAAAACATTATTGGGGAGAAAAAAGCAGATATGTAAGTGATGATAATCCATATAGTTTGTTTTTATCGTTAGGGATTCCGTTTGAAGTGGTTGAAGAACCTACCCATGAGGGCTGGATGTTTATCAATGATTATGATATGAATAATCTCCCACAAAAGGAATGTGTGTATATCTCACGTGTGAAAAAAGATAATTGCTTGGAAATTCCTGAGAACTTGAATACTCTCTTCAAATTTAAACAGTCGATTCTTCCACAAATAAAGCATATACCGCATATTATTGATGAAAAACCTGTGGTTTGTGCATGGTATCCAACAGTGAAGAAAGTTTTGATATGGAATTTGTCAGAAAATAGAGAGGAACTTACGCTAAAAAGAGATGATAAAACAATGAATTTCTTCCTATCAGGTCTTGAATCATTATTGTTAGATGACCTATCCAACTAATATACCTTTTATCTTCAATTAAAAAATTCACCATCCTAATATACTCTTTGATTCTGTATGCTAATAATGCAAATCTCACAATATTTTTTTGTACAACACAAATTAATACTTTAATTTTATATGACAATAATTATTAATATTCAATTTCCTACTTGACAAATATATATTTCTATGTTATTATAGATTATGGTAATCGTTTTACCAATTTTAATAAATATCATTATTAACTTTTAATTAAAGGAGACTAAAACATGTCTAAAAAAGGTTTTACTCTCATTGAATTACTTGTTGTCATCGCTATTATCGGTATTCTTGCGGCGATATTATTGCCAGCTCTTGCTCGTGCCCGTGAAGCGGCACGTCGTTCCAGTTGCCAGAACAACCTCAAACAATGGGGATTGGTCTTTAAGATGTATTCCAACGAAGCCAAAGGAGAACGGTTCCCTCGTTTATGCGCGTATTATGGAAACCTTGTAGATTGTAATACAGCAGGATTTCCTGTAACTCATACTAACACTCTAAGAATTTCTGTAGGTCCTTATGTCCCTTCTATATTTCCGGAATATTTAACTGACCCCAATATCACATTGTGTCCTTCGGATGCAGAAGCGAAACCAGGAGATTTAATTAATCCCATTACAAATGAGTCAGAATTCTACCTTGCATGCAATAACATGGAAAGAGGTATGTTCCGTATTGATACCAGTTATGCCTACTTAGGCTACGTATTGGACCGGTGTGAAGATACAGATGAGCAAATGAACTTGGGATTATTTGACCCCGAATATTCTGCTTATACAGGTCCCGCACAATTTGTAATGCTTGCAGCACAATTATATGCAGTACCTGAACCTGATGTACCAGCAAAAACAGACCAAGATATTAATGCCGGGGTACCTTATGGCAATGCCGGAACTGCAACGATATATCGGCTTCGTGAAGGGATTGAACGATTCCTTATAACAGATATTAATAATCCCTCTGCTTCAGCACAAGCGCAAAGTAGTGTATTTATCATGTTTGACCTTGTAGCAACAGCAACGCAAGGGTTTAATCACATACCCGGTGGCTGCAATGTGCTATATATGGACGGACATGTAGAATTTGTTCGTTATCCAGGCAAAGCACCGGTAAATCAGGGATTCGCTTGGGTAACTACCGCCGTTGGATTTTCATAATCCGCATATAATAACATAGTAAATAAAATTAAATTTAACAAATTACAGGTATAGAGATGGAGCGTAGAGATTTTTTAAAAAGGGCAGTGTTAGGTTTACTAACCTGCCCTACTGTTTATGCTTCACAAACGAAGCAGGGCAAAATAAAAAAAGCCTCAAAGCCTAAAGTGCCACAGAACTTCATCCTAATTCTGATGGACGATATGGGCTATGGTGACCTCAGTTGTTATGGAAATACTCAATATACAACACCGAACCTTGACCAGATGGCGAAGGAAGGGGTTCGTTTTACGGATTTTTATGCCTGTGCTCCTGTATGCACTCCGACGCGTGCTTCTGTAATGACAGGATGCTATGCTCAGAGAGTTGGTTTGCCTCGTGTTCTGGGGAATAGAGAACGGACTGGAATTAATCCCAATGAAGTAACCTTAGCAGAAGCATTAAAAGGTGCTGGGTATAATACTGCTTGTTATGGGAAGTGGCATTTAGGACATTTACAACCATTCCTCCCACCGAATCATGGCTTTGATGAATATTATGGTATCCCCTATTCTAATGATATGGGTCCAGATGAGAATGAACCCAATGCCCCTCCATTACCCTTAATAGAAAACTTAAAAGTAATTGAAGAAAACCCAGACCAATCAAAATTAACTACCGAATATACGGAGCGAGCCGTTAATTTTATTAAGAGGAATAAAGATAACAAATTTTTCTTATATCTACCTCATACAATGATGCATGTGCCTATTTATGTATCAAAGAAATTTGAAGGGAAATCAGGGGCTGGATTATATGGTGATACAGTTCTGGAAATTGACTGGTCTGTGGGTGAAATAATAAATACACTTAAAGAGACAGGACTCTCTGATAATACACTGGTTGTATTTACATCAGATAATGGACCATGGTTAATTTATGGAAATCATGCAGGAAGTGCAGGCCCGTTACGCTGTGGTAAAGCGACTACTTTTGAAGGAGGAATGCGTGTTCCTTGTATTGCATGGTCACCTCAATTTATCCCTTCAGGAAAAATTTGCAGTGAAGTAAGTGCTACGTTTGATTTCTATCCTACATTTGCCAAACTTGCAAATGCAGACTATCCTAAAACTGATTTTCGTGACGGGAAGAATACTTGGAATTTGTTTATAAAACCAGATATGAATTCTCCCCATCCTTTCTTCTTATATTATCTCCATAATGAACTACAAGCCATCCGTCAAGGAAAATGGAAACTTCATCTCCCTCACAAATACCAGGAACTTGATTTCCCAGGGAATGATAGAAAACGGGAAAAATATAAAGAAGAAAAGATTGAATTATCTTTATATGATTTGGAAAATGATATTTCAGAAAAAACGAATCTTGCAAATGAATATCCTAAAATAGTAGAACGGCTTAAAGGTATCGCACTTCGGTATGATAAAGATTTAAAAGCGAACATTCGTCCCTGCGGAAAAGTATAATTTATCATTACTTACCCTTATGAAAGAAAGAAGATAAATCACATAATTTTTAGTAAATTCTATCAGATTTATTTGATATTTTTACAATGACTTTAAACCGAAACGGGCTATCGAAAAGATTCGATAGCCCGTTATTTTTCTATACGGCTATGATATTCTTACTTGCGTAAAAATGCTTTTCTACGGATAATTGTCATTACTCCAACAATAGAGGAGATAACAACCACTATCACTAATCCAGCATTTGTACTTGCAGGTACACCTTTCTCGACATTCAAGGTTGCGGTACGTGATATAACTAAATCATTCATTCCTGTTACAGTACTTCCAGCGTCTTGAATAGTCACATAATACTCACCTGCATCCTCCATCTCTACTGGGTCAATTACTAAAACAGGGCCTATCGCACCTGTTATCACTTCAAATGTCTTATTTCCATCATCTCGATACCATGTATAGGTCTTATCACCTAAACCGCCTGTTACCTCAACAACCATTTCGACACGGTCACCTACTGTTGCATTGTATTCTTCTAATAGGTCTTGTCCCAATTGTAAATGTTCGCCAACCTCTATTATGGCATGTCGCGATTGATATACTGTCGGGACATCATCGGTTACTTCAAGATAATATTCATAGGTACCTACAGTTAAGGATGCTGTATTTACTTCTATTTCTAATGTATTAACAGCAACTACCTCGGTACCTCCACCAGGCAAATCGCGCTTCCACTCGTAATAAACAGGTGGTAAGCCTCCAACAAAATCTGCCGACATCACAAAGAATGGGTCATCAATATATAAGGATGCGTCTTGAGGTTGTTTAGTAAATACAACTTCGCTACTGGCTACACGCAATAAGGCTGGGTCAGATGTCAATACAGTATTCAAACCACTCACTGTTGACGGCTGGTCGGACACATAAACTATAAACTGCGTGCCATCATAAGTCTCATCAACATCCTGTATTACTAATGTAGCATTATTAACTCCTAACGAACCAACACCAACCTGCCACCAATCGTAATTGTATGGCTCAAACCCACCGACTACTTCTACCTGGAACACTGCATCTTGTCCAGCATACAGATTCAGGCTTTGTGGATGTGTAATTATTTGTGGCGGGTCTGCAACTTTCACATTTGCTACTCTCGATGTTACATTTGGATTTAATCCGCCACTGGAATCACTTACAATTACATAGTAATCACCTGCATCTGTTTCATCTGCTGAACCTAAATCAAGCACATTTTGTCCTTCCACAGGACCTAATATACTTTCTGTGCCCTTGAACCACTCATAATAGAACGGTGGTAGACCACCACTGACATTTACAACTAACTGAACTGGCGATTCTCCTGTGTATGCTCGTACATCTGCAGGTCCCTGGACATTGATAAAGTTCGTTATGGAGAGTTTAGCCACACGAGAGGTGCCACTCTGCGGTGTCCCACTATCAGTTACAACACAACGATAGTATGAATTTTGCAATGCAGATAAGTGAGCGCCTTCCGCTATTTGAATTCCAAGCGTTGGACCATCTGCCCCAGAGACAATCGAACTGGCATGCAACGGATGCGGTCCGTTAGACAATGTCGTCCACGGTCCACTTTCATCTGTCGCATATTGCCATTCATAATTTAATTGCGGTATTCCGCCATTGGTTTGGACTGTAAATTGTGCTTGATTACCAACATTCTCGGTTATATCTGCAGGATGCTCCGTACTAACTGCAAGGTTCGCATATACATTCAATACGCCCGCATTTGCAGGATAGGCATCTGGGTCAGGTCCACTATCAACACCAACACAACGGTATGAACCCGTATCACCTACAACAACATCAGTCAAAACTAATACAGAATTATCCACACCGTGATTTATAGACACCCTTCCACCTAAATCACCATTATTCAATGTCTGATATCCACTTCCTGTATCTCTCTGCCATATATAAGTATACGGCGGAGTTCCTCCAGACACTGTGATTGCAATTACATATATATTACCTTCATACAAAGTGGTTGGACTCGGCGCTGGGTCAGTAACTACAAATGGATTTGTTACAGTAAGTACTGCCTCGTTAGTATCTTCTGTTGAGGGTGCCCCACGGTTCTCAGAGTCAGTCGCCCTTGCTTTGTAATTGCCAACATCTGCAAGTTGGACATTAGTGATGGTCAATGTAGTTGTTGCACCATTATTGGTTATTGCCACCGTCGAGCCAGAACCAGACGGATGCGGTCCATCAGTAATCGGAGTACTATTCCAGAACCATTCATAAGTATATGGCGGATAGCCTCCCGCAAATGTCGCAGTAAACGAAGCAGTCCCACCAGTATTCCTGTGTATGTTCTGCGGTTGAGCAGAAACACTAACCACTGGCTGAACATCCAAAGTACTCGGACCACAGAACGCAGTTTGGCCACCACCAGAAATATTCACTGCTGTTCCGTAATAATTACCACGCATAGTCATATCTAAGTTGAAGAAAGTTACTGGATTACCTCCACTACCTACCGTTTCTAAACCGCTACCCCTATCAGCATACCACTGATATATATAATTCGTTCCAGGACCACCTATAAACTTGAAACTATAAATGGCATTTTCTCCAATATACTTTTTAACCTCTGGAGATAAATCTACTATTGTTCTTATCATATTAGGATTAATGGTAATTGTTTTTGTGTTAGAAGTAACTTGATTAGGTGGAGGAGGTGTATCATTCGGGTCAGTCACAACACAGCGATACTGTCCATCTTCCTGACCGGGGATAGCATATTCCACCGTCAATTGATTTGTAGTTGCTCCAGAAATTATCGTTGTAACTTGAGTATTGTTTACGCCATCCGAACCATTTACAAACCTTGTATAACTCCCATCAGCAACAGGAACCCAAGAACCACCCTTGAAGATTTGCCACTGATATTGATACGGGGGTCCATATCCACCACTGGCAGTAACTGTCATACGGAACGAACGACCAAATCCAATATATCCATCGCTCAGATTCAAAGCCGTCGGCGAACTGAAGTCATCTTCATTAAATGGATTATCCCTCGGTGGATCAAATTCTTGTATCACTATGTTACTAACAGCCAACGGATTGGGCCAAACATCAACATAGTTCGTTTTGGTTTCCGTATCTTCACCATACTGGGATACCACCCTCAAACTAACTGTATAAATACCAACAACGTTATATGTCCATTGTGGATTTGTCGGTGTCGTATAATGGGCATCCCATGAACTATCTCCATTAAAATCCCAATACCAATCGGTTATTTGTGTTGTATTCCCAGGCAACTCATCTGCTATTGATTCATCTGTAAACTGAACAGTCAACGGATACTGTCCCTGCAACGGAGTGCCTGAAAATTGAGCTACTGGCGGGGTATGCACAATGATGTACTCGGTCTTCGTATTACTACCATTCCCTTCCGCCGTAGTGACTGTCAATGACACAGTGTATCTACCCGCAGTATTGTATTGATGACTCGGATTCTGTTGATTACTCGTCCCACTATCGCCAAAATTCCAAGACCAGGTTGTCTCGGGCCATAAGCCATAGGTCTCCGACAAATCCGTAAACTGGACAGATTGCCCTGCCAGAATCTCTGTGGGTGTGCCTGAGAAATCCACAGGCATATTACCTGAGAACATCACATTTTCATAGGCGCCCATATCTACCGTACCACCTTCTACACGATAGTAACTACGGATATCCAACCGTGTGGGACCAGTTGGCGGGTCTACTAACGCATTGGAACCAGCATTAATGCAAGGAGACATTGGTGAAAAACTTAAACGCAAATCATTATTCCCTGGATTGCGGAACAATGGGTCTAAATTGATATTTCCTACTCCACCTCCACCATAACCACTTTGCACATCGCAATATTGCACATCCGCTGAATATACAAAACCCAAACCAGGTCTAAAAGACCGGATATGCGGATTGGCAGGAGCAGTCGGATTCCAAAGAATGTTATTGTAAATCCTTGGGAAATTAACTCCACAACCACTATTCATGATGGTATTGGCATTGTATAATTGACTTCCACTTAAATTGGCAGAAGTATTATTATAGAAGGTACAGTTCACTATCTTTGTTTCATTACCAATTTCACTATTAGATGAATCGATACCATTGTTAAATACACCAGCACCGCCACGAATCGGGGAAACGCCCGTGTCAACAGCCTCATTGCAGGTATTACCACGGAAAACGCAATCATGAATTAATGCATTTGCTTTATAATTATTTGAACCAATCGTTCCTGATAAATTTGCAATAGCACCACCCGCAGTTCCTGCAACATTGTCATAAAAAACACAATTAGCAATTACTGGTGATGATAACCAGTTATATATACCTGCACCACGCCAGGTATGATAATCACCTGCCACACCTGTTGCACGACCACCACGAATATAAAAACCATCAATTACTATATCAGTATTAGGTCCATTCGCTTTACCTATTACTATTACATGGTATGCATTTGTTCCACCACGAGAAGTTCTTCCATCTATTGTAGTTATATATCTTGCAGGTCTTCTCTGGTTTATCGAAGTCTCAGTTCCTTTGAATCCCCCGTAAAGGTGGACATCATCCTTCATTACCAATGAGCCTTCCACCGAAGCAGGTGCGCCCCAAGTACTTGTTCTAAGTTCATCATAATTACCCTGAGCTACCCAGACTTCCACAGGATTCCCCGGAGATGCTTGCGATGCCGCCGCATCGATCCCCTCCTGGATTGTCCGGAATGCCTTAGCCCACGAACTACCATCCGGGCTTGGGTCTGTACTCGCTTTGTTCACATATACCACACCAAATGACTGCATTGTGAACAAGCATATTACTACTATAATTCCTGTAATTGATTTTTTTGACATTTTTCTGTCTCCTTATAAAGTTTCTTATTATAACTAACAACTAATATAATTTCTAAAATAATTTAATCTCCACACCTTCGATTATCATGCACTTAACTTTCTTTATGTTTTACCATGTTATATAACTTTTTTATTATCATATATAAATTATACCATCAAATAATTAAAAAATACAATATTTTTTATTATTTTTTCAAATAGTGGGCTGAAAAAAATCAGCCCACTATGTTATCTATTCAAAAGCACAAATTACGGCTGTTGTCCGGGACAGAATCCATCTTCACCGCCTTCACAAGGATAATAACCATTCAGATTGAAGAACTGGATTAACCTCAGCAGCTCATCCAATCTAATCGTCCAATCTTGTGGGTTATAGTCTGACGCATGAGGCGTACAGGAATAATCTTCCCCCGGTCCAGGTGCGTAACCATCTTCGCCTTGTGGATCGCAATGATATTCACCGAAGTTGAAGAATTGTATTACTCTTAACAACTCGCCGAGAGCAATTTCCCCATCTCCATTTTGGTCTGCACTA
>Ga0209409_1000266_pt1 | contig 55137 bp, 64 predicted proteins | sample AD_JPNMR1_MetaG_FD_184424 | JGI IMG/M metagenome (GOLD analysis project Ga0209409, IMG submission 184424) | Active sludge microbial communities of municipal wastewater-treating anaerobic digesters from Japan - AD_JPNMR1_MetaG (SPAdes) (version 2) | ecosystem: Engineered > Bioreactor > Anaerobic... | reverse complement strand
CAGGATCCGGCTTGAACCTCACCGTGGTTCCGGTCTTCTCAGAGACGCCAGTGATCTGGAGATCTGATACAGGCCTGCCGCGCTCGTATCTCTGCCTGTAAACCCTTCCCTCCCGGCTGACCTCAACCTCGAGCCACTCAGAGAGGGCGTTGACGACGGAAACGCCGACGCCATGCAGCCCGCCGGAGACCTGATAGGTATCGTGGTCGAACTTTCCACCAGCGTGGAGCACGGTCATGACTATCTCCAAAGCAGGCCTGCTGTACTGAGGATGGATGTCCACAGGGATGCCACGACCGTCATCCTTCACCGAGACCGAGCCGTCTCCATGGATGACCACGGAAATCTCCTTGCAGTAACCGGCCATCGCCTCGTCCACGCTGTTGTCGACCACCTCGTAAACAAGGTGATGAAGGCCCAGCGCGTCCGTGGAGCCTATGTACATTGAGGGCCTGTGCCTCACGGCCTCCAGGCCCTCCATCACCTTGATATGACTGGCATCATATGTCGTATCGTTCAAAACCGCCGAATCCCCCTGAAAGCTGAACCAGAACCTTTATGGGCTTCTACAATAAGTATCTAATCCCGGAGCATGCCGGGGAGGTAACGCTCATCAAAGCAGCCATCTCTAAGGGGCATCCTCTGCAGGAGCGAACTTTGTTCCGTAGTATATTATGCCCCTCTCCCCCTCCTTTCCGAGTATCCTGAAAACAGGCCTGACCCGCATGCCTATTTTCATGCTCTCAGGCGAGCAAACGACCTGTCCTGTGAGCTTCGGACCCTCGTCAAGCTGGATTATCGCTAAATTGTATGGAGTGAGCCTCTCGAAGTCCTCTGTCGCGCTGTATATCGTCGTGTATGTGATCACAGTGCCTGTCCCCCTGAACCTGTACTCCTCCATCTGGCCCGTCCTCCTGCAGTTCGGGCAGAGAGTCCTTGGGGGGAAGTAGTACTCCCCACAGCTCTTGCAGTGCGTTCCTATCAGGTTGTACCTCTGGGGTATGCACCTCCAGAACCTCGGAGCATTTGTCGTCGTGGTATCACCTCGAGAGTATGTGCACCAGTGCGGTTCCTCCGGAGCCGCCGACGTTGTGCGTCAGGCCGACCTCAGCATCAACCACCTGACGTTTGCCAGCCTCGCCCCTCAGCTGTAGCACGATCTCGTACGCCTGCTTTATGCCCGTGGCGCCCACAGGATGGCCGCATGCCTTCAGCCCCCCGGATGTGTTGACTGCGACGTCCCCTCCGATGGAGGTTCTCCCCTCCTCTGTTGCCTTCCCCCCCTCTCCCTTCGGGAAGAATCCGAGATCCTCGATGGCCAGGATCTCTCCTATGGTGAAGCAGTCATGGACCTCTGCCACATCGATGTCCTGTGGGGTTAACCGCGCCTGAGCAAATGCCTTCTTCGCTGCATAGACAGTCGCGTCCAGCGTTGTAATGTCTCTCCGGTCGTGGAGCGCGAGGCTGTCGCTCGCCTGCGCGCTTGCCAGGATCCTGATGGGCGTGTCGCAGTATCTGGATGCGATATCTGAGGGCGCGAGAACAACCGCAGCCGCTCCGTCAGTTATCGGCGAGCAGTCCAGGACCCTGAGAGGATCCGCGACCAGAGGAGAGCTGATGACATCCTCCACTTTTATCTCCGTATGGTACTGAGCGATCGGATTCATATGGCCGTGGTGGTGGTTCTTCACGGCCACCTGCGCGAGCTGCTCTCTTGTCGTGCCGTATCTTCGCATGTGAAGCCTCGCGATCATCGCATAAAGCGCCGGGAATGTCGCACCGAAGAAGCACTCCCACTCCCTGTCTGCAGCTGCTGCAAGAGCATCCGCCGCTACGCCACTTGAGACATCGGTCATCTTCTCAACGCCGGCTGCTATGACTATGTCCGCATAACCGCTGGCGACCGCCAGGAACGCCTCGCGGAGTGCAAGGCCGCCGGATGCGCATGCAGCCTCGACCCTGGTCGATGGTATGTGCAGCCTTGAGAGGCCTGCATAGTCCGCTATCAGAGCGCCTATGTGCTCCTGCTCCACGAACCTGCCGCCGCTCATGTTTCCAACATAGAGAGCGTCTATGGCCTCGCCTGTGACACCAGCGTCCTCTATCGCGGCTATTCCCGTCTCCACGACCAGATCGCGCAGGGAGCTGTCCCAGCGCTCGCCGAACCGGGTGCATCCGACCCCGATGATTGATACCGGTCTCATAACCTGAGCTTCCCCTTGTGCTTCGCGTATCTCGCGTAGTCGATGTACTCCGCTATTGCTATGTAATCCCTCACGCTCGGGGCTCGATCCCTGATATCATCTATCCTCTCTGTGACCATGATGCTGAATGCATCGCTTCCCGCGCCGGAGCCGAAGCTGGTGACGAATATGCTCTCCCCTGGTCTCGCCTGGTCGAGCGTCGCTGCCAGGCCGATCAGCGTCGAGCCGGAGTAGGTGTTTCCTATGAGCGGAACCACAAGCCCTGGGGCGATCTGCTCCTTTGTGAATCCGAGCTTTGCCGCGACCCTTACCGGGAACTTTCCGTTGGGCTGGTGGAAGACAGCATAATCGTAATCCTCTGGTTTTCTCCCCAGCATCTTCATGAGCCCCCTGGCGGCAGAGGTCACGTGCTTGAAGTATGCCGGCTCCCCTGTGAACCTACCGCCGTGCTCCGGATACGGCATGCCCTCCCTACGCCAGAAATCCGGGGTATCGGTGGTGAATGAGTATGTGCCCTCTATCTCCGCGATGAGATCCCCGACGCCCACAACATATGCTGCCCCGCCTGCAGCTGCTGTGTATTCCAGAGCATCGCCCGGGGCGCCCTGACTCACGTCTGCGCCTATGGCCAGCCCCAGATCTATCATGCCTGACCTGACGAGACCGAGACATGCCTGGATGGCTGCGGTGCCCGCCTTGCAGGCGAACTCCATATCAGCAACGGTATGAGAATGAGAACAGCCGATAGCCTCGCCGACGATGGTGCCGGTCGGCTTCACAGCGTATGGATGGCTCTCGGAGCCTGTGTAGATGGCGCCTATCCTGCGTGGATCGATATTCGCCCTGGATACGGCATTTCTGGCGGCCTCAACAGCGATGGTGGCGGTATCTTCATCCAGGTCAGGGACCGCCTTCTCGTAGACGTTGAGTCCCCGCGCGACATCCTCCACCTCTCCCCAGACCCTGGCAATCTCATCGACCTTTATCCTGTACCTGGGAATGTAAACACCGTAGCTGACTATACCGACGCCCAAGTGATCCCCTCTCATATCCTGCTCAGGCTGCTGGATAGCTCCTCTGGCGAGAGCAGCGTGGTAAGAAGGGGTATGTTCTCCACCCTTGCGATCTTGACAGCTACCGGATCCACGCGCTCAGCCTCTATGCCCTGAAGTATGACCGCTCCTGGTTTCAGGTTTGAAACCCGTATCGCGACCAGCGGCGATCTCCCCCTTGTGACACCTGTGAATATAAGCGCTCTGGCAGTGCTTCGGCCGTAGATCTTGTAGAACTGCTCGGGCAGAAGCTCCAGTATCGCCTTTATGCTATCGATTATCGTGTAGCCGTTGATCTGCACGTCCGTGCTCCCGCATATAAGCGTCGCATCTATCTCGGCCATGAACTCCGCAAGCGTAACCGGCCTGGCATACTCACAGACAGAGCATATCGCGCTGAGTCCAACCATGTCGCCGAACATGCTCTCGTATGCGCGCAGCACATTGCATCCTCTCAGCTCATCTATCTTGAGAAGCGCATCGATGATCTTGCTGACTATCAGTATGCCTGGTGATCGTCGTCTTCCGCTCTCGTAGTCGCTTATCACGCTTGGTGATATGCCCAGGTAGTTCGAGAGCTCGGTCTGGCTTATCCCGAAGTTCCGGCGCCACTTTCTGAGGGTCTCGCCAGGGTTCTGGGAAAGCGTGATCTCGCCGGCGATCTTCTCGGCCAGCAAGCCCCTGATGTTTGAGAACTCCCCCTCAGAATTCATGCCAGTTAACTCGAGCAACTAGAATATAAAGGTGGCGAAATGTCGTTCGTCATTTAACGAAAGTGAGAGGGGACACAAAAGAGAGATGCGCCGACCGGGATTCGAACCCGGGTTGTAGGCTTTCTTCGGGATGCTTGGAAGGCCCAAGTCATAACCGCTAGACCATCGGCGCGCCCGCCAATCTCTCTCATGCCAGACTTTTAATGCTTTCGATTGAGCACATCTTGATTGCCTGATCCCCTTAGGTTGCTCCTCCACTTACCAAGCATGAGATGGAGGGGTCAGCCTCCGTCGGATCGTTTCTGGGCGAAACTGTATTGCATTACACTCTTAAGTGTTTAGCAACTTGCAGGTTGTGCAATGTGGTTGCTGAACGCACTTATTCATTAACCAAGAATGCATGGCAGGACCAGTGCTTCTACTGGCAAGTTATCATATGGATAAGTGCGGCGGGGTTTATGGAATTTCATCACAGGGACACACTCTTGCATGTACCTCATGTCACTCGCGTGGAGAATGCGGCATGCGCTTTACACGCCCATCCGGTTCAGGTGTTTGCGTATCGCGTCAGCAAGCATGTTATCGGGATCGATGAGCTCGTACCTAACAGAGGTCGATGGTTTGTTTATGCTCATCACGCGGCGCAGGTCAACCGGCGTGGCAATGATCACCGCGTCACAGTCGCATCTGTTTATGCTCTCCTCGAGCTCTCTCATCTGCTCCGGGTAATAGCCGAGCGCGGGAAGGGCATCTTTAATGTGAACGTATCTTTCGAGCGTCTCACGGATACTTCCGACGACGAACGGCCTGGGGTCCACGATCTCCGATGCGCCGCAGATCGCCGCTGCGATCCTGCCGGCCCCTGATGGCATCCCTCCGTGTGTCAGCGTGGGGCCGTCCTCGATCACGAGAACCCTCCTGCCCTTAATGAGATCCGGGTCCTCGACGCTTATGGCGGATGCGGCTTTAAACACCATCGCCCTGGGATTGAGCTGTGCAGCGTTGTTCTCTATGGATGCAGCAGCATCCTCAGGAGCTGTGTTCACCTTGTTTATCACGATGATATCAGCGCATCTGAAGTTGACGCTCCCAGGGTAGTATGTGAGCTCGTGCCCGGGGCGCATCGCGTCCGCCACAGTGATCCAGAGGTCAGGTTTTACAAAAGGAAGATCGTTGTTTCCGCCATCCCAGACTATGATATCTGCCTCCCTCTCAGCCGCCCTGAGAACCATCTCGTAGTCAACGCCAGCATAAACAGCTGTGCCCATCCTGATGTGAGCCTCGTACTCCTCGCGCTCCTCTATCGTCAGGCCGGCCGAATCCAGCTCTTCAAGGGATGAGTACCTCCTGGCCGCTTCTTCGAGCAGATCTCTGTACGGCATGGGGTGGCGGATCACCACAGGATTCAGGCCAGAAGATCTCAGCTGATTTACGATGTACCTGGCGGTCTGGCTCTTTCCTGCGCCCGTCCTCACCGCGCACACGGCAACAACCGGTTTTGATGAGCGGAGCATCGTCCTCTGGCCCACAAGCTCGAAATCCGCGCCGCAGGAGAGCACCCTGGATGCGATCTCCATGACCTCCTGGTTGCTCAGATCGCTGTATGCGAGAACGCATCTGTCGACATCCATCTCTCTGATCAACCTCTCGAGATCGCTCTCAGGGAAGATGGGTATTCCGTCAGGATACAGTGGACCCGCGAGTTCAGATGGATACAAGCGAAATGCGATGTTCGGTATCTGGGCGGCCGTGAAACCCACCACAAGATGCTCGGGATCGGAGCGGTATAGCACATTGAAGTTATGGAAGTCCCGCCCTGCGGCCCCTAGGATCAGGACTCTCTCTCCGGGCATGAGGTTTTGTGGGATGAACCACAACAATAACTTTTTCCAGGAGGATCATTATGATCATGGTGATCGGGCATGATAGAACTGCTGAGAAGCAGGAGGAGCATAAGGAGGTACAAGGCAAAGGAGATCGAGCCTGAGAAGATTGAGATCTTAAAGGAAGCTGCTCTGAGATCCCCGACATCCCGGGGAATAAACCCGTGGAGGTTCTTTTTCATAAGAGACAGGAAGAAGCTTGAGGAGCTATCGCGCGCAAAGGAAAGCGGTTCATCGTTTCTCAAAGACGCCCGTCTGGGGGTTGTCGTCTGCGCTAAGGAGAGTGAGTCAGATGTTTGGATAGAGGACTGCTCTATAGCATCCATAATCATGCAGCTAACCGCTCACAGCCTTGGCCTGGGATCCTGCTGGATCCAGATAAGAAACAGGATGCACAGTGCAGACAAGACCTCTGAGGAGTACGTCAGGGAGGTTCTCCGCCTTCCGGCAGATCTCCGTGTGGAGTCGATCATCGCCTTCGGCTACCCTGATGAGGTCAAGCAGCCAATGCCAGCGGAAGATCTGGAGTACGGGAAGATAACATCCGACTGAAAAGACCGTTCGTATCACATCGGTTAAGGCAGCCTGACGCAAGAATAGATCAATAATTTTTACAAGGGTGTTATCTTGAAGTTAAGCATTATGTCTGTTGATATCGATCTCATCAAGTGCACACATACGATAGTAGAAAATTGTTAAATATTCATCGTATTATGTTGCATAGGAACCCTTAACCGATGACCAATGAAAGACTGCCAGAAACGAGGACATGGTGTGGAGGAGATTGGGAGGCGTGCTCATATCACTGGGTCCAGAAGTATGTGACCCTGTGGTACATGTCATTGTGTAACTGCACCCGATCTTCCGATGACCCTACTTCATATCAGATACCTTGATATAGCGGTTGCTGCTGGTTATGTAAGGCAATGAATATAATCGTACACTCCATCTGGCTGATGCTGCCTGCGTATGTCCCCAACAACTTCGCAGCGCTTTTCGGTGGTGGCACGCCTCTCGATCTGGGGATGAGCCTTCCCGATGGGCACCGTGTGTTTGGTAATGGAAAGACGATTCGTGGCACGATCGCCGGGGTCGCTGGGGGGATTATGGCAGGAGTGCTTCAGAACAGCATCGCCGGAGTCCTCGGGCTTCCAGGCTTCGGCGATGGGATGGAGATGTTTCTTGTTTTATTTGGACTCTCAGCTGGGTCCATGCTCGGTGATCTTGCAGCCAGCTTCATCAAGCGACGCCTGGGCATGGAGCGCGGGGCATCGTTCTTTCTCGTTGATCAGCTCGATTTTGTCATGGGCGCATGGGCTCTGACATTTCTGCTCGCCCCGGAGTGGTTCAACGCGCAGTTCACTTCACCTGTCATAATCCTCGTTCTTCTGATAACCCCCATTCTGCATCGCCTCGCAAATGTGATAGGCTACATGATCGGGGCGAAGAAGGAGCCATGGTGATATCAAAAGATTGAATACATATCATGTTTCTCTGATCATCAGGAGGTGAGATTGTGGCCGAGTACATGCGAGGTTTTGAACAGAAGACCGTCCCACCCATGGGCGAGGATTCCGGAAAGATGGCATATCTCCCGCTTATAGCCATCCTGGGGTTTGGCGTTTTCTCCCTGATAGTCGCATACATGGTCAAGATGCTGGCCTCCTGAGACCAGCATCTTTCACCTTTCGTGATGTGAAAAGCGAATGCTTTGGATCGCTCTTAACACAACCGGAAATCTGCGATCACCTCCATAAACCATTATGCCATCCACTGTTGTCATGCAGCCGCATGACCAGCAGGTGCACAAAATAAAATTTATGGTAATATGAATCTTAATTCTGATATGCAGCAATGGTTTTTGTTCGCGAAACCTTTATAAGCCTGGCTAAAGGATAAGACAGCGTTATTGGCCAAATTTATCATAATGATTTGGCGAAAATGAATAGGAGGAGGAAAAATGGACGCATTGAGCATGGGGCTCGTCGCTGCTATGGGGGCCCTTGCGACCGTTGCTGGAGCCAGTGAGGATATCGAGTCGGATGTTGGCTCACAGAGCAATCCAAACTCACAGGTCCAGCTTGCTGCTCAGGTCGGAAACCCCCACAGGATATACAATAAGGCGATCTCAGGCGAGCCACCGGCGAACGCCCTTTGGGCTACAACCGCTGCTGTTGTGGCTTACACGCTGATAACAAAGTTCGCAATGCCTGCGCTCTTCGCAATAGCCATAGGCGCGTCGGTTGCAGCGCTCTTCAACGGAGTCTTCTCGACCAGCGCTTACTTCGGCAGGAACGCAAGCCAGCGCAGGTTCAACCAGTGGATCTATCTGGATATAGTGCGTTACACAACGACATCGATAATGGCACATGCGTGGATAACCGCTTTCTGCATAACATGTATAGCATACATACAGACTCAGATTTTGACACCACACCATCCGTTCCCGATGCCTGTTATCGCTCTGATATGGGGATTGACCGTTGGTGCGATCGGCTCTTCTGTTGGTGATATCCATTACGGAGGCGAGCGTGAGTTCCAGTGGAGGCTCTTCGGTCAGGGTCTCAACACGATGCTCTCAGGCCAGATTGTGAGAAAGGCCGAGGCTGGATTGAGGAACTCCATAGACAACGCATGGTTCTGCACCAAGCTCGGAGGGCCTCTCACAGGTCTCGGATTTGGCCTGACGGTCTTCCTGGACAACTGGCGCACCACGGTCTTCGACCCGGTGACACAGGCCGGTCTGGCCATTGGTATGGGTCTCTTCTTCGTGATACTTATGAACCTGTATAACTTCTACGTTGAGACCTCGATAAGAAAGAAGTACGGCCCGTATCCAGGGTACAAGGGGGACATCGCAGCATGAACTTTGATGCTTTAACCATTGTGTACATTCTGGAGATCGTAGTGGGTGGACTGCTTGTCGGCGTGGGTGTCCACTTCGTGCCGGTAGGCGGCGCGCCTGCGGCCATGGCACAGGCCACAGGAATCGGCACGGGCACAGTTCAGCTGGCAGCCGGCTCCGGACTCACAGGACTGCTGGCAGCTGGTCTCATGATGTCGGTCACAGATAACATCTGGCCAATACTTGCATCAGGCGCGGTCGGAGCAATGATAATGATTGATGCCACGATGATGACCGGCGGCTGGATATACGCTTATGCGGTGGGCGCCCCGTTCGCATCAGCCAAGGTCAACTACGATCCCATCACCGGATACTCGCAGCCCCCGTATGTCGCCCCGGGCACTGTCGGGCAGGGGATACCCACAGTATGTTACGTGAGCGGCACAATCGGCGCCTTCATGGGCGGTCTCGGTGGCGCGATGATCTACTACCCGCTGATGATGACAAACCACAACCCATCTCTGAGCGCGCTCTTCGCGATCGGCATATTCCTGGTGAACGCTGTCTTGGCGTCGTGGAACATCCAGGGAACGATCGAGGGGTTCCACGATCCGAAGTTCAAGAGATGGCCGAAGGCGTTCAGATCATGCCTCGTCGCCACCCTGATTCTGGCGCTCGTGGCCGTTACAATAACAGGAGGTGCATGAGATGACAGTAGGAGGGGGGGCAGGAGGAGCACCCTCTGCAATAGATGCAAAGAAGCTCAGAATATACGGGATCGGGGGAGCTCTTGTAGGTATATACCTCGCAGCAATTCTTAACAGCGTTCTCGGGACAGACATATTCTCGATACTCGCCGCAGCAGGAGCCGTCGCGGCTGCCGTTATGGGGGCGAACGCTGTAAGAAGGGTCTGCGGCTACGGTATCGGTACCGGTGTCCCATCGATTGGAATGCTGGCGCTGGGAATGGGCATAGTAGGAGCATCATTTGGCCTCTCAACTGCTGAGCAGCTGGGCGTATCGATGGCAGGTGTCATCATAGCGCTGGTCTATGCGATGGTCTTCGGCTACATCGTGGGCGCGATCGCAAATAAGGTCATGGGCTTTAACATCCCCATCATGGAGGAGGGTCTCACCGATCTCTCAGGTGCAGGCGCCATGGCCATCATCGGCTGGTCCTATGCGATCTCTGGATCGCTGGCGTACGCAGACATGGTCTCGAAGGTCTTCAACACCGGATACCTTGCGATAGTATTCATCTGCGGCGGCCTTGCGATCCTGCATCCGTTCAACGCGAACCTTGGGCCGGACGAGAAGCAGGACAGGACTCTGGTGAACGGGCTGATGGTCGGCTCTCTGGCCGTCGTCGCTGTCGGTCTCTGTTCCCTGGCAACGCTCAGCACCACTGCAGCTATCATAACCATTGTGATCGGTGCGGCCGCATGGTACTACTTCTACGTATGGTACTACAGGCTGGTCAAGAGAGACGCTGCGGCTGTTGTTGGAACAGGCCTGCTGCCACCGAGCGCGCTATGAGGAGGCACAAAGATGGGATTTGTCAGAATATCTCCAGAACTGGGGCTGCTTTTCGATCCACTTAAGGGAGTGGTCGCGGAGCAGAGGGAGGATGTGGTTCTGTACACATTCGATCCGGTTATGGACAGGATTGAGAGGCTTGATGCGATCGCAGACGACCTGATGAACCAGCTGGTCCCGGATAACGAGCTGCTGGAGTCTTACAAGAACAGAGGAAAGACCTCTCTCATAGGCGGCCTGTACACCAACATCTGGGTCGGCTTCATCATAGGTCTGGTGATCTCATTCGTTGTGCTGATTGGCATGGTCTTCAGCGATCCGGCGAAGCTTGAGATGCTCAGAAAGGCTATGGGAGGTGCTTGATTATGGTGCTCAAGAAGAAACCCGCTGAGCCCTGGCCTGTGATCACCGGCGAGTATGAGGTCGGCAACCCGGAGAGCCCTGTGGCGGTTGTGACCTGCGGCTCTCACCTCAAGAACTCTGAGCTGATAGCAGCTGGTGCAGCTCTGGCCGGGCCATGCAAGACCGAGAACATAGGCATAGAGAAGATGGTAGCCAACGTGATCTCCAACCCGAATATCAGGTATCTGCTGATCACAGGCATGGAGGTCAAGGGGCACATCACAGGGCAGGCGATAGAGGCGTTCACTGCGAACGGAATAGACAAGGAGGGCAGGATCGTCGGGGCCAAGGGCGCTATCCCGTTCATCCAGAACCTGACGCCTGAGGCGATAGAGCGGTGGAGGCAGCAGATCACCACGATCAACATGATCGACACAGAGGATATGGGCGCCATCACCGCGAAGATAAAGGAGCTCGTCGCCAAAGATCCCGGCGCATTGGATGTCGAGCCGATGATCGTCGAGATCAAGGAGGCTGGCGCCGAGGAGGGTGAGGGTGGTCTCAGGCCGATGGCCGCAGAGGTCGTCGAGGTCCGTTCAAGGATCAGGGCCATGGATATGGCTGTGACGAACAACGGCCTGCTCAACAAATTCCAGGCCGGAGTTTACGCGGGCAAGATAGAGGGAATAGTGCTCGGAATGACCCTGACCCTGGCCATATTCGGGCTTATACTCAAGATGGTAGGGGGGAGCTGAGGATGGCAGAGGAGATAGTTTACGGGCAGGGGACTCCAGCTGTTATAGAGCCCGCAATGCCCCTCTTCGATCAGATCGTGGACGATATCAAGTACAAGGCGCAGCTCCTGGCCAGGGAGACGAAGCTGAGCTCGGGCGTCATCGCGGCAACCCCGCAGGGATTCGCGATCGGCTTCTTCCTCGCTGTGGCCATGATGCTGGGCCCCTTCCTGCTGATGGGGGTGTAAGCTGTGGCAGATGAGGCAAAGGATACAAAGCCGGTCGTCCCTGTTGCAGTGGTCGATCGCGACCAGTACAGGGAGATAATGGCGCGTCTCGATAAGATCGAGGAGAAGATCGAGTTCTACTCGGCTGAGAAGTTCCTGAGGGCTGGAAAGTCTGTAGGCAGGGATCTGGGCGTTGCCTACGGCGTGTGTGCTGGACTGATAATAATATTGGCGTACATACTGTTCATGTATGCCGGCAACTGGGTGAAGGTGATTTGAATGTTCAGGTTCGATAGAAAGCAGGAGGTCTTCGACTTCGGCAAGTTCAAGATCGGGGGTCAGCCTGGCGAGTACCCGACTTGCTGCATCGGCACAATGTTCTATGCCAGGCACAAGATAGTATCCGATCCGGAGCATGGGGTGTTCGATAAGAACGCTGCTGAGAAGCTCTGGAACCAGCAGGTTGAGATGAGCGAGATCACAGGGAACACCTGCATGAACCAGATCGTGGCAGAGACGAACGAGGCTATGCAGAAGGAGATCGACTGGTTCGTGGAGATCTCCGACTACCCGTTCCTCATCGATTCCTCTGCTCCAGAGGTTCGCGCCTTCGGGGTCAAGTACGCCACCGAGATCGGCGTCGCGGACAGGGCGGTGCACAACTCCATCAACGCCTCGATAACGGATGAGGAGCTGCAGGCGCTGAAGGAGAGCGATCTGGATGCCGCGATAGTCCTGGCGTTCAACGCGATGGAGAAGGGAACCAAGGGGAAGATGGATATACTCACGAAGGCCGCAGGCGGCGCAAAGAAGGGGATGCTCGAGTACGCTAAGGACTGCGGCATAACGAGGATTCTCATAGACACAGCGGCGATGCCGCTGGGCGCTGGCTCAGGAGCCACATACAGAGCATGCATCGCTGTCAAGGCGATGCTGGGCCTGCCGGTCGGCGGAGGCTTCCACAACGCTGCGTCCGCATGGGACTGGATGAAGAAGTGGAAGAAGACCCACAAGGAGGCATTCGCTCCTGTTGATATCGGCTCGAACCTCGTCGCCGGAATCGTGGGCGCAGACTTCTACCTCTACGGACCGATCGAGAACGCGCCGATGATATTCCCGGCTGCTGCGATGGTCGACATCATGAAGGCCGAGTCGATCCAGGAGCTCGGCCTCGAGGTGCTGGATCCGAACCATCCGATAAAGAAGACCCTGTAGGGCGTTTCTCCGCCCTGCTCTTATTTTCATTCCAGGAGTCCTGTTTTGCCCAGAGTCTACGTCTCTCTCTCCTTTGACAGGGTTCGCTTCAAATGCCAGCGCTGTGGCGCGTGCTGCCACCACCGCAGGCCGTCTGAGTTTTCAGAGCTGATACCTCCAGAGCTGGTGCAGAGGTTCGTCGAGCGCTCGAACCTCATACATCTGAATGAGGATGAGATCTCCAGGATATCGAGAATTTATGGTCTCAGGCCTGAGGAGTTTGTGGATACACTCTATCCCTATGATGGGAGGGCCGTCAGGATATCGGATGATGGTTCTGGGGTGGTGCTGGATATACCTGTACTTAAATCCAAGCCGGATACGACCTGCGTCTTTTACGACAATGGCTGCAGGATATACCCGCACAGGCCCAGGGCGTGCAGGCTCTTTCCCTTTCGCATATCTGAGCGTGAGATCGCGGGGGATGTGGTTCTCAGCATAGATTACAATCCAGGCTGCCCCGGTATCGGAAAGGGGGATTATGCTGATACGAGAAAAATACGGGAGCTGGCGGTGGAGATATTCTCAAGACGCATGAACGCTATCACCCGCGAGACAAAGGAGCTCATCGCATCGGGATCCATCAAGCCTGGTATGGTGGTGTACAGAACCATGCCCGGTGGACCCCGAACCAGGTGATCGGTTGCCTGATCTATGGATGCATCGCATATGTATTTTCATCTATCTTTTTTAGAATTTTTGAGGCGTTTCGATCAACTCAGTAACCCTGAAATAGAACGCACTTCAAAAAACGTAGATTTTATAAAGGAGAAGATTTACTACAGTGAGAATATCTGAGCGGATATGTGGGGAGATCCGCAAAGTGGGGATTCATCTTGTCCATGATCATGCTTCTCTGTGTAAAGGAGGTATTACGTGGTGGATGAGGCCGGAGCCTTGTGTGCCATCGCAGGCTTTCTGGATGGTGATGTTGGGGATCACAGGGTGATTGAGCGGATCGCGCTGGAGGCTGATGGGCCGCTGGCATCGCTGGCAAGAGCTGTGCAGTCCTCAGATATATCCAGGGCACTGTCACATCTGGATGATCTCGCAGAGCAGTATTCGGCATCCACAGATTGCAGCATCTGGTTCTCTCTGGGCACAATATCACACCGTCTCGGTTCGCTTGAACGGGCGGTGAGCCATCTCTCAAGAGCTCTGGAGCTCGCATCCGGAGCATATGAGGTCAGAATTCTCTCCCGACTCGGGTCGATCTATGCGGATGTGGAGGACTGGGATCGGGCGATCTCTCTCTACAGGGATGCTCTCGCGCGGGTGGAAAGGGGGGATCCGGAGCGCGCTGGAATTCTCATAAAACTCTCAAGAGCATGCAGAGAGGCCAGAAGATGGGATGAGGCGCTCCAGTGCAGCTCTGATGCGATAGACGCCCTCAGATCCTCAGGAGACAGAAGCTCCGTCGCGAAGGCGATCATGGAGGAGGCTGAGATCCGGAGGGAGATGGGGGATTTATCATCTGCTGAGGAGCTCTACAGGACGTGCCTTGAGGAGTTCGAGCGGCTGGGGGAGATACCGCTCGTGTGCAGGTCTCTGGAGATGCTGGGTCGGATATCTCAGCTCAGAGGTGAAACCAGGAGAACTGAGGACCTTTTCGATATGGCCATGCACAGGTACGAGCACTGCCATGAGACAGCGGGCGCATCGAGAACGGCACTTCTTCTGGGAGATCTGCATGCGATCGAGGGGAGGTTTTCCAGTGCGGAGGAGTGCTACCTGAAGGCACTGGAGGGCTTTCGAGAGGTATCAGATCGCGAGAGCGTGGCGAGCACACTGCTGAGCCTGGCCAGGCTCTGCGGCTCCATGGGCGAGTGGAAGAGGGCTGTCGAGCGCTATCGAGAGGCGCTTGACATCCTGCAGTCTGAGCAGTCACAGGATCTCGCAAGGGCTCTCAGAGAGATGGGGAATGCATGCTGCGGGTTGAGAGATTATGAGATGGCGCAGAATTATTTCATGAGATCTCTCGAGCTCAGCGAGGCCCTCGGAGACAGGGACGGCATGGCTGCTTCGCACACAGGCATAGGACACATGCTCTCCGACCTCGGCGAGTGGGATGGCGCCGTGGAGCACTATGAGAGTGCTGCCGAGCTCCTGCGTGAGATGGGAGATCTCAGGGGCGCTGCAGCATGCACATCGAACATAGCGAGCGTGTACCAGATGATGGGGGATCTGGAGAAGGCGCTGGATGTCTATCATGATGCGCTTCAGCTCCAGGAGCGGCTTGGCGATATGCAGGGGGCATCGAAGACCCTGAACAACATGGGGCTCGTCTACCAGCACATGGGCGAGATCGAGGCAGCTGAGAGAAATTACATGCGCTGCCTGGAGATGAAGGAGCAGCTCGGGGATGTCCATGGCGCTGCGAACACGCACATCAACCTCGCAACTCTGTACGAGATCCAGAGGCGATGGGATGATGCCATAGCCCATTATCAGGATGCTCTGGAGACGTTCGAGGCGATCGGCGATCGCAGGGGCATGGCTGCGGTGATGAACAACCTCGGAAATGTGTACGAGGAGAAGGGGGACATCCTGCAGGCGATAAAGAGCTACAGGATGAGCATGGAGCTCGATGGTGGGGACGCAAGCATCGCGAAGATATCATGGAATCTTGGGGGGCTCTACCACAGGATCGGGGATGCGGAGAGCGCGGAGAAGTGCTACAGGGCCAGCCTGGAGGCGTTCCAGAGCATTGGGGATGAGAGGGGTGCGGCCTATGCTCTCATGGGCCTCGGCAGCATCGCGCTGGAGCGTGGCCTTTGGGACGCTGCGCTGGACTGTTTTAAAAGGTGTGCTGGTCTCAGGCTTGATACGCCAGAGGCCCTGAGGGTGCTTGGCAGCATCGCATCTGTTTATGAGAGAAAGGGCATGTGGCAGGAGGCCCTTGCAGAGTACAGGAAGGTGCTTGAGAGGTTCAGGGGGATAGGAGATTCTCTCGGTGTCGCAGCGGTTCTGAGCACCATGGGCAACCTCTTGGCGGAGCAGGGGCTCTGGGATGATGCCCTTGAGCATTACAATGAGAGTCTTGAGATATTCGAGAGGCTCGGCGACGGCTACAGCACAGCGGTCACCACAAACAACATGGCAAATGTGCTTTACAGGAGGGGAGACTGGGACAGGGCTCTGAGCATGTACACAAAAGCGATGGAGCACTTCCAGCGGGTTGGGGACATGCAGAGCCATGGAGCCACGCTGAGCAACGTGGCGAGCATACACTACAGGAGGGGCGAGTGGGAGAGGGCGATAGAGCTCTACCACAAAAGCCTCGAGATCTTCGAGGGGCTCGACGATTCGAGAGCATCCTCGATGGTGCTCAACAACCTGGGTCTTCTCTACCACAGGAGGGGTGAGTGGTCGCTGGCAGTCGATCACTTCAGGCTGGCAGTGGAGTACGCGATGCGTGCCGGAGATCGTGAGGCTGCCACGGAGTTCCAGGCGAACATGGAGATGGTGAGATCATGCCGCGGAGAGGCGTCTGTCGACATCGAGGGGTATCTCAAAAAGCTGGAGGAGATCGAGAAGGCAGGGGACGTTGAGGCGGCTGCAGAGATGCACGGGTTACTGGCAAATGCATATGCTGACATCTTCCGCTGGGAGGATGCGCTGGATCATTACCAGAAGAGCCTGGAGCTCTTCGAGCGCTCCGGCGACAGGTACAGCGCTGCGGAGACGATGTTCAACATGGCGCTCGTCTACAGGGATCGTGGGGAGTGGTCGATCGCCGAGGATCTCCTCTCGAGGAGCATGAGCGAGTTCAGAGCGCTGAAGGCATCGCCATGCTACAGCATGTCGCGTCTGAACCTGGGGCTTTTGAAGGAGATCAGGGGAGCTGATCCTGAGGAGGATATACTCTCTGCGATAACAACCTTTGAGAGCATCGGCGCGATCCCGGATCTCTGCGAGGCGTATCTCGCGATGGCCAGGGTGAAGCTGAACAGAGGGGAGATGAGCGAGGCGCGCTTCTACCTCTCTGAGGCTGAGACGCTCATACTGAAGACAGGTTACGATTCCATGAGGATCAGGCTTTACATCGAATGGGGAGATTTTTACCTCTCCCAGGCCCCCGCCGAGGCCAGAAGCTTCTACAACAAAGCCCTTGCGCTTGCGAGAAAAATGGGGCTCACGAGGGATGAGGGTGCAGCGCTTCGGAGCCTCGGTGCAGCGTCTCTGAACGCCGGAGATTATGATGATGCAGAGGAGCACCTCCAGAAAGCCCTGGAGCTCTTCAAATCGATCAACTCCATGTACGATCTCCTCTCCACATACGCGCTCATTGCGACGCTGTACTTCAACAGAAAGGATCACGCCAGGGCGGAGGAGACCGCTCTGCTCCTCGAGCGGCAGGCGAGAAGGCTCGGCTACAGGGATCTGCAGGTCAAGGCGCTGGAGGTGATGGCTGGCTGTGAGCTGGCGACCTCAAGGACAGACGCAGCTGTGAGCACCTACCTGGAGGCGCTGAACATAGCGCAGTCAGATGGTATCTCTAAGAGACTGCTATCAGAGCTGACCAGGAACATAGTCAGCAGCCTCCAGGAGATACTCAGGGAGAGGGCGAACCTCTCCGATATGTCTGCAATAAAAACAGTCGAGTGCCTGCTCGAGGCGCTCCGTGCGGGTCTGACGTGCAGGGTGGATTTCGCAGACGATATCGTGCTCGGAGGCGCATAGATCGAGCGCCTCCTGCAGTCTCCCCAGCTAACTTCACGCACTCGAACTCATTCAGCTGCCAGGTCGGCCTGATCCCCACCCTCCACCCTCCATATCGCCTTCTTTATAACGCCGAGAAGGGTGTTCGCCTCCCGCTCTGTCAGCTCAGCCCTCCCGAATATCCGGCGGAGCATCAGCACGACGTAGCGGATCTTGTGCTCCGGATAGTTGATGATCCTGAGGAGATGGTCTGTGCTCTCGTATATCCTCTCCAGCATATCTCTGGAAGCCAGTCTGACCTCAAGCGTCGAATCGACCTGGCCGAGCTCGTAGAGGATCACGGTTGCTGCATGAGATAAATTCATAACCGGGTAATCATCGCTTGTGGGAATAGACACAAGCACATCACAGATCATCAGCTCGTCGTTTGTGAGACCCCAGTCCTCCCTCCCAAGCAGGAGGGCCACGGTCCCATCCTTGTCCCTCAACCGCTCCGCGAGCTCCGATGGCGTGAGAAACGGTACGCGGAGATGGAGCCTCAGATGATGGTGATCTCTGCCGAGACGCTTCCCGGTTGTGCCCACGACGAGGCTGACACCCTCCAGGGCATCCTCCAGACGGTCCACACTTCTGGCGGACTGGAGGATATCCCTGGCATGCGCTGCCATGGCCATGCCAAACGACCCGAGCTCGCAGGGCCTGACGAGAACCAGGTCGCTGAAGCCGAAGTTCTTCATCGACCTCGCCACTGCGCCCACGTTCCCCTCGTACCTGGGCTCTACGAGCACCACCCTCAGCTTCATCCGCAGTTGCGGGTTCGTTTGAGCTCTTAAATCTAACTCATCCCTTTGAGACCCCGAGGGGTATCATCTGTGCGACCTTCTTCGCAAGCCCCAGCGCATGCACGACCTCGACCACCTCATGGCTGGGCTTGTAGACCTCTGGCGCCTCCTCTGCGAGCACAGCAGACTCTGTCGCCATCACCTTGATCCCCTCTCGCTGGAGGCTTGCCCTCACATCAGATCCCCTGTAGGTCTTCTTCGCCTGGCTCCTGCTCATTATCCGGCCGGAGCCATGGCACGCGCTGCCGAACGTGAGATCCAGCGCCCTGTCCTGGCCGCAGAGGACATACGATGGGGTTCCCATGCTCCCCGGGATCAGAAGGGGCTGTCCGACATCCCTGTAGTCCTGGGGCACCTCTCTTCTGGACGGACCGAACGACCTTGTCGCGCCCTTCCTGTGGACGTACAGCCTCTCGAGCTTTCCATCAACCATGTGCTCCTCTATCTTGGCGACGTTGTGCGCCACGTCGTAGACGAGAGGCATCTCCACATCACCGAAGTATTTCGCGAAGACCTCCCTGGTCCAGTGTGCTATGATCTGCCGGTTCGCCCAGGCGTAATTCGCTGCTGCAGCCATCGCCCCGAAGTAGTTCGTCGCCTCCGGAGTTCCTATGGGCGCGCATGCGAGCTGCTTGTCCGGCAGGTCGATATTGTACTTCCTCACAGCCCTTGACAGGACCTCAAGATGATCTGTGCATATCTGATGTCCCGCGCCCCTCGACCCGCAGTGTATCATGACAGTCACCTGATTCTTGAAGAGTCCGAAGCGCCTGGCGATGCGCTCATCATACACCTCTCCCACATACTGGACCTCGAGGAAGTGATTGCCGCTGCCGAGCGTACCGAACTGTGGCCTTCCGCGCTTTCTGGCCTTAGTGCTGACCTGGTTCGGGTCAGCACCCTTCAGGCAACCATTCTCCTCGCAGTGCTCCAGATCCTCATCAGTGCCGTAGCCCTGCTCCACAGCCCATCTCGCCCCGGTGACGAACGCCTCTGTGAGCTCGCTGTCTGACACATGGAGCCTGCTTGTGGCACCAACTCCCGATGGGATCTCCTTGAAAAGGGATTCGATTAGATCAGAGATCACGGGCCTGACCTCATCAACAGTCAGGTCTGTGCGCAGGAGGCGCACGCCGCAGTTGATATCGAACCCAACACCGCCCGGGCTTATCACTCCGCCGTCCTCCCGGAATGCTGCGACGCCGCCTATCGGAAATCCGTATCCGAGGTGCGCATCCGGCATGGCCATGGAGTACTTCACTATCCCCGGCAGGGTGGCCACGTTTGCGACCTGCTCTATAGTTCCAGGCTCCACCATCTCCAGGAGAGACTCGGAGATGAATATCCTGCCCGGGACACGCATTCCATCCTTGTAGCCTATCGGCAGCTCGTAAATATTCTCATCTACCTTATTGAGCATGTGATCACCTCTCAAACATCGAGCACAACCTGCATCATCCAGGGACTGTTGGAATCTCCAGGTCTCACCTCAAACTGGTGGAGTGTGACTGCCTTGATCTCGGTCTCGAATGAGTGCCTCCTCCTGTCTATATGCTCGCCACGGGCCCTGGCATTCAATCTCCACATATCATTATGGCTCAGAGATATATCAAAATCTCTGAAGACCGCCATCTCCGCGCTGAACAGGAAGAGAAGCTCGGAGAGCCATCTGTACGCGAGGCTCTCCAGATCCTCGGCCTCCAGCTCAACCTCCCATACCCTCTCAGGTTTGATTGTGGCAGTATCCATCATGACGCTGAACATCGCCAGGGCCGCGTTTCTCAGCATCTCCTCCGGGCTGGACCCATAGGCTCTGAACTTGACATCAGCTGTGTGCTCCAGAAACTCGTATTGCATTTATCTCTGCCTCCAAAGAACCGGGGTCTGTCTCGTGCCCCTCAAATATCCTCCAGTCCCCTCGAGAGGCCGGCAGCCCTTGCAAGCCGCAGGGCCTCCCGGTACTCGCTCAGCGTTATGCGCCTCGAGAGCTCGCTGTGCTGATCTGCCCTGTACTCGGGCCTGTACTGGTCCATGATGTTGATGTATGTGTTCTTCGAGAGCTCTGATATGAACCTCACAACCTCCTCTGTGCCTGCCAGGTTGTTCGGGAGGACCAGATGGCGCACGAGCAGGCCTCTCACAGCGATCCCGTTCTCGACGACCAGATCCCCTACCTGCCGGTGCATCTCCCTTATCGCGGCCTTCATGACCTCCACATATCCGGGCGCATTGGAGTATCTGATTGCCATCTCGTCAGAGCCGTATTTTGCGTCAGGCATGTAGATGTCTATGATTCCATCGAGGAGGCGGAGCGTCTCCACGGAATCATACCCTCCGCTGTTGTAAACCAGCGGTATGCTCAGGCCCATCTCGCGTGCTGTGACCAGAGCCTCGAGTATCTGCGGCACCACATGCGTCGGAGTGACAAGATTGACGTTATGACAGCCTGTCAGCTGGAGATGCATCATTATGCCGGCGAGGCGTTCTGGGGTGACCTCGACCCCCATATCGAGCTGGCTTATCTCATAGTTCTGACAGAAGACGCATGCGAGGTTGCAGCCGGCGAAGAATATCGTGCCGGAGCCATGGTATCCGACGAGCGGCGGCTCCTCTCCGTAGTGTGGACCCGCGCTGCTCACCTTCGCCAGGCGACCTGTCCTGCAGAACCCCAGCTCCCCCTCAATCCGATTCACCCCGCATCTCCTGGGGCATATCTCGCAGTGCTCGAGCCTGCGGATCGCCTCCTCCGCCCGGGACTGGAGCTCCTCTGGAGGCATGCGATTGTAGACTGCCACATGTATCACTTATTTCAGTGTGGGAATATTCGGCGATCAAGCTTTCGGTGCTGCTATGATCTGATGGGCCCGATAACATTTTGTCAGCTGCAGAAGGACCGCGCTGGAGATTCATGCGCATCGCCACTTTCAGGGCCTGCTGGTGGGATGAATTCTCCAAAGGTTTTAATGTCTGTCATGTATACGCGGGGATCATGAATATCTCCCGTCGTCTCTTCAAGCCAAAACCAAGGATAGCTGAAAGCCCGCCGGTGAAGCTGCTGGAGCTCAGGAGCAAGCCGTACTACCTGGTGGCATCTGTGGAGGTGGGAAATACAACGACAAAATCGATACTCACAGCCACTGATATGGACACAGGCAAGACACAGATAGTCAACAAGACCGTCCGCATGACCAGGGATGTTAGGCCGCCTAAGCCTGGCGAGGAGATATTCGGCAGGACCATATGTGGCACGCCACTCACAAAGGAATCGATCGCCGAGCTCGTCAGGGACACCCTGCTCGAGAGCCATCAGGCAGCAGGCCTACTGATTGAAAGGGATCTGAACTTCGTGGTGAGGTCCACAGGTGTCGTCGCAGAGTTCGACTCACCTGATGAGGTTGGCATATTCATCCAGGCGCTGGCGCAGGGATGTCTCGATGCTGGCGTTCCTCCAAGACTGATGACCCCTGCGATGTCCATACACAACATCCCTGAGAGGTTCCGCAGGTACTCGCTCATAGAGAAGATAGTCTTCAACGGGCCTGTGGCATCGGTCTGGCCGCCGATGGGAGCGACTGGTGTCGAGATCGTGGCAAACGAGATGGAGGGCGAGCTCGCGACCGCCGGGATAAAGCAGGGTGCGAAGTGGACAGATGTCGACTTCAGGAACCCCTGTCTTGCGATGGACTTCGGCACGACCCTGGATGGGAGGATAACCAGCGAGGAGATACCCTACGCCAGGACGATAGGAAACTTCTGCGGCATTGCAGGGGCCATACCTGATGCTGTGGTCAGGGGAACGGGTCTTGTCGACGCGACCACAGGCACAGCGCTCGATCTCTTTAAGGATAAGAACTCAGGCGTGAACAAGAAGGCAAGGCTCTATGCCGAGGAGATCGATCACCACATAAAAGTGGAGCGCGTGCCTGCTGGAATGAAGCGTTACGGCTATGTCCCCCTCGATGCAGCGGCAGCGCAGAAGCTTGGAGTCGTGCTGATAGGCTGCGACTGCGGCGAGAACGGCTCGAAGCTCGATAGGCTCTCTGAGATCGGTGGAGAGATCTACAGGAGAGATGGTCTGAAGGTGCTATCTGCAACACTCGACCTGGTGAGCGCCAGGGTCGCCAGGAGGCTCGTCGAGGTTGCGATCGAGGAGGGGCTTGTCACAAAGAGGACTGCGATAGGCGTCACGGGGAGAGCCGGAATATCTGGGAACAAGCCGGAGCTCATCCTCGAGGAGATCGGCAGGCTGGGTCTGTATGATGAGCCTGAGAAGAACATCGTTTTTGTTGATGACGGGCTCGCACGCGGTGCCGCTGTCATGGCGAGATGCATGAACTCCATGGGCACACCCAAGAACCCGATGGGTGGGGTCAGGGGAGGAAGGTGCATACTCAAGGAGAGGATTGAGTATGAGAAGAGCAAGCTCCCGACGGCAGGCATACCTCAGGCCGATAAGAGGTATGTGGTCAGCGATTATGTTGCAGAGGGTCACCTGAGAAGATGAGGCTCAAGCTTAGAGAGGGCTCGGAGGTACCGGTATCTGTGATCTCGATGGATTCGCGCGAGAGGTACCTGTGGATATCCATGGAGAGGATACCGGAGGATCGGTTCCCGCCGTGCATGAGAAACATGCTCCACAGAGCATCTGAGGAGGGCAGCAACAGGGCCGGAGCTGTTCTCGCCTCATTTCTCGGCCAGGCAGGCTGGAGCGAGGGTGATGCCCTGAAGCTCTGGAAGATCTTCGCTGAGAGGACCGGCCTGAGTGAATCTCTTTTCAGGAAGTGGTTCGCCAGGATGAACTGCCCCTCGTGCCGCACGATAAAGAGCGATGCAAGGGGATACCCGGATCTGGGGCTACAGGGATTGAGCTACTGCGAGCCCGACGAGCGATGCAGAGATATATCCTGGCCTGTCGCATACTCTCTCAACGATCCAGACTGGGGCTGGCTCAAACCCCTGGGCAGGAAGAACAGGGTGCGCGTCTACAACTGGATCACGGCCCGCGAGGAGGAGCTGGAGGTATCGGATGATCTGAGGGGTGAGATCGAGAAGATCCTCGCAGAGATCGGATCCGAGCAGCAGATATTCGTGACCAAGACCAGGGAGGGTGGGAGGCTCAGAATCAGGTTTCTCGTGAGGGACTCGGAGCTGAGAAAGAGCGTCCTCTCAGACCTTCTCTGAAGACGATTCCCTGAAAAGGTTTATCTTCTAGGAGCGCTTTTGCCAACCACGCCTGGGATGTGACCTGCAGGTTGAACCAGGCTGAGGTGAACGGATTGAGGTCTTTCTACGGATACATAAAAGATGCCTGGAACTCTCCCGCGAAGAGCTATGTTGGAAGGCTCAGAGCGCAGAGGATGATAGCCTGGCGGCGTGAGATGAGCGTTCAGAGGATCGAGCGGCCGACGAGGCTCGACAGGGCCAGGGCGCTTGGATACAAGGCGAAGCAAGGCATAGTGCTGGCCAGGGTGAGGGTGAGAAGAGGCGCCCTCCGGAAGTCCAGGTACGTCAGGAACAGAAGGACGAAGCACATGGCCATGCACAGGCAGAACCCGGGAAAGAGCCTCCAGCGGATCGCGGAGGAGAGGGCATCCAGGCGCTTCAGAAACATGGAGGTCCTTAACTCGTACTGGGTTGGGCAGGACGGCAGACACAAGTGGTTTGAGGTGATACTTGTAGACCCGAACCACCCGGCAATTAAGAGCGACAGAGATCTCAGCTGGATCTGCGGCGGCTCTCACAGAGGCAGGGCCGAGAGGGGCAAGACCAGCGCAGGCAAGAAGGGACGCGGTCTCCGCAGGAAGGGCTTCGGGACAGAGAAGACCCGCCCCAGCATAAGGGCTCATGACGGTAGGGGCAAGTGATCCACAGAGTTCACTTCAGAGCGTTCGTGTCGGTAACCGAGGATGAGGAGAGGGTCAGGAGAGCCCTCTCGATCTTCGTCCCCCTCGATCACATCAGGTCAACCAGGGCCAGTGGTTACTACGGGAACCCGATAACCATTCTGGAGGCAGAGCTGCGTAGGAAGGAGGGGCTGGAGTTCATTCACATGCTCAGAGAGCAGCTCTCCGCCGGTGAGCTCTCCCGGCTGCGCAGGGAGATCCCTGAGAGAGTTGATGAAGACTGCAAGCTGCATCTCCGTCTGGATAAGCAGGCCGCGTACAGGGGGATGGTCAGGCTCTCTGAGGCCGGGGACGCGATAGATGTGTCGGTGCATGTTGCAACATATCCCTCCAGGTATGAGGAGGCTGTGAGGCTGCTCAGGGAGATCATTTAAGGGGAGCCTCCATGTACTATGAGCCAAGGGTTCATGTGATGCCCCAGGGTTCATCATCTCCCAGCAGGATGGCAATTGTTGCCCGGAGGTTGGGGTTCAGTGGCATAATCGTGATGGGCATCAACGGATCCGGAGACCTCCAGGGGCTGGATGCTGCATACAGGATAGGCGGCATAAGCGTAGCCAGAGGGGTCGAGGTCGCATCAAAGGATCCGAGGAGCCTGAAGGGGAGGATCTCCTCTCTGAGGGATCGCTATCCGTTTCTCGCAGTTCATGCGACCAGCGAGCCCGTGCTTCGAGAGGCCCTTGACGATCCCAGGGTGGATCTGGTTTTGAATGCCGGATTCAGGCTGACAGTCCCAGAGGCCAGATCTGCCAGGAGGAATCAGGTGGCTCTCGCCATCGATCTCCAGCCGATGATCCGGCTCAGGGGGGTATCTAGGTCGAGATGGCTGGATCTGCAGAGATATAACGTGCGGGTTGCGAGGAAGTTTGGGATTCCGCTTATGATAACAGCGAGCCCGAGATCGCATCTGGATCTGAGAGCGCCGAGGGATATGATAGCAATGGCTCATATACTTGGGATCAGCAGGGAGGAGGCTCTCGATGCACTCCGGCTGCCCGGCAGGATCCTTGAGATGAACCAGCGGAGGTGGGCATCTCCCGGTGTGGAGGTACTTGAGACAGGCCAAAATGAAGAGCGTGGGATCTGATTGAGAAGCAGACTGCCGGTGATGAGGGACAGGCGGCGCTATATGGTCTTCGAGCTTGAGTCGGAGGGGCATCTCGATGCGAGGGACATCTCGATCGAGATTCAGTCCTCCTACCTGAGCCTCTTCGGAGATTCAGGAGGTGCCAGCCCCAGGCTAATATCTTTCGATGGGCGCTTTGGCATAGTGAGGTGCAGAAATGGATATGTGGAGGAGCTGAGAGCATCTCTCGCAAGCATTCATACAATTGCAGGATTCCGGGCTGCGATATGGGTCCGTGGCGTCTCCGGGACGATCAAAACCGCCACAGAAAAGTATATACCGCAATCTAGCATAAAACCGGAGGAGCATCGGAGAAGAGTAGACCTAAAGGGAATTTCTGGAGTGATTGTGAGCACCCGCGGTCATGAGATCGATGTATCTCCAGATGACCATATAGAGGGGCTGGATACCAGATATCTGGGTCTTACATATTTTGACTTGGAAGGAGGATGTGATTATGCAGATGGCACCTCAGATGGGGTATGACCGGGCGATCACAGTGTTCAGCCCGGACGGCCGGCTCTTTCAGGTTGAGTACGCGAGAGAGGCGGTCAGGCGAGGCACGACTGCAGTGGGCATAAAGGCCACGGATGGGGTCGCGGTTCTTGTTGATAAGAGAATAACGAGCAGGCTCATGGAGCCGGAGTCGATAGAGAAGATATTCCAGATAGACACTCACATAGGTGCTGCAACATCCGGGCTTGTTGCGGATGCAAGGATATTGGTTGACAGGGCAAGAGTCGAGTGCCAGATAAACAGACTGATCTACGATGAGAGGATCGGCGTAGAGGCACTCTCGAAGAAGATATGTGATTTCAAGCAGACCTACACCCAGTACGGCGGTGTCAGGCCGTTCGGGACAGCCCTCCTCATAATAGGGGCTGAGGATAACAGGGTGAGGCTCTTCGAGACGGATCCCAGCGGGGCGCTCCTCGAGTACAAGGCAACAGGGATAGGGGCTGGCAGAGCAGCTGTCATGGAGGTCTTCGAGGCGAAGTACCGTGAGGATATGAACATGAAGGAGGCCATACTCCTCGGGCTTGAGGCCCTCTACAGGGCATCAGAGGGGAAGCTCGATGCCTCGACGACCGAGATAGGGGTTATAATGCTGGATGACAAGAAGTTCCGCAAGCTTGAGGAGTCTGAGGTCGCTGAGTACATTGAGATGCTGAAATCACAGCTCGGAGGAGAGGCCTAGGATGGTAAAGCTCGATGAGGCTGTTCCCGCGAGGCTGAAGAGCCACGGCGCGGTCTTCGAGGTTCTTGTGGATCCCGATGGAGCCCTTGCGATGCGCCGCGGGGAGGATGTCAGAATAGAGGACATACTCGCGGTCGAGGATGTCTTCGAGAACGCGAGCAGGGGGGATAGAAGCGCTGAGGAGGACCTCCTCAAGGCGTTCGGCACAACAGATCCTCTCGCAATAGCGGAGATCATCATAAAGAAGGGCGAGATCAGCCTCACGGCAGAGCAGCGCCGGAGGGTCATAGAGTCCAAGAAACGGCAGGTAATCGAGCTGATCGCGAGGAATGCGATAAACCCGCAGACCAGGACACCACATCCTCCATCGAGGATCGAGCAGGCGATGGCGGAGGCAAAGGTTCACATAGATCCGACAAAATCTCTGGAGGAGCTTGTCGCAATAACGATGAAGGCCATACGCCCCATAATCCCCATAAGGTTCGAGGAGGTTGAGGTCGCTGTGAAGGTTCCTGCGAGCTACGCCGCAAAGTCGTACGGCGAGATATCAACCTTCGGCAAGCTCGTGAGGGAGGCATGGCAGAACGACGGCTCCTGGATCGGGGTTGTCAGGATTCCTGCAGGGATGCAGACGGAGTTCTACTCTCTTGTGAACAGGCTCACAAAGGGTGACGCGGAGACCAAGCTGCTGAAGCACTGAGGATCTTGTGATGGACCGCAAAATCGTGATACCCGGGGATCTGCTCTCTGAGGACACAAGGAGAGCGGGTGAAGGCACATACGTGAGGAACGGCAAGGTGTACTCTCTTCTCTACGGGATTGCCAGCTTTAGAGATAAGATAAGCGTGATCCCCCTTGCAGGCAAGTACATCCCTGCGATCGGGGATAACGTGATCGGAGTCGTCAAGGACATAACATTCTCGAACTGGATTCTGGATATCAACTCGCCCTACGATGGGCTCCTTCACATCTCCGAGTTTCCAAAGAAGATCGATGTCGAGGATATGTCAAAGTATCTTCGCATAGGCAGCTCGGTCATGGCCAGGGTGAAGGATGTCGATCCCGCGATGAAGGTGGAGCTGACCCTGAACGACAGAAGGCTTGGCGTCATCAAGACCGGGAGGGTAGTGGAGATAAGCCACACCAGGGTCCCGAGGCTCATAGGAAAGGGCGGTTCGATGATAAGCATGCTCAAGAAGGAGCTGAACTGCAACATATTCGTCGGGCAGAACGGCAGGATATGGGTCAGCGGGAACGAGGAGGATATGGACCTGGCCTTGAAGACAATACTCCTGATCGAGAGGGAGGCCCACACGAACGGCCTCACAGACAGGATTGTTGAGTACATAAAGGATGCGAGAAGGGCCAGAGGATGATTATATGGATGAGAGGGTATTCATAAAGGATGGAATTCGTCTTGACGGCAGACGCTTCGATGAGCTCCGGCCCATAAAGATGGAGGTTGGCGTGCTCAAAAGAGCCGATGGCTCCTGCTACATGGAGATGGGTGATAACAAGGTCATAGCTGCTGTGTACGGACCGCGGGAGGTCCATCCCAGACATCTCCAGGAGGTCAACAGGGCCATAATAAGGTACAGGTACAACATGGCCTCCTTCTCAGTGGAGGAGCGGAGGAGGCCCGGACCAGACAGAAGAAGCTACGAGCTCTCGAAGGTCAGCCGTGAGGCCCTGGAGCCTGTGATACTGACATCATACTTTCCGAAGTCTGTTATAGACATATTCGTGGAGGTGCTTCAGGCGGATGCCGGAACCAGGACGGCAGGGATAAATGCCGCATCCGTCGCGCTGGCAGACGCTGGAATTCCGATGAGGAGCCTCGTATCGTCATGCGCAGCCGGAAAGGTTGATGGCCAGATAGTCCTGGATCCCATGAAGGACGAGGACAACTTCGGCCAGGCGGACATGCCAATCGCAATAACGCCCACGGGCGAGATCACGCTCCTTCAGATGGACGGGATGATGACCAGGGATGAGTTCCGCCAGGCGATAGAGCTCGCTAAGAAGGGGTGCCAGGAGATCTACAGGATCCAGAGAAAGGTGCTCATAGACAGATACAGCCAGTTCGAGGACCTTCAGGATGAGGGGAGCAGAAGATGAGCAGCGTGATATCTGAGATAAGAAAGGACTATCTGTACAACCTGCTGCTGCGCGGCGAGCGTGCGGATGGAAGATCCTTCACCCAATACAGGCCGATAGAGATCGAGAGGAACATAATAAAAAAAGCTGAAGGCAGCGCTCTTGTCAGGCTCGGAAAAACCCAGGTCATGGTCGGTATCAAGATACAGCCGGGCGAGCCGTTCCCGGACGCTCCGAACCGCGGTGTGATAGTGACGAACGCCGAGCTTGTCCCGCTGGCGTCTCCGATATTCGAGCCGGGTCCGCCGAACGAGTACGGAATAGAGCTCGCGCGGGTCGTCGACAGGGGAGTCCGCGAGTCGGGCGCTGTGGACCTGGACGCGCTCTGCATCGTTCCTGGGGAGAAGGTCTGGGTGATATTCATAGACATACACATACTGGACGACTGCGGAAACATCATGGACGCATCCAGCCTTGGCGCCATCGCAGCTCTTCTCGGATCCACAGTGCCGGCTAGCCGGTTCGGTCTGGGCGACGACTTCCAGCTTCCTGTCAGGGACATACCCATTGCAACGACAGCCGTCGAATTCGGGGATGTCGTGCTCTTCGATCCGGACATAGACGAGGAGGCCATAGCCGATGCCAAGCTCACCGTGATAACAAAGGCAGACGGCACGATATGTGGAATGCAGAAGAGCGGTCCTGGGATGCTCTCAGAGGAGCAGGTGTACCGCATTGTTGATATAGCATGTGAGAATGCTAAGGAGATCCGAGAGAAGTTTCTGGAATGATGCATTATGGTCAAGCAGTTCAAGAAGGGAAGGAAGACCAGGTCCGCGGCCAGGTTCGGGCCGAGGTATGGAAGGAAGGTCAGAAAGCTCGTAGCCGATATCGAGGAGAAGAGCAGGGCCAGGTATGACTGCCCGAGGTGCAACAGGACCAGGGTCAGGAGGATCGGCACCGCGATATGGCAGTGCTCCAAGTGCGGCTATGAGTTTGCAGGCGGTGCGTACCTTCCAGCGACATCAGCTGGGAGATCTGTTGTTAGATCCATGATCAAGAGGTCGATGGAGACGGAGTAGATGGCCTACAAGTGTGCCAGGTGCAAGAGGACTGTGGAAGTTGATTATGAATATGCAGGCGTGAGATGCCCCTACTGCGGCCACAGAATACTTATGAAGGAACGGCCCACCACCGTAAAACGAATGAAGGCGATCTGATGGTATGAGGGGCCGTGCAGAGATAGTCTTTGAGCTCCCGGATTCAGAGCTGGTATTCCGCGCACTGGAGCCGGAGCTTGATGACGAGCTCCATCGTGGTAAGGTGGCGATCAGCGTCACGGATAATGGAATGGTGCTGATTGTCGAGGGCGATGATGTGGTCTCCCTTAGAGCGGCCCTGAACACCTGGCTGCGGCTGGTCAGGATATGTGTGGAGATGGTTGAGATATGAGCGGAGAGTTACCCCCTCAGGTGCAGAATCAGCTTGCTCAGCTGCAGCAGCTGCAGCAGCAGGCTCAGGCACTGGTTGCGCAGAAGAGCCAGATAGAGCTTCTGAAGAAAGAGGCGGAGGCTGCGATCAAGGAGCTGGACAAGTCTCCGGATGATGTGGTGGTCTACAAGAACGTCGGAGAGCTCATGCTCAGATCAGACAAGGCGACGCTGATGACAGAGCTGAAGGAGAGGGTGGATCTCCTCGATCTCCGCCTGAAGACGGTTGCCAAGCAGGAGGAGCGGATACAGTCGAGGTTCAACCAGCTTCAGGACCAGCTGAGGCAGTCGCTTGGCCAGATGCCGCCAAGGGGCGGCTGAAACCGAATGGACCCGTGGCTTAGCCAGGATATAGCACCGGGCTTCTAACCCGGGGGTCGCGGGTTCGAGTCCCGCCGGGTCCGTCATATTCACGGTGATGCTATGTGTGAGCTGTCGGTCTACATGGTTGCCGGTGGCAAGAAGGAGCTGGTAATGGAGAGCGTGGTCAGAATCGTCGTCATGGATGGCAGGATCCTCTTCGAGGGAATACTCGGAGGATCGAAGGAGGTCGATGGGAGGCTCAAGGAGATCAACATACTATCGCAGGAGGTCCTGATAGAGGCCTGACAGCGCACAGCGTCTGGGCGTGCTCATCCCGCGTTTTCTCCCATCGAATGCTATCAGTCAATTTTTCAGGTGTATTCACATCACCAAAGTCCTCAATGGATCGCAAATTCTGTGGGGCTCGGCACGAATGGGAGACGCTCTTATGCCTTTGGCAGCTTGCAAGTCGTGCAATATGGTTGCTGAACGCACTTATTCATTCACCAAGAATCCATGGCAGGACCAGTGCTTCTCTGGGCAAGTTATCATATGGATAAGAGCGATGGGAGATATCTGGGTGCAAACTCTTTAGGCGTGGATGAGGTCGCCAGTTCGATTCCTTCAGCAAGTTGGCCGATGACCTCCCATACCAGCGTCTCTCGCTGCCGTTATCCTGAACTCCCGCATCCGGATGGCAATTTCTTTATAAAAGCTCGGATCAGACCTCAGATCATGATCGAGCTCAGGAGCGATCCTTATGTCCTCAAGCCGAGGCTGGCTCCACCAACGGAGAGCGATTTCAGGGTGCACCTGAACATCGGATGGTGCAGGGGTGTTCTCTTCAATGTCGTCGCTCTCAAGAACTCCGTGGCGATAGTGGAGTACGATGCCATCCTCTGGTCAGAGGACTCGGTTATGTTCGTGGAGTACAAGGACTCTGTGGCAGCATACAAGAGCCTCTCGGCAAGAAGAATCCAGCAGATGGACAGCCTGGCGAAGAACATCGCGAGGGGTCTTGGGTACAGGAGATACTGCTTCGTCATCGTCGTGAAGGATCTGCAGGAGATCACATCAAGGGGTGGCGTTGATGTCATTCCGCTGTACCTGCTGGGAAGCTACGAGCCGGCTTTTGTATCGACATACAGCGAGCTCGATTACCTGGAGAAGCTCATGGCAAAGTACACCCGTGAGGAGAAGCCAGAGTTCGTTAAGGAGCTCGAGAAGCTGAGAAGGATGATAGAGACCGGTCTGGCATGAGACCATTTCTGAAAGCCTCAGAGGGGAGCATGAGAGTCTGGACCGTGCCGGCAAAGAGGATCTCGCCATGAGGGGATATGCCACTGCATACGGCGCAGCAACTGTGCTGAACGCCATCGCGAACTGGAAGGGCTCTGCGTTCGGAATATCCCTCAGAACATCAGCAGAGGTTGTGCTCAATGATTCTGGGAGGGTGGTGGGTGATGCCTCTGGTATTGACACAACGCTCATAGTCAGATGCGTTGAACGCGTGCTGAATCACTTCGGACTCGATTACGGCGGCGTTGTCAGGACCAGGAGCGAGATACCGGTTGCAAGCGGCCTGAAGTCGAGCAGTGCTGCTGCGAACGCCACGGTGCTCGCCACTCTGGATGCGCTGGGCGAGGAGATCGATATGATAGATGCGGTGCGCATCGGGGTCGGGGCAGCTCTCGATGCAGGCGTCACGGTGACCGGCGCGTTCGATGACGCGTGCGCCTCAATGCTCGGTGGTGTTGTGGTGACAGACAACTGGAACAAAGAGCTCTTAAAACGAGATGCTCTGCAATCAGAGGTGGTGCTTCTCATTCCAGAGGAGCGGTTCTTCTCCCGGGATGTCGATGTGGCGCGGTGCAGGCTCTTCTCCCGGGTTGCCGATGTTGTGTTTGATATGGTGATGGAGGGGGATTATGCAGGAGCCATGACCCTGAACGGGCTTCTGTACTGCACAGCGCTTCGCAGATCCCCTGAGCCTGTGGTCCTCGCGCTCAGGTCGGGCGCTGCGGGAGCGACGCTATCCGGCACCGGGCCCGCGTACGCTGCACTTGTCGATGACGTCTCAGGAGATGATGTTGCTGCGGCATGGTCGTCGCTCGGCGGAAGGATCATAAGGACAGCGGTTGAGAACAGAAGCGCCAGGATGGGTCAGGCAGATCTCTTTCAGGAGGGGATATGATGGGCTTGGTTGAGCATCGCATGGAGGTTCAGAAAATAGACGAGGAGATCCTGAGGCTGATACAGAAGCGCATGGCTCTTGCAGAGGAGATATACAGGGATAAGGCTGCGCTCGGTCTCTCGATATCCGATCCGGACCAGGAGGCCCTGGTGCTCGGCAGAGCTGTGGATATGGCCACGGAGCTCGGCCTAGATCCGGGAAGCATAAAGAGCATATTCAGAATACTCATCGATATGAGCCTGCAGAGGCAGCACGGACTTCATGGCGAGGACAACCTGCCCTGAGATGGATATCATCTCAAAGTGCATCAGCAATCGATCATGCCTCTGCCAGTAGCCCATGCGACGGTGTTCTGGGTCTAAAATGATGAGGACGGATTGAAAATCACGGGCTCAGGCGGGAAATCCCCGTCAGGAGGCCCCTTCGAACCTCCTGACCAGCTCTTCCTTGATCCTCTTTATGGCCTCGACAGCAGGACCGCCCACGTCTATGGGTGCCTTTCCTGTAAGATCAGCATCTATCAGATTCCTGTCGAATGGTATGGTTCCGAGAACAGGTATGCCCATCTCCTCGAGCTTCTCCTTCACAATGCCAGGATCGTCGGTTTTGTTGATCACAGCCAGCAGGTTTGTTATTCCTATGTTCTCGCCAAGCCTTTTGATACGCTCCACGGTCTCTATGGATCGCAGGCCGGGCTCGACGACCACTATCATCGCATCGACGCCCCTCGCGGTGCCCCTGCCGAGATGCTCTATGCCTGCCTCCATGTCAAGTATCACTACATCCCTCTCCCTGGAGATGACATGCCTGAGAAGCGCCTTCAGGAACGCGCTTGCAGGGCACATGCATCCGCTCCCGCCTGTCTCAAGCGTACCCATGACGGCGAACCTCACACCATCCGGACCTGTGCATCCGCATCTGTCTATCACATCATCCACCTTCGGGTTCATGCGGTACATGCCCATCGGCATGCTCGCCCTCTCCTCGATGAGCTCTTTGTACTCAGTGATGGGCCTCGGATTCTCCTTTATCCCAAGAGCAGATCCGAGGTTCATGTCAGGGTCTGCATCTATCGCAAGAACCCTGTAGCCATCACGGGCGAACATACGCGCAAGTGTTCCAGCAAGAGTTGTCTTGCCAACACCACCCTTTCCTGAGACTGCGAGCTTTATTGCGACGACCCCCAGAGTCTGAGTTTATATCCACGTAAAGGATAGAGGTATATATCATTTGCACCGGGGGGAGCGAGCTGGTCGAGAAGATAAGAAAGAGGGATGGAAGAACGGTCGATTTCGATCCCTCCAGGATATCCAGGGCGATATCCAAGGCATTCGATGCGCTGGGCATCGTGGATGAGAAGACACCTGTGGAGCTTGCCGGAAGGGTTGTAGGCATAGTGGATGAACGCTTCAGGGATAAAATACCGTCCGTGGAGGATGTCCAGGACATCGTCGAGGAGGTTCTGATCGATGCGGGATACGCCCAGGTCGCCAAGGCGTACATACTCTACAGGCAGAGGCGGTCCGAGATAAGGGAGGCGAAGCACTATCTGGGCGTTGCAGACGATCTCAAGCTGAGCGTCAACGCGGTCGAGGTTCTGAAGAAGAGGTATCTGAAAAGAGATGAGTTTGGGAACGTCATCGAGACCCCTGGGGAGATGTTCGAGCGGGTCGCTTCGGCCGTGTCTGCAGTGGAGAGGCGCTACGGTGGAGATGTTGATGATGCCAGGAAGAAGTTTCTCTCTATGATGAGATCTCTCAGCTTCCTCCCGAACTCCCCGACTCTGATGAATGCCGGCCTTCCACTCGGCCAGCTCTCGGCGTGCTTTGTGGTTCCTGTGGAGGACTCGATCGCGGGGATATTCGACGCCCTGAAGTACATGGCTCTGATACATCAGAGTGGAGGAGGGACGGGCTTCAGCTTCTCCAGGCTCCGCCCGAAGGGGGATGTTGTGAGAAGCACTGGAGGTATCGCCAGCGGCCCCGTATCATTCATGCGCATATTCGATGCCGCGACAGAGGTCATAAAACAGGGCGGGAGGAGAAGGGGCGCGAACATGGGCGTTTTGAGGGTGGACCACCCGGATGTGACTGAGTTCATCGCATGCAAGGATCGCGGCGGGATGGAGAACTTCAACATCTCGGTGGCGATAACGGATGAGTTCATGCGCCAATGCGAGAGCGACGGGTCGATTGAGCTGATAAACCCCAGGACTGGAGAGGCGACCGGTGAGATAAATGCCAGGGATCTGATGGTCATGATGGCGACGTACGCATGGCGCCGCGGTGATCCCGGGGTGATATTCATAGACAGGATAAATGCGTTGCACCCTGTCCCTGGGGTCATAGAGGCGACGAATCCCTGCGGAGAGCAGCCGCTCCTGCCGTTCGAGTCGTGCAACCTGGGTTCTGTGAACCTGAGCAGGATGGTGGAGAGAGGGGAGATCTGCTGGGATAGACTTGAGGAGACCGTCAGGCTTGGTGTCAGATTTCTCGACGATGTCATAGACGCGAACAGGTTCCCTCTGAAGCAGATAGAGGAGGCAACCCTGCGCACGAGAAAGATCGGCCTCGGGGTCATGGGTTTCGCCGAGATGTTGATTCAGATAGGTGTATCGTACGCATCCCAGGACGCTCTCAGGATCGCGGAGGAGCTGATGGCGTTCATCACAAAAACAGCGCGCGAGGAGTCATGCGCCCTGGGACATGATAGGGGGTCGTTCCCGCTCTTCGAGGAGTCCTCTCTGAAGGGGTGGGATGCGATGAGGAACGCAACCGTGACCACGATTGCACCCACAGGCACGATAAGCATAATCGCCGGCACCTCCTCTGGCATAGAGCCGCTCTTCGCTGTATCTTTTGTCAGGCATGTCCTCGAGGGGGCGAGGCTTATAGAGAGCTCGCCGCTCTTCGAGAGGATGGCGGCCGAGAGGGGGATAATGACCTCGGCACTGAGAGCAGAGGTCGCGCGCAGGGGATCGATACAGGAGATTCCTGAGATTCCTGATGATATGAAGGAGCTGTTCCTCACAGCACTGGACATAAATCCGGAGCAGCACGTCAGGATCCAGGCTGCGTTTCAGAAGCACACAGACAATGCGGTCTCGAAGACCGTGAACCTGCCGGAAAAAGCGTCTGTGAGCGATGTGATCAGGGTCTACAGGCTGGCGTACGAGCTGGGCTGCAAGGGGATCACGGTGTACAGATACGGCTCCAGGGAGCAGGTCCTCTACCTCGGAGAGCCAGACGCCCTCGCGAATGGCTGCAGGTTCTGCGGCGGATGATTATTGGTGATCTCTCCTAACAGGCAACATCGAATTGATTCTCAGAAGGCATGAATCGCCTCACACCGGACCATGGGCATCAAGGGAGATAGCAGATGTCACAGTATCAATGAATCCCGAGATGCCTCATGAGATCCTCTGCGCTCAGGGTGTTTATCACATCAGAGGGCTCCAGCCATCCCCGGCGTGCGACCGTGACCCCGTAGCGCATGAACCCGAGCTGCTCAGGCGAATGCGCGTCTGTGCCGATCGCCATTTTCACCCCGAGTTCTTTCGCGCGCCTCGCCCATTCATCGCTGAGATCTAGCCTCTCAGGGTAGGCGTTTATCTCCATGATCGTGCCGGTCCTGGCAGCCGTCTCCAGTATGAGCTCCATGTCGACCTGGTACGGCTCCCTCCTCCCTATGATCCGCCCTGTGGGATGCGCGATTATATCGATGTGCTCGTTCTCCATTGCGGCTACAAGCCTGCTGTTTATCTCCCGTTCCTTCTGGCTCTGCGCCATGTGGATCGCAGCCACCACCACATCACATCTCTCCAGGATATCATCTGTGTAGTCCAGGCTCCCGTCCGCCCTTATGTCCACCTCTGTGCCGGCAAGTATCCTGAACCCCTCGAGCCTCTCGTTCATCCTGGATATCGTCTCTATCTTCTCCAGGAGTCTCTCCTGGGAGAGACCCCCGGCTATCCCGACGCTCGGCGAGTGGTCTGTGATGGCCAGGTACTCATACCCCAGCGATCTTGCGTGTGAGACCATCTCCTCGACAGAGCCAGTGCCATCAGACCATGTGCTGTGCACATGGAGATCGCCCTTAATGCTCGAGAGATCCACAAGATGGGGAAGTCGATTGGCGAGCGCTGCCTCGATCTCGCCGCGATCCTCCCTCAGCTCAGGAGGTATGTACTGCATGCCAAGCGCCTTGTACACATCCTCCTCGCGATCGAAGAAGAGCTCCTCGCCTGTGTCCAGCCTCTTTAGGGAGTACTCCGAGAGGGAGTAGCCGCGCTGGAGCGCTATGCCGCGCAGCTTCACATTGTGTTCCTTCGAGCCTGTGAAGTACTGGAGGAGGGTTCCGTACGATCTCGGCTCAACGATCCTGAGATCGACCTGAACAGTCCCCTCGACGATGATGCTTGCCTTCGTCGGACCCTGGCCGAGGATCTCGTCGACCATCGGCATGCGAACGAACGCGGCTATGGACTCTGAGGGCCTGGGGGACGTCGCCAGGATGTCTATATCCCCAACCGTCTCCTTCCCCCTCCGGTAGCTCCCGGCGACGGTGATGTTGCTCAGCCCCTCAATCCCCTCCAGGTGACTCATGATTCTCTCAACGATGCGTGCAGCTGCGCTGAGCGGTATGCGTGTTGAGCGCTTCCTGTACCGCTCTATCGCCTTCAGTATGTTTGCCTCCTTCGTCGGTCCCATGCCGGGAAGACGTCTGATCCGATGCTGCCGCGCAGCAGCCTCGAGCTCGTCAACTGTTGATACACCAAGCTTCTCGTGGAGGAGTGCGACCGTCTTGGGCCCCACGCCCTGCAGCTGGAGCAGCTCCTTCATTCCCTGCGGTGTGGCGGAGACGAGCTCGTCATACGCTTTTATGTGGCCTGTCGTGAGGTACTCTGAGATCTTCTCTGCTATCGCCTTCCCAACCCCAGGTATCCTGTCGAGCTCTCCCCGCCTCCAGACATCCTCGATATCCTCTTTGAGGGACTCGATGGCTCTCGCGGCTCTGCTGTACGCTATCACCTTGAAGCGGTTTTCTCCCCTGAGCTCCAGCAGCTCCCCCATCTCATAGAGTATGGCCGCGATCTCCCTGTTTCTCACAAAAGTAAATTGCACAAGCTGGTATAACAAACTTGGCCATCCATCAGGCTGAAGATATTCGGGCGCTGAGATCGATTCGCCCGGAGCGCTCAGCTCTGAAAGATTCCATAGGTGCAGCCTCTCAGCGCAGTGCTCTTTGATTGCGCAAGCGGCCTGGAATGCAGGATCACAATTTCAAAAACAGCTCATCTCAGCTTGTCCACTGCTGAACATGATGGATATCCGCCCTGCGACTGGACCGGTGTTATCACGACGTTTGATGTCGCGACAGCGCTCCCGCCCCTGCCCATGTTGATCGCTATGACTGTGATCTTGTCCAGAGAGATGTCCATGTAGTTTATCCTCGGCGCGCTCTCCTCGATCTCTCCGCCGTATGAGAGATCCCTCTCGATATTCGAGTTCAGAGCAACAAGATCTCCTGTGCTGGAAGGCGCTGGCTTGGCGAAAGACGCACTCGGTATCTCAGGGATATCTGTCTGCATTAAACTCAGGTTGCTGGATTTACGGAGAAAATCCTGGTGGAATGCCCTCACGTCCTCTATCGAGAGACCCTGGATGCTCTCCTGGGCGGATGCATTTGCGAGAAAAATCATTGCAACACCCGTCAGCAGAATCAGAATGCTGACGGGCGATTGCATGTTGTTCATAACCTCCTGCTACTCCCTGTTCACTTCTGCTGTGTTGTTATTGTGACTGTGTTTGTGGCCCTGCTGCCGGCTCCAGCGCCAAGGGCTATCTGCTGCGGGAGGCCGATCCTCTCGAGGTTGATCGTTGGTGAGGCATTACACTCACATACCTCACAGCAGGCGTTTGCATCCTGGTTCTTGGTCACGGTCTTTGAGTTCGCTGCAACTGCGCCGAATGCCGCAACAGCCACATCCGGGCCTGCTGCGGAGTAGATGTCATCGTAGTTGTAGTTCTGTCCTGGAATAACTGGGAATGCGAAGCCAGCGCCGCCCGCGGAGTAAACACCGTTAGCAGCTATGAACGCTGTCTGAGATGTACCCATCCCGGCCATCGGGGCAAAGTCCTGGGCCATGGCAGTGGTCAACAGCGCCAGTGTCACAGCCAGCAATATCGCTCCTTTCATGCTTTTTTCACCACCCATACATCCTTTAGATGTAAGAGTTAATCTACTTGGAATTATTTATATTTTTTGGTAACTTTCTTAAGTTATGATTATATATTCTAACAAAGATATCAAATGAATCTAACCGCATGCCGGTAATTAAATCTGATGGATAATAAATGCACTGGTCGTATGCCAGTGCAGAGCCCCTCAAAAATGATCTAGGTCTCGACACCAGACATCGTATACTATCATAATATAATATTCAAAACTGAATAGCAAAGCTAACTCTGTTTGTTGAGAGAAACCCTTCGCGCAACTAAAAGCCGCAAACCTGTGGAGGTAATGTCAGTTACCCTTCAGTGCTACCCATCCATCGTTGCACTTTGTGCTCCTGGGGTATAAACTTTCCGAAAATGATGATTAACACCGTAAGAAGCACATAAAAGCCGCTGTAGTCTGTTGAATAAAGCCGCCGATGGGATTCGAACCCATGAACTGCTGATATCCCGGAGCCTGAGGCTCATACGAATCAGCCGCTCTAACCGGGCTAAGCCACGGCGGCACAGGATGGTGTTGAGGAAGATCCTGATTTAAGCGTTGCGATCACGGAGGATGCTTCTCTGAGCAGGTCGCTGAGATTCCCAGTGCGACCAGTGATCACTGTCCTGCGGTCGATGCAAACGTAATGAGTTCAGAAGCATGCGGTCTTCTGGACTCTGTGGCATTTTGTAAACCCGGCTGTTCTTATGTATGTAGCAACTTGTACAATCTGATTGCTGGAATCGCGAGTTTCTCCTCCAGGATAGCATAGCAGGACCGGTGCCTCTTCGGGCAAGCCATCTGATGGACAAGGGCGAACCAGGCATGCGATTGCAGAGATTGCCGAAAGGATGAAAGCTTCGAGCCTGTTGGTTTCGTCCAGAAACGATCCGGCACAGAAGGTTGTCCGCCATCTCGTGCTTTCATGGTGAGGCATGCGGATTCCGACAGATGACCCGGTTATTCGTGCCCGGAGCCTGGCTGAATATCCGAGATCAGACCGGACGAGGGCTCTCCATATGGACGATCGCATCCATCTGAGCTCTCACGGAACCGGACAGGCGGACTCAGGATCTCCCATTATCCCCGGTCCCGACCCTGTCCAGGATCGCCTTGAACTCTGGCCACAGCTCTATTGGTATGCGCACCCCGTTCTTCGACCATCCGGTGTATCTCTCAGAGGTCAGGTACTCCCTGATATCCACGCCCACAGATCCCCTGAACTCCGTCTTCCTGACCACAACCTCTGTGCTCTCATTCTTCCTGATCCTCCCGATCTCCTCATCCACCACATTCACCTCCCAGACCCAGATCTCCGCTCCTGCTAAATACTTTGTGCGCCCACAGAATGAGAAACCTGCGGGATGTGAGCATGGACAGAGCACTCTTCGAGGTGGAGTACATAAAGTGGATACGGTCTGTTGCAAGGAAGGTTGGCATCAGGATGGCAGGCATGTCAAAGCCTGAGCGGGATCGTCTGTTGAGCGAGTACAGGAGGCTTGAGGATCCTCTGGAGGTATTTCGCGAACTTTCCAGCATCGGTCGTGTTAAGGGCCTTCAATGCGCGAATACAGACAAGCACATATTTTTGGAGACAGACACGATCAACTTCTTCCCATCGTTTGGCGGGAGGAGCAACGCGCTCGACTTTTCGATCTCGATGAGCAGGCGCATGTACTACAGGGGTCTGTGGTTCTCGATGATCTCACTGAACAAGAGCTATGCAGAGAGGGCGACGGAGAAGATGCTTCTCTTCACACTGGAGCATGAGCTCGAGGTGGCCAGGATATTCGAGGACATCACAAGGGATTCAGGCTCCGAGATCAGGACTTACGATTCAGAGCGCATCGGAAAACTGAACATAACCCCGGATGATCTGAGGGAGGACGAGAGGCTCTTTCTGGAGCTGATCGATACGCAGCCCCTGCTGCCCAGGCCGTACTCTGAGATGGCTCTTCTCCTGTACCTTGAGGAGAACTTCTCGCTCCTAAGAGGCTTTGGTACGCCAAGCACCACTGCGGATGAGGAGGCGTTCGGCGCAGGCCTCTACGAGGAGTTCATCGGCTGGAAGGGTTTCACACAGAACAGCTACAGGATATTCGTCTCTGAGATAAGGAGCAAGATAAGAGACGCATACGCAGGCTATGCCTGAGAGCTGTTCGTGAAGTATTTATATAGTGTATGCTGTAGGGTGCATCATCGATACTCGAGGAGATCCAAAATTGCCAAAACCGGAAGTTAACATAGGCATGGTCGGCCATGTGGACCATGGGAAGACCACACTGGTCAGGGCACTGTCCGGCGTATGGACCGATCAGCACAGCGAGGAGATAAAGAGAGGCATATCGATAAGGCTTGGCTATGCCGATGCTACCTTCAGAAAGTGCCCTAACTGCCCGGCACCCGACTGCTACACGGTGGACGAGGTATGCAAGCACTGTGGATCCCCCACCACGGTTCTGAGAACTGTCTCCTTTGTGGACTCCCCAGGGCACGAGACTCTCATGGCCACAATGCTCTGCGGGGCTGCGATAATGGATGGGGCTGTTCTGGTGATAGCCGCCAACGAGCCATGCCCTCAGCCCCAGACGAAAGAGCATCTCATGGCACTGAACATAACAGGGATAGACAGGATAGTCATCGTGCAGAACAAGATAGACCTCATCTCGAAGGAGGAGGTGCTGGAGCACTACAGGCAGATAAAGGCCTTTGTCAAGGGCACTGTTGCTGAGAACGCCCCAGTGGTGCCGATATCGGCTCAGCAGAACATAAACATAGACATGGTGATCCAGGCGATAGAGGAGTTCATCCCCACGCCATCTAGGGACATCAAGAAGCCGCCGTTGCTCAAGATAGCGAGATCGTTCGATGTCAACCGCCCTGGAACCTCGGTCGAGAACCTGGTCGGCGGAGTGGTCGGAGGCTCCCTGAGCCAGGGCGTGCTCCGGAAGGGCGACAAGCTAGAAATAGTTCCTGGTAGGCTCGTTGAGGCAGAGGGCAAGAAGCAGTGGGTCCCGATACAGACCAAGGTGACGAACCTGAGGGCAGGCGGTGAGGATGTCCCGGAGGTCACCCCGGGAGGTCTGATCGGCGTCGGAACAAATCTCGACCCTGCGATAACGAAGAGCGATAATCTGGTTGGGCAGGTCGCAGGCGCTCCTGGGAAGCTTCCCCCTGTGTGGCACAGCTTCGTCATGGACATGAAGCTCCTGGAGAGGGTGGTTGGATCCACAGAGGAGGCCGCTGTTGAGCCGATACACACAAGCGAGCCGCTGATGCTCAACGTGGGCACAGCGACGACTGTGGGTGTGGTGACGAGCGCGAGGGAGAGCGGCCAGGTCCAGGTGCAGCTCAAGAGGCCTGTGTGCGCAGAGGTGGGAGATCGGGTCGCGGTCAGCAGGCGCATCGGGGCCAGATGGCGTCTGATCGGTGTTGGAACCATAGTCTCCTAGAGGTAGAGGGTGCTTGAAGGTCCTCCTGGATACAAACGCGCTGATGATGCCGGAGCAGTTCGGAGTCGATATATTCTCGGAGCTCGAGAGGCTGGGGTACTTCGATTACATAGTTCCAACAGCTGTGGTCAGGGAGCTCAGGGCGATCTCAAAGCTTGGAGATAGGGGAAAAGACAGACGCGCTGCAAGCGTCGCGCTCGGCCTGCTCTCCAGATGCAGAATTCTCGATGCTGATGGTGAGGCGGACGACGTCCTGGAGAGGATCGCATCCGAGACCGGAGCTGCCGTGCTCACGGGAGATAAGGAGCTCAGGAAAAGGTTATCTAAGAGAGGCATCACGGTTATCTACCTGCGCCAGAGCCAGTACCTCGAGATCGATGCGCAGGGGAGGTTCTGATGTACAGAAGGATGAAGCTTGAGGGTGTGGTGAGGATACCCCCTGAGGATATGGGCAAACCCTTGAATGAGGCTGTGGAGATGGCCCTCCGGACCAAGTACGAGGCAAGGGTCGACAGGACGCTGGGCGCCATTGTGGCCATCCTCGGCGTTGACAGCATAGGAGAGGGTCGCATAATAGCTGGCGACGGCGCTGTGTATTATGATGCAGTGTTCGATGCGATAGTCTTCAAGCCCGAGATGCAGGAGGTCGTGGAGGGGGAGGTTGTCGAGATAGTAAAGTTCGGCGCCTTCGTGAGCATAGGGCCGTTCGATGGTCTGCTCCACGTGAGCCAGATAACAGATGAGTACATGGCATACGATGAGAAGAACGCCAGGCTTGTGAGCAAGGATACAAACAAGTTCCTGGCCGAGGGAGACAGGGTACGCGCGAGGATAATTGCTGTGAGCCTGAACGAGAAGGATCCGAGGGGAAGCAAGATCGGGCTCACAATGCGCCAGACAGGCCTGGGGAAGATCGAGTGGCTTGAGGCCCTCCGGCGTGGTGAGATCTCAGAGGTGAAGGCAAAGGTGAAGGATCAGGCTGAGGAGAGGGCCGAGCAGAAGGCGGAGGCTGAATGACCGAGCAGGCATGCCGTGAATGCCACAGGATCGTGGAAGGGCTTGTATGCCCGATCTGCGGATCGTCCTCGCTGAGCAAGGACTGGGCCGGATATATAGTGGTCATAGATCCAAAAGGCTCCGAGATTGCCGCAAAGCTGGGCATAACGCTGCCCGGAAGATATGCCCTGAAGGTGCGATAGCTTGAGAGTTCTTGTACTTCCTGAGGAGATGCGCGATGAGCTGAAGGAGCCGCTTGGCATCCTCTACCGATGTCACGGGGTCGAGTGCGTCGAGAGGATGGCAGATCATCTCAGAGCTGCGGAGAGGCTGATCGCGGTTGGGGATATAACCACGTTCTACATCCTCAAGGCATCTTTCATACCAGACCTGATGATAGTCGATCACAAGACCAAGAGGTCTCCTGTCGAGGACAGCATCAAGCGCAGGCATCTCGAGGGAAGCTACAGGGTTGTGACGGTCGAGAATCCGCCTGGGACCCTCACGGATGAGCTTCTGGACGCGGTCCGCGAATCGCTGAACGGATGCACACCCACAGAGATCATAGTCGATGGCGAGGAGGACCTGGCGGCCCTGCCCGCGATACTCTACGCGCCGATTGGATCTGCTGTCGTCTACGGCCAGCCGTCTGTTGGAAGCGTTCTTGTCATGGTCACACCTGAGAAGAAGAGTGAGATCGAAGGCATTCTTAAAAGAATGATCGTTAAAGAAAAGGTTTAAGAGATGTGGAGGAAGGTGATCCGATTATGGATATAGAGATCTTGAGTGAGCGCGAGAATCCGCTGCTGAAAAGGCGGGAGATTGTGCTTAAGGTTATACACAGTGAGGGGTCGACACCAACAAGGAGGAGCGTCCTGGAGAGGCTCGCAGCCATCAAGGACTCAAAGCCTGGACTGGTTGTCATAAGAAAGATGAACAGCCTCTTTGGGAAGAGGGAGAGCATAGCCCATGCGAGGATATACGAGAGCGAGGAGCGCATGAGGCAGGTGGAGAACCCGCATATAGTTAAGAGAAACGTCCTATCAGAGCAGAAGGAGGCCAGCTAGATGGCTGTGCACAGGTATTATCAGCTCAGCGGGGAGACGATAAAGGCGCGAAAGCCCATCTGTCCGAGGTGCGGGAACGGCGTCTTTCTCGCCGAGCACAAGGACAGGATGAGCTGCGGAAGGTGCGGCTACACCGAGTTCAAGAAGTAATCCAAGAAAAAGACGTGCAAAAAAGGGAAGCGTTTAAGGTCATGGATTCGCAGGTTGTGGACTTAAACCATTGAATGGTTCTGCAAGAATCATTTGCTCCGATGGGAGATAACGTTTGGGTTGAGAGATGCGGGTTTCAAGAATAGAAGTACACAACCCGAGCAGTCTCCAGATCAGGACCTAGAAGGTCGTGAATCTCGATGATAATCTCCGCAGTGATCTCGTATCGGGTAATGACCAGCCTTCAGCCGCTTGATCACTCAACAAGCCCTCAACAAGTACAAATGCTTGATGAACCCCCTGCCTCGTCGATTTAGCAGGCTTCGCGAATCACATGCACAGGGCATCAGATCGAGACCATCGCTCTCTCGCTCGTGAAATCTGCAGGATCCATCGGGCTGCTCGACCAGGCATCATCGATGCTGTCCAGGACCTCATCACCTGCGATCAGTTTGAGATCTGTCAGATGGAGGCGTGAACGCTCTCCGAGCATCACGAACTTCGTCGGGTTGAACCTGAGGGCGACAGTGCTGTTTCCCCTTCTCAGCGAGGTTGTGTTCGCGATCTCCCCTATCACATCTCCATCATCGTTCCTGAGCCTGGCTGTGATCGTGTAGGTTCCGGGGACGTTGACCGTCACACCGACCCCTATAACGATACTGCTTATCCTGCTTCCAGCGCGCTCGCTCATGTCCGTAAAGCTCCTGCTGAAGTATGCCTGCGGCGGCTGGAAGTCGAGTGGGCTTCTGTCTATGGTTGTTGTCTGGTTGTGCTCCTCTAAAACATCGCCATCCTCGCCGTAGAGGATGATGTCTCTGAAAGAGAGAGGGCCGCATCCACCTCTCTTCCAGATCTCTCTGCCATCAGCCCTGAGCTCGATAATGCCACTGCCGTGGATCGATGCGGAGCCGCTCATCCATTTTATCATCCTGCCGGAGCAGTCAAAGAGTCCCCCCTCAGCTCTGTAAACACCAGGAACAGAAGAATTCACCGCGACCTTTATAGAAAGAGTATCTATAAATCCATCATTGTCTTTATCTTCAAATCCGATGCCATCCACGCCCTTCACAGAGGCGCCTGCAACCGTGACCCTAACAGGTATCTCGAGGGAACTGTTATCCCCCCGGAGCTCGAGATACCCGCGGACCTCTTTTGCGTTAGCGTCCTCGGGCACTCTGAGTGTGAGGTTGACGCTTGCAGCCGTACCCTGCAGAATCTCATCCGGGCCCGAAACATCTAGCCATCCCCAGGGCTCTCTGGTGTGGAGCGTTGTTACAAGTTCAAAGTCCTGTTTGTCAGAAAAAACATCGTAGCCTATGACAACGACAGTCCAGCTTCCGGGAGGGGGGTCGTATACCTGGATCTCCTCGGTGCTCTCATAGCCCTCTGATCTGGCAGCAAGCCTCCCGTTCGGCGAGTAGAGCCTGAGATCGAGATCGCTCTTCGGGTTGTCCCAGAGGAGTCTGAGCGAGAGCCGCCTTACATCCTCGGGTACATCGAACTTTGCGGTCCAGGAGAGCCTCTCGCTCACGTAACCCTCTATGCTGAAAGATGTGCTGTTCTCCACGATTCCACTGTAGCTGATGTTTCTGAGCGGGAGGCCTTCATTACTGAGCCGCATGCTCACAGATGCCTCCCCGCCGGGCATCACAGCGCCGGCATTCCATGCGCCCGGCTCACTCTTCACAAAAGACCTCTCGACCCTGAGCAGGAATCTCTCAGAGCTGCTCGCGTTCCTCTGATGCACCGCCAGAATCCATCTGCCCGAGGCCGGGTTGTTGAGAACGGTCTCCTCCATCCCATTTGAGGAATCCTCATGATAGTACTCGCTCGTCGGCGCAAGAAGGAATAGATCCATGTCTGAGCTTCCTGACCAGCTCAGCATGCTCCTGATCTGCTGTGTTCCCAGAGGCACATCCAGATAGTAGTAGCGCCAGGATCCGGGAGAGATCTCATCAGCTACAGATGCGCTCCCCATTACAGTGATCAGGGGTGAGGCGACCTCAACACGCACAGGCACCGAGATTATGGGTGTGCCCTTCTCGCAGATCTCCATCGACCCGGTGTAGACCCCAGGCGAGGTCCCGTTCGGCACCTTTATGCTCGCGCCGAAGACTGCATGGCTGTTCCCCTCCAGAGACTCTGGAAGATCCATGACTGTTATCCAGCCCGCAACATCCCCTTTAACATCAACGCTCAGGTTCTCCCGCGCTTTATCTGTGAAGAACACGAACCTGGTGGTCCAGTCCTCGTCGCCCGGCGCGAGCGCGTATATCTTCTTCTGTGGTCTGTCAGCGCCTGAGTCGAGACCTGCAGAGACCGCCTTCCCGCCGCTCATGAACGCCCATCTGCCAACCATCCAGCGGTCAGGCACAACACCACACAGATCATCGCTCAGGAGCCTGTAGGAGTTATAGGCGTTCACAAGCCCTGCTCCCTGGTAGTAAGGCTCGTACTCCTCTCCTAGCGTGTTGTTCAGACGGACTGCGCCCTTCAGGAGCGCGGCCTTCACTCCAGCAGGGCTCAGCGAGGGGTCCTTCTGGAGGAGAAGCGCAGCGACGCCTGCAACAGCAGGTGTTGATAGGGAGGTTCCGGACGATTTTGCGTAGTATGTGTCCACATACTTGAGATCCTTCAGCCCCAGAGGAGCTGATGCTATGACGTTGACCCCGGGGGCGACGATATCCGGCTTCGTTCTGCCATCCCTTGTCGGCCCGGATCCGCTGAAGTCCGCTACATGCCCTCTGCAATCCACAGCTCCCACCGTTATGACCTTCACTCCATCTCCTGGAGAATCAATGCATCCGCTGAGGGCGAGCAGCAGAACGGAGAGAACCATCAATTTAACCGTTGTTTCCGGCTGCAACACAGACCACCGCTCCGGCATCCATCGCTTTATCCGCGGCCATCGTGACCGGAGGATTCGTCTCGCCTAGGTTCAGCCCTGCCAGGCTCAGGCTCAGAACTTTGGCGCCGTTGTCCAGAGACCACTCTATCCCTGCGATTATATCTGAGACCTTTCCGTTGCCATCGCTCCCTATGACCCTGACGTTCAGAAGCCGCGCTCCTGGTGCTATGCCCCTGTATTTCCCGCCTGACGCCCTTCCGGAGCCAGCGATGATGCCAGCGCAGAGCGTTCCGTGCCCGACAAGATCCTCTGTCGTGTCCTCACCCTCCACGAAGTTCTTCTCGCCGATGACCTTTCCGATGAGATCTGGATGGTTCTTATCGATCCCTGAGTCTATGATGGCCACGATCACTCCCGAGCCGTTTATTCCCTCAGCCCACACCCTCTCAGCATCGACCATCTCTGACGGACAGACGGAATCTCCACCCTCCGGCGGGGAGACGGGGGCGGTGACGCTCACATCTCCGTCCAGGTATATCCCCTTCACGTCATCATCCTCAGCGAGCCTTTTTATCTCATCCCTGTTGCAGACCGCAGAGATCCCGTTTATGAGATGGTACCTGTACCGAACATCTATACCCTTCAGATCGGGAGAGCATCCATCTCTGAAAATGACTATCACCGGTACCGGCCCATCGCTGCTCATCATCCTCTCAACCGCGGGATCGATCTTCATGCTCTCGGTATGCGCAAACTGCATGGTGAGCAGAAGGGCTGCAGCGAGAACGAACACAAGAGGCTCACGTCTCATAACTCCTCCAGGGTGCGGGAGAGCGTGGATCCTACATCATGGATCCATCTCGCTCTACAGCTCTCTGAGAGATAATGCTAAATAAACCTGCCCTTCAAGATCATAACAATGACAGGCGGCATTCTCTGGCTCAGCTTGATACTGCTTCTCATCTCATCCGTTACCAGACGCTCCGGGATATCCAGCGCCGGTTGGGTGCTTCTCGGGGCATACTGGCTCATGGAGGCGTGGCACTACACCTCGATAAGGGATTACTTCAACGTGATTGTGGTCGTTGGAGCTGCTGCGATCTCTTTCTCCTTCGGCTGGAGGATCCTATCCGGGGGAATGTCAGAGACAGCTGAATGGATCAGCATGGCAGCAGCCATCTGTGGCCTCCTGTACTTCCCATTCGCAGAGGTCCGGAGCTTATCGGAGATCCTGATAAGATGGACGACTCTTCTTACCTTCTGGCTGCTTGCCGGACTGAACGTTCCTGTCTCGATGGAGAGCTGGAATCTGCTGGCGCTCAACGGCCGATCTGTGGAGATCGTGCTCGCGTGCACTGCCATTGAGAGCATCGCGCTGTTCGCAGGCGTGATACTCTCGGTCAGAGCCCCGAGGGCGAGAAGGCTGGGAGCTCTAACGCTCTCCACGGCGGCGATATACACTCTCAATATCGGCAGGAACGCCTTCGTCCTCCTCGCCTACGGAGAGGAGTGGTTCGGGCAGGACAGCTTCTATCTGGCGCACAACGTGATCGCCAAGGTGGGATCCACACTGGTGCTGCTCCTGATAGCGTACATGGTCTTTGCGATTCTGCCGGAGCTGCTCGTGCTGATCGATGATCTCTTCGCCGAGCTCAGGGCATCAAGGAGGCCGGAGGTTTGAGCTTCAGGCTTGCCCCTGGATCTCTGCCATGGGTTGCGATTCCTTTTGCAGCATCCATTCTGGTTTACCCCCTGAGCATCGCGCTTTCGCTGATCTTTTTGCTCGTGACAGCCTTCATGATACACTTCCATCGCGATCCCGAGAGGTTTCCTGAGGGAGAGGGGATGTTATCGCCGGCGGATGGGAGGATAGTCGAGGCAGATGAGCGCCACATCTACATATTCATGGGGCCGATGGATGTTCACGTGAACAGATCTCCTCTGGATGGGGTTGTGAGGAGCGTTGAATTTAGAGAAGGCGATCACTCGCCGGCTTTCCGTAATCCTCTCAATAATGCGCACAGCGTCATTGAGATCGAGGGTGAGACGGGGCGCTTCACGCTGAAGCAGATCTCCGGAATGGCCGCCCGGAGAGTGATCTGCTGGGTCTCGCCCGGTGACAGGCTGAAGCGCGGCCAGAGGATAGGAATGATCAGATTTGGTTCAGGAGTGATAGTCACAGCCCCGCCAGGATACAGGATCACCGCGCACAAGGGTTCGCACGTCCGCGCCGGCCAGACGGTGATAGCGGAGCTGAGGGAATGAGGCTCAGAGCGCAGGATCTTCTTTCTCTTATGAACGCGATATCAGGTTTCAGCGCCATGGTTTTAGCGCATCTCCAGATTCGCGAGCTCTCTGTGTTCATGCTGGTGGCAGCGGCGCTCTTCGATGGAGCTGATGGCATTGTCGCGAGGAGGTCAGAGCAGAGCGAGCTGGGACCTCATCTGGATTCGCTTGCCGATATGGTATCTTTTGGGGTTGCACCAGCTGCTATGGCGTTCTTCATCCACCGCGAGCGGTACCTCCTGATACTCTGCGCCATCTACATGCTCTGCGGAATGCTCAGGCTCGCCAGGTACAACATCTCTCCAGCGGAATGGACGCACTTCGAGGGTCTCCCAATAACAGCTTCAGGTCTGATCCTTGGCGTCAGCCTTCTCCTGGATTCCCCCATATTCACATCCGGACTGATGATCCTTCTCTCGGCTCTCATGGTGAGCACCCTGCCATATCCGAAGCTGAGGGATCCGAGGGTGGTTTTTGTGTGCATGATGGTTGGAGGTGCCGCGCTTTCAGCGCTTCATCTTTCGGGCGTGAGAGCCGCAGCGATCGTCATCCTGATCTCGATGGCATTCTATCTCATGATTCCGGTGGTGAGATCATGTACACTTCAAAAGAGATAGCAGCATTCGAGGCAGGGATAAAGCTGGGCGCTCTGTACCACCAGTTCGTCGGCACGCCTGTGAGTGTGGAGACCGCGGAGTCGCTGGAGCGGGCGATCGAGCGATCGATATCCCTACAGCCGTATGTGGTATCTGTGAGCGTGCGGATAGACAGAAGCATGCTCATGGGGAACGTCTTCGGCTACTCAGAGCTCTCAGGGAAGATGATCAGGGCAGAGGTCGGGGTTGCATATGAGGGGGCACACGTGAGGGCAGTTCTTGAATACGATCCAGAAAAAGATTACCCGATGATGCATCTGAAGTGATGTTCAGCCGATGAGAGCCCTCTCAGCATTCTTGTCCACAAAGAATCACTGCAGCCCTAAGCTCGCACTGCTGAGCGGTTTAAAGCTCTCAGCACTCTCGCCCCCACAAAGGATCACTGCAGAGCTCAGTGGTATGGTGCAAAACCGGGATTCGTAACTCTCACAGGTCGCATCTGCCTGATGCTCTACAACACGCTGGCGCTGCAGGGGCCGTATGGATTACTTTTTTATGTCACCCTCCCTTTGTAGCATTGGTGCTGATCATGAGCAAGGTAACTGTGAGTCTTATCAAGGCTGATGTGGGCGGCTGGCCCGGGCACGCCTCTGTGCATCCAGCGCTGATCGAGAGGGCTGAGGAGGTTCTGTCTGAGGCGAAATCCGCAGGCACGCTCATAGACTTCAAGGTCATGGCATGTGGGGACGATCTTGAGTTGTTGATGACACACAGGCTCGGGACCGATGAGGCGGAGATCCATGCGATCGCATGGGAGACGTTTGAGAAGGCGACCGCAGAGGCGAAGAGCCTGAAGCTCTACGGCGCTGGGCAGGATCTGCTCTGTGATGCGTTCTCCGGTAATATCCGCGGGATGGGGCCTGGTGTTGCTGAGATGCAGTTCACGGAGCGCGGCGCAGAGCCTCTGGTCGCGTTCATGATGGACAAGACCGAGCCGGGGGCGTTCAACCTTCCCATCTTCAGGATGTTTGCGGATCCCTTCAACACTGCAGGTCTCGTCATAGATCCGTCACTCCACCACGGCTTCGTCTTCGAGATATGGGATATACTGGAACACAAGAAGGTGTTCATGTCCAGCCCCGAGGAGATGTACGACATCCTGGCGCTGATCGGGGCAAAGAGCAGGTACGTCATAAAGAGGGTATACCCCAAGCCCGGGGGCAAGCTACCATCTGAGGAGCCTGTCGCGGTGGTGAGCACCGAGAAGCTGTATCAGACCGCGGGAACGTACGTCGGAAAGGACGACCCGGTCGCGCTCGTCAGGGCACAGTCCGGGCTCCCCGCGCTCGGAGAAGTCCTGGAGCCCTTCGCGCTGGGTCATCTTGTCTCGGGATGGATGCGCGGCTCCCACAACGGCCCGCTGATGCCATGCGCCTTCGAGGATGCACATCCAACAAGATTCGACGGCCCGCCGAGGGTGATCGCAGCTGGATTCCAGCTCTGCAACGGGCTTCTCATAGGGCCTGTGGACCTCTTCGCGGATGTCGCCTTTGATCTCACCCGGATGAGGGTGCTGGAGATCACTGACTACATGAGGGCGCACGGACCATTTGAGCCTCACAGGCTGCCGCTTGAGGAGATGGAGTACACAACGCTCCCCCATGTGATGAAGAGGCTCGCAGAGAGGTTCGAGCCTGCGGAGTGATGTCGATCACGTTGACATCTCTCCCATGTGAATTTTCTTCAGGAGATGTAAATGAAAAAGAGTTTGAAGGATTGTTTCGATGAGATGGGGCCCGAGCAGAGGCTTGAGTATGTGATAAGCAATCTGCGAAGCCTTCCGGATGAGCTTGTTGATCATGCGATAGATCTCCTGCTGAGAGCGAACGAGATTGAGTATGCGGTGGTGCTGTGCAGGGAGCACGGCATGATCCAGAGGGCTGTCGATATTCTGGTGGATGCTGGAGACTACCTCTGGGCAGCCCAGATCACGAAGAGCGCAGGCTTCCCTGAGGAGGCGGAGCGTCTGCTGCGCAGCGGCCTTGAGTACTACATATCTATGGAGATGTACGGAAGGGCGATAAGCGCCGCCACCGCCCTGAAACTGCCTCCGGATCAGATAGACGCCCTCTACAGGGAGGGCATAGCGTTCGAGAGCAAGAGCATGGATCTGAGCAGGGCACATGCAGCTCTGGAGAGCATGATGTCTGCGGTTGCAATGCTGGAGATGGATGAGGGGATGAAGAGAGAGCTCATGGATGCGATACAGGATGAGCTTGACAGGGAGCGGGGCTCAGCTACCTCTCCGCCCGCGACCAGATCCAGGATTCAGAGAAAGGAGGATATCGATGGTGACCGGTTCTGCTGACTGTCCACCAGCGGTTAGCGGGGCGACATGCACCGCTCCTCTCTGGAGGAGCCAGGGCGGTGGCAGTCCCATCGCTGGCAGATATCCCAGATGATTCAGGTTGCTTTAATAACAATGACAGTCAGGCCATCCCTCTTCGGGACTGCACGCTCTATATCATCTGCCATCTCTGACGCGCTCTTCGCTCTGGAGCCGCGGACCACTCCTATGAGACGCTCCAAGTCGAAGCCCTGCGCCTCGATCATGCCCTCTGAGTACATCACCAGAACATCACCCCCTGAGATGGATCGCCGCTCATACCCGATATCGAGATCGTCCCTGATCGCCATGGGTATCCCATCGCCACAGAGCGTATCCACAGATCCATCCTTGCTTACAACAAATGGCGGGGAGTGTCCTGCATTTGAGTAAACAAGCTCCCCGCCGAGGTAATCGAGAACTGCGTAGAAGCAGGAGATCGGGGCGGATGAGCTCTTTGCCAGGATGCCATTCGCACGCTTTACCACCTCATCAGGATGCGGAGACGAGAGCGCTCTGATAACCGCCCTGGCGGTGGTAGCGAGGACAGCATAGTCCAGTGAATCTCCACCCGCCCTGCCCAGGCACAGTGCGACCTTTCCATGCTGGGTCTCCAGGATGTCGTGGAATGTGCCACCTATCGATATCTGGCGAACGCAGATATCGTATCCCTCGATGGGGGGCAGAGATTCTGCGGAGAGGAAGCGATCGAATGTTTTCAGCACAGAACTCTCCTTATCCTGAGATCCCCTTTCATACCCCTCGGCCCTGGCCCTGTCGACGATCGCCCTGAGAGATCTGCGCATGGATTCAAAAGATTCCAAGATCCCCTCGAGATCGCAGCCTGCAGGCAGGCGCTTATCCAGATCGCCCTCACCGATGCGCCTCATCGCCTCAGATATGCATCCCGCGGATCTTCTGAGCTGCCTGCGGAGAGTTATTCCTATCAATCCGAATACCGCGCCTGAGATGACCATCAGGAGCAGACCTCTGGAGAGGATCGTCGCTGCGCAGCTGCGCATGAGTTCCGCAGATCTCTGGCTGATGGAGTTCAAACTGCTCTCCATGAGGCTGAGGGGCACCATCATCTTCTCTGAGGGGTATGCAACAGCAACGGTCCAGCCGACGCTCTTCACGGGCGAGTAAACCACAAACCAGCCCCGGCCATCTATCGTGAGAAAATCAGATCCGCTCTTGCCCTTCGAGATGCGATCGCCGAGCTCTGCGAATGCGGAGATGTTTGATCTGTAGAGGTTTCCGGAGAGGAGAAGGTTATCCCAGGGGGAGTCGCCCCGTCTCACTTTGGGCATCATCACAAGATCGCCGGTTCTGTTCACTATGAACGGATAGCCGCTGCCCCTCAGCCCTGAGAGATCCGAGTAGATATCTGACAGAGATACCTCTGATGCAGCAATGCAGTAGAGTGTGATGTTGCGGTACGCAGGCGCTGCGCATATCAGGTGCATATCATCTCCATAGATCCACACTGTTCCTCCAGCAGCCTGTGCTGCGGTGTACCATCTCAATGAACCGATCTCAGATGCATTCCTGGTGGTCTTCCTGGTACCGTCCACATCAGGCCATGAGGCCACCCTCCCATCAGCAGTCGCCAGGTATATGCGCTCTATCGCGCTGTTTCTCTTTATCGCTCTTCTCAGGGTCAGTGACAGGGAGCTGTTCGGATCTGCCACTCGATCGATGTCTTGGATTCCAGAGGCGAGATAATCTGCCACGAACTGGTTGCTCTCCGCGATCCTTCTGAAGAACTCCTCGTACTGCAGCGCCTTGGAGGTTACAATGATCTCCTGATCTGTCGCTCCCGACGAGTAGTTTATCGCGGTGCTGTTGATATCGCCGAGCTGCGCCTGGATCGATCCCGATATCCTGCTGACCTCCATACTGAAAAGCAGCCCCATAACCGCTGCAGGTACCACTGCTGCAATCACCATGAGCACGATCAGAGTGGAGGATATGGGTGGTCTCATCATGATTCACAGTTCATTTTATGCTGCACAGGACGCAGCTTGCAATCTCTGTAATCCCTTTCCTATAAACCATTTTTCAAGCCTGGCGTTTGGGAGCGTGAAGAATTTACTCTGGTAGCAGATCAGGTGCGCACTGCTGAGGCGCTGAAGGCATACACATCATCCAATCGCTCTTTACGGGTTCGGCAACTTGCCGTGCAATATGGTTGCTGAATGCACTTATTCGTTCACCAAGAATGCACGGCAGGACCAGTGCTTCTATGGGCAAAGTTATCATTGGATAAGAGTGCATCCAGTAGAACCGCAGCTCATGGGGACCTGTCCGAATAACATTATTACCTCCTCGCGACGTTGTAGTAGAACATAAACATTTTACAGAATTTGTTCCAGCATTCTACAGCTCTTGTCCATCGCAGGCTACCAGGTTTCTTATCCTTGCGTTTGAAGTTCACGGTTATGGAGCAGAAGAATATTTTTGCTCTTTGCTTGAAGGAGGAGAATACAGACTCCACGAGGCTTCGCTCTCCAAAAGATTCGTATCTGACTT
>Ga0209409_1000264_pt1 | contig 55585 bp, 57 predicted proteins | sample AD_JPNMR1_MetaG_FD_184424 | JGI IMG/M metagenome (GOLD analysis project Ga0209409, IMG submission 184424) | Active sludge microbial communities of municipal wastewater-treating anaerobic digesters from Japan - AD_JPNMR1_MetaG (SPAdes) (version 2) | ecosystem: Engineered > Bioreactor > Anaerobic... | reverse complement strand
TCCAGTAGTTCTGGCAGTGGGGGAGGCTCGTCTAGCAGCTCTGGCGGCGGAGGAGGCTCGTCCAGTAGTTCTGGCAGTGGGGAAGGCTCGTCTAGCAGCTCTGGCGGCGGAGGAGGCTCGTCTAGCAGCTCTGGTGGGTCCGAATCCAGCAGCTCCGGTGTGCACGGTACGGTCCGAAAGCCCGATCCAAGGCGTATGCCGCCTTGCGGCTGGCGGACGACCGTCTTTGAAATAGGCGGCCATTTCTGGGTAGAGCAAGCGCCTATGCCGCCTGATGGCGTTTCCGAAGAAGAGTTGGCTGCTGGTTGGACGCCGGAGCATCGATGGTTTCATTGTCAGCGGTGCGGCCAAAAGAGCAAGTTGCCGTCGACGATCACAGACGACGGTGCTGCGAAGATGTTGGCCAAACATCCGATATGCCGTCGCCAAGTGTCTGCAAGTCCACAACAAGGACCTCCAGGCGTCGTCCAGCAGATTGTCAACTACTCTAAAGCGATGAAGCGATGGTTGGCTGAAGGTCGTCCTGTTCGCCCTCCGGCGGAAATCGAACGGATCTTCCAGGTCTGCCTGTCTTGCGACCGATACGACCATAAAGGCCACCGTTGTCTGAAGTGCGGCTGCCGAATAAACCAAAGCTCTGAGGCTTGGCGCAACAAAGTCGCTATGGCGACTGAGCATTGTCCGATAGGGAAATGGTAGCGCTTGACGTTTCGAGGCTCCGTGTGCTATATGTCGGTATGCCGTTTTGAATCCGGATTCAAAACCTCATTTGTGATATGTTACGGTGTCGTCTATGTCAAATTCCGCCCGCTCGTCTAAAAAACCGCAAAAACTGATACTCAAAATGGGGCTTTCGCCGGGCGACGTGTTGACGATGACGGCTGCTGTCTACAGCCTGCATCAGACCTACCCGGACGAGTATCTTACGGATGTCCGAACCCCGGCGTCTGAGATCTGGTTCAATAACCCCCATATCACCCCGCTGGACGAGAGGGACCCAGAGGTCCGGCTCATCGAGATGCACTACCCGTCCATCCATCGCTCCAACCAGGAGCCGGTCTCGTTCATCGCCGGGTACACGGAGTACCTCGGAGAGCAGCTAGGCCGACCGCTTCGCTGCCAGATCAACCGTCCGGTGCTCTATCTGTCGGAGCAAGAAGCCTCCAGTCCGAGCATGATCCAGCAGCTTCTGCCGAATCTGCGATCCAGGACGTTCTGGCTGCTCACTGCCGGCGTAAAGAGCGACTACACCTGCAAGCAATGGCCGGTAGAGCACTATCAGGAGGTCGTGGATCGCACGCGAGGTTGGATCCAATGGGTGCAGATCGGGGCTGTAGAGCACGATCACCCCCACTTATATGGGGTTATCGACCTGATCGGCAGGACCACTCATCGGCAACTTATTTTGTTGGCCTATCACGCCTCCGGCGGTTTGGGGCCCTCGACGTACTTGCAACACCTGATGGCCGCCTGGCAGAGGCCGTACATTTTGCTCCTGGGCGGGCGGGAGCCGGCGATATGGCAACAGTACCCCATGCAGATCACTCTGCACACCGTCGGGCAGCTTCCATGCTGCGCTGGCGGAGCCTGTTGGCGGAGCCGTACTGTGTCTTTCGGCGACGGCGACAAGAACGACGGATCCCTATGCGACCGCCCCATGTTGGGGGGGATCCGACCGTTTCCGGAATGTATGGGCAAAATCAGCCCGGAAGAGGTGACGGCGGTGTTGAGAAGGATCGTACTGAGGTAACAAGATATGGCGACTACGATGTACATTGCAGCCTCCCCCACAAAGAGAGGGGGCCACTATTTGGGGGATGTCTTGCTAGAGATCCGCCTGGCTTGGGAATGGTGGCGGCGGGAGCCGGCCGACCACGTCATTCTCTCTTTGCACTCCGACGGAAAGGAGCTCAATTTCCTTTGGGATGCTTTTATCGAAACCGTAAAACCGACCATAGTATGGGATTCCTTCGACCCCTCTGACCATAAGACTTATTGGAATATCTTCGACGAGCGAAGAAAGACAAGACAGGTCGACGGGCTGCATTTCGACATCTACAAGGAGTTGTATCTCCGGATCGACGGCGGCGCCAGGCAACACGCGTTATGCGGGTTGGAGCGGGGATTGAACAAGCGGAACATTCTGGAGTACTACTGGTTCGGCCAAGAATCGCATCAGCCCGGAGGAGTGGTCGGGTTCGGACCTGGGATAATCAAAACGCCTCGTGTCCAGCGGCAGCCGCGTATTTTTATCGCTCCGCACGAAAAATGCTACGGTAACAGGGTTTTCACTCTCGATTTCTGGCGCGAAGTCGTCCGGCAATTGGCCAATCACGGCATCCCTATCACGATCAACACCCAGAGCCCGGACCTCTTCATCCACGGGAAGAACATCGAGTGCAGTTTTGAGCCGTATCAGACGCTGGTTGAGCAGCTGGCCGGCCATATTTTGGTGGCGTGCGGAAACACCGGGATCGGCTGGGCCGCAGGCGCCGTCGGCGTGCCGGTGATCGCGTGCGAGTCGCCTGACATGTTCTTTTGGGAATTTAGTTATCGGAGGACGGGGCTTGCGACTTTGGTAGATACCATCGCTTATCCGGACGCTTCCTGGTGTGCGAGGAGAATCTTGGATGAGTGGAATAGCTCCGTTTGCGTTCAGTCGTCGGCGCAGTGTTCGAGCCTGAAATCTTTATGACGAGAGATGAAATACTTGGACTGATTCTGAAAGCGGGCTCCGAGAGTCTTGCCGTGTTCGGCGGCGAGTTCGAAGGCGGTTGGCATATCCAACAGGTCCCGGAAGAGCTCGCAGACGCGTTGCACTATCTTTCTGACCGCAACTATACCAATTACCTTGAGGTAGGCGCTGCGGCCGGCGGCACCGCAAGGCTCTTCAAGGAAGCGCTCGGCATCGAGAATGTCTACGTCATAGACAACAACAGCCATCCCCGCACGGCGTTGCGGAAACAGATTCTGCCGGACGCTGTTGAATGGATCGGCAATGCAAGAAGCTCTCAAGCGATCCTCCAGTTGATGCAGTGGAACGTCAAATTCGACTTGGTGTTATTAGACGCCGAGCACCATTACGACGGCGTTTTCCAGTACCTCTGGATCATAGCGCCGTTTCTGGCGAAAGACGCCGTCGTATGCGTCCACGATATTTTTTCCGACCCGGGTACGTTGCACTTTTGGCGGGAAATCCAGCTGGGGTTATGGTCTCCGGCGAAAGCAGACCGCTTTTTCGGGACCAGATTGGGGATAGGGATCATACGATGGGACGAACCCAAACGCGTCCCTGTGCCGTTTCATATCATCACGCCTACTTGCAGGCCGGCGCTGTTGGAAACCATCGACCGGGTGTTTTCGGTCTACCCTATGAGACTGTCGCCTCGATGGCATGTGATCGCGGAGCCCGCCTGCCGGGAGTTTGACTGCCTGTCGCACGTCCACGAGGTGATTTTTGACGGGCAGCCTGGAAGTTGGGGAGGAGCTCAACGCAATGTCGGCCTGGAAAGCGTCGACTCAGGTTGGGTCTATTTTTTGGATGATGACAACCTTCTTCATCCGGCTTTAGAGCATGTTTTCTTGCGAAGTATAAGTTTGCAGCCTAAGAAAAAAGCATGGGCCTTTCGGCAGGTCGATAAAAACGGCGAGGTGTGGGTGGCAGCCAACCCCCCTGTGGGATTCCGTCGAGTTGATACGGGAAGCGTCGTGATCGACCGGAAATTCATCGGAGAGGAAAGATGGGATTACAACTATACCGCCGATGTGACGTTCTACGAACGGTTGTATCGGAAGTCGCCTGAGTCTTGGGGTTTCATCGACATCCCGTGCTGTTTCTACAACGCATTGCGATAGAAAAAGTTGACATGATCCGCTCGATGGATCATAGTGGCAATTCGAGTTCAGTTGTAAGGAGGAAAGCATGTGCCCTAGTCGTGCGTCTCATCAGGATCGAGAGTTGATAAAGCTGTTGTCGCCCGAACAGAAACCGCGGATTCTCGTCTTGGGCGATCTTATCTTGGACAGGTACATCCGAGGCTGCGTTGACAGAATCTGCCCGGAAGGTCAAGCCCCTGTTCTCAGGCAAAAGAGTCGGCGTTTTATGGCCGGCGGAGCGGCTGCGGTGGCTTCGATGGCCGCCGCGCTCGGCGCCGAGGTCAAACTGGCCGGCTTCATCGGCGTCGATTGGGCGAGTATACGTCTGGGTGAGATGCTGGCTCGTCATCATGTCAACAATGAGCTTCTCACCTTCGCCCCAGGTCGCACGACGCCGGTAAAGACGAGGTTTTTGGTCGGCGAGTCTTGTTCGCAGCGGAATCTAGTTCTGCGGTGGGATGAGGAGCCCTACAAACAGGTTAGTTTCAACGCTTCCGGTCAGTTGCTGAGTTTGATCGACAAGCAGCTCTCCGACGGCTGGCCGCAGGTTGTTCTTATCGCCGATTACGGGAAATCGCTCGACTCCCTCCTGGTGGCGACGGTTATAGAGAAGGCCAATAAGGCGGGCATCCCGGCGCTGGCCGACCCATGCGCAGAGCGGCCTATATCCATCTACAGGAATTCGACCTGGTTCTTGCCTAACCGCACTGAGTGTGCCAGGTTCGCCGGCTGCGAGTACGTCTCTATCGAAGACGCCTTGGAGACGGCTAAAATGCTGGCCAAGAAGTTCAATCTGAGCTATGTCGTCGCCAAGGTGGACAGTTCCGGGCTCGCCTATTTCGATAAAAAACAGGACAAACACATGTTTTTATCGCCGCACTGCCGGCCTGATGATGTCATCGACCCATGCGGCGCCGGGGATATGCTGTTGGCTGTGATCGGTTATGGGACGGCCGTAGGCGCCGATAACAGAGACGCCGTGCGCCTGGCGAATATCGCTGCGGGCTGCAAATTACGCCATATCGGGCCGTATCCAATGAGCTGGGCCGAGCTTGTGGTCAGAATAGCCCGGCAATCGCGTCAGGATGGCCCAGAATCGAAGATCGTCGGCCTGGACGACCTGGATATCATCCTGCGGGCTTATCGCAAATTAGGCCGCAAAATAACGTTTACCAACGGGTGTTTTGACGTACTCCATCCGGGGCATTTGGCCACCCTAGAATATGCGGGTCGTCATAGCAATATCCTGGTTGTAGGGGTCAACAGTGATCGGAGCGTTCGGGAGCTGAAAGGCCCCGGCCGCCCCATTATTCCACAGGAGTACAGACTCAAAGTCATAGCCTCCTTGGAATACGTGGATTGGGTTGTGGTGTTCGATTCCGTCAGTGTGGCCCCTGTGATCGAACGGATCCGCCCGGATGTACTGGTAAAGGGCGGCAAGGAGGACCCGAAAAGCGTCGTCGGCGCCGATTTCGTTACGAGTTATGGCGGCGCGCTGCTTCTTGGCCCCGCGGTAGAGGGGTGGGGCACCACCGAGGTTGTCCGTCGGATAAGAAAAAAGACCGTTAAAACCCGTCGTAGATCAAAGGCTGATTGAATCCGGATTCAAAAACCATGTCATCCTCAGAAATGGTGTGGTGGCTTGATCAAATCCATCTCGCTTGTCAGAAGCTGGACGGCGTGCGGAAAGCTGCGTCCAAGGATAATCGAGGTTCGGATGATATTGAGCTCCGGGTTTTGGGCAGTGAAGACCCGGCCGAAATCATCGCCTACGGTTCGCTGGTATATCGGAAGAAGCGCTGGCCGGCCGGGGAGGCCAAGCTGCTCGATCTCGCTGCAAAACAGCAAGACCCCATGCTGTTGGTCGCCTATGCCCGTCTGGTTATCCGACAGATTTGGCCTGAGGCGGAGCCCCTCATAAACCAGGATAAAAAGGCGGCCAGAGAGTACAACAGGTTCTACATGAGATACCAGAGAAGGCTGATTTCTTCGTTCATAAAGCCCAAGACGGATAAAACCAAAAGAGACTCGAACAATCCGCCGAAAAGTTTCCCGGAGGTGCCGATCAGCTTTATCCCGAACAATTCGATCTTTTCCAAGGAAGCGTTGGTAGCGTTAGTGGTCATAGAGTGCATTATAGTGATCGTGCTGATCCTGTCTCTTATGGCGTGCCTCCATGTATGAGCCGATCTTAGCTAAAAAAACCCGGCCGGGAGGCCGGGGTAGCTTTCCCGAAGGGGGCAGGTGCTTCCTGCCCCCTTAAAACCCGGACGTCGGTCGAGCGGCGGCTACTGGACTACCGGACCCGATAGAGGGCCCGGCAGCCGATAATCCGGCCCGCCTCGTCCCGGAGAAAATCCCCGGGATAGGCGAGGTCGGGCCGGTCGGCCGCCGCCTGCGCCACCAGGGCCGACACGACAAAAATCGTGTCGGCCTGGGGCGCAGGCAGGCCCTCGACGGGGCCGTAGACCACCCGCCGGATCGGAACCATGATCCCGTCCGACAGGGTGATCTCGCCCGCCGCCTCGCAGGTCTCCCTCATGCGAGGGACGACCCCGGAGGGCGGCAGGGCCACCTGCCGCTCGCCCGTCACAATGGAGATAGGGTGCGGCGTGCAGTTTATGATCTGCACCGCCTGCTCCTTCCTTCCGACGGGCTGCCCGTCGCGTTCTTTTAACCTCCCTGACGGGCTTCTGGGAGGGAGCCACACGGCTCACTCATAAATGCCGCAGTTTAGTCGACATTTTCGTGGAGTTTGACGATATGTGCGAAAAACTGGCCAAACCGCTATGAAATCCGCCCTGGTTTGAGCGGCATTTAGATATGGGACGGTAGTGCCGTCCCATTCTTTTTTAGCTTAGGAGGAGGAGGTGATATGAAGAGACTCAAAAAAGAGGACATGGTGGTCGGAATCACGGCCGCCATGAGAACGGCAAAGGTTCGCGATGAGCTGGCCGAGCTGTTCAAAAGGCTGGCCATCGCCGTCAAATCCGGATCCGAGCAAGCGGTCCGGGTTATCGCCAAGAAGATTGTAGCGCTCCTGTCTGCGGAGGAGTAGTTTGGCCGGATTCGGCCGTAAGATGGTTCACCACGTACCGGTTGGCGACAGCCGAGCATTTCTAGGTCGCCAGCCGGTACGTGGAGCAGCTTGATTTCCGCTAGTTACTTTTCGCTTAGCTGTCTCGGGGAGGAGAGATTGTTTCTTTCGGCGGAAATGGCCGATACTTTTTAACCTACCGAACCGTATAATAGAATTAGAGAATGATCTTTGAAAAACCTTCCCGAGCGAGTGGCAGGAGCCGCTCCCCCCAAGAGAGGACTCAAGGAAAAAAGAACTCCATCGGAGGGGACAGCCCCACGGAGGATGCCTCTTTCTGGAAGGCAACTCGTTGTACATTCCTGGGGGCGAATTGGATTCGACCGGACGGCGAAAGTCCAGGCACCGTGCCGTGGTTGGTCGGCGGGCCACGTGAAAAGCCGACTACAAAAATTACATGCCGAGCAACCGCTCGCGCTTGCTGCTTAATTAAATAGGCAGCCCGGTTGAGGGTCTTGCCGGAGAGGCCCAAAAACCGGCCGGCAATTCCGGCTCGTCTCAGGTCGGCGCCGGCTTGGCCTGAGACTAAACACTAAGGCTGGCTAGCAATCGAAGGACCCTGTCGGTTGGGGCCTTGGAGAGCGAAATACAAAAAACCGACTACGCACGTACCAGGCCTGGACGGAACCGTCTTCGGGACGCGGGTTCGATTCCCGCCGCCTCCAATAAGTCCTTATGTAGTAAGGAGTTACGACAAGCAAGATCAAGAAAAGCCGGGAAACTTTCAAAGGCCGGAGAACAAGATTCCTCTGCCTGCAACTCGGTTCTGACGTTTACCTTGACGCTTTTCTTGACGCTCTCTTCTGGTGTCTGAATGTCCACTCTGTCCCCCTCGGAGGGGTGTTCCCACCGCTTGGCCGCCTCGAACATCTGGTCTGTCGGGTCAACGTAATGCCGTAACGCTATCGAGGGGGTATTGCCAAGCCATTTCGCAACCGTTGCCAGAGGGAATGCCGCCGCAAGATCACTTTCGCAGCTAGCCCGCAAGCTATGCCATAGCCTGGGCCAAGGTTCTATACCTGCCCGCCGTAGAATCCGAAGCAGTCCTTGACGCAAGTTACACCCATTCCATCCTCTTGGCCCCTCTGCCCGACGTCGGAAGTCCTCAGGAAACACAAACACCTGCCCCACTTCCGACGCCTCCCAGGCCGCCTCTAAATAGGGCTTCAGTTTGGGGAACAAGGGAACCACCCTGAAGGGTTTTCCTACCCCCGCCGTCTTTTGACTTGGAACCACCATGTCCCGGCCGGCAGGCATGACCGGGGTTTGTTTCACCTGGCCGCATAGGTGGAATCGACTGACGGACGAGACATAACCGAGGCGAGGCGTAGCTTGTCCCGGCAGTCGGGTCACGGCGTGGCAGGCGCGGCTGATCAGCTAGGCGTGGTTGGCAGGGACTGACCAGTCGCGTATCGGCATGGCAGGCGCGGTCGATCAGCGAGGAGCGGTCGGCTTGTTAAGGCTTGCTTTGGCTCTGCAGGCGGGACAAAATTGGCTTTGGAGCCGCTGAGACAGGATGGCTGGTTGGACGGGGCGGTCCCGTCGCCAAAACCCTCTCTTTTCACCCATTTTTACTGTCTCGGCGGCTCCTCTTTTTATATTTTGCTTTTTTATGGAGATCGCATGGGTTGGTTCGACTACGTTTATGTTGATTTGCAGCCTATAGGGCGTGAATTCGGACCCAAGCTGGAGTTCCAGACGAAAGGACTATCCCAAAAAGAGGACATCTATCGTATCACTGCAGAGGGGAAGCTGGTAGTGGAAAGATCCCAATACCCTCCGCCGGAGGTTGGTCCATACCGGAACTCGGCGGCGTTCACAATGACCGCAGTAGATCCGAAGACGGGTAGGTTGATCGACTTTGCGGTCCTCTGCTGTCGCGGTACTGTGCTGGTGATAGACCAGATATGGCCGTACCAGAAGATAATCTGGAAGCATCCTGAACTGGAGCTGCCAAGACATCTTAGATGGGAAGAATAGAGCATCTCTGTTCTTCTAGAAGATGCCCATGAGACGACTATAGAGTCAACCACCGCTTCGGGGGGTGACGATATGCGTCACATGGGGCTGCTGGCCATCAGATTCATCGAAGGCGGTGTCGGACCGGAGATTAAGACAGTAGAAAACAGCATAGAGGAGCGAATCAAAAACGACATCTGTCAGAATCAGGTCTGGCTGTTCGGTCTCGACTGAGTGGAGTCTGCATTAACCCGATTTCGACAAAGGTGAATTCAGAGCCGCCGAGGCAGAGTGGGCTGTCTAGACGGGGCGGTCCCGTCTCCAATCTCCTCCTTTTCCCCAAAAACTCACTGTCTCGGCGGCTCCTTTTTCATTCTGGAGACGTTATGGTCCCGTCAAAAGTCGCTTTATTCATGCCGGACGCCGGCGTGTACCAGTTCGTGTTTTCCTACGATAACCACCCGGACACAAAGTTGAGATTTGAAATATCTCCGCAAGGGCTGGTTATAAAAATGGAGGCCAGCAGATCGTTTTTCCTCACAGTTCCGGGCGAGGTCATGGCGACTAGAAACGGCTACGAATTGGTATTGAAAACCTTGAGAACGATCCTCAGTCTACCAAACGAGGACATGCACCCTATGGCCGATCTGGCGATCTCGTTCGTCGTGAATGTGATCGGGAGTCAGCTTGGGTTTGAGAAGAGCGACGAGGCTGACAAATCCGAGAACAAAGAGGAAGCAGGCAGAAAGGCGACAACGGACTGGCTGCCGCCGTTCAGCGACAATTGAGATTGCGGGTGAGCTATGATCTTACCTTTCAGCATGACCGTAGCATCAAGCCATGGTGGTATGTTTTCAGTCAGTGTGGACGACGACCTGCTGACGATAACCTTCGTCTCCGACGATAGTTTTACCCTGACCGTACCGTCGAAAGTCCTATACACGACGTCGGCGTATCCTCTCATCGCAGCTTGGGTCAAAGCCGTCATGTGCGATTTTGACGAAGAGTCCCGCGAAAAGACGATACAGCTGATAACCGATGTATTGGAAGTGAATGGTCAGGCGTCCGGAGCCGGCGACCGGACGGCATTTTGAATCCGGATTCAAAAGAAGAGAGGAGAAGAGATTATGGTCCTAATCAAATGTCCTGACTGCGGCGTACAAGTCTCAAGCATCGCGGATAGTTGCCCGAAATGTGGATACCCCATCGCAGGAGGTGGAACTACGCAAGCTCATGGAGGCAAGATTCAGACCATCGAGCAGACATCAAAGCGATACAAGTTGCAGCAGTTGCTTTCATCCCTGCTCAGCATCGGAAGCGTTGTCGTCATGGTTGTAGCCTTCTCGGGCGATCAACCGAGTTTTGAGGCAGGAGCCTTCGGACTCCTCGGCTTGCTGGTGGGACTCATTTGGTTCATCGTCGTTCGCTTCCTCACTTGGTGGCATCATGGATGAAAACGTTGCCGAACCAGCAGGTGCAGGCGACGCTTTACAGCGCCTGACCTGCGACGTTAGGCGAATAAAAAAGTACTATCTCTACCGTGAGATTGTCAAGCTGTTCCCGCCGCACCATACCTACGTGGAAACCCACGGCGGAACGGCGATTACGCTGCTTAACAAAGAGCCGTCTCCTGTTGAGGTCTATAACGACATCAACGAGCGGCTGACACGCCTCTTCCGGGTGGTTAGAGACCATCCGGAAGAGTTCAAACGCCGGCTGCAGCTCACTCCATATTCGGAGATAGAGTGGGAGAAGGCTGCCGAGCCGGCTGAGGATGAGATCGAACAAGCCAGACGGGACTTTGTTCGGTGGCGTATGTCTATCGGCGGTAGGGGGAAAGCCTTCTCCTATACCCTGCATCGGGTCCGTCGCGGCATGGCAGATGCGGTGAGCGGGTATTTGTCGGTTATCGACGAGGAATTGCCGAAAATCGTCGAGCGGTTTCGCAATGTGCAGATTCTGTGTCGGGACGCCGTCGAGGTGATCCGGAAATGGGACAGCCCCGACACGCTTTTCTATTGCGACCCGCCGTACCATCCGTCCACGCTCGTCAGCAAGGACGTCTATGAGCATCCCATGAGCGCTGAAGACCATGAGAAGCTGCTGGATGTGCTGCTGGCTTGCAAGGGTAAAGTAGTTTTAAGCGGCTATGACCAATTTAGCCTGCCGCAAGCCCCCAGGCTTTAGCCCGAGGGGATAAGGCGGGCTTCTCCGGCTGGGACGCAGCCGTTGGGCGTTAACCTCTGCGGCGGCGGGGGTTGCCCAAGAAGCCGCAGGGCTTTAGCCCTAGCGGAGCGTCACGGGGCATCTCACGTATCGCGCCGGGGAGCTATTGCCGTTCGCCTGTAAAGCGGTTAGATTAGAGACGCCTGTGGAGGAGGCCAAGCCGCTTTCGGCGTGTTGCGGGATGTTGAAGCAGCATATTCTGCCGGAGTTTCGGGACAAGCCCTCCGAACAGATCGTCCGAGAAATACGAGACGAAGGAGAAGATGATGCCCAAGAGTAAAAAGAGTAGAAACCGGGCGTATAAGACCATCTACGGCGAACTGGAAGAGAATTGCGACAGGATGTACATCTTGCGTCCAGGCCGCGAGCGTCGCGTAGAGTGCCTGTTCCCGATCGACGCCACCCCAGCAATTCGGCACGCTGTAGGGCAGAAAGTCGCTGTGACGGGGCAGGTGACGCGGCGCCGCGGCGCGGTCTTTGTAAAAGCCGTTGGACTGGAAGTGCAGGATCCGCCGCCGGGCTATCACGGCGTCGTGGAATGGCGGCTCTTGGGCGATCCGGAAAGGCGGCTGTTCAGCTGAAGGAGGGGCTGACCAATTTAGCCTGCCGCAAGCCCCCAGGCTTTAGCCCGAGGGGATAAGGCGGGCTTCTCCGGCTGGGACGCAGCCGTTGGGCGTTAACCTCTGCGGCGGCGGGGGTTGCCCAAGAAGCCGCAGGGCTTTAGCCCTAGCGGAGCGTCACCGCTTTGTTGCTAAAATGGCGACCATAAGGGGATGAGACAAAGATCGTAGCTTTCTAGGATATTGGTTGTTATGAGCAAGAGCATTATGGTTTCTCCCATGTTTTTAGTTGGGTTATACAACCAGGATCAATCACGACTGAAGAAAACAGACAAAAGACTGCATGACCTAGTTAAAAACTCTCCAGACATGTTGTACGCCGGGTGTATTGTGAGCGAAGCCGAGACGATGGAAATGAAGGAGTATTGGGACGCTGCGATGAGATATATAGGCCAGAACCTGTCCGATTCCCAGCTGTTGAGGCTGGTCTGTGGTTTGGGGTATGATGAAGTTGTGGTCCGTTTTTCGGATGAGAACGGCCGTAAAATACTAAGGCGGGTTTTGAATCCGGATTCAAAACGATGACCTCCCTCATTTTAGCTCTCGGTGTTTTCGGACAGTGCATCGGTGGGACCTGCCCGACCACGCCCAACCCCACTTTCTGGCGGTTTCCTGTCGACAGTACTCTGCGAACCGCCAATCAACAGAACCCCTCTACAGGGGTGCCCGCTACACCGGTCGCCGCGATTCGCCAAGATCCGATCTATGGGGCTCCGGATTCCGTCTGCTACATCTATAGCATCGGCTTGGACGGGTCTGTCGCCTCCGTAGGTGTAGCTGTCCAGTTGGAAAACGGCTGCATAGTGGTCACTGCATCCGACGCCGTGAGGCGGGGTGCGATACATGCCGTCCATATCGGCAAAACAAGGACGATCTGCCGTAAGCTGTTCTCAGACGATCAACTCACGGTACTCATTCCGAGAAAACAACTGCAGGGAGCGGTTCCAGGGACGGAAATAACCAGACAGGTCACTGTCTATGCGGTGGATAATGAGCATGTCATACGGCCTCTGACAGCTGCTGTGAGCCAGATGGACGATAAACTGGTGATCTATGCGAACAACACTATCGGGGTCGGTGCGGCTGTATTCAACAGCAAGTCGCAGCTGGTAGGAGTCGTTACGAAGTCGGAACGAGACAAGTTCACAGCGGTTACATTAGAGAAACTGCTGGACACTCTGCGGAATATGAAGTTAGAATATCCTGAGTTTGACTGGTCAAAGTAACGTTTTCGTCTTAGGAGGTGAGTTTGATGAAAGTCGCTAGAGTCAAGAAAGAAGGCGATATAGTACGTGTCACCCTCGAGCATGGCACTGATTCGCCGGTAGATATCAACCAAGCGTTCCGGATGGCGTTGGATGAGGCTTCCAAGCTGTCCTCGGCGAGATTAGCTATAGCCGGACCGCCGTCGATCCGAATGGTCAAGGCCGACGGGGCGATTACTGCGGATATGGACGCTGCAGAGAAGGTCTACGTGGACGTACTGTGCGGACCTCAGCTGGACGTCAAAATCGTAGAGACCAGAGTAGAAGGCCCTAACGTCATTGTGGAGCTTGAAGCCGACAGCAGGGATAAGCTGCTCCAGCATGACGCCTACGCGCTGGCCCTGTCGGAAGCCCGCAAGCTGGGTTTCAACGATCCGGCTGTTCTCTCATTCCCTGAAGTTACAGCTGTCAACGAAGTTGGGGTGGATATCGGGATGCCCGGCGAAGCGAAACGAGTCCGATTTCGTGCAAAGGTCGTTTGCGGTAGTTTGAGTCCTTGGTGATGTATAGCACCCACCAATTTCCTTGGGAGCTCGCTCTACGGCTCTACGACGTCAGCGAAGATCAGAAGGAAGGGAAAGACCGGCTGCAGCTCCTTTTCAGATGGCTTTTGCAGCTGCCGGCAAGACGATTTGAAGACGTCGTCTTGCCGGCGCTGATTATTTTCAGGGACACTGTACTGAGGGAGTTGTCCAGAGGCAGCCATGTGGTTCTTCTGGTCTTGGACGGGCAGCTGGCGAAGCTGCATATAAACGGAAAGCCGACGAAATGCTTCGACATTCGGACCGGCGACATCGCCCCGGACTCGCGGCAGGAGTACAGCTGCATCTGCGAGATTTTCGATCTGACGAAGATAGTCAAACTGCTACTACTACAGGCGGCGGAAAATGGCGTTGACGCAAGCGAAAGCACGCCAGATGCTGGAAGACCCTGACAGCACGCCGGCGATCCTGCTGGCTGGTGCTGTCGGGGTCTTTGGGTCGGATTTCGTTTCCTGGGACCCGGAGACAATAGCCAAAGAGCTGTCTAGGGAGAATATCGAAATCCCTCCGGCAAAACGGAACCAGCTGACGGCTGCCGCTCAGCTCGTGTCGTCCGACCAATTCTGGTCGGGCGTCTTCGACTACATCACTCTGGTCAACGCCCTGTCTTCCGGTCGGATTCTTTTGGATGTCTTTGACCCGGCGACGACGCTGGAGACCTGTCAGGCCATATCCGACGCCCTTCTGATCTGGCCGCATCGGCCTGTAGAAGACTTCTCGATAAACATCATCAACTACATTGATGCGACTAGGTTGTGGGAAGGCGTCTACATGCCGCCCAAGTTTCTAATGAACTGCTTCAACTTCGCAACGCGAGAAGATATATTCCAGAGCTGGTCTGACGATCCGCAGATGGTATCTGCCGTGTACCAGAAGGTCATTGAGACGGCGGACGAGCTGGACCTGGAGGTTCAGACCAGGGTCAAACGGACCGTTGATGTCGCTATGAAGCACGGCGCCGACGATATCGCCGATATGGCGTCCGGTTTATACGCTGCGGCGACGTCCGATCCGTCGTCCGGCATGTTCGAAAAATGGTTGCGATCTGTTTCTTAGTCATGTATTGAGGTGTTTTATGTTGTTGTTTACCGCCGACTGGCATGTGTCTCGGAGTCCGCTTCCCTGGAATCCGAACCCTCTTCTAGACATCAGCTGCGCTATAAAGCAGATTTGCGAAATCGTTCTTCTCAAGAAGCCGGAGTATGTCTTTCTAGGCGGAGACATCACGGACCGGCCTAGTCTATTCCCGGACGAGATCGATACGCTGGTCCGTTTTGTCGAGGTATGCCGGAAGGCCGGCTCTCAGATCGTTTTCGTGCAGGGGCAACATGACCGGTCTCCGTCTGTGCCGATACTTTCCGTTTTGGACAAAGAAGCTGTGCATCTGCACAATCGGATGCTGCATCTCGGAGATGGGATCGTTGTGGCCGGTCTGGATTTCGCTTACGAGGGGCCGAAGGAGTTTCTGAACACGCAGATTCTGTTTACGCACCAGAGCTGGATCAGGCCGGATTTCCCCTACGGGCTTATTTCGTGGCGGGCGCTGCCGAACTACCGGCTGGTTCTTTCCGGAGATTTCCATTCGACCATGATCTGCACTTGTCCGGGCCTGCCGCCGATCGTGTTCTCAGGCGCTTTGTGCCCGAGAAAGATCACAGAGCCGAAAGAGGCCAGCGTCTGGCTTATCAAACCGCCCTACACCGAGCAATGCGCCGAACGAATACCGTTGCGGACAAGGCCGTGGGTAGAGATCCGGGTACGGCCTGATACCACCCATCAGGGGGTTGTGGACCAGGTGGCAGAACAGCTCAAGCAAACAGGCGATCTGCCCAGGGAAATAGCAGAGCCTGTCATTGTCTTGGCGTACAACGAAGAGTCTGAGCCGACAGCGCATCAGATCAGAAAGCACTTTCTGCATTATGAGTACCTCGTCATGCGTCCGATACGTGAAAGAACCCATTCTATGATGCAGATGAGTCTACTACCGGAAACCGTCGACCAGTCGAAGTCCGTGTTGGATTTGTTTCTGGAAATGTATCAAGATGATCCTAGGTATCAAGATATCGTCACCTTGGTAAAGGCGGCCAATAGTGAAGATGTCCGCAACATTCTGAGTAGAATTGTGGAGCGTGTTTTGAATGAGATTAACCAGTCTGAATCTGTTCTGCTTCCGGAAGCATAAACGGCTGGAGCTTAATTTCGCGCCGGCTACGTGTATTCTAGGGCCGAACGGTATCGGTAAATCCACCGTAGTCGAGGCGATCTATTTCGCCCTTACCGGAGAGCTGCCGGAGCCTCACAGCCTGGTCGTCTCTTATGGCAACCAGACAGGCGAAGTTCAGCTGACCCTGAATTGTCGCTACAACATTCAGCGGGCTTTCGGAGACAAGCCGAAGGCTTCTATGTGGCTCGACAACAACTTGCTGGCGAACGGCGCCAAAAACGTCAACGCCTATCTGGAGTCGACTTTTCAGATCACCAAGGGGATGTTGGACTGCCAGATCGTCCGTCAAGGCAAGCTGGACGAGTTCATTACAACCAGAGACTCGGACCGAGCTGCGTTCTTTATGAGGTTGGTGCCTAACATCCATGTCTTGACCAACCTCTGGAATCAGGTGGGGGAGTTCGCGGCGACGATCCGGGTCGACCCGGCGGTCTCGATCGACCCGCAGAAGGTGCATAGCGAGCTGGAGTCGGTTATCCGACAGCAGCAGACCATCCAGCAGCAGCTGCAAGAAGCCCGCCGGTTGCACCAGATCAGAGAGTTGCGGGCCAAAAAGACGACTCTTGAGGCGTCCATCAGCTCGCTCGTCGGCCTCCTGCCGTCGCCGGAGTGCCGAAAGGAGCTCATCGAGCTGCAGAAAGCCATCAAACAGCACCAACAGATGAAGCAGGAGCTGGAGAAAGCTGCGGCCCGCGTGTCGGAGTTGATGTCGCAGCGCGCCGGTCTGCGTAAAGAGGTGGAGGAGCTGTGGCAGCGTTTCCGTAACAGGCCGCAGGCTGTCGCTTCTGCGAAAAATCAGATGATCGGCAGCGCCATCTGCGTGGGCATCGGTTCCGGCGCCGCACTGATACTTAATCCCCTCATCGCTAGGCTGCAGACAGAGCCTTATATCTGTCCGCTTTGCAAGTCTCAGATCGACAAGCAGACGGCCGAGCAGGCCGCCGAAGCGTACAGCCGGCTCGCGCAGTATATCGACAGTGCGTCTACGGCTGCAGAAGAACAGCTCAAGGTTTACGAGTCTATTCTGATGAGCAATATGGACAGCCTTCGGCAGAGGGCCGTCATAAAAGCAAAAGCCCGTCAGCTCAAAGAAGCGCTGAGGAACGTGGAGGAGCCGGATATAGGAGCGCTGTGCCGCTATCAGCAGGTGGAGAACGACCTTACGGCTCTGCAGCAGCGTTTCGCCGCTTTGTCGCAGTCCGTAAAGGACGCTGCGGCGAAGCTGGACCGGATCAAGGAGCTTAAAGAGCAGTTGAGCCAGTTGGAAGCGGCCGAGAAGGAGTTGATCCAGCTCGACCGGATCGTATCGTTGGACGTCGACGTCGGCGAGCTGGAGAGACAGCTCGTAGAGGCGACGGAGAAACGGAGCCGTCTGGAACAGCTTCTGGAGCGGTACAAATCGGCAAAGGCGGCGGAAACGGCCCAGAAGTATCTTCTGGCTGTAAGACAGGTTTTCCACTGGGACAACTTGTCGAAGCAAATCTGCCGTCGACTGCTCGCCTCTCTTCTTCCGGAGATCAACAGCAACCTGAAAGAGCTGGATGCCAATTTCTACTTGGAGCTTCCAGCGGACTCTTTGTGCTTTACGGCGAATCTGCACAGCGGGGAGAAGGTTCCGGATTTCGCCCTGTCCGGGGGGCAGAAAGTAGTGGCCGCGCTGGCCGTCCGGATGGCCCTTCTGCAGCACTACAGCAAACAGTTTCCGGTATTGATACTGGACGAGCCGACCGTCTACCTGGACGCCGAACGGCGTCAAAGTCTGACGGGTCTGATGGGGCATTTTGTCAGAAAGACCAGCGCCAAAGGGTTTCAGCTCATTGTGATCACCCACGACCAACAGCTGGCCGATGTATTCGGCTCCGATAGCGGCCTAACGGTGGACCTAGCCCTAGCTCGGTAATTTTGAATCCGGATTCAAAATCTCGTCTGAAACAATCCTCCGAAGCGACGGCATTTAGATATGGAGGCGCTCGTAGCGCCTCATAAGAGGTCGCTTTTTTGGCGTAAGCCATAGAAAGGCGACGCTCTTAACCGAGCAGTCGTTTTTTACTCTAGTTCTTCCTCTTTTTAGGAGGGTGCTACCATGCCTAAGGTCTACAGTGCCGAGCAGTTTTTGGATTGTATCGCCGCTATTGAGGCGGCGATTAAGGAAGGGAATGTGCCGGACGATGCGCTACCTATCCACAGCGTCGTCTGGCGGCCGGACCACCTACCGCCGGAGGCGGTAGTGGTGAGCATAAGAAGGCGTAACAGGGAAGTCATCATCTCTAGCTATGCGTGGCCGGAGATCGATGACGGATCTCCGGGGGTAAAGAAGTTCGAGTGCCGGCCTAAACGGCTGAAGGCCGATAGGCCGCAGGCGCCGCTCGCCAATGAAGCGGCTAGAAACCTAGCCGCCTTTTTAAGCACGTACAAGGGTGAGGCGGTTGCAGTGCCGCCGAAGCTGCGCTACGACGGCGGTATCGAGCTGTACCGCCGTTTAGCCACCCCCGACAAGCCCTACCACGTGGTCGGTGGGGCTGGTGTTGTAGTCGGCCGGTTTAACCCATTCGGGGGGAGCTGGCCTATTTCCTCTTCCTCGACAAAAATACGTTAGTTTTTGCGGTCTGGCAGGCAGCTGGGTCTGTTTTGACTTCTCGCTCGCCTGCCAGACCGTTTTTGTCATTTTTCGAAGTTCGAGCGGCGTTTTTAGTTTAACTATCTGGGACGGCTATGATACTGCAGATTCAAGACGGAAAGCTTGTAGTCGGCGGCAGTGTCGTACAGCTTGCAGAACTCGGTCGGCATATAAAGAAGCCGACTGACAAGCTGTACGTTCCTGCTTCAGCCGATAACCTGGGGTTGATTTGCGACCTGTGGCGACTTTACCCCGAGCAACTCAGGTTAGGTTGTCCGTCGTTGTTCAGCCAGGATGACACGGAAGGAAGCCTCCTAGCTCGCGCCAAACAAGGGCGATATCGTCTATGTGCGCCGGACAGCAAATGCATGACGCTTCTGGTAGACAACAAAGCCGGCAGAAAGTTCGTCAATGATTTGCGGCTGCCGGACTTGAGTGCATCGTCTTGCAACCAGCTTATGAGGTGCATTGTCGATCCAAGGCTGTTCGACAGCCGCAGCGAGCTGTCTACTTTGATGCTGCGGAGGATCATACTGCATGTCGGACTGAGCCGTCGTAGATTCAGCGACGGCCGTCTCAGCGAGTCGGCTGCAGCCGCCGTATCGTGCTGGTACAACCTCGGCAGAGCGAAGTTCTGGAGGGCCAGCCGTTGCGGATGGGCGGCGCCGGACCCGTCTAACAACGACCCGGACAGCCTCGCCTATGTGCCGAATGTCCTATGGAGGAAATGGCATAATCTCGGCGGGAACAGCAGTGTGGACTCCGTATTGACGACAACGAAGTTCTTTGTAAAGTATCTAGTGCTTAAGTGGTTGAACGCGCTGGGGAGGATCTCGTTGGACCTCTCCAAGGTGTTTTCTTACAAATGCGAAGTGGAGTTGTTCGAGAGGAGCTGAAATGCGTAGACTGCGGTATTTGAGCCAGGCCAAGGCCGACAAGGCCGTAAAAAAGCTGGAAGACTTCCGCGCCGGCGTAGAAGGCAGGATATTCGACGATTTTCCGGTGTTGGAGAAGGAATTCGCCGCCATATTCAAAAACCAGAAGTTCGAGGGCAAGTATCGTGGGCTGATGGCCCTGATGCAGCCCGCGGATATAGTGAAAAATTACGAGCTTCCTGACAAGCTGTTTACAGACCTGATCATCTACATGGCTGTCGCTTATCCTGACAAAGCTGCCGAAATCGTTCGAGCCGGCCTAGACAGCGACCATACGGATACGGCGGTGACGGCGTGTCTTGCGGCTGAAATGTTGCTGGCTCGAAACGGCGGTAAGAGGGTCGGCCGGCTGCGGACGGGGGCCGTCGTCGCGAAAGCGGTGAATCTGATCAGCGAGAACCGGATATCGTACGATGAAAGTAAGGCGGTGGTGCAGCTGCTCCGTCGTATCGTACCGAAACAGTCCAAAGAGCTGCTGCGTCAGGTCTGCTTGAAAAGGAGCTATTCGATCTCGTTCATGCTCGATACGATCGTCTATTTCGACATGCCGGAGCTTTTAGATTGGGCGATCAATTTGGCGCTGAAGAAAGAGCCGGATGATCGCACCCTAGAGAAGCTCATCATGCTGGCGAATCTTTTCCGAAAGCATGTACGACAAAGGACGCTCTGTCGAGTCATCCGTGAGTACATAAAGAAAGCGACCGAAAACAGCTCATGGGCGTTAGGCGTCGTTCTGCATTTACGGGATATTCTCAACAGCATAGCGGACAAGCCAAAGCTCCTGGCGGCTGTGTATGAGGCCATTTGTGAAAATGAGCCGCCCGAAAACAGCGGCACGGCGGTGCGTCTCGTCGTGCAGGCGCTCAAACTCAGAGTCATGTACGATCTCGGCTTTAATTGCTGTGATGAATTGCAGCAGCTGCGCGAGACTGTTCTCAGCTTAGAGCAGACGGCAGACGGTAAGGGAGACTACACGCGACAGGTCGGCAGGGAATTGTTCATCGACTTACTGGCTCATGCCGGTCTGCTGGATGAGTGCCTCGAAATGTTGAATACCTGCAATGACTCGGAACTGTGGAGTATAGCCGGAACGCTGTATTTCGATATGCCGATACAGCAGTTTGTCCGCCTCGTCAAGCGTATGAGCAAGGAGCGACAGACTGTCGTCATTTCCGCGCTGATGCAGAGGTTCTCCCAGTTCGGCGGCAGCGTTATAGAGGTGGTTAGAAGGACGGCGATGCCGTCTTTACTGGATGATTTCATAGAGTAGCACCGGGTCCGGACGACAGCTCGATTCTGCCGGATAATGATATGGGTTTGAACTGTTTGGAAAGCAGGGAATATGTGCGACTCCAAAATTGAAGCAGTGCGACTTGACGATGCGATAAAGGCATTGGAGGCGGCCCGCACCGGCGGGCACGGTAGGCTGTTCAACGACCTGCCGATCTTGAAGGAAAAGTTCGCCGACATCTTTGAGAAACAAGATTTGGACAGCGAATACAACGGCCTTGCGGCTTATCTGGGTTTGTGTGCGGACCAGAAGCACTGGACCAAGACAACGACCGATCTGAATTGGAAGCAACTGATATATCTCGCAATCAGTCGTCCCGACGGTTGCGATATTGTATACCGCCACCTGGACAGTCTAAACGAGCGCACGGCGCTGGCGGCCTGCTTGCTGGCGGAGGCGCTTCTGAACCGAGGCGAGCTGGAGAGTCGTCCGTTGGATCAGAAGGTTGTGGTTAAGACTGCGATGAGGCTGCTCGACTCCCCCATATTGGGGAAGGAAAAGCTGGCGTTGGTGAGACTGGTCCAACGCTTGGCGCCGCGCTCGTTTCGAAGACTGTTCCGGCAGTTTTTGCTGTGCATCCGTGAAAGATACGGCTTGCCGAGCATGTTGGAGGCAGTTACCGAGTACGAGATGTCCAGCGTAGCCGATTGGGCGATCCGTGCCGCATTAGCTGACCGTAACAATCTGTCTGATCGCGGACTGGGGTGGGTGCTGCATCGCGTCCTTATCATAATGCACCGCTACTATCGGAATCTGAGTCGCAACACGCTCCAGCAGGCTGTCAAGACGTTTGTCGACTCTCTCGTAAACATCGGCAGCGAGGATCTCGTGGATATAAGCATGTATTTCTGGTTGTTTCTGGACGTTTTGGACGACGATCAAGCCCTCAAACGGGCGTCGGTCGCGGCGATCCTCGAGGTCGAGACTCCCGGCGAGGATAAACCGCTGAGTCGGTATATCGTCCAGCTTCTGAAGACCAGGGCCAGATACGACGCCGGCCTGGATTGTAGCGACGACCTGCAAAAGCTGGACCAGGCCGCGGCTATGCTGCAGCGCGACGACAGCAAGTACGGGCGAATTGTATATTCCGTCTACAGCAGACTGCTCATCCGCTTGTCGATCCGCATGGGTCAATGGGACCGATGCTGCGATCTGCTGCAGCAGGCCGACGAGCGTTTTCTATGGAACGTCGTCGACAACCTTTATTTCGACATCCCGTTGGAACGGTTGATCGACGCCGTTCAGCGTATGGACAAAAGGAGGCAGTCGGTTGTGCTGCACGCGCTGATGGCGGCTTTCTCAAGGCTCGGATGCGCCGACATGGAGGCTGTAGCGGAAGCCGCCATGTCGTCGGCGACTTCCTGGTGAGTACTTGATGCCGCCGGTCGGCGGCATGTATAAAGGAGTTAAACACATCGTTAGACAAGGAGGAGTCCAATGCGCAGAAGAGCGCCGAAGAGACTGATACGACAGAAACGTGTTAGAGTCGATCCGTTGCTGCAGGCTGCTTGCGAATTTCTGTTGCCGTACCCCTACTGCAACGAAATGGCAGAGAGACTTCAGAAGGAGATCGGCGATAGCAGGAGGCTTTGCGTCAACCCTGATTTTACAGTCAATCACCGATGTCATCTGATAAATTTGGTTTATTGTTCGTAGACGTGAGCGACGACGGCAGCCTAGCCGTCGCCAGCGGTCATAATCTGGTCGCTGTCTTTGATATAGTGTGCTACAGACATATCCAAACCCTGGACAGAAAGCTGTGCGCTGCCGTCTGCCATGCGGTATTCGACTCCGACGAGTCCAAAATCCACGTCGTAATGTACGACGGCAGGCTGCGTACTTGGGATTTCCTGAAGGATAAACTGGCCGAAAACGTCCGTCTACCCGTCGGACCCATCACCTCGACGGCTGTCGCCAGCGACAGACAGTCGATCCTGCTCGGGGACGCCAAAGGTCGTTTGGCCGTTTTCCATCCTCGTCTTAAACGGGCGGAGCCGATCGGCCATTGCCCGTTTCTGATCACGACGACCGCTTTGAGCGAGAGCGGACGCCTCGCCGCAGTCGGAGACATGGATCGGAATATCTACATTTGGGATACGAAGACCAAGCAGGCCGTCGTCCAGTATCATTTGCCTTCCACTCCCCTCAGCGCGAATATCCGCGGCAGCAAGGCGATATTTGGCCTCAGTAACGGCAAGCTGGCTGTAGTCGACTATGACGACTGCCAGTTGGTGCCTACTGTGCTGAAGAGAAAAAAGATCGTCGGTATGGACGCCGACGACCAGCGTGTAATTGCGGCAAGCGCCGGCGGTTCAATCGCGGTCATGCACCGGCAGGACGGCCGATTCGAGTTGTCCAGACTGCTCAAATCACACATGATAAGGGCGATACGTCTGATCCGACCATGCAAGCTGGCCGCCATATCCGCCATCTACTCCGGAGACCTGCTGGTGTTCGACTTGGAGCAGGCGACGCTTAAGCGCCGTATTTGCGCTGGATAACCTATCTGGTAGCCGATATTGCAGCCGGCTATCCGATGCAGACCATTACGGTTTTCGTGCGATAAAATGACACCGTATATAGCCCAGAGATCGCCAGTATGGGGCGGTTAATTCCAGAGAACGGCTAGAAAGGAGATGTCTATGTGTAATGAGTTTATAGCAGAAACATTGTTGAGCGTGCCGATCGATAGCGGCGTCATCGAAAAGATCCAAAGTGATGTAATCGAGATGTCAAAGCAGGTGAGCGACAATCTCAGCGTCGATGCGGTCGCTGAGAGTATCAGTTGGAAATGGAGAGGAGTTTTGAATCCAGATTCAAAAAACGGAGGCGCTGAAGAATGAAAAGAGAAAACCCGAAGCGGCACAAGGTCGTTCTTTTCAAGGACGAAGATGGAGAGATCAGCGGTGCGGCTTCTGACCTGCCGAGGGGCTCGATGGTTATTGTCGTCCCCTGCTACTGCGGTACGAAGCTCGACTGGCTGCATTACCAGCAGTTCCGTTTCCATCATCCTATCGTGATTGTGAAGCGCAGCAGTCCGGATTCGGACTACGCGAAGTTCCTTGTGCTGCGCGACGACGGCTATGACAGTCACGTTGCGACCATACAAGGCCAGTTCTCATCGGAAGAACTTGCGCAGTACCTTCGAGATCTCGGTTTCACCAACGTCAAGATCGACGAAGACCGGGAAGTCGATTACGACGATTGATGGAGTCGACCACGAAAAAGAGGACTACGAAAATAAAGGAGGACTATGAGTTCGACAGCGAGGACGGAGCCGCGTCGTGAACAACACGACGACGGCCCGGCGGCTAAAAAGCGTATTGTGATCTTCGATTCCGGCAAATACGGCGTTTCAGTCGTGGCATTGGATAATCCGGAGGAGTTCGAAATCATACTGCTGACACAGCGTGGAGACGCTGTCACGAGGCTGAGCGCGACCGCGATTCGCTTCGACGCCCGGCTTCAAGTGGTAGAGATGCCTGAAAACGGCGGTAATTCCGTCTGTATCAGACTCATTGAGCCTCCAGACGGAGAGATTCTGCACGCGGTCGGGAAAGTGACGGCTGGGGCTGTGGTCGACGAGCTTTCCGAGCTCGGCTTTCAGAACGTCGAAGTCGTCGCTTTACGTAAGATCTGAAGTCAAAAACTTCTGTTGATCGTTGAGTAGAAAGGAGATGCAAATGCTCGGCTCATCGGTTCTGGGTATGCTTTTGAAAGCGAAGTCGGACGATGTTGATGCCGTTGTGGAAAGAATCCGAAAGGATGTAAAGTCGCTGAAGACGCTGGCCGACGGCAGCCTTACAGACGAAGAGCAAGCGCAGATCCGGCGATGGTTCTTCGCATTCGGCGACAAAGCTGACCCTACCAGTGTTTACGATTTTGTGTACCGGCTCAAAACGCAGCCGAGGTCGGTAAAATCGTTCGTCTCGCGGTGTCTTCGCAGCGAGTGCAGCGTCATCCGGGCGTTCGCCTGCCGTGCGGCGGCGCGTTTGTTGAGTACGGGGAGATGTCCGTTCTCCAAGGCGGCTGTGGTGTCGGCGGCGAAATCGGTGCTGAAGAAGCTGCCTGGGGTTTATATAGAGACGTCGATGCTGAATTTGCTCTACAGGCTTGCGCCTGACGAATATCGTACCGCCGCCAGGGCGCTTCTACGGCGTGCTGTGGCCGAAGCACATGCGAACGCGCCGTTGGTCCTAATCGAGTTCGGCAAGTTCTACGATCTTTTGCCGTATGCCGTCGATCTGATACTCAAGAACCTGGACCGGAGGTCTCCGGGTTACAGAGAGTCCCTTTTGTGCAATATCATATCTTTGGTCGTTCGCGCAGGCTGCGAGCTTCCACGCTCGACGGCTCGCAAGCTCGTCGTGAAGACGCTGGACTGCATGAAGGCGAATGTGTTCGCGTGCCGGACAGTTGTGCTGTACCTGTGGTCGCTCCTTGACGTTTGGCGCAAAAACCGCAATCTGATCAAGTCGATCAGCGAGGACGTTTTGCGGTATCCGTCCAACGCGGTCAGGCCCGCCAATAATATCCTTCTCGCCATACTCAAAGCCAGATTGAAGCACGACGTCTATGGCAACTGCTCGATCAGCCTTCCCGAATTGATCAGCAGCTGTCTCAATAACGAGTATTGCAAAGACAGTGATGTACGGCTCTGGACGTTGACCGCGCTTATTAGATTGGCCGCGCATGTCGTAGACATCCGCCAATGCGCCAAGCTGATCAGCCAGCTGCCGAATAGAGGGGCGGCGGAAAGCTATCAGTTCGTCTATCTGGACCTGCCGGCCGAGCGGTTTGTGGACCTGTTGAACCTTCTCCGTCCCAAAAGACGCGCCATTGTCCTGCGGTCTGTCGCCGGATTCTGGTCTACAGTCGACAAGGGTTTGGTGCACAAGCTGACGCCTGACGTGGACCCGATGGAGGTGGAACAGGTTGTTCGGTTCATCTAACCGAGCGGCTTGAATACGAACGGCTGCCTGGTTATCGTCGATCTGGCGGGCGCTGCCGTCAAGCGGCGCCCGCCCGACTTGTTGTGTGGCTGTTTTGACTGCTGTGAAATCTCGAAGTTTGATGGAAAGGAGAACGAGAGTGCCTAGTTTGCTCGGTATAGATATGGCATGGGCGACGCGGCGGGTAGGCGCTTATATTTTCGAAAGGATCTCCAAAGATGCGCCGGCGATGCTGGAAATAGGCAAAAAGTGGCTCAAAGGGGGCAAGTTGTCCGATTATCAGCGCAGATTGCGTAAGTTTACCGACCAGGAGTATGGGGCGTCTGACAGCGTCGGAGCGCTCCTGTACTGGATCAATAGGGATCCGAAGTCGGCGAAGTCGCTTGTCTCGCGGTGTCTCCGAAGCAAGCGTATGATTGTCAGAGCGTTCGGGTGCTACGCCGCGGAGCGGCTGTTGAAAACGGGAAAATGCCCGTTCTCTAAGGCTACTGTGGTGTCGGCGGCGAGGTCTGTGCTGCGGGAAGTTCGGAGCTATCCTGAGATCCAGCTGGCGGCTAAGATGCTGCAGCTGATTCAGAACCTTGAGCCGAAGGTCTACTGTGCGGCGGCCGAGTCATTTATACGCCGTATTACAGCCGACTGCGGTTTAACGTACGTGACCGATGCTGTTGAGCACTGCAAGCTCTACGATTTCGTCCCGCTCGCCACCGAGCTGATGCTCAAACAGCTCAATCGGGACAGACTGGTGCATAAAGCAGCCTGTTTACACCGTGTTTTGTTTTTCCTCGTGCGCGGGGAATACGAGCTGCCGGGAGCGACAGCCCGCAAACTCGTTACAACGACCCTGGATTGCATGGAGCTCGACGATTTCATGTTCCATGACGTTATGATGCTTCTGTGGCCGCTCCTCGATATTTGGCGTAAAAACCCTGAGCTGTCTGAGACGGTCAACAAAACCATTCTGCGCTACCCCTACGACAACGTCGCCTCTGTCCATAAACCCCTTCTCGCCGCGCTCAAGGTGCGGGCGGAGTACGACATGACCGGCGCCTATACCCGTCTTGCTGAATTGGTTGGGTATTGTTGCGTCGACGGCGATTACCACGGTCTGGTATCTCCATCATTGCGGGCCGTTCTTCTCAAAGCGGCTGCGTATGTCGGAGATGTCGATCAATGCGCTATCACGCTTGCCGATCGAATGAGCGACGATGAAGTGTTGGACCAAGGATATATCGCCTACCTGGATATGACGATGGAGCAGTTCAAGCGGCTGCTGGATCGGCTCCCCGTCAGCAGACGTGAACTCGTCTTACAGTCTGTTTCGGAGTTCTTAAACTTGCTCGATTACGAGTTGATGTTCAAGGAGGTCAGAAAAGGCTTCGCAATTACGTTTGACAATGTCGATCAGGCTCTCGCTTCAGCCGAGCGGCCGGTCTAAGAAGAACCGACAGACGAGGCGATGTCGGTTGGTCGCGGATTCGGTTTACTGTTTGTTATGTGACTGTTTCAGTCGGTATGAAGTCTAAAGAAAGGAGATGCCGATGAACGGTTTGTATGACATGGATATGCAGCGGGTGGCGGAATTTGCGAGCAGCGATGTCTTCGAAAGCGCTCACGGAGACGCGTCGACGATATGGGAGATGGTCAAGGACTGCTCTGAGGCTAGGGATCGACTCGACAGTAATCTCGGGCTGTCCTTGTTCGCCGACTGGATGTATGCGGCGTCTAATGACGCCTATGCGTTCCTGTACTGGATCAATAGGGACCCGGAGTTGGCGAAATCGCTCGTTTCGCACTGTCTTCGAAGCAAGAAGCTGCGTGTCAGACTGGATGCGTGCCTTGCCGCCGAGCGGTTGTTGAAGAAGGGAAAGTGCCCGTTCTCCAAGGCCGTTGTGGCGTCGGCGGCGAAGTCTGTGCTGCGGGAGGTCTCTGATCACTATCTGGCGGCTTCACTGTTGCGGCTGATCCAGAGACTTTCGCCGGAGGACTACTGTGCGACGGTCAAGTCGTTCCTGCGTCGTGCTGTAAACACCCGATACATAGGGTGTGTGATCGACGTTATCGAGAGAGGCAGGCTCTATGCTTTTGTGCCGTTTGTCGTTGAGCTCGTTCTCAAGAAGTTGCATGAGAAGCGCCCGGCGGACAGCCTGTATGTCCTGCGTCATATCATGTCTCTCATTATGCGTGCGGAGTGCGACCTACCGGCGACGACGGCCAGAAAGCTCGTTGTGAGATTTCTGGATTGTCTGACCGACGAGTATGCGTTCTCGGAAGTCATGTTGCACCTGTGGCCCCTTCTTGACATCTGGCGTAAAAACCCTGATCTCACCAAGGCGGTCGGAAAGGCCATCCTGCGCTATCCCTATGGTAATGTCACCCCTGTCAATAAGCCCCTTCTCGCCGCGCTTAAAGTGCGGGCGAAGTACGACGCCACCGGCGATTCGGCCTCCCTTGCGACGTTGGCCGACTACTGTTTCGGCGATGCCGACGGCGGCGACGGTCGCAGTCAAGCCCTGCAGCGCTCGTTGCGGGTCTTGTTCCTCAGAACGGCCGCATACGTCGGGGCTGTCGGCCAATGCGCCGACACGCTTATCAACCGAATGAGCGACAGCAATGTGCTGGACTATGGCTATATCGTCTATCTGAGCATGGAGATCAACGGATTTATGCAGCTGTTGGACCGGCTCGATCGCGCTCCTGAGAAACGCAAGCTCCTCTTACGGTCCGTTGCGCGGTTCTTAGACGTGCTCGGCTATGAGGCGATAGCCAGAACAGCCATGACAAACAGCTACAATCGGTTGTTCTCGACAGTTGACGAAGATTAGACTGAGAGGAACCGATAGGCAAGACGCCATCGGCTGACTGCTGGTTCGGCGTATTGCCAGGGCAGGTGGGCGCCGCCGAGCGGCGCCCACCTGTTTTTGAATCCGGATTCAAAAACAGAAATTTTTTGAACCGCTTGCAATCTTCGCCGGACCAAGGTAGATTGCCTTTTACCTGACGACCTGGCGGAGTTCAGCAGATGATAAAACAAGCCCATATCGATCGTATCGACTCGCTGCTGGTCCTATCCTCAGACGGCGAGCGACCGATTGATGACAAGGAGCTCCTTTATGAGCTTACGCGAAAACTACAGTTTACTAAGGTCAATCTTAAGTTCGCTGGTAAGTTTTCCAGGGAATTCAAAACCTGCGCCCTGTACGCCTTGGACGACCAGAACAGGATCGTCTGTCAGGTCGGCTGGTTGGACGCAATCTGCCGCCTACTAAATAAGCACGGCTATGCTGTCGATTTGTGCGATAAGTCTTCGCCTCTACCTCGACCGGACTGCTACGAGGAAGACTGGGAAGGGCTGGAGCGGAATTTCCAGTTTCGACCTGCACAAAAAGAGTGCATTGTTGCTATTTCTGAGCGCATCAGCAAGCGATTAGGCGGCGTCGTCGAAGCTCCGACGGCTTTTGGTAAGACCAAAGTGATCTCCATGATCTGCACTCTATACCCAAAAGCCAAGATCGACGTCGTCACAAGCGGTCTTGAGCTTATCCACGACCTACGGCGACATCTGCTGACGGTTACTCCCGAAGTGGGGGTGATCGGTGGCGGCGGTAAAGACGAACGTCGGATTACGGTTGTGTCCGACAAAAGCATGGCTTACAGTAACTTCGAGGCGGACATCGTCCTGGTGGACGAGGTCCATAAAATGATGACCGATAGGTCCGCCGGGCTGTTGAGCCGCTACAAGCACGCCTGCATGTTCGGCTTTACGGCGACCAAAGAAACCCGGATCGACAACGCCCACCGTCGAATGGAAGGCATTTTCGGGCCGACCATCTTCAAGATCGACTGGAAAAAGGCTGTCGAGCTTGGTCTGATCGTACCAGTTCAGGTTATATGGATACCAGTCAATCTGGGGACTCTCGTTTCCCGGTATTACGAGTCTGTGATTCGCAGAAAGCGGTTCGGGTATTGGAGAAACTTGGAAAGAAACCAGGCTATCGCGAAAGTAGCCAGAGCTTTCTACCAGGAGGGTTTTCAGACCCTGATTCTTGTCGAAACCGTCGAGCATCTTCTTTACCTGCACGAGCTGCTGCCGGAATTCGCCATTTGCTACGGCAGCCTGGAGCTGAGCGGCAGAAAGCTGGAGATGTTCCGGCGCCGGGGTCTTCTCAAGGACGTCCATCCGCTCACTCAAAGGGATCGGATGCAGCTCAAAGCGAGGTTTGAACAGCAGGATCTGATGGGCGCTATCGCCACTCCGATCTGGACTCATGGGGTCAGCTTCGACGCCTTGCAGGTCCTGATCCGAGCCGACGGCGGCGACAGCATGACGAACAACTATCAGTGGCCCGGTCGGGTCACAAGAATAGACCCGAAAACAGGAAAATCGTACGGTATTGTGGTGGATTTTGAAGACTTGTTCGATCCGTGGGCTTTGGCCAGAAGTCGGAGAAGGAGACAAGCCTATGCCAAGGCGGCCTGGAATCAAAAAACTATTGGCAGACAAGCCGATCAAGCAGAAGACGACGAAAGCCGGTCCTACAGCGAAAATAGAACCTCCGGCGGATGAACAGTTGGCCGAGCTGGCTGCGCGTGTCCGCGCTGCGTATTTCAGAAATCGGAACTACGTTCAATGTCAGGCGAGATCCGATTACGGGAAAGGATATACTTATCCATGGGACCATAAGTCGTCCCACGGTAAGACGATATGGGAGAAAATCGCCGAGGGGCTTGTTCGACAGAACGTCACAGACCCGGAGCGATTCGTCCATGCACAGTTTGCCTACTCAAGTAGACCGGAAGGCTTATTGCCTCCGTATCTTCTCAGCGAAGACAGTCAGGAGAACTACCGAAAGTACTGTCTGTCGGCTGATACAGCGCTCCGCCGTTCGGCGGCGTCCCAGATAGCCAAGTTCAAGTGTCTTCAGGTCGAGTGCAGCCGCGTCCATCAGTCTAAAGAGGGCAGTTGCCGCGCCGTCCTTATGACCAGCACAAACGGATTGAGTCCGCTTTTCCGGTGGCTCGTGGCTGCCAGCGAGGACATGTTGGACGTGTGCAATCACTGGGAAGAGGCTGCGGTGGTCCAGTATATGTTGGACCCGGAAGGGTATAAGAACGTTTGGTCCACGTTGTTTTCGCCGGTCTTCAGCAAATTCCTCACGCATGTCGGACCTTACTTGATCGGCTATACGGAAGACTCAAAATAATCATAGAGGGTTGACTTATGGCATCTATATTTGACGCTGTTTTGAGCTGCATTATCGGTTGTGAACATGCTAGAGTCGCTGCGTTTGATCGGGTCGGCCAGGAGCATTTTCTGCCTGCCGAACAGCCGCACTATCTGATATTCGCAGCTTTAAAGCGTTATTACGATCGCTACAAGAAGATTCCGTCGAAAGAAGCGCTGCTACATATGATCGAGGCGGCGGCGCAGGCCAATCCGCTTTACTTTGCGCTGATGCCGCAGGCCAAGGCTGTCGCGGAGGCGGCTTACTCTGGTCCGATATGCGACGAGGACTACGGGACGGAGCTTCTGCAGCAGTTCCTCATGGACAGAGACATCAAGCGGCCGCTGGCGGCCGCTGTGGCGGGTACTGCGGACAGCTCGGTTATGCTGCCGAATATCCTTCGGTCAGCCGAGGAAAAACTCCGCTCAGTCGAGATGTTGGACCGTCGGAATGTACCTGACGGGGCTATCCGACTTAGCCAATGGAAGGGCGATATTCTGATAGACCCCATTATGAGCGGCGTACAGTTCGTGGATGAGAATATGCCGACCGGGCCCAGGATGGTCAATGTTCTTCTTGGTCCTACCGGCGGCGGGAAGACGATCTTGGCCTGTCAGATACTTTGCGGCTGCGCCGGCGTGCAGCACGCCAACGACAAACTGGCGGGCAAGAGCCAGTCGGGTTGGTTCGGCTACTTCGGGTACGAGGGCTCGATCAAGCGGCCGCAGTCGATCATCATCAGCCATTTGGCCAAGGTCCCGAGAAGCCGGCTGATGCAGATTACGAGTCTCAGCGAGCTGTCGACCACGGAGAAGCCGAGCCAAAGCGATATCGACCTGTTCCGTCGAGGAGAAGTGACCAATGTCATCGGCGAACAGGAAAGGATCGAGGAGAAGAAGGAGATCATCGAAAACTACGTTCGGATCTTCAATTTCTCCGGGGTAGACGAGGACGGTAGCGGCCACAGTTTCGGTTTCGGCGGCGTACCGGAGATCGCCGATCTGATATCCAGGGTCAACGATAAGCTGGGCGTCGGCGTCAGGTATGTAGTGATCGACTGGGCCGGAATGGTAGTGCAGAACTACTTGAGGTCCAGTAGACGACAGTTCGAGAGCAATTACACGCTGGAGCTGAGCCGATTCGTCTACGAGACCTATACGAAGATCGCTGTGCCGTTCAACTGCGCCGTCCTGGTGCTCCATCAGCTGAGAGGGGCCCTGGGCCGGACGAAAGGCTCCGTAGCATCCAGAGTGACCCACGCGGATGCAGAATGGTGCTCCAACTTCGCGGTGAACGCCTGGTATGCATTCTGCTTGGGTTACAAGGATGAAGAGACCAATATCTGCACCATATCGTGGACAAAGACCAGAGACCAACGTACCACCCCACCTGTGGTATGTCGATTGGACGGTGAGCTGTCCAGGTTCGTATCTGTGTCCGATCTCTATCAGATCGACTACGCCCTCGGCAAAATTGTTCCGCGTGAAGAAGTCAAGGCCGCAGCGACGCGCCCAACCATACGTGTAATGAGTTTCTAAAATGCTGAACCCTGAGCTTTACGGTTTGCTTGCCGCCAGATTCGGCTCGGTACTCGTCGCCAAAGAGGGCGAACAGCTCCTGTGGAGGATAAATAAACTCCCCGACGGTAAAACCCGCCTCGATATTATTGATTTCGGCGAAACCTATCGGGTGTGCTGCCCGTACTGCGCCCAGCGAGGCGATCCGGACAAGCGTTATCGTCTCTGGGTCAGCCATGCTTGGGGTACCTACGTCGGAAACGACTTCGTCGGCAAAGTGCCTGTTTGGCATACTGTGACCTGCTTCCATAACGACTGTCTCGGGACGTACGACGCGAAAATGGACTTTCGCAATATGGTTCTAGGTCCATCTTACGATCCGAGACCGCCGATCTTGTACGACGGCGTCAACGTCGAGCAGCCCGCCGGCAAGACATATCCCACGCTGCCCGGAGAGTGCCGACCGATTTGCGAATTCAGCCAAGATCATCCGGCGGTCCAGTTCTTAGCCAAGCGTGGAATAGACCACAAAGAGGCGTACGACCGGCACAATCTCCATGTGTGTCTGCAATGCGACGAATTTCCGTATATTGCCGGTGGAATCATAATCCCGGTCATCATAGACGGCCGGCAGGTCGGCTGGCAGTGCAGAATGCTGCACAGCGATCGGAAATTCCGGTACTTCACACCGCCCGGAATGCAGCTGGCCCGGTTCGTATACAACTTCGACAGATGCTTGGAGCTGGACAGGGACTATATCGTGGTAGTGGAGGGGCCGTTCGATGCAATACGGCTTGAAAACGCGGTGGCCCTTTTCGGCAAGAATATCAGCATCCATCAGCAGTATCTCGTATCGAGATGGCGCCGGTGTGTGGTCTTCTTGGACCCGGACGCCGAAAAGGAGGCGAATGCAGTCGTTGCGAAGCTTCGGAATATCGGCCTGGCTGCAGCCTCGGTTCGCGGACATGAGGCCGATCCAGCCAAGCTGGACCGCAGCAGAGCGGATGAGCTGATCAGGCAAGCCCTGGTCGGCATCGACTCGGATGAAAGGAGAATCGTATGAAATGGCGTAGAATCGTCGACAAATCAGGTAGCAAGTCTGTCGTCAAATGGGTGGACGACGGTAATCGGTACGTGATCCTGGTTAGTGCGGAACTCGAAGGAGGAAAACTGTACGTGCCGGGAGTTTTCAGCAAGAACGGCGAGGCCGCTTTTCTCGGGTTTTTTACAAAAACTCTGTCGGACGCCAAAGAAATATGCCGCGTCCACAGCGAAGACCGTGCTGTCGGCCGCCTTTTAGAGCGGTGTGCGAAAGTGATGCTCGGTATTCTGACGCAGGGGCTGTAACTAGGCGGACGTATTGACAAAGGATCCGTTAGAAGCTAAAAAAGTAGCGAGGCGCATCTGAGTGCGACTCTTATTTTGAATCCGGATTCAAAAATCCGGTGTATTTGCGGCAAATGACAAGCATTATGATTGGAATGATAATGATTCAAGCGAATGCTGGAGAGACGAACGATGTTCGAGTGCTACGTGTCCGCGTTTGCCCCGGGTCTTCCACCTCCCGGCCAAGCTATACAGGACTGCGCCAAGCTATTGGCCAGTGCACACCCTGGAAAATCGGAAAGGTGGCTGATTGAGTATGTGCAGGGGCATGTCCTGTATTCCCGCGGCGGCTTTTTCTTGAGTCTGCCGCTCAATGGGAAACAGGTTATCTACAATGTCCTTTCTGGTCATATCTGGGCCCGCCCTGATCTGATAGGCCCCAGGCTGGCAAAAGTCGCTGTTGTCGGCAAAAGGCCCGGATTAGAGGAAATGACTCATCTGGCGAACTTCGTCGGGCCTAGCGGTAAACTGCTCCGTCAGGTACTGAAGGACAAGGGCATCCCGGAGACTGAACAGGACTCCTTCTACGTCACAAACCTCATCAAATGGTACGAGCCGGCTGTCGATAACATACCCCCCGAATGGAGGGCTGTCGCCGTCCCGATTCTTTTCCAGGAATTGGCTATCGTGAAGCCGGACTATATTCTGGCTCTTGGACTAGAGGCGGCGCAGGTTGTTCTGGGTCAGCGGATTAGTTTGAAGCTGGCTTCAAACAAGGTTCATACGATCCAGTTGCCTGTCGGCGACGGGACGAAGGAGGTCCTCGTTTTCGTGACCAGACACCCGGCTCAGGTCTGTCGGTCTCCGGAAGCACTACCCCTTCTGCAGAGCGAACTGGAGCTGTTCTGCAGTAAATTGGCCGATCGTAAGCCGGTTATCGTGAATGACCAGGTCCAAATCGACGTCATTGCGACAGAAGAAGATCTGGAGCGGGTCAGAAAAGAGGTCATGTCGTTGCCACCCGTTCGGAGGGTGTCCGTCGACCTCGAGTGGAACCAAGCCTTCCCGTGCCAAAAAGGGGCCTATGTCCGGACGGCTCAGATCGCTTGGAAACCGTACCATGCCGCTGTCATTGTCGTCCGACGCCAAGGCGGCGCTGAGGTCCGCCCGGGATGGCAGGAAAAATGCGCCCGAGTGCTGAAAGAGATTCTCCTGGACCCGCAGACGCAGGTCATAGGTGCTCATATCTCGGCCGACTATCCGTGGCTGAAGCACCTCGGCATCGACCTTCTGGCCGGTAGGAAGATCGTCCCGGACGATGCGAAAGATCCAGTCTACCCAGGTATCTTCGATATTGCGGTGGCCGAACACGCCATGAACGAGGTCGGTCCGTTCGATCTGGAGTCCTTGGCTATCGGGCGTTGCGGATTCCGACCCTGGTCACAGGACCTTGAACGATGGATTTCGGCGCATATCGCCGAGCTCGGGATCAAAGTCAAGGAATTGCCTGGTTACGGCTCATGCCCGGATGAGGTGCTTTACCCCTACGCCGGCTTGGATGCAGCGGCTACCTGGATGACGGCAGACGCGCAGCAGCAGGCATTACGCCGAGGGGACAGATTCGGAAACGAGTGCATGACGCCGTTCCTGCGAAGCATGAGGGCTTTGGCTGCTTTGATCGAGATCCATGATGTCGGGATCAAAATAGACCGACAGCAGGTGGATCGGCTCACAGCCTCCTATATGCAAGTAGGCCAGACGCTGCTGGAAGAACTGAGGAGCAAGGCGAACTGGCCGGCATTCAACCCCAGAAGCCATCCTCAGTCGGTAGAGCTGCTGTTCGGCGAAAAGTACAACAACAAGCTGGACAAGGAAGGCAATCCGGTCAGGCTTCGACCGGAAGGCGCTATTTCCTTGGCGCTTCAACCTGTTCTGACCACAAGCGGCGACGTCTGGACCGGCGCGCCGACCGACAGACCCAGCACCAACAAGGAAGTCTGCGGCCTTCTGGCGCCGCAGCATCCTATCGCCAAGCTGCTCCAGGACTGCCGGTTCATCGACCATATCTTGAAAAGCGTGCTGCGGCGCCCGTCCGAAGATAAAATCGCCAGCGACGGGTCCTGGGCGTACGACGGCGGTATCGGCTCCTTCATCTGCGACGACGGGCGGGTCCACAGCACCTTTGCGCCGCTGCAGGAGACAGGCCGCAGCAGCAGCTCCAGGCCGCCTCTGCAGAATATCGCCAAACAGCGTGAAGCCGTCTATCAGCAGATAGCCGGCCCGATGTACGTAGCTCCGCTGCGCAGCATATTCACCGCAGAGCCGGGTTATGTTCTGGTGGAAGCGGATATTTGTTCGGCGGAGTTGGTCTGTCTGGCCGTAGCCGCCACAGACAACCTGCTGCTTGAGCATTGCCGCAGATCAGCGCTGCCGGATAATGATCCCGATTACTATGATATTCATAGCAATATCGCTGTAATGGCGTTCGGTCTGAATTGTCCGCCGACGAAGAAAGGTTTAGCCTCTATAGGCGCCTCAAGACTGCGGACTGCGGCGAAATCGGTGGTCTACGGCGGTTGGTACGGCAGAGGGCTGCAAGCGATCGCCAGACAGTGCCAGCAGGAAGGAAACCAGATCACCGAGGAGGAGACCAAGCAGATCTTGGATGCACTGTTCACAACCTACCCGTTGTCTTACACGTTCATGCAGAAGGTACGCAAGCGCGTTACCGACCCCAGATGGTTGCGGAACTGCTGGGGCAGGGTCAGAAGATTCCCGGAGACGGACGACCCTGCTACGATCTCGCAGTATGAGAGGGAGGCCCGCAGTTTCGTTCCGCAGTCGATGGTGGCTGACGCGATGAATGTAGCCCTCTATAACCTATACTACCATCCGAGACGGCAGGAGCTGGGTTATCGAATAGTGTCCCAGATTCACGACGCTTGCCTATTGGAGGTGCCTGTCAAAGCGCTGGATATTGTTTACCATGAGGTTTTACCGGAATGTATGTGTCGAAACGTGCGGCTCCGAGCTTGCGACTTAGACGGAGTTCCGTACCCTGATCGCCCTGAATATAACTTCGACATTGATCGCGGGGTATTTATCAGATGGGGCGTACCTCTGACCGTGGATCAGTGCAAATCTTTAGGTATCGATGTCTCCTACGCAAAGAAAGGATGAATGAAATGAGTGAACCGCATGAAACAGGTGGAATGCAGCATCGCATGAGCTTTGTGCCCGAATTGTACGGCGCCAGGCTGGTCAAACCGGAACTGGAAGACATTTACCCGGTCTTCTGGCCGAACTGGCCGGATGTCGACGGTACGTTTACTCGAAATATCTTTCGGTTCCTCCCGATCTCCAGCGATTGTCCAACTTTCTGGGAGGACGGCAGAGTCGGGCCGTGGCTCTACGCCGGATACGGCGGCCAGATATTTACCGCGTCCACCAGAGTGGTTTTCCTTCTCGGGGACAGCAGAAAACACACCGAGTACGCTATTCGTCAATCGCCGTACTGGGTTTTGTACGACCGGGTCGTTCAAGCCGTCAGCGCCGGTTCTTATCCGCAATGGCGGGCGATGAACCTGGTGCGCCTGCGAAGCGACGACTTCGACCGGACCAAACCGCCCGTTCTTCAGAAACCGTCGATGCTGTTCCTGGCGCAAGTCCAGGTTGTAAGTCATAGTGACTATCAGGAGACCGGAGGTAAGTATAACCCAAGGTCTCCAGTTTGCCTCCTTGCAATGAGAGGCAACATTGGATGGACGCTAATCAGCGCCATTCGCCAGTTCCGCAGGAACCCTGCCTACAAGGACATCCTGGATCCGGAACACGGCGTATTGATAGAATTCCGACCTGCGACAGGCGGGATTCCACCGAAACCGGGGTGTTTTACTTTCCCGGTGAATGTTGGTTATTGCATTGATATCCATACAGACACCGATGCGCCAGTTGCACGGGATATTCTTGAGCAGACGAAATGGTGGTTCGATCTGCTTCATTTTCCGTCTGAAGAGGAACAGGTCCGTTGGCTGACCAGTCTTCTGCCAACCGACGTGACCAATTATGCGTTCAGGCGTACCACTTATGAACAATTTATACCGGGAGGAACACCAGATGGTGGAGTTCTTACGAGAGATTATGCGCCTGATGGAGACCGTGGCGGAGTTCGTAGCAATGCTGATCGGTCAGCCGGATATACGCAACAGACTCCGGTAGCGTCGCCTAACATGAAAGCTGGCGCATTGCAGTCTGACGTCGACCTGGACAGCGCTTTGAATGAAGTGCTGAATCGTATCGAGGCTACATTGAATAAGCCCGAAAATCCAGGCGGCGAAAAGCAGTAGTTGACGGTATTTCTGCGGGTTGGTTCGGCAGTCGGCCGAACCAACCTGCTTTTTTCGTCTTGTTCCTTATTCACCGAGGACGCCTATATGAAGGAGCCAGAAGCGCCTGTGTCCAAGCAAAAGCGCGAAATTGATAACAGCTTGCTGGCGGCTATCGACTCTATAGCAAGAATGCAGTCGAAGAGAGACCAGCAGGAAGGCAACCTCCCAAGTCTGATCGCCGGTCTTCCTGTCCCGTCTTTGGCTTTCCGTTATCTGATACAGAATACCACCCTTCCGTTGGGTATGGTGTACCACCTGGTCGGCCCGCCGGCGTCGTTCAAGTCGCTGTTCGGCGCAGAGATCGCCAGATGGCATCGTCTATGCGGCGGCGCCGCCATTATCTGCGAAGCGGAGACGAAACCTACCCCAATGTTGAGGGGTAGCGTACTGGACCACGACTTTTCACGGATTTATATTCGTGAGTGTCAGCACCTGGAGCAATGGCAGAAGACGATCACCGACTACCTGAAAGAGATCAGGAAAGTGATCGAAAACGACCCGGAATCAGCCGTGCCGGTGGCGTTCGTCATCGACAGCTACATGGGTAAAATGCCTCTATGCTTGCTGGAAGAAGTCAGACGGCGCGGGTACGCGGAACGGCATTTCGGGATAGCCGCCATGCTGATAGGCGATTGGCTCAGTGCGGCTACATCGTTTCTGCAAGGACTGCCGGTGACGATTGTCGGTATCAACCATCTGAAACAGACCACGCATCCGATCACACAGCGGCCTATCTATAGGACGCCTGGCGGGCAGTTCCTGCAGCACCAGAACGTTATTGAGATCCGAATCAGCCGTAGTAAGACTGTCTATAAGCGTCACGAGGATACGGAGTACCTGGAAACCATCGTCCAGCTGTACACGTCCAAAAACTCCCGCGGCGCTCAGGATAAGCAGATCCAGGTGCCTCTTCGGCAATGGAATGAGGTGATCGACGGTGAAGTGAAGCTGTTCAGCAACTTCGACTGGTGGGCGGCGACGACCTACATGCTGTATGACGGTACCGGCATGGGGTCGCAAGACAGGACCGCACTTCTGCCGAAGATAAAGAAGGTCGTCGATATCCAGAAAAGATCGAGAGGAGACCTGTACTGGTGCAAAAGCCTCGGCGTCTCGAAAGATAACGCCATCTCGGCGCATGAGATGGGTGTTCTGGTCGAAGAGAACACGGAGTTGCAGACGGAATTGTGTCTAGCGCTCGGTATCTGCAAACTACCTGTCTGGAATGAGCAGAGTCTCGCAACCGTCAAGCCGTACTACACCAGATCGCTTGTCGTCAACGGCGAGGAGGAAGATCGGTATTCGGTCGAGATGGAAGCGATTGAGGTGCTCGAGGACGATGTAAGCCTTGCGTAATGGGGTGTTTTATGTCGCTTCCTAAGATTATTCAAGCCTGGCGCAAGAAAGGAGACAGCATCCTATGCATATTGGATGATACAAAGGTGCTGACGAAGCTGGTCGGCTTCGATGTCATTCATGTACCGTATGCTAACGCCGAAAAACAACTCAAAAAGCTGGCGAAGCGGGCATTCGAGTGCGTCGTTATGTCGCCGCTTCGCGAAGAACTGTTACCGGCGGTTTGCGGCGTCGTCAAACCGAACGGGCTGCTGATTCTTGAGTTCTTGGACAGGGAGGATTGGTTCGGACGTAGCAGTGAGCTGCTGCAGAAATTGAAGCAACTCGGGTTTTCATCGACCCAAGTCGTACCCTGTCGCAAGAAACGTAGAGGCGCTCAACTGCTGTGGTATGTCTTTATAGCCGAGTCTGCAAAAGGAGAAAAAATGACCGACTTAGTACCTTTCGAACGGGAATCGGATGATATTACAATCCCTGCGAAGGAAGCGTGGGAGCAGTTGGACGAGTTCGAGAAGGCCCGCGTCAACGAGCTGTCTAGCCTCATCAACAGCCGGATTCTGGAGGATGTCAACTGGGGTTGGAAGGTCGGGACAATCGTGGCGCAAATCCAGCGACACAGCAGGTCGCAGGATCGACTTCAGCTCGTCGCCGCGGCTTTGGGCCTCAAAAGCACTCGCAGTCTGCACTACGCCGTCAGCGTCGTCGATCGTTGGGAGACCAAGGAACGCTTCGACAAACTTGTGCAAGCGGCCACTTACAACGGCAGAACGCTGTCATTTTCCCATCTGGTGGTTCTGAGCGACATCATCGATGACGATGAGGCGTTCGAATACGCCAGGGAGGCTATCAAAAACGCCTACGACTATCGGACGCTCAAAAGCCTCATTCGCGGTGACGAGGAGCGGCAGCCCAGAGGGCCTGGGCGGCTGCCCGGCATACCGAAGAGTGTAGAAGCCTGCATACCGGCTATCCTGAGGGATGTTACTGCGATGCGTAATCGCTTGGAGCGTTCCTGGCTGGCGGACGAGTTCAACGTCATTGAAGAGCTCAGCCAGATGCCGGAGATACCTACCAACATGCTGAGGAGTCTCAAACAGCTGCTAGAGCACGCGAAATCTGTCAAAGAGCAGATTGGCTTGCTCATCGAAGGAATTCAAGGCATTGTAGGCAATCGCAAGCATTAGCGACGGTAAAGGGTGCAGTCTAGCACCCATATTTGTTTTTAGCTCGGCTGCATTTATGTTGATATTCAACGGTTATGTATGTCCGCCGTATCGGCTGAAACCGATACGTCAGAAGGCCAACAAGGTCTACTCGCTTCTGGTGAAGTTCCTGGACAGCAAGCTCGACGACGCCAACTATGAAGAGGTATGCCATCGAATAGCGGCTGGGCTCGATTGCGGCAAGGAAGTGGTACTGCTCTCCATGCAGCCGTTCCGCGGCGCGACCATGTCGAAGCCGTTTTTGGAGTCTTTGGCATGGAAGTTTGCGGCGTCCCAACGCAGTATGCAGCGAGGCGTACCGTTAATACCGACGCCGGTTCTTATCCCGGGTTGGTCGTATTGCCAGATCATAAACGGCCGTAGTCTGGTGTCCGGGATGATCGAGCTGGTCTACTATGTATTGACCGGACCTGCAGTCGGCGGCCACGTGGTCGAGAAGCTGACTGTGCCGCAGTTCAACGCTATCCGATGGAAACTGACGCGCCGGATAGGCAAGAGCCACCAACTGCGGCCGGTCGATATGCAGGGGATGCTGTTCGCCGCTTTTCTGCTCTCAGACGAAGGCCGTACCAGGATGGCATGGAAGTCCATAAGCACCACGCCGTTCATGTTCAAGCGGAATCGTAAGATCATGTCCTGCATCTTCGATGCCAGACAGAGCAAATCCACGATCCGCCTTAAGAACGTCTTCTTCCTGCCTGTAGATATGGATGGCGTTGCGACGCAGGATCTGATTCTCTACCCGGATTGACCCATTTTCAGGAGATCGACTATGATGGAGTCTGAGCAGTTTGTTGGGTTCGATCAGACCGGAAGGCTACGGAGCGGCGACGGGCCTATCGCTCAATATGTCCGTCGTCGTATGGCCCTTGCCGACCGGTATTGGGACGGGCTGCTGTCAGCCCTGCGACGCCTTGCGGCAGCCGTCTTTCTTTTTCCCGTCATCTGGCATGTCTGCTGGCTGGCGGCTCGTGAAGCATCTGTAGAGATCGAACGGCTGAGGTATGAGGTGAGACCGCGACAGGCGGATGGCGGGAGCTACGACGCGGTAGAAAAACCGAGCCGTCCGAACAGGTTTAGACAGATAGGCGGCTTTTTGACTTTGGACCCGTTATGATACAATACCAGAGCTAAACACTAGGAGGCTGCGAAATGCTTCAACTTCGCCCTGCCGGTACAGACACCCTTTTCTACAGCCCCGACAGAGATCTGGCCATCGTCGGAATAGGGTTGTTAAGAGCTTCCGCTATTTTGATGGATTCCCAGAGGGAACCGTGGTTTCAAGCCTTCCTGAATCAGAACGGCGTCAGCGACCAGATGCTGGCTGACGGGATGCAGAAGGTAGCCGTCGCTTCCTCCTACTTTAAGGACAGACCGGGACAGGCGCTGAAAAAAGCCGGGTTCTACTCCCTGCCATGGGCTGTCCAGGCCGCTATTTTTATGAAAATGGGCCAGGTGCTCTACAGCGCCGTCCATACCAGCCGTAGATCCAGCTTCAGCGCGGATGCGGATAGATTGCCTGTCGGCTCTGACCCGATCGAGGAGCAGGCCAAGAGGTTAATGGAGCAAGCCAAGATCGAGATTTTGAATCCGGATTCAAAAAGTTCGACTACGTGACGTGTATATTCCAGGCCCATTTGCCAGCGATAAAGTTGTCCCGGTCCCTTGCCGGTTCGTATGCTCCCGCTGTGGGGGGGATGCTAGATTTTACGCCGCAGCGGCGGCGAACCCTTGGGTATTCTGCCGTGATTGTCGGTGGGCAGGTCCGGCGGACCGGTACTTCGGCGGTAAAGACCCTGTCGACGAACTAGGCGTCTACAGCCCTGTCTCCGGGTCGGATTACGCCAAGCTATTGCGGCTGATCCGCACCCGATTCCATGCGGTTGTTTCTGACACGGAGCCGGTCAGCAGACTGGCTCCGTTTTTTGCCAAAGTCAGGAATGAGTTCGCGATCAAAACGTTTGGTCTGCCGGGCTACTGCGGCGGCGTCTACCGGATCGGCAAAGAGTTCAAGTTCCAGCAGAGGCAGTGCCCATCGAAAGACGGCGCTCCAACTCTGTGGTGCCAGTTCTTGTTCACGGACCGCATGTTCTACGAGGACTGGCCGGAGCTTTTTATTCTGCCGCCCTATGACGCCGTCCGGTTCTGGACCATCTACTACATGCAGGACCAGCCGGACATACCCCCTGTTACGGGGGTGAGCATGTTCAAAGAGCTGATCCAGCGGCATCGGCCCCTCGGGAAGCCTCATAAGAACAACATGTCGCGCCGCATCCTCATCAATCTGCCAAGTACCACCAAGGTCTACTTCGCTATTCCGAGATCGTGGCGCGGACAAGACGTAGAACAGGATATAGCTAGGCTGGCGTCTGTGTTCTATGCCAAAATGACCTACTACGAGCCGAAAGACCTAGGATCAGCCGACTTTTTGTCGGAACTGCGACAGAACGCCTTCAAGCCATATCCTAGTCGCTACACGCCGTCGTCCGATCCGTCGTCGTTTTGCCTACAGCCGATGAATCCGTTTGACTACAATGGCCGCAGGATGATGTTTCTGGGCGACGGAACCTGTATTGAAGAGAGGGGTAACTGTTGGGTCGATGCGGACACAGGGGCTGTACTGACCAACTTTGTGGTTCATTTGAAAGAGCGAGTCTCCAGCAGCTGTTTTATCGTCTGCCTGAAGACATCGACCGGCAAAAGCACCATTTTCCGTATCCTCTGGAGCAACCTCTTTTACCCGACAACGCTTATACGGCGTATCATGCGGCTTTGTATGGGTATGGGCCATATACCTGCTGTGTCGTGCAGCTTGACCACCCTAATCACTATCATCGCGTCATGGAGTAAGCCAGTGTGGCCAGACCGACAGCGGACATCAGAGAACTCATCGCCAAACACGTAGATATCTGCAACAAGCACGGCTCAGCGTTGCCCATACTGGACCTGCTGTTCCGCCTCAAAGGCAAGCCTTACAGTCTGCGCGACCATTTTGTCTTTTTCCCGCTGTACGATCTGCAGCAGCCGAGATCGACCGTCCTAATGTGCGGCAGGCAGGTCGGCAAGACGACGAATCTGGCTATCCAATCGGTCTTACTGGCCGCTACAAGGCCGTTTTCTACGATCCTGTTCGTTTCACCCCTCGGAGAGCAGATTTCACGCTTCAGCACCATCTATCTCAGCGAGATTCTCAGGCAGTCCGTCATAGGCAAGATGCTCAAAGGACCTGGCACCGTTGACCGGGTTCTCCAAAAGGACTTCTCCAACAACTCCCACATTATTCTTAGCTATGCCACGGATGACCCTGACCGCGTCCGCAACATTTCAGCCAGCCGTCTGGTTGTTGACGAGACTCAGGACATGCTGCTCGACGCGATCAGTGTCATCAAAGAGACGCTCAGCCATTCTGAGCAAGGTGGCCAGATTTTGTACGCTGGAACCCCAAAAACGGGGGATAATACTCTAACCCAGTTATGGCTGGAGAGTAGCCAGGCTGAATGGTTTGTGCCATGCACCCATTGCACGACAGACGGCCATCCGACGTGGAATATACCGTCTCCAAAATGGCATCTAGAGGAGATGATAGGTCCTTATCACAATAAAATCTCCGAAGAGTACCCAGCCACCCTATGTTACAAGTGTAAACAGCCAATATCGCCGAGACTGGGCCGCTGGGTTCATCTCTACCCGGATCGGACGGACTATGCTGGCTATCACGTCCCGCAGCTCCTCCTGCCGCACCATTATGCCAACCCGGCCAACTGGAAGGAACTGCTGAAAAAACGCCTCAATTTGCCGCCGTACCTGTTCTATAATGAGGTCCTTGGCTGGCCATATGACCTGGCTGCCGCTATTATCACGCTGGAGGACCTACAAAGAACAGCCGTCATGCCACCGAGAACCGACCCGTCTGTTGTGGACAGAGCCAAGAAATACACGCTGCTGGTTATGGGCATAGACTGGGGCGGTGGCGGCGAGGAGGAGAAGAGCTTTACAACTCTGGCGCTGGCCGGCCTGTCCAATGACGGCAAGATCGACGTCATTTGGGGCAGGCGGCTGCTCACGCCGCACGACCACATCAAAGAAGCGATAGATATTGCAACACATTGTGTTGAGTTCAGCCCCCACTACATTGCCCATGACTACGCCGGTGGCGGGGCCATACGGGAGACGATTCTGGTGCAGGCGGGAATGGCAGAGAGCAGGCTCATACCCTACATGTACGCCACGGCCAGCATGTCCGGCCTGTGCGTCCGGTCGGAGCCTTCTCCGCTTAGACCAAGGCCGTTTTACCTTCTCAACAAGGCCAGATCGCTGCAGATACTATGCACAGCTATCCGTCTTGGCCATATTAGGTTCTTCGCAGACGATTACGTCTCGGCAATAGAACCTGGGTTGTTGAGAGACTTTCTGTCGCTAAAAGAGGAGACGGCCAGCTCCTCCACACGTGAGGCTTATCGTATCACCAAGAAGAAGGGGAGTATTGACGACTTCGCCCAGGCGGTAAACTACGCCTGTTGCACAATATGGCAAATGACTAGCTGGCCAGACATCGCAAAAATGCTTGTGACCAATAGCAAAGACAAAAACGAGTAGAATAGAGCTGTGGGCTTCGTCTATTGGAGAAATAGATATGATCGACCAGCGAATAGACACTACCGGCAAACTCGCCAAACAATTGTTTTTTGTGTTTGACGCCCCAGAGTACGTGAAAACTGCCAGTTTGGGCCAAATACATGGCAAAAACGCCAAGTGTGCGATGGATTACGCCGATCCAGTCCGTAAGCAGTTCCCGATCTGCAATCGAGCTGCTATCTGGACCTCGGCAGCTTACCTGTATGCGAGCCAAAAAGACCCGGATCCGGCTATAGAGGCGCGTATCAAGGAGGCTGCCGACCTCTTTGAGATCACCAGCGATATTGAGACGCTCAAGCAGTCCATCAAGAAGGCCAAAGAGGTCAAACAGACCTATGTCGATGACTGTTTCGCCGTGGTGCTGGACATCGGAGGCTTGAAAGTCCGCCGCTACCCCCTCAGAAGTGGGGCCGAGGTCAAAGCCGCCGCCGCTTATTTCGAGCGGTATCGCCATGAGCTATCGCCCTGGGTTATCCGCAGGGAATTCGCAAGACGGGTGCTGGAAAAAGCCGCCGAGTATAAGGTCGATATCAGCGAGCACCTACCCATTCTGCGTCGAAGCGCCGGCTTGGGCTGCTCTATGCCGACCGAACTCGTCGGTCTGATCGTAGACAGAGCCTCCAAGCTGGGTAGACGCGACAAGGAGCTGTCGCATACCATGCTGAAGGCGGCGTCGATAATGGCGGATCTCGGCGATGTGTCTATGGAGGCCCATGATGCGGTTATGGACCTTATCGACCTCGTCGACCAGAAACTCAAACTGGCGACGAAATACGCACAAATCGGATTCCCGGAGGACGTCGTCTACTCCACCAGCAAAGAGGCGGTGGCGTCGCTCGCAAGCGACGTTGTGGTCAACTCGAAGACGGGCAGAATCTATAGCCTGTCCGACGTGTTGGCCGTGTCGCCGAAAACGCTGTCCAAGTATCTCGGAGCCGGCTTCGTCAAGTTAGCCCATGACCCCGACGCCGGACAACCGGAGGCGGAGCGGCTCACGAAAGCGCTGTCTCGGCTGTCAGACGGCGACGCCAGGGTGTTCGATGCGCTGATGAATAGGGCCGGGGTCAAACCTATGGCCGTTCGTCCGACCAGCATTGGGCTTTCGCAAGATGAATTGGAGTCGTTAAGTCAATTTGCAACTGAACGAGTATGAGCGATTTTAGTAATATTCTGCGAGGTCTATCCAACGCTTTGTCAGCGGCTGCTGACAACTTGGAGGGCATGAAGTACTACCTCGTTATTGCCCGAGAAACAGGCAAGCCGGAAGTCATAGAGGCGCCGACGCATGAAGAATGCGTCCAGCGTCTGAACGATATTGTTGCTACGTCAAGTGGGACCCCGTGTTATGTGTTTATGTTCGAAGGTCGAAGATGGAAGGTTTACCGCAATCCGGCGAGGCTCGTCTCGCCGGACGGCACTGTCAAGGTTTTGGAAGTGTGTAGCAATGTTTCGCCAGATGATAACGAGGACTGTCTATAATGCGTTTAGACACTACGTACTTGGAGACTTGGCCGAAGCAGATCGACGCATGGGATGTAGTCGTTCCAGACGTAGTACAGGGCGGGTTTATTGTCCCGTGGTCGGAAGACGGTCAAGTGACTAAAGAGTATGCCAATGGCGCACGTCGCGTCGTTCTAGTTAATCCAGATACGGAGCCTTATATGTTCGACCCAACTACAGGGACTCGTTACAAGTTAGGTTCGTCGCCGAACTCTTCGCCAGCCGTTGCCCCTAAGACGACGGCGTCGTCGGTGACTGAGATAATGCAAAAAATCCTGGCACAGCCTGTTCCGTCCGTGGCGCCTGTTGTTCAGACGCCGGCTGCGACGGCGGCTTCGTCGAACCCTCCAACCTTGCTCGGCAGACAGGAAACGGCTCAGCTGCCGATCCAGTCTCAGCCTGCTATGCCGGCGGCTGGGAGTAAGCTGAAGAACGAGCTCAAGTTGCTCCTTGTCCCTGGAAACTCTCCCATAGCTGTCAACGCCAGGTTCTGCGACATCAAGGTGCTGCAATCAGGCGCCGGCCGCTACATAGCGCTGATCAAGGTGAATGAGGCGTCCGAGGACTCTATAGAACTCGCGCCGCAGGCGGGTTTGACGTTGCTGGTGGGCTCCGACAGCCTTCGCAAGGTTTACAAGCTGGACATGAGCGAAGTCATTCCTTTGGAGATCGACCAGTACCAAGTGAAGCTGATGAGACTTATCGAGGAGTTCGATATATGAGCGGTGGCATGGTGAAATACGGCGTCATTGCCAAAGGACTCACGAATCCAGAGTCGAAGCACGCACAGTTAGATGACTGCGCTGCTCATCGGATCGTGAAAGAGGCGAGGCTGCGAACCAGCAATAAGAAACAAGCTAAGACAAAGCAAAGAAACCATGCTGACACCGGACGGCGCTCTTGAGCTATCGGATGCAAGTTATTATCGCAGACGGCTGGCGGATTTCGCGCCGCCCTGGGCCGGCTTCTCAGCGCATGTCATGCCTGAGACGATGTGGCACGCGCTGCGCCTGTGCGAGTATGTTGTCACAACACAGCCCGCCTACAAGTCGGCCATCGAAAGGGTCGTCTCTTACTTTATCACGAGAATCGAGATCACAGGGACGGACAGGAGCGGCCAGCTCAAATACAGGGAGCTCTTAGAAGACGTTTTGGGCGTGTATCAGTGGCTCAAGTCTATCGCCATTGACTATCTCGTCTACGGCAACAGCTTCATTAGCATCTTGCCCGCTTTCACGAAATACGCCCGTTGCAAATCGACCACAATCAACAAAGACGGCAAGAAAATAGCCTGCTCCTTTGAGGCTCCACTTCTAAAGCTGCTAGATAAGCCTGACCTGTATAAGCCGGCGTGGCGCGAAGGTGAACTAAGGGCGTACTGCCCAAGATGCGGCAAAACAGGCTACTGGGACATCATCTCCAGAGAGAACGTGTCTGGTGGAGGGGTGCATCTGAAACGATGGTCTCCGTATGAGATCGAAATAGAGTGGTCCCCATTCACACATGAGGTCAGGCATATTTGGCGGATTCCGCAGGATTTGAAGGATGCTATCAGGCGGCACGACCCGTTCGTTATCGCTACTACGCCGGATGAGGTCATCAAATCCGCAATGAAAGACCTCAATATCAGGCTATACCCGTCGGAAATCTTCCATCTCAAGGAGCCGGCGCTAGCAGGTCATCCGGTCCGTGGTTGGGGTCTCAGCCCTGTTTTGACGCACTTCCGTCAAATATGGCTTGTAAGCATGTTCCATCGCTACAACGAGGCTATAGCGATGGACTACATCATGCCTTTGCGGCTGATCTGCCCGGAGCCGAAAACGAGCCAGTTCGCAGACCCGCTTTTTGCGTCTGACAGCTCGCAACTGGTCTGGCAACTGCGGACGGCGATACAGGCCCGGCGTTACGACCCGACCACCTGGGCGGTGTTCCCGTTCCCTGTCCGATACCAGTTTGTCGGCGGGGAAGGGCCGAATCTGGCTTCGAAGGAGCTTATGGAGTATCACAGGAGCGAGCTATTGGAGTCTATTGGGATTCCTGTCGAGCTCTACCGAGGCAACTTGGCGATCAATAACGCCCCTGTCGCAGTTCGGCTGTTCGAAACAAGCTGGAGCCATCTAACGTACCTGTTGAACCGGGCTATCCAGTGGATTGTGGATAAACTGTCGATCTACTACGGGCTGGATCGTGTGAGAGCGGAAATCTTGAAGCCGTCTGTGGTTGACGACATCAATAAGCAGTCGCTTCGGCTGCAGCTCATGCAGAGCGGTATGCTGTCGAAGGCTACGGCGCTCAAAGAACTCGGCGTTGAAGACTACATGGCAGAGCTCCGGCAGGCGATCCGCGAAGAGCGGGATGTTGCAGAGCTTATGGAGGAGTCCAAGACGATCCTCCAAAAAGGCCAGGCTATGCGGCAGCTTATGTCGATGCCTGTCGGGGCCACAGAAGAGGCGCAGGCGGGAGCAGCACCGCCAGAAATGGGGGGTATGGGTATGCCGATGGCTGGTGGTCCGCCGCCCGCCGGCGCTGCCCCTGGAGCTCCTATGCCGGGCGGAGCAGCGCCTGCCCCAGGTGGGGGGTCTCCTGTTGACCAAGCTATGGCCCAGATATCGCTCCGCCAAAACAACCTCACTATGGACGAAATCGAGCAGACGGCGAGTACTTTGGCCGGGCAGTTGGCGTCCATGCCGTTGGATCAGCGGATTAGCGAGCTGAGAAAGCTGAGGGCGCAGAACAAGACCATTCATGCTAGGACCAAAGAGATGATCGCTGAGATGGAGCGACAGGCGCAATCGCAAGCTGTCCGGCAGATGAGACAAGGTGGAGCCCCGCCGCAATGACAAAGTTTGAATCCGGATTCAAAAATCGGTTCGGTCATAAAGGATCCGTAATACGCATCCCTGGTATGCCATCTCTGGCAGAACAGTACGGCATCAAGATTCCGTCCAATTTCGGTAAGGAGTTCGTCAAGGTTCTTGAGAACCTAAAATCCGAGCAGATTAGCCAGTCTCAACAGTTTGCACAACAGGACGGAATACAGACGATCGACCCGTCGCAGCTAAAACCGGTATTTTTAGGCGACTTTGATGACAAACCTGCTATCGACCAAACCACGCAAAACCAGCAAGACGAGCAGAACAGGCAAGAATCCGCGCAAGAACCTCAAAAAGGCGTCGGGTTCCTGGGAGAGCTCGCAAAGCTTGCGGCTAAGTCTAAACCGGCTGATTCTCGGTAGCTTCTTCAAGTCAGCCCAACAGACGCAGCCAGCTTTGACGCCTGGTACGACTCAGCCGGCCAAGCAACCTGTTCCGCAGTCGGCTCCTGCGTCGTCTGCGACGATTGCACCTACACCAACTGCGCCTGCACCGACTACGCCCACACCAGCCTCTACACCGTCTGCGACGACAGGAACGCCCAACGCAGCCGGAGAAGTTGCCAAGCCGACTGAACCGGCGTCGGCTACGACGGAAGAAGAACAGCTTCTTAGCGAAATACCGTTAGCGACTCTGGAAAAGAGGCCGATATATGAGCTGGCCACTACTGAACGCAGTGTAGGGCCGGCAAAGACTCTGGCCGAATTGCAGGTCGGCGGAAGTAAGAAACTACTCCGAGAGAGGTTTAGCGGTCCTGGGGCCTTTGAACGAGCTAAGAAATTCGTCGAAGGCTCCAGAGAAAGGGCGCAGTCATATCTCAAGGACGTCGCGGAGTACCAGCAGAAAGCGTTCGGCGTCTCCTCATTCTGGCAAGGAGCCAGGTCCTGGTCGGACTATGTGTTCGGTATCAGTCGCGGCGGGCTTATAGGCGATACGGCTCTATCGCTATGGAACAACACATTTGGAAAACTCTATGGCGGCTTTGGTTCAGTCGACGATCTTGTCACCTATGCAAAAAAGGAGTACGAGGCGGCCCTAGAATACTCCAATTTGAGCAGCCACTGGGCCGCTGAAAACCTCTCAAGCCTGATGGGTGGCGAAGAGGGGCTCGAACTCAGTTCAATCGAAGCAGCGCTCAGGACAATGGGTGGTTATGTCGCTTATTCGGCTGTACCGCCGACTTTAAGCTGGGCTGCGAAGGGTCTTGCAACCACTGCAAGCAAGGCTCTACAGGTGTCAGCCGGTAAAGCAGCTACTCTGGCCGCTGGCGCTGCTAGAGCCGCTAATGTTGTAGCGCTGGTGCCGTTCCTTATCTCGATGGGCGTACCTGTTTTCAGCTATATATCGAACAAATACTTCACCGACACAGAGGGTCTAACTCTCAGAAATACTGTGCTGCATTTAAGTTCGTGGCCAATTGCCAGGTCGGCTGTTTTCTCTTCTGTAGAGGAGGCAAGTCAGCTTGCGAAGCTCCATCAGGACCTGACGAAAAAGTACGGAAACTCTTCACCATTCACCGTCGCCAAACAATACAACGCTGCGCTGAGCGCTATGAGGGCTAACCCTAATGACCAGCGGCTGAAAGAGCAAGTCAGTACCACGTTCAGAGATTTAGAGCAGGCTATCAATACAGTAGCAGCTATCAGCCTCGGCACGACGCCTCAAGGCATCATAAAACTCAACGAACTCAAAAGCAAAAACAAAGAAGCCGGTAGGCTGTTGGAAGCATATACCAAGCTGCGGGAAAAAATGTACGACGAGGTGCTCAAGGCGACGAGCAGCGCCGATCCGTACGGGTTGGTCAAAATGGAAGCCACTGACGTCTATGCCGTTACGATGTCTTGCCCGCTTCTGGCTCATGGATTTGTCGGCTCCAGCTGGGATAAAGCCTTGGCTGACAGGATAAACGCCGAGTATAAGAAAACACAAGAGATCGACAAGCAATGGCTCAGCCGGATTGTCGGGCAGAAAAAGGCGGACGAGTTAGTGAACCAGCTCTACAAGCCGGAAAACAGAATAATGGCGCTTAGCGTGCATACGAACTTGGCGGAGGCCGAAGCGGCGACGACGTCGATGCTGTTGGAGTATGCTGATGCTCTTGAAAAGCATCCAGAAGCGGTTGATGCCGCGATAAGGGATATGGAGAGTAGCGGCCAGCAGTCCGCCGAGAAAGTGCGGAAGACTATGCAGGACATCAGGAGAACGATGTATTACGCCGTAACTGGCAGAGATATATATGATCCGCTCGTCGACGTCCAGCCTAATAAAAAGGAGGCGTGGAATAAGTCTGTAGAGAGCCTCCCGGCTATGGTAACCTATCTGCTCGCCTGCATGATTTACCACAATCGTCGCCAGGCCCTAATATCGCAAGGCAAAAAACCGACTATTCAGGGCATGAAACAGGCTATTTTGGAGCATTCCAAGACTGTAGGGCAGCAGGTCAAATCGAGTCTTAACATAGCTGAGGCCAATCCGAACGAGCTGCCTGCCAGCATGGCTGGGGTGTTGTCTCAGTTCATCGGCTCCAAGTATCTTTACAATACGGTATCGGAGTTAAGCAAAACAACCATAACTGCGTTGAAAGGCGCTAAAACGATAGCTGCTGGTGGCAATGCCGTCAAAACAGCCAAGATATTAGGGGCGCTGAGCAAAACGGCTGATGCTCTAAGAATACCCAGATGGCTTAGAAAAAGTAGCCCTATAATCCTGATGATGGCGATTGTTATGAATGAAGGTCATATTTATTCCTTGCTTCCTGAGAAGTTACGTTCGTGGCTCACTCTACAGATCGGGGGGAACTCGCTGCTTGACACACTAGCGCCGAAGAAGGAAAAAGCAAAATGATGAAGGTCAATTACGACATACTTACGCGGGCCGCTGTAGCAATTGCGAAAAACAGACCTGATCTTTTGCCGCCCTCTGTTAAGCTGGCTGCTATCAGCATAGGCGAGAATGCTCAGCATCTTTTGGTCAAACGGGCTCAGGATTTAGCGCATCTTAGCTGGGTGGAACCGTTCCTTGAGTTGCCAGACGACGTCAAAGGGCCGTACATCTCCCATATTTCTCCTGGCGTCCTGGCATACTACCAGCAGCAGAAGGAGCAGAGTCAACAGGCATTGCCGCAAGCGCCCGTAGCTGCTTCGAAGCCTGTCGGGTCCGGTTCTATTTTCGACTGGATCAAAAGCTATCTACAGCCAGCGTCTGGCAGAGCCGATAGACCTGCGTCGGCTACGCCACGACCGCAAACCCAGGCTGCTGCACCGAAGCCGCCTGAACAACCGATATCGGTCGAGGAGCTGTTGACAGCCCCTGCCAAACCGGAAAACGAGGCGAGCAGTGCGGCGCCGCCGCCTCCCTCTGTGTTTGGCGGTGAAACGGCTTCGACAGACCAGCAGCAGAAAAAACCGACAGAAAAGACGCAAAAGAGAGAGGAGAAAAAGAAAGAGGACCCTCTGTCGGTAGAGAACCTTATTTCGGCTATCAATATGAAGATGGAACAGGCCGCAAAGAACTATTCGCTGGATCAGGCTTCATTTTCCAGTGACAACGTGCAGACTCTGTTGCGCGGTGCGCGAGGCTGGATCTCGGACGTTGTAGCAAAGAAGCCGGCTCCAGAGGCGGCAGCACTGATCAGTGTCGTCGAAAAGCAGATGATAGATTTGATAAAAAGCCATGTAAAACTTGGCCTTGGGTTGTTGAGCGGCAGCTATGAATTAGACGTTGAAGGGCTGCTGCGTGATCTGCCTCCGTTCGCAGAGAAAGTCATCGGCCGTAAACTGACTGAAGATGAGAAACGCAAGCTGTCTCAGGCGGTAACATGGATGCTATACAGGATGGCAAAGTAGAGAATCTGGTCAGGGCCCTGATGCGGTCTGTCGACCGCCTGGAGTCGGATCCGAACTTCGTCGAGACGACCGACGTCCGGCAAGCGTGCTATCATGCTGCGGCCGGCACGATCGACCTGGACGACTTGTGCGACGCCGTCGTCTACTGCATAGCAATATACGGGGCGCCGGTGTTGCAAAACCTCGATGCACAGAGTTTGTATAGTCTTATTTTTGAAGGCGAACATAGCGACGACGCTTTTCCGATGCAAGCGATCATCGCAAACGACATCAGGAACCAGATTTTGGAGCAAAACAAGCCGGTCGATAGGATCGACGCATGGGAATTTATGACCCCATCGAAGAGGTTCCTGATCGCCGTCGGTTTGCCGTTTAATTTGTTTGTCTGCCTGTGCGAATACGCTGAGCCCGTTTCGGTTTTTCTACTGTTGTTTGCCCTGTCGCTACGGATACAGCACATATTAAGGACCATTCTCGGAGTTGACAGTCGTGAGCCTTAGGATCGGTGTAGTCAAGTTCGTAAATGTCGAAAAAGGGTATGGTTTTATCACGCCGGACGGCGGAGGCGCGGATGTGTTCTTTCATATCACCAGATATTCTGGGCATATCCAGTTCAGCGAGCTGAAGCCGGGAATGCGGGTCAAGTACAACGACGAGCTCAACGGCGATAGAGTAAGAGCGACGATCGTCAGATATGAGACGCCGCAAACCGAATCCGGCGGATGACGTCGAGAACCCGGGATTTTGAAATGAGCATCGACGAATCGCAGGGCCAAACGCCGGTCGATATACAGACGGCGGTCAGCTCAGGCCAGCTGCTTAACTCTGTGTTGGACCTTGTGAAAAGGCAGCTCATCTACTATGCCTACCTGCACGGTTACAGGCCCAGAGCCGCTTCCACCTATCGCGCCAGGGAGCGGATGCTGTACGAAATGCAGACGCCGTACGCGGAGTCCGTGTCGAAGAAAGTCGATGCAGAGCTGGACCAGCTAGTGGATACGGTCGGCCAATGGCTCGGCTTTCCGAAAAATCAGCGGAAATCGCCTGAAAACAGGGCGCTGATCAAGACGGTCCTGAAGCAGATAGAGAAGTACTTTCCAGGCACTTTGGACACGCTGCTGGCTCCGAACGGTTCGGCGTCCGAGCTGGCCGGGTTCGTGGCCGCTTCCCACGCCGCAACTGACCCGCAACTGTCCAGGAAAGCTCCCGACGGCAGGACACTGGCGGAATATCTGACGGACTACATCTACAAGCATTTTTACTCCGACCAAGACAAAGAAATCCGTCTGCAGAAAACGCGTGGGCTGACCGCCGGACAACTGGGCGGCGTTTTGTACCATCTGACGGAGAAAGGTGTAATCGACCCGGCGGTCGACACTCCGGACCAGATTGTCAAAAAGCTGGAGTATTTCGTTCCGGCTGTCGGAGAAGCACAGCGCTGGCTCCAAAAGACCAAACCGGACGCCGATTTGCAGGATGCAGTGAATTTCACTGTGACATTCAATTCGATGCTGCCGCCGTCACCGTCCGGCTTTGTGGAGAAAGACTATCTTCTTAAGAATCTCTTAGCTGATATTCGGAAGAACGAGCTGTTAGCGCATCAGTTTTCGTCTGGAGCTCCTGGCGCCCTGCCTTCAGAGGAGGCAGTCAAACAACACAAGAAAAGAGTGCAACAGTTGCGACAGTCCGAGATGGGTGCTTACTATGGGGCCATACTAGCCGCTAAAAAGATGGGTCTCATAAAGTCCCGATCCAGGGCAGGCTACCTGGCGGAGAAGATAGAGAATGGCACGCCTGTCGTCTTCAGAAACAGCAGCGAGGTTGTCGACGCCTTGGTCAGAAGCGGTGTGGCGCCGAATATAGCCACGCAACTCGTGTCTAATCCAGAAATGACCTCCCAGTACCTGACAGGGGGCAATGTCGATCTGGCTATGACAGGCGCTCAGAGCGTACAGGCTCGTCGCAACATGTGGCAGCTGTTTAAGACGTACCGCAAGGCGGGCCTTAAGGGTGGACCAAAAGCCGCTTTCAACCTCAGTCTGGCCCAGACGGCCGCCGCATACGGCTATCCTGACGTCGAACAATTCAGGCAG
>Ga0209409_1000263_pt1 | contig 55650 bp, 47 predicted proteins | sample AD_JPNMR1_MetaG_FD_184424 | JGI IMG/M metagenome (GOLD analysis project Ga0209409, IMG submission 184424) | Active sludge microbial communities of municipal wastewater-treating anaerobic digesters from Japan - AD_JPNMR1_MetaG (SPAdes) (version 2) | ecosystem: Engineered > Bioreactor > Anaerobic... | reverse complement strand
AGTGATGTTGCAGCTGTGGCAGGTGTATCTAGGTGGAAGTGCCCCTTTCAGGTTTATCTGGAAAAGACTGGAGAATTTGATTTTGACCCAGAAACTGAGCCAATTTACTGGGGAAAGAAGCTTGAAGCAAATGAATGAAGACAAAACAATAAATAATAGCTGCCCGTAGGGGCAGCTATTATTTATTTGGATATATCTCCTCACATCAGAGAGATAATCCAATTTCCTTTTTAAAAGGAAATATGATGTCTTTATTTAAAAACATCAACAAGATCATATAACATTGCCACAGCAGAACCACCAGGCTCCCTGTGGACAACAACAACCCAACACTACTACACCCATTACTATTAGAATAATAAGGGTTATTCATGTTGGCACTTAATACCTCCTTTCCCATAAAGGAGAATTTTAAAACAAATTTTATCTCAAATACAATCAGAGTTTATTCAACTCTAATTGTTTCACCAAATGGCAATTCATATTCAGTATTAGAAAATACCAATCCTATTGTATGAATATACTTTGGCCAATTGTAATTCTGATATATTTTATTTATATCAGAATACATATCAGACAATATCAGCACTATTGATTTTTTATAATCTTGTTTATCCACATTCTCTTCAATATATTTAAATGGTTCTTCATGTGATGTACCTCCAGCACTGTATCTGTATTTTATGAACTCATCTATATCTTTAGATTTTGGTTCAAAATGCTCTTCCTTAACTAAAGTATAATCATGAAGTAGGACTGTAATACCAAACCCTCTTGTATTTAATTCTTTTAAGATATAGTTAATTTTTCTTAGATCAATATCACTCATTGAACCAGATGAATCCACCATAACATATAGCATAGGATATTTGCCTTTATTTTCATATCCAGGTAAAGTTGCTATATGTCTGGTGAATATATTTGGTTTAGTCCAAGTCCTACCTTGCTTATTCATTTCATCATATAGATATAAGACTCTCTTTCTTAGCTTTTTAGCCCAGTCCATCTTTATTTCTAATGGAATACCTAATTCAGCAAATACTTCAAGTGATCCAATCCCTCTTATTTTTGCAACTGTTTCATTGATTATATCTGCAATGATAGATGTTGCTGTAGCTGGATCTAATTGAGTATTTTCATCTATATCTTTAATATTTGAAGTGTCTATAGACTTATCTAATATAATGTTAGTATATTTACGTCCTCTAATTTTAACTGTTTGTATACGTCCACTTAATCCAGAATTGCTTTGATTATCTTGTTTTTGATTTTGATCATTTTGAGTATTAGTTTCAGTTTGATCATTTTGAGTATTAGTTTCTGATTGTGTTTGATCTTGACTGTTTTGATTACCTTGTGATGACTGACTAGATTGGGATGCTCCTCCATTACTTTGACTTGATGATTCATCATTATTTCCAAAACTATATTCTGTTATTTCTATATTATTGAGTATATCGTCAAGTATATCTCTATTTGTTATATTATCTATATCATATTTTTCATCATAAAAAGAAACTGTTTTAATCATTTGATTATCAAAACATGGATTCTTCTTAATAAGTGTACCATTTATAAAGTAATCCATAGCTATATTGACTATTTCATGAATGCGATCATCAGTCATTATAGCTCCCTTTTCTCTTACTTTTTGTGCAGCATAAACATGTAAAGATGGATTTGCAATAATATCTCTATTAAATATATGCATTATTTCATGCATATATATAAAACCTAAAAATAGAGCATGCTCATTAAAAAGTTTATATAGATATTTATCTGTGTCCATATGTTTATCTTTAAATAATTGCATTACAATTTCAATATTTCTTTCATTAATTAGAAAATGTGTATAAGCATTAAGTTCAGGAAAAGAATATAATTGTAATCTATTTTCTATCTCTTTTAAATCCTCCTTAAGTGCTTCAAATATAATATTATCATAGTTTAATTCAGCATCATATAATTCAATCCTAGTTGGAACAACACAGAATAGAGATAAGATCAAAGAAAAGTTATTAGTAAATATTTTAGACAATGGTGATATTAATCTATTGATAAACGTCTGATTAAATTGTGCTTTTTCGTGTGGTGTCATATTAATTTTTTCTATTTTTATATTATAACTATGTAACATATTCATTAAATCGTCCATATCTATTTTACCTCCCATTATTCAAATAATGATATCTCTCTGTCTGTATACAGACAGAGAGATATCTATTAATTATATATGATCTTACAGTAATGGTGTCTTCATTATCTTTAGAACATTAATATCTGAAATTAAATTTTCCATTAATTTCTGATATAACTTAACTCTCTTGCTAATGTTCTTATTATTCTCTTCTTTGTTCTCTGACCTAGATTGCAATGCTTTATACAGCATCTTTAGTTCCAGCATTACACCAACTACAAGATTATCATAACCTGTTTCTTGTGCACATTGTTTAACAAATTCTTCAAATTTCTTAAAATGTTCTTCTTTCTCTAAATATCTCAATATGTTAGAGAACATAAATTGTGCTACAGCATCAGAACGATTACATTTATATTGTCCTGTTATGACCTGTTCTTCAAAGTTAAACTGTTTTTGCATAATAATGCTCTTTCTCAATGCACTTGCTGCGCTATGGCTAACCATAGATAATGCTAAATTGTAAGCAATATCTTCTATGTTCTCTTCACCATATTTCTGCATTTTATGTTTGAGTAAAGTACTTAGTTGTGTCCATGCTCTGTATGTGGCAAATGGCCCATCTGTAGTCTCTTGCTCTTCAATGTATTCTGGATTTGATTTCAAGAATCCAGCCACATACTTATCTAGCATTGCACCTATGTTTTGGTACCAATATTGGAAAGGCATATTCACAAAGAACCATTGAAATCTATTCACTATAGCTGGATAGAATGTTTCAAATCCATCTTCAGGTGTATGGTTCATGCTTCCCATCATAGCCACATTGTCATCCAACTTGTAGCCATGTAAAGTTCTTTCAAGAACCAGTTCAAAGAAATATGCTTGTTTCTCTCCACCAGTTAAGACTTGCATATCATCAAACAATATTAACACTGGTTTATTAGCAGTTTTAACTAAAGTATTAGCCTTATATATTATCTCAGGTTGAGACCAGAAACAATATGTTTCTCCAGCTGATATCTTCTCTAGAGATAACACATTAGTTAAAGGTAATCCAGAAAAATATTCTAGTGGTTTTGCACATGAAATGTATAACAATTCCATATTTAATTCTTTAGCTATTATCTTTGCATGTGCTGTTTTAGCTATACCAGGATTACCTACCAGCACAGGTATGGGCATTGTCTCACCTTTTAATTGCAGAAAAACGTTGTCCTTAACATCATCAATAACATCATTAATACCCCTCAACGTTCTGACTTCAGTCGTAGCCATTATTCTCACTACCTCCTATTTTTATAATAATTGTTAATTATACTATATATTCCTCAAATTTTGATATTATTTAAAATTTAATTATCTAAAGATTCTAGTTTTTTAACAATCTCATCTGCTGCTTTCTCAAGATATGAAATATCTTGATCGTTATATACAATATAAGCATATTCATTGAAGTCATCTAAATCTGTTTCTGATATATCTTGCTGGATTGTTTGATTGTAATGTACATTATTATTAGTATTTCTTATAACTTTAACAGGAAATACTATTGTATATGGATCTCTTTTAAGACATTTTTCTTTTAAAGCATAATATTCATTTTTAAATCTCCAATCTGCTATGCATATTCTATCATAGCCTTCTTCAATGATATCTGATATTATCTCTTTGAATAAAATATCAACCCATGCATCTTTATTATATGCTCTCACAGCATTACCAACATTCTGTAAAAGCATTCTTCCAGCTTCATCTTTTTTACCATCCCAACCTACTTGCAGAAGTATATTTTTTAGTTTATCTGCAAAATGATACACTTTAAAATTATATTTTTGTTGCAATATCTTAGCTAAAGTATCTTTACCAGCCCTCATCTTACCTGAAAGTAATACAATCCACATCACACATACCTCCATAGAACTAGATTTACTCTTTATCCTTCATTATACCCATTTTTGCGTATTGTGCCAATATGAAGAATATTATTAGTACCATGTGTAGATATAAGCAGATCAGCATATGCTAAATAGGTAGCTATATCTATAATGTTTTTGTTATTTATTGGTTTAATAGTTTCAAGATACTTTTTCTTATGTTCTTTTTGAGTTGTTTTAATTGAAGCTTTACTATTTTCATATACTGAGTTTGTTAGATTATAATTGAGACATAATTTATATATACGTGAAGTAATCTTTTGAAAGATTGATATAAGATTATTAATTAAACTATAATATGTTGCAATATTATTTTCTAATTCCTCTTCTGATAGGCCATTTGCAACAACACTCTTAATACGAGTATATACATTACTACTGTCTATATCTGGTATATATATGTTTTCAGCTGACTTGTTTATTTGTATATATTTACCAGTAACTTGATAAATGCATTCCATTGACACTGCTAAACATGGTTTTAAATAGATAATAGGTATTTTAATATTAGCCTGAGTGAGACAGTTCATCCAATAATCATTATTAAGTATAAAGTTTATCGTTAATATACTTTGAGAAGTATTTTGTTTAAGCAAGTGATAATAAAAGGGTATATTTTTAGTGCATTGTGCGCTATATTTCTCTGCAATTATATTTTCTTCAATTAAATCTTTAAGTAAGTTGTTATATACCATATCATAAAGAAATTTTTCACGTATAGCCTTTGTGGCTTCTGTTTGTTTGTCAGCAATTTTATGTGCTGCATCTCTAAATAAAGAAAAACTAAGTATATCCTCTACTGATGATACACATTTTATTTGAGTGATTTGGAAATCTTTAATGAGCACATGGATTATTTTATTATTTTTTAAATGAAACTCAAAAGCACAAGGAAATTCACCTATATAACTATAAAGAAGAGTTCTAAATAGGATTGAGATTTTTTTACTTTCTCTAGCTGCTTTTACATTTATATTTAACCAATTTTGATTTTCTTTTGTTATTTCAACGTAATCTAATACTTTCTCAAATATGGTATATGGAGATAAATAGCTTTTATCAATAAAAATGCTTATATGATCAAGATTATCGTATTTATCAAATAGCTGTTTAAATTCATTAGATAATATTTTTAAATACTGTTTAAGAAATGCTTTAAATAATAAATCTTGTAAAATTGTTTGGCTTACTCCATCTTCTAACTTTATCACGATACGATCAATAGTATCTAAATTATCTAATATATCACTCCATTTAGTATAGTCTGTTCTATAAACACGTGCATATGTTAAATAAACTCTATTATTAGCAAGAGTGTTTAGATATTCTTTTAACAATACATATGGAGCTAATGCTTGTGTATCTTGAAATAACATACAATTTTTTAAATATCCTTCAATATCCTTTTTATACAATGTAACCATCTTCATTTCTCCTTTAACTTATTATAATAATTATCTAATAATAATTTACAAGACATGTAATAGAAAACCCTACAACCATTCCTATCATATATAATAATATATATGCAAAATCTTTATTGTATACTTATTAATTTTATCTTAAAACTATGCAAGAAGACACTCACCTCTATAGGTGGGTGATGAATTGCACCTATAGAACACATAAACCCTTCCTAAACACGTATGGCTTAACCAATTCAGTTTTAACTGGCTTACAAATCTCTGCTAACTTAATATAAGCACCTTTGTTTTGGATACCCTTAACAGTGTATTTTCTACCTTCATAGATGACAATGTCTTTTGGTTGATAAAAATATCTTTGTGTGCGGATACTTCTTCTACCAGCAGAGATTTTCTGCCCTCTAAACTTACGAAGGTTTTCTGTATTCAAGTTTTTGTTACGACATCTTCTACCATTGAAAAGTTCCTGTCCTGTTTTAATTGAGCCATCTCTTATATCTATATATTTTGCGTCGTAAAACTTCTCAAGTGAACGATTATTTCTTCTAATTTGTTCAAAATATATAGGCTGTATTCTTATTTGATTGGTTCCGCCTGCTATACAAAATGCGTCGTTGTAATGAGTTTTTTCTAAGTTTAAGCTAATTCTTTTAGACTTGGTTATATATCCATAAGTATGCTTACAGCCTAATGTATTAACTAATTCCCATCTTACAGTAGACATAAATGTAGCTTCTTTGAATGGTTTTTGAATAGGTTGCATACCATATAGCTTACCATTTTCTTTATGATTTTTAGGAGTATGGCATTTAATGCATAGTGTAATTAAATTGCTTGGTCTATCTGTTCTATCATTCTTCCAATATCCTATATGATGAATTTCAAGTGGTATGTTTGTTCTGCCACACAACTGACAGGTATAATTATCTCTGCAAAGTATATATTCACGAAGATTGTAAAAACCTTGCTGTTCACCTTTTTGATAGCCAATACCTTCAACTTCAGGATTTTTAAGCTTATGTGTATCAAAGTTAGCAACTTCTACGATTACTTCTGTTATAGGTAATATCTTTTTAAGATATTCTATAAACCTAATATGTGTATCTAACTTATGTTTTATAGAAGGTGCAAGCCATCCTTCCTTTTTGTAAGACCTTCTATTGTCAAAACGTGGTTTTCTATATCTTAACCTGCTACGTCTAATCCTTCTATACATGCGTCTTTCCTTAATAAGTTCGGATATATCACTTCTTAGCTTAACCTCACCAGAGATTAATTCTTCTTTTTCAGTTATAGCAGAAAAACCAATGTAGTTATATCCGCTATCTATACCAAGTGTAACGGGTTGAGTATAATTAGTAGTTTCATATAGTAGCTGAATAGTAAAGGGTTTAACTCTAACAACTTTAGCAAGCCCTTGCTTTAATAAACGTCTAACCTTACCGTGTCTTTTCGTAGGCATTAAAGGTTTACCTTCAATAGATAATACATAAACCATGTTAAACCTCCTTAAAGGTTAAGTCAGGCTAAAGCCTGTTAGTCCACATCGACAATGTTATGCAGGGTTTTTTGGTAGTAGCACTTCTCCTACCCCTCAGAGATGTTTAACCACTACCCGCAGAGCATGGAACTTGTGGCGTATCCCATGGTGCCTATATATTCCTGCATAACGTAGCCCGATAGGGAATATTCCCCCTGGCTGAGTCTAATCAACTATGGCTTGTTCTTCACAAGCCCCCGCCTCTATAGGCGGTGGGTAGTTGACTATGATACATTATACTCTATGACAAAATTAAATGGATCCAATTCTGAAAACATATACTTGATCAAACATAAAAAGTCTTCAATTGCATCTGGATTAGTCTTTATTCTCTGATAATATTGTTCTGACGTTCCAGATAAAAGAGTATTATTTACTTCTCTAGGAAGATACTTTAATTTAGATATAATCTTATCGTTTTCATATATGATATCTGGTAATAGACCATTTCCCATTGATTCAGCCTCCTCTATATGTTTTTCATGATATTTAACCATTAAAATATCATCAGTTGTTTGATAGATTTTTATTATATGTTTATTCTCAGGAATATATGTTTCTACATCACAACTGAATAGATTATAATCATGTGCATTTATGTCAGTTGTGAGATATGGAGTAAAATGATCTTGCAATAATTGATTTGTAGTTCTAATATATGGACCAAAATATCCATAAAGTGATTGATTCGTGTTGGTTGTGACATATGATGCATAATAATCATTAAATGTATGAGTAACAGTTCCCAGTACATGTAAATATGACGATAATTTCTTTTCCAATTCCGTTATTATTTTATTTCTTTCATTTACAATTGTATTGTAGTATGTTTGAAATATAGGTATACTGCTTATCTCATATACACTTGGTTGAAGCACAGTATATATTAATGAGAATATTTCATCATGAAGCACTCTAAACTGGTAAGTATATATAGCAATATTATCAAATGCATTGGAATCTAATGATATAGAATATGTATATGGAGATGCATGGTTTACCTTGGTCTTATTGACATACTCTATATTAACTAAATTACCAGCTACTATATATTCATTGTTAACTAGGTATACATGTGTTGATAAATCAACGTTATACACATTTTCAGCATAGACTCTATTTAAAGAATAAGTATTTCCCATACTGGGATTCAGTGATATTTTGAATAATGGCTTACATTTTTCATTTGATACAACCATATTTATATCTGGTGTATGTGTATTGGTGCTTGACCTGATATTAGCTACTGCATCATAATCATTAACAAATGTTTGATTCAACATATTCATATCTCCCCCTCACAATAAAATCTTCAAGTGAAAGCTTTCTTTCTTTAATAATCTTATTAAGTTCTTCATGTCGTTTACTAAATTTCGTATTAAGTGAATACTTGCGTGATGTTGATGCTAATTTATTTCTAAACTTCTTAGATTTGAATGCTTTTATTAATTGATATGCTATATCGCACACAGCATTACATTTATCACTATCAACAACAGGCATATAAAACATATTCTTATATGGAGAATATTTCATATTAACATGTGTATCAATTGTAAAGGCAAACAGTGTCTTTTTTGCAGTATACTTTAAAATAATAGAAACATTTGGAATTAAGATATCTGATTTTACCACTGGAGTTGTTATAACATATCTACTACCATTATAAGTATCACTTACTATATTATATTGTACATTTTCATACTTACTATATATTTTATTTATTATTTCACTAATATATGCAAAATCAATTGCAAATCGTTTATGAAAGTACTCTTGCTTTCTTTTACTCTTTTCATCTGGAATATAATCTTCTCTCTTTAAACCAACTATATGTAATACATTGTACACTGGTTGCAGTTTAAAATCACATTTTTTCCTTTCACGCTGAGTATATATAAGTAATTTTACCCAATAATGCTTATCATTTATCTCAAGGTCAAATAATAAGATTCTATAAATAGGATAGATGTAATCTTTTTCTATTAATTTAATAATAGAATCTACTGAGAAATCCAATTCTTTAACATTATCTAAGAACCATTTCATCAGATCATCAAATATGGGATTTGTATCATTTCTAATATCAGCTAAGTATGTGCGTACATTTTTGTGCAATCTATACAATATAGTATGACGAATTATATATACTATATTTAGAAGTGATACATTGGTAATTAAAGAAGATGTTGCATTAACAAAACAACATTTGAATGTAAATGAAACTATATCTTTCTTTCTAGGAATATGAACTGGAAAGAAACTAAATACAATATATTTAGCATCTGTAACAAAGACCATAAAGTTAGTTAAGTTGTTATGTTCATAGTCATTTACAAAATCATACATAGAGTCATAAACATTTTCATATTTTATATTTTCATAGTTTATATCAGTAAATGGACGTTTCGTGGGATCATATAACCAAAGAATAGCACTATCAAATATATTACGTATTTTTTCTTGATCTAAGTTGTATGTAGTCTTATAGTATATAATTAAAGACATAAAGAAATATAATGGATCATCTTTTGTTATATTGAAAACAAATGCTCTTAATTTATCAGATGTATATCTATGTCCTTGACATGTAATATATAGAATTTTATCGTTAATACTATCAGTTATATATTTAAAGACGTCTCTATCATTCATTCATTCTTACCCCCAATTATAATAATATTCTTTAACTTATCACTGGATATATATTCTTTATATATCAATATAGTCATGACATCTTCAAATGACATCTGACAATGTTCTATGTTTATAATATTGGAAAGAAAAGCATCAAATCTACTTTCTATTAAATTATCATATATACTATTCATATTATTAAGATATGAAAGATCATGCGCATAATATAATACCTGCTCATAGTATTTATTAATACGTTCCTCAATTTTAATTAACTTTTGATAAACATCATAAATGGTCTTTATAATATCATCAGCATATTCACTAATATTTTTTAAATATCTTATTGTATCTGTACCTGGATAATTATAATTTATTTTCTTGTTTATATTTTCTATCTTACTCTCCTTTTTATCTAGTTTAACTGCAAATTCAATTCCAAGTGAAGCAATATTAAAGAAAGGTGGTAGATTATATTCATCCATCAATTGTTTATTGATGCTGTCAAACACACTTTTATTTGCACTAATTGAGACTATATAACCTTTACCATCAGCAAATGTCTCATAAACAAATAAAGGTTTATCTCCATCATCAGAGATACTGTCAATACTTTTAATACTGCTATCAATGTTAGAAACTAATTGTTCTATTACATCTAAAAATGATTGATGCAAAACAGCAAGAAATTCATTACATAATACAGAATGAAATTCTTTTAAATTATTAAACATGCTCAACTCAAATATATTTTCAGCATGACGCAATTTGCATAGAGCTTTATCACCAATGAAGAATCTTCTTTCTTTGTCTTTAAGTATAACTTCTATAATTATACTATTATCAGTATAATCCAGATTATATTCTGATAATAGCTCTTCAATATCTATACAGTCTTTAAAAGATGGATCGCTAACTATTACAATATTAAATAAACCTTCTTCTTTTTTGGTTCTCAGTATAATCCCAAATACCTGAGATAGTATATTAGACAGTAATATATACATATTTCCCACATAGAATATTATATCCTCAATCTCATCAAATGTCTTTAACAGATGCTGTTTAATCTCCAACAATGCTTCTTTATAATATTTTAATAATATGTTTGTAATATATTCTGCATGAGATAAAATCTGAGATGAATCTTTAAAATTAAAGCTTAACGTTATAGCATTATTAATACTATTAAAATGCTTTATAATATTATAATATTGTTGCATGCTATCTACTTTATATGAATTAACATATAAACTATCTGAAATATTGAAAAGATGCTCAATATATGAACTGTTTAGAAAATCATTAATCAATTCAGATTTAGAGATTATTCTGTTGAAAAGAGATTGTCTTATATCATTTATCGTATGAAGAATATCGTCTGATATATCTTTCATTACATCCCAACCTCCTTTAAATAAAAAAGGAGAGGTTTGTTTCCTCTCCTTTTTCTCAGACATATTTTAAAATCAAATTGCTATTTACTTGTATCGATCACAATAGCATTTAATTCTGGTAAAATATCTATATTATGTGTTGCTACAAATATCTGTGTTTGTTTATGTAATAAAGAAAAATATTTTACCAAATCTGATATTCTTCTGCTATCCAAATGATTTGTTGGTTCATCTATTAGCATTAATGGCATATGCATGCCTAAACGTTTTAATAATGCCAATCTCAAAGTTAAAGCTAATGTACAACGTTGAGCGCCACTTAATTGATCATAATTTAAATCACCTATCTTTAATTCAACCTTTTCCCAATCTATTTTAATTGGACCCAAGTTAGAGAATGAAAATATCTCAAAGAAATCATTGTTGATGATCTCCTGTATGGGTTCAAATAATACTTGACGTATTACAATGGGCAATTGTTTCAGATATGTCTTTAATTTAGATAAACGTTCTTCTTTTTTGCATAATTCATCCAATTGATGTTGTCTTTTAATTTCATCTGTCTCCCACATCTTATAAAGTTTTAATAGGTTTTCCTTACTTTGTATGTTATCCATTATCATCTTGTTACTCTCTATTGATTGAGCGAAATTATTTAATTCTTCTTCTGTATACTTTAACTTTTTCTCTACAACTGATAATTGTTTCTTAAATTCAACTAAATCATTCTCATATTGTTGTTTAGTATTAATATAGTTGTTATATTTAGCCCATTCATGTGATAATTTCGTGAACTCATCTGTTGTGATATGTGGTTCATTATTAAAAATATCATATTGTTTTTGAGCTTCATCATATTTACTAGTGTATTCATTAATTAACGTATTTATTATATCATCCAACGATGTTGATGTAGGGTGGTGTGAATTAATCTCTTTCATTATATCATTTAATATTGCATTTGTTTTTAATTTTTCATTTACCTTTTTATATAAAGAAGTAGCTTGTAATATTGATTCACTATCTATATCCCATTTAGATTTAATAAAATCAATTAAATTGTTAAATTCATTATAATCATCAGTATGATCTTCAGTGGTCATATAACGAGTAATAGTTTGTTTAGTGTTGGTTATATGTTGCAGATCTTCTGCTGAATATGATGCTTTCCATAATGATGGTGCATACGCTAATAACTGTTTATAAATTGGAGCTACTTCATCTTTATATAGAGTGAGAGCATTTAATCTTATTTGAGCATCATTTAGGATCTTTTCAGCTTCTTTGAGTTTCTCTGCATTTAATAACAATTGCTTTGCTGTACTAATATCTTGCTCTGGTTTAGATATTACAGCAAGATTGTTTAAATTGTTCTCAACAACAGATATTTGGGATAAAAGACGCTTATATTCATCATATAGCTTTTTCTGTTGTTGAAGTTCATTAATATCTATGTTGGTTATTTTAGATTTTAATAGAGCTATTTCTTTTAATATTTCTTCTTTATTAATATCTGGTTTTTCATGTTTGGTGTTCTTCAGTGTTTCTATTTCTTTAGATACTGAAGAAAGAGTTTTGTTTACTATAAGATAACCATTATCTATACGTTTAACATCTATTACAAGGTTCAGTAACTTGTCTATAAGGTCTCTATCATTTTCAAAAAATTCAGCTATCTCTCCCTGTTTGACATAACCAACATTAAAGAAGAGATCTGGATCAAATGGCAAGAAAGAATAGATATCTGTTATCTTATCAAATGTCTGACCATTGGATAATATTAATTTGCCACGATCTTTTCTACGTTCAATTTGTGTACCATCATCCAGTGTTATTTTGATTAAAAAGTCATCACCATATGGACCTACGAAATCTGATATCCTTATCTTCTTAGCAGTCTTACCTGATAAAGCGAGAGAAATAGCTTGTAAAATAGAAGTCTTTCCTGTTCCATTTTCACCAATTATAAAGACATCTACATCATTACAGTCTATCTTGATTTCTTTTATACAACCAAAGTTCTGTATAAGGCAATCCTTTATCATGATTGGATATCTCCTTTATTCTACTAATTTTTCTATATCTATCTCTTCTTTGATATACTTTTTCATTAACTCATTAATTTCTGGTTCAGCGATAAGTCTGTTTATAATTTCATCTATACTAACGGCTGATGTAACGCTTGATATTGATGATATAATTGGTGTTATATCATCAGTTTTTACCTTTGGTGGTCTTTTAACAAATACATTTGGAAGTTTGGATAACTCATCAGATACCATAGCATATATTGTATTTGGATCAGTAGCTTCATCTAAAGATTGTATAATTTTAACACGCAATTCATTAAATATTATTCTTTCATATATTTTTGTAATATTGTCAAGTTTAATAAAAGAAGGTATATTATTCAACATCTCATCTACATCACAGTAAAACGTAGCACCAGTTGTAACAAACTTATGTTTATCTATATTATCATGTGTATCAGCGATGAAGACTAAATCAAATTTATCAAACATTTCATCAGTTTCAGATATAACACCAGCATATTTATGATTTTCTACTGTTGAAAAATGTGATACCAATATATCACAATTACCTTTATATTCTCTTATATAATCAAACATATCATGATAATGTGGTACCATTAGTATGTTTTCATATTCCATTGGTTCATCTACAGCTATAATCTTTTTAGTACCTATCATCTTTTCTTCTAATACTTTTGCTGCACATGATCCATCTGCAAGACGTTTATCATGGTTACCAACTAATATAAATATAGTTGATGCTTTACATTTATTCAATATATCTTTAACCCTAATATAGGTATCAGGCCATGGTCTAGCAAAATCAAATAGATCACCTGCTATAATTAACACTTCTGTGTCTATTGTATTCATAATATATTCAAAATTTTCAAAAGCTTTCTCATAATATGTCTTGTTTCTATTGCCTATTCCTAGATGATTATCGCCAGTGATAGATATCATAAAATTACCTCCCTTTTAAATATTGATGAGAAGAGGCTAATCAGCCTCTTCTCATTAAGTATTACTTAATTAAATAATGATGATATGTCGTCATCTGTAATGATTTCTGTATTTATCTTAACATGTTCATCTTCATCAATAACATTATCTGCTATTACTTCTTCTTCTGGTATATCATCATTCTGTACATTTGCTCCAAATGTCTGCGTTATATCTCTTATACGTATATTATGTAAAGATTGACTCATTAGAAATCCTGTCATAGCTAATCCCAACATATGAGCCTGATGTATTTTAAGAGATAATGTTATTTTATCTTTTGCATTGTTTTTAGTATGAGTAGCAACTAGCAATACACTTATGTTATCATCATTTTTCTTATTACAATATACTGATAAAGTCTTTGATTCTATTACCTGTTGAGATTTAGATGAATGGAAGAATGAATAAAGTTCTTTCTTATTGTTCTGATTTTGCTCAACAAGAATACTATTCCATCTTTCTATATAATATGGATTGCTGAGCATTGATAATATAGCTATTTCATCATTAGTGAGTTTAAATGTAATAGAGTTTTCCCAATCGAATACTCTAGTACCTTTAGTGATTGGTTTACTCATATCTATATTTGGATTAAGAGTTTTTGCCATTTTAAAGAATACTGAAGGTCTGAATACATTACCAGTATAGATATAATGACCATATTGATCTTTAATAATATTACCACTTTCATCACTTAATACTTCATACGCTGTACTGATATTAACTCTTAAAGCAGCCTGTCGTGCATTATTTGCACTAAAAATGACATTTTCTTTTGTTATATACATCTAACACCATCCTCCTTAAAATTATAATAATATTTTTGATGATTCTTTCTTATTCTAACTAACTAGAATGTAATATTTAATCCACACCCCCTCAAATAAGTCTTAAATGTATTTGCTGTTACAGTATCAAAACTTTTTGGTTCATACATATCTTCTTTACCCTCATATAGATGATAAAACAACCTGTAACGCTCCTCTGGATTATCAGCCTTGATACTTAAGAACTCTTTGATTGTATCATAAGCTTCATAAGCAAGCAAGGCCCAAACCTCCATTTCTCCAAATCTATGTGCATCTGCACCAGCAGGAGCTTGTTCATGTTTTCCATATTCACCCACGCTTCTACCAAATATCTTATGATCAGGTTCATGTTCCAATCTCATCATATACATATATCCAACAGCACAATCTTTATTCTCATCATTATTTAATTTCACTTTTTCTACATAATTAGCTCCAGCATATTTCATAAGTTCATCAAGTTGCTGATATGTACAAGATTCAAATGGTGGTTGAATTATAGTTAATCCATGCTGTTTTATATCATCCATAAGTAACTTCTTTTGTTCTTCAGTTAAAGAAAATATATATTCATACATCTTTTCAGTGTATAATTTATCTTTAGTATTATCAACTATTGAAATAAACTCGATACATTTACTTAAAAAGTCATCTACATTATCTATATTTTTAATTTTATTGATAAATTTCTTCATAGCCCATGTCATATGTATTTCATATAACTGCCCTATATTCATCCTACTTATAACACCCAGTGGATTTAGAACTACTTCCAATGGTGTACCATCCTCTAACTTGGGCATTTGATCATCAGGTAAGATCAACGATATAACTCCTTTGTTGCCATGTCTGTTAGATAGTTTAGATCCCATCGTAGCAGGTTTAACATTAATTATTGTGTAATCTATAGTACATGTTTTGGATCTTATGTTGCGTGTAAAATATGTATAACAATATCTATGTTTGTATTTTTTGTAATTAGGTGAATCTGCAAACAAAGCAGTTTTAACTTTATCTATTTCTTTATGCTTCTTAAATAGACCATTTAGCCATTTATTCATGAGCAGACTTCTAGTATATACCTTTCTTACTTTAACATCAGAAAAGAATATACCATTTGATGGAGATAAAATTTCCTTATAACATGGTATTAATGAAGATATATTTTCTATATCTGCTATACTAATTCTCAATATAGGCTGTCCTTTTTGTATGTGATAGCCATCTTCTGGGATAGGACGATATTTATCTTCTAATAAGCTAACTAAGATATCTTCATTTATTTCTATTCTATCTTGAGTAACTACCCTATAACTTAATTTCTTAGCTGCTGTTTCTGATATTATAATGGAATCCTCAAAGTTCCATCCACTACTTAAAAATCCAACTAATAGATTTGTGCCAAGCATCATTTCGCCAGTATTACGATTAATAATATTACTACATGCTAGTATATCATTTTTCTTAAAGCTATCTCCTTGATTAACATTAGCATATAAGGTTTTATCAAACCCTTGACATCCTTTGTACCTTATATCTATTACTTCATCATCTTTATTATTATATTTTACATATAATATCTTATCATCCTTATAAACACATTTTCCATCATCTTTAGCTCTAATTATATAGGATGAATAATCAACATATGCTGATTCATATCCTGATTTTATAAGAGGAGGTTCTGGCTGATTGAGAGCAACTGCCTGTCTCATCTGGTTACATGCCATCTCAACTCTAATACAATCATTCTTATTTAAAAAAGGTATCTGTTGTTCACATATAGATAGTATATAATCTTTATTTTCATTTATAAGTTTACCATTAATTAACTTTGCTTCTGGTACAATATGTTGACTTATGCCAATAGACTGTCCAGTTGGAGTATCTATTGGAGATATAACACCAAAATAACTATCATGTAAATTTCTTATTCTTGAATTAGTGCTCTCCTTTTTAATTCCACCAGGCCCATTATATACTATTCTTGACATCAATGATAATTCACTTAATGGATTCAATGTATCATCTAATATACGTCGTTGATCTGTATTCAACACATCAACAAATGAATTATCATATATCTTACTTATTTCTCCAGTCATATTTTTTGCATATTGTTTGTTAAATTTGTAAAGTAACCAATTTAATCTTACTATTCTCTTTGTTATATCGTTAATTTCACGTTCTGGTATATTAAGACTTATATCTGGGTTGGTATAAATACAGCATATCAAATCAAACATAGAAAATGGATTGGTTAGCCATTCACAAGGTTGAACATAATCTAGAATCTTAAACAAACTGGTAATATTTTCAAGTTTGTTATCACACCAAGCCTGTAAATAACTTATATGATGCTGGTTTTTAGCCTTGAAGACTTTAGTCTTAAATATCTGATATTGTTTGGACATCATGTTCGAAAAAGGTTTAAATAATCTTTTTACTTTATCATTACAGCTGTTTATATTGATAGAAATATACAAGTTTTCTTTAAAAGGTATATTTATATTTTCCAATATTGGTTCATCAACCATATTCCATTCTGTTATGTTTAACCTATTCATAAGCACATCTATATTCTGCTCCGTATCTAAAAGCAAGAGCAAAACTGGTATACTTGAATCACCAATATTAAAGTATTTAAATTCTAAATCTAGCATAAGTGTAATGTATGTATTATGTACAAAGATATTGTTTTTCTTTCTAAACAATACAGGATCTGCTATTTGAAATAATGGGATCCATCTAATCCCTGATGATATAAATGATACTGTTTTATCTATATCAGGGACATATAATTTCTCTTTATTACCAGTTGGTGATTTCAGTATCCATTCATAGTAATAAGAAGGATTAGTAGGATCAGATGTCATATAATCAATATTAACAATCTCATATCCCAAATCTGTCAGCATATCTTTAATACACATCATATTATCATATTCTTTTAATCTGTATTCAAAGATATTATCTGGGATACCTGTTGCATAAATTAAATTATTCAAATTCATAATCCCTCCTGATATTAATTAAACTCAAAGAATAGTAAAGATCTTAATAGACTGCTCTCTTCTTTTGTATCTACTGATTCTTCATTGCCAATGAATTTCTTAAGATAATAAGAGAATCTTTCAAAAGCAAGTGCTTGTTCAGGCATATTGGATATAACCTTATTAATACCTAACAATTTATAATTATTATCTGATTTACGATAGGGTATTTCATAATTAAATTCATCTCTTGCAAGCATTGCCAGAATACATTCAAAATGTACTAAATCTATAGAGGCATATATGTCATAAATATCAAGAATATTATAGAGATAATCCTGTAAAGATATATTATCATCTGGTTTATTAAGAATTGAAGCTACCATATTAACAGCAGAAACAATATCTCTAGCAGTTAACTCCACAGTTGCTATCTTATCACCAGCATTAAATGATACTTCTTTATAATCATCATATTCTTTATATTGCCAAGATGGCAATAATTCAAATAATTCATAATCATTTAAAAAGTGACTTTCATCATCATTAAAATTAAATTCTATATTCTCATCATTATATATCCTAACTGTTCCTTTCTCTTTAGCAACAAGAATATTATCAACTATACTCAGATACTTATCTAATTTACCAAGCTGAGCATCAACAGATCCACTGGTATGTTTTGTACGTAATGTCAATTGAGTTGTTCGTTCACCTAGACTCTGTGCAGCTATTATACCTATATTATGAGATTTATGAATATTGAATAGATGACCATAACATGTCTGACAGATACCTGGTGCAGTGCATGTAATTGGTGATCTGAGATTGATAACTTTATTAACTATCAACGAAGGATCTGTAATTAATCCATATTCTTTTGTATATCTACCCATTAATAATTTGGCTATACGCTCATCTCTAACATACAGCTCAAAGTACTTTGTATTATTTAATTCCTTATGACAGTCTTTTATTCTCTTATCTAACACAAGTGGAGACAACAAATATACCAATTTGCGTGTCAGATATCCTGATTTAGCTGTATTCTCAGCAGTATCAATTAATCCTTTACGTCCACCATATGCACTAATGAAATACTCTTCAGGTGTTAAACCATGAAGTAATGAATTTTTAATCTCTTTAGGTATTATCCTACCAGTAACATCAGATATAAATCCTTTAGATATTGCAATTTGTTTGAATTGATCCCATGATCCTCTGGCTCCAGATCTTATCATTTCAGTTGCATTATTTTTAAGTGATTCCATTGACCCATTTACTACAAAATCATTGAGCGATAATGTAGAATGACTATGTTTAAATCCAATCTTACATAATTTATCAACTACATTTAACCATTCAGATTTAGATAGTTTCTTCTCAAGATGTGATATCAATGTTTCTATATTCTTTTTATTAAGGACAGTATTAAATAAGCAAAATATTTCTTTACTTTTATGATACTTATTAGGCATAACTTCTTTAAATAGATTAACTCTCTCTGGTGTTGTCTTTTCATCTAAAAATATAATCGTAGATTCATCATCAACATCTTGTGTTAATGTATGTAAACCAAGAACCATATCTTGTTTGAATTTCAAACTGATTTCACCATTGCTTGGTAATTTTATATTATTATCAACAAACATCTTTGACTTTGCTTCTGGTCTAGACAATGTATGAACAGCATATATTGCCATTTGATCACCATCAAAATCAGCATTATATACTTCTGTTATAAGTGGATGTATAACAATTACATCATCATCTATAATATCATATATTTTCATAGACTGAATAGATCCTCTGTGTAAAGTTGGTTGTCTGTTAATTAAAACATATTCTCCTATAAATTTCTCTTTTAATGTTTCTTTGATAATTGGTTTCAATTCTTCCTTTTCATAATCAATTAAAACCTGCAGTGGTGTTAACTGTGTCTTTTCAGAAACAATTGGAATTATATTTGGCTTATAAATTTCTTTAGCTATTTTATATGGTATCTTGCAATATCCTAATGGCATATCAGATCCATCTATAGTGATAACTGCTCTGCCACTATAATCAACTCTTTTACCTAAGACATATGATCTTAAAAATCCACGCTTACTTTCAAATTTACCAAGTAAGATGTTAAATAAAGCATTGACATCCTTTTGTAATGCTGCATGTGCATATTCAGGAATAAATGGAGATGTTTTCATATTACTAATACGTCTTATTATTCTTAAGTAATACTCATTTACTTCATCTATAAAGTATTGTTTGGATGACCCACCAGTGGATATAGGTCTGGTATCTGGTGGAATTACAGGAATATATTTGATAAAAAGATACTTTTTATATTTATTATAGAATTCTTTTAACTTCTTACTTTGTGATAATAACAATGGTAATAATTCTTCTTTGAAGAATATAGGTCCATATTTAGCATTATCTGAAGAAGATCGATGAATATGATCGTTCTCAATTACAACTTTTTGTTTGCCTATAATAATCTCATCTAATTTAATATCTTGAATTTTAACTACATTGGTAAGCATTTCCATTATAAAAGGATTAATGAGAACTGTGATGTCAGGTATAGTGATTTTGGCAAATGTATATAGTCTAGCATCACTATTTGTAACAGTGACACCACAGTTCTCACAAACAATGTTTAAATACTCTTTACCATAATATCGACCACATTGACATTTATAATCTTCTGCACACCCAAATATCTGCTCTGAAAATAATCCATGTGCATCAAACTTATTTCTATAAAAGATCCTTGGAGAAGTGACCTCTTGGAGTCCTTCAAATTCTTCATTAATATCAATTAACTGTATTATCAAAGAACGCCCCACCTAAGTTATTTATATATAACTAATATGAAAAACACATTTAACTGTTATGAGATAAAATCCCCATAATCAATTCTTTAAAAAAGTATTTTCACTTATAATAATTGAGATATAATATAAAAAATTAAATTCCTTCAACCTGTTATGAGATGAAATCCCCCCTCATAATCTTCTGCTATTAATGTCTTATGTTCTAACCAATCACCACAATTAAGAAAGGCTATATCATTTTTATACAATATACCAGGTTTGTGTAAATGTCCAAAGATTATTCCTTTACAATTTAGGGATTTAATTAAATCAATTAGTTTTTGAAGGTAGTTTGTCATCAACATCATAATGTTTTTAATAAAATAACGAAATATATACATAGATGATGTTGTGTCAAATTTGAAATATATATCAATTAAATTAAACATATGTCTCATTATATCATAAAACATAATCCACGGTGATATTAAACATTCTGTAAACATGGATAGAGAATTGAACATATGTCCGTGTTCAACTAAATAATTAGTCTTATCTACAGTATTATATATTTTATACATGGATATTTCAACATTATCTACATTGGAAGACATATATTCTTTAATTAGATTATCATGATTGCCCAATATATATGTAATCTTATATCTTGTATCAAAGAATAGTTTATTTAATAGCTCTATTTGACTATCAGGCCACTTGTCAATATCTTTTAACTTTCTACATTCTACTATATCACCAACAAGTATTATATTATCATATGACAAAGAATTTAGCAAGTTTAAAAGTTGCTTAGCGTGGCACCATTTAGTACCAAGATGAACATCTGATATGAATATTGCTCTATACTTTTTCATATCATTCATCACTCTTTACGTCATATTACTCTTTATAACGCACTCTTTTATATATGGTATATTTAATGTTGGTATCAGATATTTCATTTTGGTAAATAGATCTATAAAGGAATAGTTTGAATATTTAAAATCATTAAACATCTGTTGAAGTGGTATGAAGGATTTACATTTAGATAATATTTCTTTCTTATAGTGTTCTTGCAAGAAAGTATTAAGAAGCTCTTCATGCTGAAGCATATATTGAATTTGTTTTAATATTATAGACAATTGATCATATACTTCATGTAGTTTGGTAGTTCTATTCTGAGGATACTCATTATAAAAATTATATTCTGCACCAACAACATTCTCATTTTCCAAGCGAAAATATATTTTAAAATGCTGTTTTATAAACCCATTTATATCAAATTCAAACATATCATTAAATAATGTTCTAAGAGAAATGGAATATGGTAAATTAAGTTCAATATCTACATCATCATTATTATTAAAATATATCTTTGCTATGAATACACTGAATTCATCATCCACAACTATTTTGCAACAATCATTTATCATTTGTTTTAAAACATGTTTGAGCTTAGATTTCATTTTAGCCAAATCTAATTTTATTATATGATGCATTAAACATATTTCTTTTATATATTTAAAAACTTGACTATTTTCATATATATTTGCTGTGTTAATTAATGGATTGAATGCAATAAATTCAACGTTATTAATATCATGAAATATCTTAATGAAGCAATAAGGTACATTGGTTATTCGTATTAGATCCTTTAGTTTGCAAAGTGGAAAATCAATTGGTGTTGTAAATATTTTATCATCCTGATAGATAAATGCAACATATATAATATCACTATCATTGTGATATAACTTATCTTTAATATATTTTACAACTAATGATTGATATAAATTTTCAGCATATTCAAGCACCTCCTTTCTACCTTTCAAATAGATATCCATTGAAGATATTTTAGTATTCATATTTGACAGAATATGATCAAGCAATTCATCATATGCCAAAATGCTCAACATAATCACCTCAGATAATAATAAATTATTATATTAACTCTTCATATTGTTTTTTACAAAAAGCATCTATGTTATTTATATTCTCTTCGATTTCTTTTAATCTTTTCTGTTCTTCTTCTAATTTAGTTTCAGCATTAGCTAATGTATCTAAAGTGGTATGTTTAAATATATCAGCTATGACATCCTCCTTTTCTTTAACTCTTTTAGCAATATCATTTATATCCAATAATTTAACATGTGGTTTTATCTTCACTAAAAGCTTAAGATAATTAATGTTATTCATATACTTTTGGCGTTTATTATTAAGATCTATAAGTACAATGTTTTTATAATTGTTATATATTAGTTTGCACAAATCATATAAAGAATATACTTTTATTTTATTGTTATCATGAAACATCATATTAAATGTAGTATTTGATGATAGTATATTATCAAGATCATAATCAGATGCATACTTGCCTTTATTTAATTTTACTATTACCTCTGTAGTTCTAGTTGACTTATCAATAGGAGTACCTTCTATTTTAGATAACATTGATGTGGGCAACTGCAACTGACTATATGGAAAATCATATATTACAATTTCCTTTCCATTATCAGATATAGTGTAATTTGCAATCATTTTAACATTGGCTTCACCTTTGTTTAATAGAGATCTTGGAGCAGTTATTTTTATGCTTTTATAAACAAGGTTTAACTTCTCTTTACCAGTTAACTTATTGTCTATTAACTTAATAAATAATTCTATAATTTCCTTCTTGTCAAATAAAGGTAAAGTATATTTCATCTTATAACCAACACCAATTCCTGTAACAGGTTCAGCTTGATCTGAAAATGCTATAAGGTTCAAAGGTAACATGGTTGGTAAGTATAATGGCTCTTGAGTATTTAACTCATTTTCAAAATAAGGTACTATATCTATGTATTTAAATGCTATATCTTTTATTATTGGATTTAATCTACATTCAGTATATCTATAACTAGCTGGCTCAATTCTATCCAAACCAGCAGTTGAACCAAAATTTCCTCTGCCTTCCATCAAACCCTGTTGGACCATTGTTACCAATGCACCATAGCATGCAGCATCACCATGTGGATGATATGATCCAATTGTATGTCCAACTATTTTAGCTGATTTGACAAAATTGCCATTTTTAGTCAACTCATAAGCAGATAATAATACTCTGCGTTGAACTGTCTTTAATGTATCATATACTAAAGGAATAGTTCTTCCACCAAGATTCACATATTTAGCATAATCATAGTATAAGTCCTTTACAAGATCAACAATGTTTCTACTTTCCATTATTAATCCTCCTTAGAAAAGATAAATTATCATGATTTCATATTTTCTAGTACAGGTCTATCACCATTTAGATATAATATCCATTCATTTAATTGAATTGCATCATATTGAAATATATTTTCTGTTATATCTATTGCATTTTCTTCTATGCCTTCAAAGTATCTCTTATTAATAGCATATACTGAGAATACATCTTGACGTATAGTACCCATCCAAACAACATAAAATCCTTCTGGGTCTGATATCATATCAGTTAAAATATATTCTCCAAAGAGATAATATGTTTTATCCTTATACGCAATCTTCGCTATTCTTTCTTTGCATTGTTCATAATCATATACTGCAGCATGCTTTTTGCATAATGTTTCTCTTGGACTTAATAAGGCTATTATATTATGAGCAATTTTTTCTTTCTTTCTCTGACAATGAATACAATCTTTAACAGGAACTAAATATTTCTTTGCTTTCTGTTGCACACACATTGGCAGAATTTGATCTCTTTTATATAGTAATAACATTACCAAGTCTGGTCTAAAAGATAACTTACGTTTTCTCACATACTCCTTAATATCCAAACATTTACTATTACTAAGTTTACTCATAATTTTACCTCCTCTGATATTTAGAGTAAATAAGCACTAACTAGTGATTTCTTATCCTGCAATATTTTTTCAATAGTAGTTTTACCTTCATTTGGTAATATTTTAATTAACTTTCTTGTAGTGGGATTGAGAGCACACGCATGAAGTTCTTCTGGTTGCATTTCTCCCAACCCCTTATATCTGTATATATGTACGTTCTTATCTTTAAACTTATGTAATGTATCTTCATCAAAGATAGGTATAAACTTCTTATTATAATAACATCCAAAAAGAGGAGTAAGTGCTACATATAATTTACCTTCTTTAATTAAATTAGGTGCTGCATAGTCAAACAGTGATAATAATAATGCTGTTATATGTTCTCCATCTGGATCAGCATCTGCCAATAAGATTATTTTACCAAATCTTAATTGCGAAATATCATCTGAAAATGGAGTTATACCTACAGCTTGGAAGATTCTCATAATGATTTTATTATTAAAGAATTTATTCTTTGATGCTCTATTGACATTGAGAATCTTACCAGTCAAAGGTAAAACAGCATGTTTAGCAGCATCTCTACATTGCAATAAAGTACCTCCAGCAGATTCCCCTTCAAGTATAAAGATCTCTCTTTCTTCAATATTTGCAGAAGTACAATCTCTTAATCCTTCTACAACTACTAATGATCCTTTACCATTCTTTTTAACTTTTCTAGTTTTATCTAGATTGATTCTGTATTCCTCAACACATTTTAACCAATTGGTAACAAATGCCTGTGCTTTATCCAATGCTTTAATTATTTTGCTTTCTGATATGATATCTTTCAATTGCTCTTGTTTCATATTAAGTGCATATTTAGTTTGTCCTGAGAAAGATGGATTAGATAGTTTTAATATACATAATAAATGCATCTTAACTAAAATGTCTTCTTTTTGAATGTGATATTTATTCTTTTGTGCTTTATCATACATATAATCCTTTATTATTTTTTGAAGCATCTTGATATGCGTACCATCATATATTGGAAGTGTATTAACAATGCTCATAATATATTTTGATCTCTCATCATCTTTATATCCTAGATACATTACAAAATCATCATTGTTTATTTCAATGCATTCAGTACAATTCTGTTTAAATTGTTCAATGACATCATTTGGTATATCAATGACTTCTGTATTGTTATTCTCTTTAATCACTAATTGTATTTTAAGATCAGGATTGTTGCAGCAAGCCATAATAGCTTTAAGTCTGTCTATTATGATTTGTTTATCTATAAGTAAAGAATCAAAATACTTTGGATCTGGTTTGAATGTAACTAATGTGCTAAATTGCTGTGGTGGGATATCCTCTACTGTTACCTGTTGTCCATGGAATATATATCTCCTATGTGATTTTTTATCTTTAATGGTTATAATTTCCATTTCAGAAGATAGTGCATTTACAGCAACTAATCCAACACCATGCAACCCACTTCTATATTTGTATAATTCATTATCAAATTTACCACCACTAAATAATTTAGTGGCTATTACAATAGGAGCATCCTCTTTAAAGTTTTTAGCTTGAAGAGGAATGCCCCTACCTTTATCTAGAACTACATATTTCTTTAAATCAAAATCCATCATAACACACATATAATTAGATTTGCCTATTAAACATTCATCAGCAGCATTATCTATTAATTCAAATAGTAAATTGACTGGAGTCTCTGTTGTTCCAATATACATACCAGGTCTAAGTTGAATGTGTTCAAAATCGTCTAATTTTACTATAGCCAATACAATCCCTCCAATTCCTGTTATCAAGAGCTTATTATATCATACTTTAATAGTCCTGTCCACTATGCGTTAGTAGAAGGAAAAGCTGCTAATGTATTAAAAGTTTTATTAAAGTTATTATGCTCATATTTTATCTTTGTAAATAGTTCTTCAATAAAAGAATCTTTATCTACAAACATATTATGGATACAACCTCTGATATTATAAGATATATCTATTTCTTTAGCTTTTTCTATTAAAAGAAATGCCATTAACTTTATCATTTTATCAAGTATTTTAGTGTCTTTAAGAAGATATTCTAAGATTTCAGCACGTAATTTACTGCGTGTAATAGTTTTTGCACTATCCTTTGGAAGATCTTTTCTCCATACAGTCTCAAGTGCATATTGACCAATACGCAGGTTATTATTGAGTTTTCGTATCAGTGCCTCATATTGGTCTGAAGCTTTGGTTATATTATTAAGTATTTGTTTAATATCTTTATATTTGACCATAGTTGCAATATATGATAATATGGATCCATCTTTAGCAGATACAATATCAACACATACTTTCATGCTTTTCGCATATGGTTCATAAAAGATTTCCATATCTAAAGGATCAGTGCTATCTAATGTTTTAATATTCGTTAATACATTCTTAATCGCATTTCGTAAATGATCATCGAACAATAGTTCATAATCAGTATACTCTGACACAATCCTATCTTGAAAAAAGCTTAAGAAACTCTTTTCATTACATATTTTATAAATAGCGAATAAAGGATCAGATATTACAATATGTATCTTATTATTCTTATCTATAATCTTAGAGATGATAGCTGAAAAGGAAGAATATTGTATAATTTCATTCCAGGTCTTTCTGGTATTAACAACACTAGTACCTTTATTGGAATCATAGTAAGTTTTAGCATAAACAATATTATCGTCTTTATATCCCTTATCGTTACATGTAAAAAAATATCCCATTTTAAAATATTTACAATTATATTTCTTATAACATATTTCGCTACATGCTTTCTGTAATGCATATGTATATTTAGCTTCAATGACTTTCATAAAATTAGGACTCTCTAACTCTTTAAGCTTAATTGCATCACACCAAGTATCTCGTCGTGGTGATTTAGATAATTGTTTCAATATCTCATAATGTATTTCTGTAAACATATCAGCAAGCATAAACTTTCCCATTAATATCATCTCCTATTTAATAATTATTATACTTTATATCTCTTACTTGTTACTTAATTCAAGAATATTACGATATACTGTTTCTCTATCTTGTACACCCAAATATATAGCTTTAGTTAATATATCATCAAAAAACGTGCATGAATCAGAAAACATTGTTTCAATATCCTGTCTAAGACCATCAACAGATATTAAATATGATTTCTTTGCTATTATATTCTTATATATATCAGTAATGCAGGCACATATTTTATCATAATTATTCTTATTTACAAAAAAATGTTGAAGAATGGTAATATTATCGCTTAATATTTTACTAAGATCATTTGTAAAGACATCAATAGGATTATATTTTCTCATAAGTGCGTTAACTATATATCCAATTGTAGATAGCGTGTGTTCAACTAAATTGTTAACCTTTTCATCATCATTGAATTTATTATCGTTTATAGCATATTTTATTTCTACATTTGAAAAAGGAATTTCAAGTCTACATATATACTCTTGTGTTTTTCTATAATAAACACTACAGTACAATCCTCTATAACCATATGCTTCACTATAACCTACATCTCCCTGAAATTCATCTCCAAGCTCATTAATCAATTGTTTAATTAATGGTACCAAATATTCTTGGACTCCTTCTTTTATTAAACCTTCTATTTGGCTAGTTGTATTATCACACAGTAAGGTGTCTATAAATAGTCTATATACATCATCCTCATTTAACCATGAAATATGATTTAATTTAACATTACTAGTAAAAATATATACATTGTTCTTAGAATCTACTATTTTTGTATATATTGGGGTTTGATATCCTTTTAAACTAATGATCCTATTCCAAGTCTCAGAAGTGTCTATTACATAAACATTGTTTATGTAATCATACCTCATATCTATTCTTAAAGGACCACTATCTGAAGTATTACGTGTTGTTGTAAAATATCCCATTTTAACATATTTGCACTTATATCTTTTAAACAAAACATTTTCAATAGCTTTTCTCAAGGAGTCCACATATTTTAATTTAACCAATTGGGCACTTGCACCTATATACTTATTTTTATTCTTTTGAAAGAATTCATCTTCCTCAATTTTACGACTTAAATTTTTAATTAGATTGTTTCTCAAAGCATTAATGATTGTTTGAATATCACTATACATTATAAATGTCCTCCTTTAGAATATAATAATTATTAATATTCACACAGTAAAAGCATTTTTGCTACATTTTTAGTGGAATATTTTACGAAAGTAATAAAATCACTAAATAAATAGTTTGGATCAGTAAATAATGAACTACTTCCTTTAACAATCTTCCCAAACAAATCTGTCTCAAATACTTCTATTATATTTTTACCTATACGTTCATAAGTATCTATGAGTTTAGATTGATAATCAATAAGTAGTTTACTTAAAATAGTACGTTGAGAATAAAATTGGTATATATTATCTAAACTATTCAGATATGCTTTGCCAAATAGATAATGATATTCTGTAAAAGTAATCTTAGTATTATCTATGATAAAAGATAAAATGGTTTCTTTCATCAATTTATCTTGTGAGATTTCTTTGTTGTATAGTGTGTTTCTAATATCAAAATCATCAAGAGGGACAGTTATTGATAAAACGAGTAATACTTTAGTTGAGTCATTATCTGTTGATATTTGTTTATTCCAGTACACATTAAAATGCATTGTAGTGTTGTTACTAATATTCAAAGTATGAGGGACTATTGTTATCTCTTTGAAATCGATATTACATATCATACAATATTCTCTAAATAAGCTACTTAATGTTTCAATCATAAGAGTTTCAACTTGTTTCATTACCTTCTTGAATTCAACTGATGTAATTGGTGTATTATAATTGACAATCTTTTGGGCAAATTGTTCAGGTTTATTAAAAACTTCACATGATTGAAACATGCTATCAGAAGTAGCTATTATAGTATAATTGTTCTCAAAGACAAATTTGCAATAAATGGGTACTCTTACTACATTGATAAGTTGGGACCATTTATATTTTTCATAATCTTCATATACATTGAGAGTTATAGGATATGTTTCACACATAGAAAGATAAGTAGGTGGTATAAAGAAGATAGATGTGTGTTTTATATTATACTTTTTACGAAATATATCTGAGCAAATATCATTCAAGATACTGGCATATTTTTGGGCAATGACCTGATAATTATTCTCAGAAGAGTTTTTCTGCAATAATACATTATACAATAAATCATCTTGCACTAATTTATTCATTTCTCTTTTGAATTTATTATGTGTTGATTTTAAAATTGCTGTTGCTTTTTCTGTATCTTTATCTTCTGTTTTCATTATAAATCACTCCTTTAGATAGATAATAATTATTTAAATATTTAATAACTGTATATATTAGTAAATGATAAAGTATCTAATTCATTAAAGTATGTAAAAGCAGTATAGAAATCATTAAACAACATATCGGGATTTGTGCTAAGATTGTCAATTATATCAATAAACCATTTGCATCTTTTTTTATAATTTTCTTTAAATTCAGCTAGTATATATTCACAAAATGGTTCCCATAAATGGCGTACTGAATAGATATATTTTATTATTTCTTCTTGAAAAACAGTATTCATTTCCCTATTTGTTTCATAATCAATATGATGTTTAACTTGACAATATGGTATTATAATATCATAACTACTTTTATTATTATTTATATTAGTTACTATATCCTTGATTTGTTTCAGGCGAAATAGTGCTTTAATTGAAATTTCAATACCAACGTTATATAGACTATTAGTTATAATAATAACAATATTATTAACCGTTGTATCATACTTGTAATCAATACAACAATCATCTAAGTTAAATCTATGCTGTATCTCTGCAAGCATATTTTTTCCAAATTGTCTTTTATGTATATTATCATCATATATAAAGACCCAATTACAATGTAAGTACCCAAATTCAAAATAAGACATTATATCCAATGATTTATAAGTAGTAAACTTAATTGAACTTCGATAAAAATAGATATTATTATCATTATCCACTATTTTTATCAACAACCCATCATTTTGTATACCTCTAATTAGGTAATCAAGTGTATGTTTGGATGCTGTAAAAAAACTTTCATATAAAGGATAACGAATATAAATGTACATTGGAAGTGAATATGAAGAAGTCCAATGGAAATACCCAATTGCAAAATGTTTTAATGGATATCTTTTTATATGTTTTTCACAAATAGCATTAATTGTATCTAAATACCATTTTGAAATTATATTGTAAAGCTTTTCATTGTTAAATGTTCTACGCAATTCTTCCATATCAGGATATATATCTTTTATTTTTTGTTTCATTGCTTTTTTTAAATCTTTTGATATACTGCTAAAGATATCATCTACATAATAATCCATGATTATATCCCCCCAGTAAAAACAAATTAAAGTATCTTCATAGAATGTTATAATAGTCTACACTTAAATTATTACTACTATATTTCATTACAGTATAAAGATTCTCAAATGACATCTCTGGATTAATAGCTATTTCATGTATAGCATGAGTTAATACATTGTACTTATTATATTTAAGTGTAAAAGCATCCATTGCTTTATTTAATAATGGCATCCACAAATCAACATTTGTTTGTAAGTATCTAATTTCATTAATTGTACTGATTGATGTAGCCTGACGATCTATGCATGCTTGAGCAGCAGATGCTGTACCAAACATAGTTGTATACTCATGAAAGAATAATATTACAAAGTATGGAGCAAAAGCATATATAACATCTTTGCTTTTATTATACTTATCCATGATTTTTGAACATTCTTTGAACAAGAATATCTTTTGAATCATAATCTCAAGTACTCGTGACTTATTATTAAACAGATGCAAAACAATATATGGTTTAGTACGTTCAATTTTAATGTTATAGTTCTTATTAAACATAGTATTTAAGTTGTATATTAAAGAATTAGTAAAATCTGTAAGCTCATCTTCAATGCTATCCTCAATATCTACTCCATATAATTGATTGAATGTCTCATAAAAGAATGCTTCTATATTATCTAATTGTCTAAAATGGGAGAATTTAACAGTACATTGATAAAAATACATATCATTATCTTCATCTATTAATTTAACTATTAAATTATCATATTCATGATATCTTTCGACAATTATATCCCAGAATGTTTTTTCTAATAAATTATCAGATGCATATTTTTCGAAATTTAATATATTAAATGGATGAAAAACAGAATCATGTAAATAAAAATAAGCAATTGAAGCATGCTTAAAAGGAGAGTTGTTTATATGCCTTTGACATATTTCTGATACTTTATCAATGTACCATTTTCTAACGAACAAGTCTTTTTCTTTAGAAGTACTAAATCGTTCAATATAGGAATAAATCTTTTCATCACTGAACTCATCACGTATATCCCTGCTTATGGACTGAAACATATGATTGATATCTTGTTTCATATTGCTTTGAATAATCATCATTATGATATTCCTCCAATTATTATATTTTTCTCACTAAATATCAATAACAGTTAGAAACAACTCCAAATTAGTGTAATATCTAATTCTTGTGTATAAATCATCAAAGAAAAAGTCTTTATTATGTTCATATTGATTAATACTATCAAACAGCCATTCTATCTTACTAACTTCATCAAAAACATACTTAAATGCATCTTTAACAAGATCATACAATATAGGTGGTCTATCTTCTAAAAATCGAAACAATTTAGATAGCTGTTCAAACCCATCTGCAATCTTGTTGGGTGAATATTTGGATTTCTTTATATGTTTTTGCCTGATATCATTGAATCTAACTTTAAGCCTCTTAATTAAATACTCCATATTATTAGCTTTAAAAGCATTATAGATTGATATAGCATCATTTATGTCTATTGAAAAACTTTCCATACCTATACCATAACTGGAGATGCTTTTACTAATTTCATCTAATGGCTTAATGCATACTGTAAACAAATCCAAACTACAATATGGTATATCTTCAACAGTTTCTATATTATAATTTGTTTTCAAATACTGGCTTATCTTTGGAGTATATATAGATCTAATGTTCTCAATATAAGTTTTTGGTATCTTTATTTGTAGAAAGTTATCTGGATATATGATATCTTCTAATACTTTGATTATGGTCTTTCTTTTTCCAAATTTGGTAAACTTACTCAAGAGTATATCTGTGACTCCAGTGTGCACATTATCTGATTTATCAATACATTTAATTATTAAAGCTGTTTTGGGTGTTGTTGATGTCAATAATTCTTTTAATGAAAGACATGACTGAAAAATATAAGCATAGTCATATTTATATAACAAAGCAATCTGTACTTTCTTAAAAGAGTATTTAGTTATAACAATTGATTTAATAGCATCTATTAAATACTCTTTATATAATTCATAAATGAAATTTGTTTTTATTTTATATGTTTCTTTATCAGATATAATGATGTTCTTGAGTACACTATTGTGTTTAAAAATATCTTCTTGTGCACATTCTATAACTGACACCACATTGTCTCTTACTTCATTTATAATGGGTATGATATTTCTCATTATATTTCACTTCTCCTTAATAATGGTCTATAAATTAAATATATTTATGTATTTTAGTTTTAGAACATCTTCATCAGCATTGTATTTAACTGTAGTAAAGAAGTTCTCTAATGAAAACTCTGGATCGCTTTCTAATTTCTCAACTGCTTTTAAAAACCATTCTCTTTCTTTATATTCATCTGCCAATAGTGATACTAAAGAGCTATATAATGGATGTAATAAGTGTGTTGCAGACAAAATGTAATTTATTGTAACAGAGCAAACTCTTAAAGTTTTTAAAGGTGTATCAGAAAGCGTTGGAAGATGATTATCTGGTGCTTCTTGATTAACTTGTAAAGAATTATTTACACTCTTGACAAATATATTTATATGCTCTTTCATAACTTCTGGTATTGTATTAGGATCATTTATCATTTGATCTATCTCATACATAGAAAAATTGGATTTAATAATAAATTCTATTCCACATGGTCTTTCCTTATCAGTGTTGTCAAAAATTATCTTAATAATGTCTTGTGATTCATTTAATACACTATAAGACCAATGTATATGAAACCTATTAGAAAGATCTTTTGATAATGCGTTTATAAAAGGTAATAACTTATCAAATAATGATTCATTATGTAAAAGTGAGACATGAGAAATATTATAAAACATGTTACTCATCTTTTCTCTTATATTGACTCTTTCATATCCTGATAACTTGGGAGAAGTATAATATAGATATATGTTATCATCATTATCAGTAATTTTAATTAATAGTGTTCTTCTATTATATTGATCTTGTATGGTTTGTCCAAATGTTCTATTTTTAGATGAAAGACGACCTGTATAATGTAATGCCAAACCATGTTTATAATAAAACCTTCCAACTGATAAATGTTTTAAAGGATATTTTTTAATAGCTTGTTCACATATTAACGCTAATTCCTTTATATACCAATCCATAATGAGCTTTCTAGTATCTTCTTCATAATTAATATTTGGATATATGTCGCTTATTTTAATCTTAAAAGCTTTCTTAATGTTAGATGCCATATATTTAATGAATTTATCAATTGTATTATTATTATTCATGATAATCATCTCCTCTTTTATCTACTATATATATCATAATATTGCAATTTCTCTTGTGTATTATCATAGTATCTAAATTTAGTCATAAAATCATTAAATGTGACATTAGGATAGGATCTTCTTTAAGCCATTTAACTATATCTAAGAACCATTTATGTTTTTCATAATATACCATCATAATATCTATCATCTTTTTACATACAGGATACCAGAGATCATAATTTGAATAAATGTACTTTACACTTTCTGTTAATAAGAACAATCTATTTACCAATATATCATATTTATTTAATTCTCTACTAAATACATAAGGATGTCCACTAGTTACTTCTAATATTATCCAAGATTTCATAATATCATCAGCGTTTGTTTGATTATTATATTTATTAAGTATATTCTTAACATCTTTAATTGAAAATATTGTGTTAATTATAATACTAATTTGTAAACTATTTATCATATTATTTGCTATTAACAAACTAGTTTTATCAAACTTAACATCAAAATCTATTAATTGCCAAGTATTCATAAACTTTTGATTTAATGAATTCATAAGTTTTTCTTTAAATAAAGTAAATTCTGATTTAAATGTTTTCATTAAACATTTCTAATTTAGTATTATTTGGGCATAAACGCATCAGATATGATAAAATATCTATACCTTCATAACATAACAGTACAAAAGGTGTTTTATAAAAACTTATTTCATTATTATTATCAACAATTTTAAATATTAAAGGAATATCAAAACGTTGATTCATTATCACCTGACCAAAAGTATCATATGGACTATAACTAGTAGTAAAGCGAAATAGCGAACGCTCAGAAGCTGATTCCCCTTTAAAGAATATACCCACTGATAAATGTTTGATAGGATAGTTGTTATATATTGTATTACACAAATCCTTTATTTTTTCCATATGCCATTTTAAAAACAAGTCATTTTTGTTCTTCTCGTAGTTTATATTTGGATAAACATCACTAACTTTAGAGTCTCTTAATAATTGTCGAAATGTTTTTGTTGCATCATCCATTATCTGTTGAGCTACAGTTTTACTCATGTGATTTCCCCCTCAATCTATAATAATTTTTATAATTTAACTAATGGATATAACTCAATATGTGTACTATTTTTCCAATATCTGTATGTGATGAACATATCATCAAACCACCAATCAGGTAATGATAATTTATTAATGCTATCAATAATAGGTACCATATCTGATAGATATGATTTATATAAATTAAATAGATCATTAGCAAAAGGCTGAAGCAATTTTAAATAGTTACTATGTAATAATCTTATAATATCATTCACAATACCATTATTAGTTGGAAAATCAATTGTCTTTTCAATATCATCAAATGTCAATATTTTTTGTTCAAATGCATCCTTTTTGGTCTTATTAACTATTCTGAAACAAACACTATCCCACAAATATTCTTTTATTAAAGCAGGTTTGTTTATTTTATATTTATCAACATAATCTAATATATCTGCAAGTTCTTTGTATGCTGGGATTACCATCATAATCACTATTGGATAAGATGCAAGTGTAAACCAATATTTCAGAAGATATGGTCCTACAGAAAGTGAATGTAAAACAGATCGTTTTAAAGCATCTGGATAATTATCATTAATTAATTTAGTTATCATATTAAAGTGATTTCTATAAATAGTATAAAAATTACTTTTAAAGTCATTGTTATTAAAAAGACGTTCAGCAAACGTATATTGAATCAGTTCAATTAATAATCTTCTTTCATTTAAGACTTTATATGAAGTAAACTTATTACTTACCTTCAATATACAAGTATTTCCTATAGTATCAACTAGTTTCATATAGATAAGAGGAACATCATTTCTTAATATCACTTGATTGATAGTTGCGTTTGGTTTACATGCCTTATATCTAACATTAAATACATCTGCAATATAACTGGTATAATTAGGTATAAATGTACATAACTGTAATGCTTTAATGTTGTATTCTTTAATAACTACTTGACATATTTCATTTAATATCTTTTTATAATAGTTGAGTATATTTGCTATAAGCATATCAGATGATATTGTTTCGCTATATCCTATTTCAGGCGTATCTTTAACAGTTGATTTAAATCTCTTATATATTTGTGTTTCCATAAAAGATATAATCTTGTCAATAGTATCAAATAGACTCACATCTTTTCACCTCTTATTTCACTAAAACATAATGGATCCATTTGCAAAGCATTAACATCAACATTAAACTTATATTTAAAATATGTCATCATATCATTGAAAGTGAAATCCTTTTCAGTTATATATCGTTCCCACTGTTTCTTAGCATCTTGTAATGCTAAGATCTGCTGTGCATAGTAATCAAAATATAACTTGATTATATCTTTGAGAAAAGATTTTTCATTTAACAATAGAGAATATATTTCTATAAGTGTATTGGTAAAGTATATATAATCAGATAGATTATCTTTATTTATCGTTAGTTCATATAAGGCCTCATCCATTGACATAGGTTCAATTTTTATAAGGTCATATGTATTAATGTATGTATTAAGTGTTTTATCAGCGTTATTGATATATTCCTCAATAAGGACATCTATATTTTTTTTATAATCAAAAGGTGTTATATTAACTCTGAAATCACATGACATTTTGTTATATAATGCTTTAAAGTAAGCATTAACTTCGTAAACATAAGCAGATAAATTAGTATTTTTTATTTTACATTGCCTTCTAGCAAATGAGTTATTTATTTTTTCTACATGTTTATCTATAACTGATTGTATTTGATTTTCGCACTTTTCATATGATGGCCTAATAGTTGCTGCTAAAAGTTTAGTTATTTTATCTCCTATATAGTTTAATGTATTAGTAGATGAAGTTTGTATTCTTTTGTTTCGATCCAGCTTTATGGTAAATACATCAACACAATTATCATAAATAACCTTAATAACCAGAATGCTGTCTATGAAATATATATACTGGCGCCATGATATATCTGATACTGATTTATATTGTCTTAACATAATACTTTCATATGGATCTTCTTGTATAAGAAATATGAAAGCACTCATTGATTGAATATTATCAAACGTATTAGATAATCTTTCACAAATGGTAGACACACTATTTTTATATTTCTTATATGCTACTTTTTTAATATCAGAAACTGAAGAATAAATCGCTTTTTTAAACTCAGTTATATAATCATCATCTTCATTTATCTTCTTTCTTAAATGATTTAATAAATCACGCTCAAACATTTGTACAAACTTATCACGATCATAATTCATAATATTAACCCTCTCTTTCTTGATATCATTTAATTTCTGTAAGGTACAATAGTGAGATTATTATTCAAGTATGATTCAATGTAGTATATATCACACGTTGAATCTTTAAGATAATAATCAAGAACTGTCATTTTAAAGTCATCATCAATGAAGAACAAACGAGTATACCATTCATTAACTATCCAATAAAACTTGATATCAGTTGCTGCAGTATAAATTGTTATCTTGTCAAAAAACATTAAATCGTTTAAATAATATTTGATTTTCTTCTCTGCCAGCTTAGCCATATTAAAGAATAGATTTTCTTTTCTTACATAATCAAATATATTATCTGTTGTAGGATCAAAGATAAAGTCAATATTTTTCTCTATACATGCTTCATTATTTTCTTTTTCGCATAATGCAACAGTACGATATATAATGTTTTGTGTAACATTATCAAGTGTCCTTATCATATCACATCTTTCTCTGAAGCTTAATCTTAATATTGCTTTCATTATCATCTCTCCCTTTGATTATTATTTTTATATTAAAAATAGATGGAGGTGCAAATGCACCTCCATCTTAGAATAACTTATAATGCTTGTTCTAACTAAGCATTTGGATCTATTCCCATTGCAATTAAAATAGCATCTAACATTTGACCAGCACCACTTCTTGACAATGTGTTTGGATCAACATCAGCATATCCTTTAGCATAGATATCTGATAATACTTTTCGTTTCGCATCTGGATTGTCGCCACTAATTGTAAGCAGATCTCTTAATACAGTGTGTGCATCATATGCTAAAATACACCAAGTATCCAATTCACCTAATCTTTGACCACCTGCTCTGGATTTACCTCTCGTTGGTTCTAGCGTTGTCTTGATATATGGACCAACATTTCTTGCATGTTCTTTTAATTCTGATATATGTTCCAACTTTTGAATATACATTATCCCCCATGAAACCTCTTTTTGTGTTATGCATGAAGGATCTATTTCAGGTAAACGCATACGTTCTTTTAATTTGACATTAAGGAATTTAGCAGCTTCATTTATTTGGTCAACTGAAGGTGAATTAAATGGTGCTGCTATAAATCGTACACCATCCTTTGCAAGCTTAGTTATTACTTTTTTAAATTCTTCATTTGAAAAACCCTTTAATGATTTAGCTATAGATGCTGAATAGTATTTATCCTCTGTAGCATCAAGTATATTATATAGTTTTATCAAGAAGTTCTCTATATCAGATCTAGATCTGTTTCGATCAATCATCTCATTAAGATGTTTAGTAGCATGATATAATATGTTGCCCAATGCTAATTCGTATATCTGACCAAGATTCATTCGTGATATAACTGATAGTGAATTTATAATAATCTCCATCTTCTCTTTGGAATCTACTGTTTCTGGCATCAAATGATCTGGTACTATATGAGTTATAACTCCTTTAGCACTATGTCTATTGGTAACTTTATCACCAAGAGATGCACTCATTCTTCTCAGTAGTTTTATAATGATCTTGGTATTGGTTAGTTTTTCTCCAGACTCTGTAAACTTACCAGCATTAACCACAATCTTAGTTTTGTCAAAAACAGGATCAAGACCAAGTTGTTTAAGTTTCTTATTAGTAGCACTGTAATATTCGTCTATCTGATCTATAATAGGTTTAACATGTTTCACATCATAAGGATATACTTCTATGTCAATAACAGTTATATCAGAAGGAGCAATTACTGAATACTCATCACTTAATGCTACATCTCCAATTATATTTTTCCTTATTGAAACTATAGTTTCACCTTTAGCAAAAGTCTGACCTATTCTTGGAAAAACATTAATGTTATCATTAACGTTAAGATTAATCTCTATTGTATCATAATGTAAACTAGTAAGCTTTTTAGCAAGACTTTCACTTATAACTATACCATCTTCATAGTTATATCCCAAATAACTCAAAAAGCATGCTTTTGCGTTTAAGCCTTGTGCTAAAGCAGGTTTGATAAATTGATTAACTGTTAATGGTTGAAATCTACTTACTTTTTGACCTACTTTGACTATAGGTTCATTGGTAATGGCAGCATCCATACCAGAACCAGATTTAAGTGCTTGTGGTCGTATATCAACTACTTGATATTTACCATTTTTCTTTTTAATTACAATAATATTATTATCTATATATTCAACAACACCATCATCTTCTGCTTTCTTAACGAAAGTATCAGATAATAATGGTGCTACTCTTGCTTCAATACCTCCACATACCAGAGGTACCTTAGAATGTTCTATTGGCAATGCTTGTCTATTTTGGTTAGCAGCCAATATAACTCTGCCCTGATCATCTTTATCCACAAAAGGAACAAATGATGCTGATGGACCAAAAAGATATTTATTGCTTTTACTTGGATTCATAGCAACAAATGATGCAAGGTTTCTATCATAAAGATAACCTGATGTTAATTGTAATCTTGATCCAGGATCTCCTTCTGGTGTATCTACTGGATCTATATTTCCAAAATGATCCAATCTTAAGGCTCTATCTTTTGGTTGCACTGCATCTTTATTTGGTAGACCACCTGGGCCTACAATCTTGACTGCAGTATATGCACTTATTTCTTCAAGAGGATTCTGCTGTTCTAATAATTGCAGAACACCATTTTCTCTAAAGAAATTAATTACAAAAGCTTTATCAGAAGATAATTGTTTTGTTGGATTATATATTCGTTCTTGTCTGTAATTAGCTACAGCTGCATGAACTCCTTTTTCTATAGCAGTAGTGATTATATCCATAGTTCTAAGATATAATTGATTGATTGATAACTTATCTTCTGTTATATGAGATAATGCTTTTTCTGCACAATATACACATATATCAAATAACTCAGTTGGTAATTTATGTGCCATTAATACTTCCTTTGTTTGAACATCAACTATATATTTTTGAATTTGAGAAAAGATATATTCAGATTTAGCTTCTTTAGTAAATGCCTTTAACGCTTCAATAGCTTCCCGTTTAGTATTAATATTCTTAGGCTGATATGCTTTAAACATTATAATTAGTCCATTCAATATACATGTTTTCATATCATCATTTTCAACTTTGATTACCAAATACTTACCATCAGCCATGGGTAATTTTACAGTATCAGCCTGTCTGATCTTTTTATCAGTTATCATATATTGTAATTTGAAGTACTGAAGTACTCCTTCCACACCTACTAAATAAGATAATAATAAAGCCAAAGGTATCTTATAACCACCAATAAAACACTTAATGTCTTCTCTTCTATTAAATACACCATGATGGAATTGAATGCTTGAATAGTTGCTTCTAAATTGACATACACCTGGTTTAACTATAAAAATTGGTACTGTAGACATAATAGTTGGAAAATACCATTTCAATCCACCTGATACAATATATCTATCTTCAGTCAATTTAGGAATCAGGAATCTCAAAATAGCTGTTTCACCATTATCATTTATACATTGTATGTTTACATACTCCATTATAGTTTTATTGATTTCAGTATCTGGTGACTTGACATCTGTAAAGTATATTTTCTTAATAGTATAACCAATCTCAGCCAATGGAGTTTTGGCTGCTTCTCTTATATCTTTAATTAATTTAGCTCTATAATCCATACGTCTTACAATAGGGTGTGCGAAATGATCCCCAACAGCATACTTTTCTATTTTACCTTTATGTACATCATCAATAGGTACAGGTGCTGTTAATTTTAAATCTTCTGCAACTTCTTCTTGTTTATGTATATCTTTAGCTACTTCAGGAATAAGTAACGATATTTTAGGATCTTCATTTGGAGTCAATGCTGCCTGAACTATATTTGTTTGAGCAAAAACATCATTCTTCATATATGCTTTTTTTGCTACCTGAGTTACAACATCATCTGATTTTATAAACGATGCCACTCTATTCTTTAAAACACTGTAACTGAGATTCAAACTGCCTAATGTCTTAAGTGTATTCTTAACCATTTCATCAGCCATTTTATCAATCTCAGCTGCAGATACTGATATATCAACATCTTTTTCAGGTTTGGCTTTCTCTGGTGCTGCCTTGGGTTGTTGTGTAGCTTTTACTTTACTAGGTTGTGTTGGTTGTGTTTTAGATATATCTTTAGTTGGTTGTTTTTCTGGCTCTGATTTAGGTTCTACTGTAACTGGTTCTTCAAGAGCTTCTGGTTCTTCAAGAGCTTCTGGTTCTTCTTCTGCTATTTCCTCATCTGTAACTAATTCAGTTTTAAATTTAATTGCTTGTTTGATATATCTCATAAATACATTGTATTTATTTTTTTCAGCTAAAGATCTGTCATATATCAATCTAACATATTGTTCAGGATTCATAACAACCATAAATATCTTTTCAAATTCTAGATTATATTCTCCCTTCATAAGACGACGAGAGAACAAATAGGCATACATTTCACGTTCTCTCAATTTAGAAGGTAAAATAGTAGGATCAATAAGGTACAATAATATATTATGTGGATTGACATCTTTCAATTCATTTATGCATGATTTTAGAAAATTAGATCCTACATCTACAAACCTGATATAACTTAATTTAGAATGGAGATAATTAATATATGGTGTTATGTCATAGTAAATACTTTTATTCTTTAATAGATTAGGATTAAAATTTACAGTAACTTTATTTCCATAATCTGATTTAATTTTTTTGATATCTGACTTAAGTAAACGATTATACACTCTTTTTACTTTAGGTGTATATGCGTATAAAAGACGTCGCATCAAGGGTAACATTTGTGCATAAGTGGATCCAATTTCCCCTTGCTCTACTAAAATAAATGTATTATACCCTTTTATAGGAATATATATCTTCGTATCCCTAGTGGTATATAATTTAAACTTATCAACATGCCTTACCTCATTTAGGAAAGATATACCCTCTCTCATGTTCTGTAATAAGTAATCTTCTTCTAAATATTCATAATAACCTCCATCTAATAAAGATTCATCATCTAATAATTCTAGCATGTATTCCACCTCTTATAATGACATCAAATTATCTAAATCTGATTCTATATGCGTATCATCACCATACAATATACTGTAATGTAATGCGTTAGAAACATTTTCAAATTGTGCTCCACGTTTCCAGCTCTCAAGCAATGCTACTTGTTTTAAGCTTACTCTCAATGGTTCTCTTTTCATTCCAGATAGTCTCCATGGTAATGCTGGATTAGATGGATCTCTTTGTAATTGAGAACATAATACTTCTATTGGCCACATCTCAGATATTGCACCAGCTGAATTATATATGTTGAAAACAGCCAAAACTAAATCTTCGTTTCTTAGTTTTTTGTTGTTTAATGTCTTTTCCAGTCTTGCTGATGCACCTGTAAAAGATGTGGTAGCATTTTTAACAGATCCTATAACCATATCTTTATCAAAATAAATAGTATATTTCTCTGTATCTTCATCATATGACAAAGCATCAGTAGCAGGAAGAATAATTGTGAATAGATAATCTAAATTGAGATCAATAGTTATATCTTTACTTTTAATTGTAAATGTACTGACAAGATATTCATTAGCATCATTACCAAATATAGAATCATTGTCAAATTCTATTTGAAGATCAGTCAACGCTATAATATCAGTACCATCTTGTTTGACAATCTTAACTAAATCTGCATCTTCATCTACAAATTTCTTTATTTCAGCCAATCCACCCTTATGCATAGTAGAAAGTGTTAATTGCGTTCCACGTTCTCCAAGTGTTTGTGCTGCCAATATCCCAACGTTAGTTGCTCCAGACAATTCTTTTATGGCTTTTTCTCCTATGCATCTTCTACATAGTTTTAATGATGTACAATAAAGTGGACTATATACTTCTATCTGTTTGTCCATAATAGATTTATAATCAGTTATCTCTTGACCATTAGATAGATATCTTCCAACAAATGCTTTGGCCAAATCTTCATTATCTATAGTAATAGTAAGAAAACGTTTGGTGCCACATGATTTCAATTCAGGATCAAATTTAATAGCTGAAAGGGCGTATATATACTGTCGTTGTAAATATCCAGATATGCTTGTGTTTTGACTTCTATCTATAATACCTTTTCTTGCTCCTACTGCACCCAAAAAGTATTCATCTGGAGTCATACCATCATTTACTGCATTCTTAACAGGTGTCTCAATTATCTTGCCTTCAGGATCCTCTACATATCCTTTAGCTACAGTCATATTTTGTAATTGAGATTTATTACCCCTAGCCCCAGATACTATCATATCTGCAATGATAGATTCAGCCTCCTGCATACGTTTTAATACTTCATCTGTAATCTTTTCCAACTCTTCTGCAGCATTTGGTTTGGTAAAGGCTTCTTCTTTTTTAGCTTTCAAATCATCAGGTAATTTGAAATCCATTGGAGTCATATGATCACCTATTATGGTTGGTACAATAATGCTGATTTTAGTGAGTTGATCTATAACATCCATGGTCTGTTTATCGCCATATTGTTTATATATATTCTGCAATATGCTATTTAGATTCTTTTTAGTTATGACATCATTAATATCTATTTTTAGTATATTAGATAGAATAGCTCTGCCAACGCTTGTTATCTTATTATTAATCTTGACAGGTGTTCGTGTATTGCTAGATGATATAAGTATCTTTCTTAATGCGTTTAAATCATCAGTTGCAGTTATTGGTTTATCATCATTAGGTGGTTGTGAAAGATAATATATACCAAATACCAGATCATTTTGTAATATCAAATTCATTTCACCATTTGGAGCAATTAATGATTCTCCAACCATCATTTTCTTTTTTGCTTCTTTTTGTGCAGCTTCAGTAATTGGTAAATAGATGGCCATTTGATCTCCATCAAAGTCTGCTCCAAATCCTTTAGTTACAGTTGGATGAATATGAATAGAACTATCATCAACTATAACAGGTTTAAATGCTCTAACATTAAGTTTATGTAATGCAGGATCTCTTTTAGCTAATACTACTTTTTCTTCTGCTATTTGCTCAACTATATCTCTAATTATTTTATTAACTTCTGGATCTATGTTTTTACCATCTGCAATATCCTGTAATAATTTGTTTATGCTCATTATAGATGGCTCTATATTTTTCTCTTGAAATTGTTTATTATAAGTATGTAGAGCACGGTATATTATAAAGGGTTTAAATAATGTAACTGCCATTGTATAAGGTACACCAATTTCATTTGGTTTAATATGTGGATCGCCAACTATAACTGCTCTACCTGAGAAATCTAATGTTTTGCCTAATAAGGATTGTCTTATAAGACCACCTTTACCTTTAATTTTATTTCTAAGTTCTTTAAACATATTGTACATTTTAACTTGCATATCATTTAATGCACGTTTGTAAATGCTACCAGTCTCATTAGGGATAGTTAAAATTAATTTAGATGTATTTATTATATCAACATACATATCAGTAATAGGAGGTGTCTGTATTCGTTGATTTTTAATTATAACAGGTCTATATGCTGGAGGCAGGACTATAAATTTATCTATAAATGCAAGTGTCTTATGACGTAGTATATAAGATAACAATCTTTTAGCTGACTCAGTAAGTGTTTTTACAGTATAAAGTGCTTTTACTGCAGTATCTGTATCTTGAGCAAAATAATCAATGCCCCAATTCCCTGAATTGTCATCTAATACTTCTTTGGTATTAGGATCTATTGATAGTGAACCTTCAAATAATTTAATTAGAGCAGAACAACGTCTCGTTGCAATTTCATATAATATAGGATGCAATATAACACAATGTAGATTTATATAAGCATATGTATTACGCCATAATCTTGATCCAGGTTGTCCAAATATCTTTGTACTATATAATCCATCATCAGCAAATTTGTTAGAAATTACCAGCTGAGGAGATGTAACCTCCTTTAATTCATTCTCTTCTATAAATTTGTTTATATTAAGAAGCATTTGACGTCTCCTCTTTAATAGTCATACTATCTTGCATATTTTTATACATTTCATCTAATTCTTTGAATGCATTTTGCATATTATTTATAAGTACATCTGTTGCTTCTGGTTGATGTCGTCTTATTTTTCGTACTGTCCATGACATAGGTTTATTTAATGTAATACCATATTTATGAAAAGTATTTTCAATAGCAACTGCTATAAATGAGTAAACAGTTGATGCAACTTCTTCTCTTTTCAAATTATTTTGTTTGGTTATTAATAAATCTAAGAAGTTATTAATATAGTTATTTATCTTCTGATAATAATCATCATTAATATTGAAACCATGTTTTTCAAGAAACATCTTTAAGTATTCTTCTTCACCTTTGCTTACTACAGCCAATAACTTAACAACAACTGCAGGCATAAATATCATCTCCAATTATACATATTATATGTTGTTGGTTAGTTCATAAATGTTATTTCTTTTAATGTATTTTCAATTGCTTCATCATATACATTAGAAACAATATTAGGCATGCTTACAATATAACCAAATTGATCTGCAAAGAATTGATTATTCATTATCTCTTTAGTAACCTGGTCCTTTATATCAGTGTTTTCTAAAATTACTTCTAATAACTCAGTAATATCCATAATATTCATTTTTTCAGCAACTAGAGTAATAGTATCTATTTTACCAAATGGAATTTTTATACTTGAACTAGCTGAACATATTACAAAATCATTATTATATTCTATGTCCACTACTTTTATTATAGTGGACAAACCATATAGGAGATCTTCAACCAAGGGTGTTTTATATATAGTAATCTTAGTTCTTTCATCTTCTTCTGAATCATCATACACTTCTCCAGCACTATATTCCAATTCACTGCAATAAGGAAATATGTATCCATTTTCCTTATCATAACAACATATAACATCAGAACCAATAGACCTAAATATATCAATCAATGGACTAATATCCAATATATCCAAATATGGTGTATACACTGATCTCTTTTGTATCTTTTTTGTCATAGATACTGGGAATGCCAGCATATTTAACCTCACTCCATTATTAAAAGTATATATTAAATCAAATGTTATAATTAATGAATAAGAGTTTTTAGCTCTTCTTTTTTCTCATTGATGATATCATCATATTTCGTTGTTACTAAGTTATATATATAGTCAACATATTCATCCTCAATGAAGTTTTTCCACTTGATATTATACGTTGACCCATTTCTAGGATCAATGTATTTATATCTGTATAAGTTTAGTATGCTTTTAGCAAACAATTTTCTAATTGTGTTTTGTGTTTTATCAGATATGTGTTTATCAAACTTCTTATTCATAACTGTTTTATATAATGATTTCATGAGCGTATTAGGTAATGTTGGATAGTCTGATCGTGTTTTCTGCTTATCAAATACTACACCTGATCTTAACATCGTTAGTAATGTCTCTTTTTGTGGATCTACTTTATTTATACAATCATAAACAAATAGATTCATCAAATGAGGTGTAGTATAAAAGTATTTTATAGGTAAAGAAAATACTCTAATTATAAAAGGTTGCGATATGTTATATAGTATTGGATATACATTATAATGATAAATATCAGAGAAATTAGAATAGTTCTTAGCAATATAACTAAATATATTCTTAGTTACTGTTCTATAAAACACTTCCTGTTCAATAATATTACTTTTAGGTGATGGAATGTTATTTATTAAGTTTAAAGAAGATGGTATGCAAATATAAGAGAATGATGTCTGTAATAACCACTGTAATTCATTCTTTGCAACTGAGATGAGATATGCAATTGGATTAATAACCTCATCTGTTGTATCCAGAAAAGGTAATTTTAATGAAGGTAATGCTTTATAAAATAGTGAGTTGATTAATTCCAGATTATGAGTATCACTAGCATATCCTTGTGATGCTGATAACATATCCCATAAACGTTTGCCTTTTCGTTCTGGACTAGTTTGAAGAATCATGGAATCTATTATTCTAAATAATTTATCTATAATGCCTGATGTTAATAATTCATTGCATATAATAGTATGTATCTCTTTCATCTGTAAATCAGAAAGCGAATATTCATTTGTCAAATACACAGGTATGAAGAATCTTGTACGTATAGATGCTTTATATATTAACTTTGTCTCTGCTGCATTTATATTAAGACTATAGGAACTATCTTCCACTATATTAATACCATCTAGCAGATTATGTTCATCTATAAAGGTATCAATATGTTTAATGATAAGTGGAGTTTTTTCCAAAATAAAGGGAAACTTTTGATTAGATGATACTGATTTATTAAAAATAAGAGATAAGAGATCGTCATATATTTGTTGCAATTCTGAATTAGAGTCAAGTATAAAATTAACTATATCAAACACATCATTAAACTTATTATAAATAGCAGCTATATTGACTGTAAATACCTGTTTGTTGTTATATGTCTTATTATGATATATTATAGAATATTGTTTTTTATTTTTAACTAATTCAAACACATATATTACCCTCCATGATGTACTATATTTTTAAGTTGTCTAATGAAAGACTCTGCATCCACAATACGTTTTGGGAATAAATATTTATTCCACAGTTCAATCCATTTCTCTGGAGAATATATTTCTCCAGGTTTCTTACCTCTAATCTCCTTAATATAATCTTTACTTATAGTATTTCTAGGTACCATAGTATAGTTTTCTTCTCTATAACTTCCAGATCTGAAAATAGGCATATCTCTAAATGATGATGATACATCCAATGAATTAAATAATCCAGTTAATTCTTTTCTCATATCTTCTGGTTCTATATCTAATGCTATTAAAAATACAAGATGTACACCATTGTTGGTCTGTTCAAAGATACTATCAAAGTGTATCTTTGATTTTACCAATTTAGCTTCTTCAAATGCTTTTAATAAAGACGCTTTTTTACCATCAAAGTCAAATATAGGTTGTAGGTATTTCTTACGCTTATCTTTATCTACATATACAGGAGATAATAATACCTGGGATTTTCCTTCCATAATCTCATCAATATGCTTCTTAAATATGCTCTCTTTGAACTCTGCACCAGTTTTGATCACATCTGGCATTGGTACAACATGTCGATATTTTACATACATATTCTCTACATTCATTGTTATCATTTAACCTCCAGACAAGTGAGCAGTAGACATTTAAATCTACTGCTCACTTTATCTTTTAGAATAATTCTGGTGGTACTACATTATTTGTCCCATTATCTTCAAATAATGATAATACATTCGTATCTTGATCAGCATTAGGTCTAGGCTCTTCTTCTACTTCAGCAGTAGAAGTTTGCTGAGAAGGATTTGTTTGTTGAGATGATTTGGATGTAGATAAGGCATCAATGATCAATCTAACTATTAGATTATTTTGAAAGAATGTCTGTATATAGTGACACATTTGAATAACATTTGGTTTGGTTATATTAACCATTATTTTATCTTTGTCCTTAAATATTAATAGCGAATATGATGCTTGACGTTCACCAAATGCCATACCCTTCTTAGCATTTGGTGTATTATAACTTAATACAGAAGTATTTTTCATTTTACCATCAAGCACTTGTTTAATCTCAGCAAGGAAAGGAATATAGTTTTCTGTAGATAATGTAAATACTAAACTATTCTTCCAATCATACTTAGATTTGGCAGATTGATTGGGTAATGGTCTTGCAACTGCAATATAAATACGCTCTTCAAGAACATCAAATTTCATCTGTATTGCTCCACTATTATCGAAAAACGTCTTAATGATCATAAGTTTTCTCTCCTTTTAAATATTAATGATAAATTATTTCTCTTAATATAAATATAAAGACGAAATATATTCACATATAGCTGGAAGATAATCAATATATTCTTGATTGGCATATATTTTAACAACGTGTTTATATAACCCATCTCGCATTTCATACACATATACTATAATACCAATTCCTTCATGCTGTATCCCATTGAGCTCATATGGTGGAGAGGAACGTTTAGATATAAAACTAACACATGAAGAACAAAAAGAATTTATATAATATCCATAAACAAACTTCTGATGTTTCTTTCCAATATCAAATAATGATAGTCCATCATATGTTTTAGATCTTAAACTCATATATAGTATAAAGATCAATCCTATTAATAATAACGCACTAAACATTGGTGGATTCCAGCTCTTTTATTATCTTTTCTAATGTTAAACGAAAATCTGATTTTAAGATAACAAAAGAAGCTGCGTCCTCATGCCCACCCCCACCATAAACTTCAGCAATAGAGGATAGGTTTAAAGCACTGTTATTACTATTATTTGTTCTCAAAGAGATTTTTATATGATCGTTATTTGACTCAAATGCATAAATGAAATATTTTATATTTGGATTCATTTGTTGTAATCTCAATGTTATTTCGAATGCTGGGATATACTTCATCTCATTAAAAAACTCGAGACAATATATATTATCAATATTATATACGTGTTCCATGGCTTTGTCAATTGTATATTGATAAGCGACATTATATAAATCTAATAACTTATTATACCAATTTGGTTTATAATCGTTTGTTGGTGGGTCTTTCTCAAGTAATTTTATAAAAGAATAAAGACGTTCATGAAACTTCTCATATGTATTTCTACTAAAAACATGATAATAAAATGCTCTCTGTAAATCTAAAGAGAATGGGGATCTACTAAAATCCCATGTATCCCATCCATCAACTGCATTAATTAGATCTTTATATTTAAAGATTCTTTCATCATTAATAGAAGAAAGCATATCTGCATATAACTTTGTAGCAGAATAGTCTTTATTTATTACACAAATATAATTTGTTTTAGTTTCTATTAAATCTTTTATTGTATTACTATGATGATCAATATATAAACATTTATATGATGGGTTTATAGAATTCATACTATTATCCAAGTAGGTTAACATTTCCTTTGAGAGATTAATGTCTGTAATGATGATATGTGTGATCTTGGAACCATATTTGGATATAAAATAATTCATAATATTTAAAAAATATGTTTTAGTACTTTTATCATATGAACAAGGGAAATAATGCCTTATGTTAAACTGTCTTGATAAGAGAATTGATGTTATACCATCCAAATCATTATGTGATAAATGAATGATCATAGTATCTTACCTCCAATGATGTTCATCAAATAATATAACCTGGGACAAGATGAGTAATGTTATACACCCATCTTGTCCCAGATATCAAATATTATACTAGAATAATTATCATAGATTGATGGTATTTATCTATAAACTTTTTAAATATTCAATACTGATAGTATGTCCTCCAATGCTGGTTTATTATCTTTATCATTCTCCTTTGTATTGATGATTATATCGTTACCATCTTTGCTTTTAGCATTCTGCTGATCCCAATCAAATTTAGAATGTTTCTTAACATAATTTGACAATTCAGATAATGAACATGTAAAGAGATTATCATTTTGAATGAAGTTTAATATTTTATTTATCTGCATCATATAGTAAAATCCACTCTTAGACATGTTCTCATGATTTAACATATAATTACAAACCAACTGATACAAACCAAATCTAGTAATATTTTTATACTCTGCTGTAGATAATATATTCTTAGCTAACCTAACATTAAACAATTGCAACATTATTCTCAATCTGTCAATCTGAATATAATCTTTTGACCATTTAGACCATTGCTCAATAGCATTGTTAATTACTGTTGGAATGGTGTTAGCTAAGTTTTTAAAATTAGATATACTTGCAGTACCATGTTTATGCACCAATCCAGAGAATACATAAATAACCTTCTTAGAAAGTGGAACTAATAAGTTATTGTTGGAATCAACAAGTGATACATGTACACCTGCTCTTGTAACTCTATTGTATGAATTAACTGCAGTTACTACAGGATGCAATACAAGATCATCAAGATTATAGGTTTTATCTATTGTAAGCATATTAAAGAGAATAGCACCTTTATCATAAAGATATAAGGTCTCTTTACTTATCTTCCATCCAAGCGCAGGGATCAATTCATTTTTAACAATATCTACAACATCCTTATGATGGATTAATTCATACTGTGGCGATACACAATCATATACTTCATTATCAAGTATATCAGAATACACGAATTGCCTATTGGAAATTTGTACAAACTTCCCTTCTGCATTCTTAATAAATGCAGGAATTAACTTAACATCAAAATCATAATCTTTAATCATAATAATTTACCTCCTATTATTAATTTTATTTAAGATGTGTGTTCTATTATATTGCTGACTTCCCTATAAAATAAAGAAACCATTTCTGAGTAATCTGATAAGATAGTGTTTATATATCCATTACTTTTGGCACCATAATACTTACTTAATGCAGCTGGTACTTTATAATTAGCTTTATTCATACAATCTGAGAATATCCAGCAACCTATCAAAATGTTAGTAGAAGGATAATAAAGATCACGTAAAGTCTTTACTCTACTGCCAAATGATTTTAATATATTATCTTTATGCACATTCCAATTAATCTGCATTAAGCCATGTGCTACTTTTGATCTGGCCATAAAGTCAACTGTAGATTCCTTCCCTATAATAGCTGCTACAATAAATGGATCCAAATTATAATATTTAGCATGTTCAATCACATACGTAGCATATTCTTCAGCTTCTTGTACAGGTAGGAATGCATTTTTATTTAAGAAATATTTAACAATAATATCATATGATATCTTATACCATTGATCTACTATAGATGAAACTGATTGCTTCTTAATTACTGTAGTATTAGGTTTTGAAGGAATGTCTTTATTTAACGTTTGTATTAATGGTGTATCTTGTGCAGTATATATGAAAAATACAAATAATGCAGCTGCCATTATAAATACAAAAGCAATAACTTTCAATGTCTCTCTTTTCTTTGTTTTATATTTTACCCTAGTATGTTTCCCATTCTCATCTCCAGTTTTGATAGTCTTTCTACTCAAATAAATCACTCCAATCTTTGTTAGTTAATATTATTAAACATCATCATAAAACTCTAGAATGATATCATCATTTATATCTACATTTATAAATGCATGCTTACATCCTATAACTTCTACATAGTTTTCATCATTTTCCATGCTTTCTTCTACCTTTACTATGTCTTTGCATATGGGACATTCATACTCACGAATTCTCACGCAAGGAAGCCACTGGCTTTAGCCATGTGGAGGAATTGCGTATTTTAAACACGCTGCGTAAGAATTGCTACCTCCCTTCTATAACTATATCCATCAAATCTTTGCACAATTGTAAAATGTTTGTGATTTATCCCTTGTATAATTCTTTGGCCATCCTTGTTTTTAATATCAAAATAACCTGTTTTTCTACAAGATACTTCTCCATACCATATACCTTTGTATTTCCCTTTAAGCACTATTGCTTTAACCATATCTCCAGTTTGAAATCCAAAGAAGTATTTTTGCCTTGTTAAATATCCTCTAGGAAAACCATATTTGTCTAAATTTGTTCTACAACGACTACCTCTGCCTTTTGCTTTTATATATAAAACATCTTTAGTTTTGAAGTATAATTTATCAGGTGTGCTTTGTCCTACACAACAAGCATCAAAATAATGTTCTTTTGGCAATCCTAATTTGATTCTATTCATTTTAGTCAAAGCACCTGTACCGCATTCAACTGGTAAACCAATTCGTAGTAAAACATCATACACTTTCCATCTAGTAGAATTTACTACAGAAGCATCTTTTAATGTTTCTTTAACTTGTCTTTGTACCTCTGGATAACCAAATTCTTCTGCTGTCAAATTGCCTTTCTTTTGATTGCACTCATGACAAGATAAACAAAGGTTGTCTATTCTATTTGTACCACCTCGTGATTTTGGTATTATATGTTCTACTTCTAATGGGACGTTTTCTTTACCACAATAACAACATTTTCTGTTGTATTTTTCTAAAAGGTATTCTTTTACTTCATAACCTTGCAATGTACCTTGCTGATATTCTATTCCACCTATTTCTGGATTTCTCATCAATTGAGTGTCAAATTTAGCATTTTCATATGATATATGGGTAATAGGTACTAATTTCTGTAATCTATTAACCCATGTTTTAATGTTGTTTACTCTACTTTCTAAACTTGGTGGTATCCAACCTTCTTCTCTTCTTCTGTTTAAAAATCTCGGTTTTCTATATCTAGTTTTTCTGCTTCTTCTTTTACGTCTATACACACGTCTATCATCTAGTTTCTTTTTAATGTCAGTTCTGTGGTCGATTTGTCCTAACCATATTACGTTATTTCCTTGCAGTATAGCTAATCCTGTATGTTTACTGCCATAGTCAATTTTTAACCTATATTCTTGTTTTATATCTTCATTAACTTCTTTGTTTAGTATTATAGTAAAAGGATATCTTCTAAATATTGCAGCCTTACCCTGTTTAAGCAATTTTCTTGCAACTGCTTCATGACAAGGTGATAATGGTTTTCTATTAATATCTAATACAAATACCATTAGGATTTTCTCCTTTCCTCTGCTTACGCAGGTAACATCTCCCTCGGCAATGTTATCTATGCTTACATGTATAGCACACTGGCTTAACCCACTACACCTGTTTAATGCTATACGACAGAGCCTAGAACTAGGAGGGCATCCTAGGGTGTCATGACATAGATAACGTAGGTTCTATTTCAAACCTTAGCCTGGTCAACATGGGGCTATCAAGCCCACGACTTTAGTCGTTGGGTAGTTGACCAGGTATTTCATCAACAACTATAGTGACATATTTCATTAATCACTACCTCCTATCTTAAAAGTAATATAATCGTTACCTTCTATATTATATGTAACATATTGTCCTTCTTCATATTCTTTGTTAGCTTGCTCTACCAATTTATCAATTGCTTCACTCCCCACTTTAGTATTGTATCTAAAGAATATATGAAAAAATATTAATATCATGTCTACAAACTCTGTATATTTGGAAAAGGAACATGATATATTAAATAATATTGCTGTTTTCTTAAAAGGATTGTTTAATCCTAGCACAATAAACTTATGTCCATCATTTGAAGATATGATCAACCATTCATATATATTATGCTTACTAGTATGAATACGCATATTTAATCATCATCCTCTTTATCTATTTTATCTATCATATAAGTACCAATATCAGTATCATTACCATTTAATAAAATCTCAATCAAAACACCAAACCCAAGTAGATTTATATAAAATGCTAATATACCTGGATCATATGACCATGAGAAATTCACAATAGTAAGATCAAAGACATAAGATTTATCTTTAATTGCTCCGATCATATCTATCCAATCACAAGAAAATGACAAGCTTAATTTTAATGACCTTCTTTCTGTATCTTGCATAATATATACCTCCTAATTACTTATTAATATTTGTTTAATTACCCCAATATGGAGTAAGTTCATTTTTAGCTATATATTGATGTATATCTTTATATACCCAACCTATGTATGTGGAACCATCATAGGTTAGAGGAAAATAGATCTTTTCGTTGTCCTCAGCCACAAATCTAGGCATATTAGGAGACCCAAAATCAGCATTAAACTTTCTATCTAATATTCTATCATTAGCATCAATATATTTAGTTATTATAATATCTTTTATATCACTTGCTTCTCCTGGTTTGAGATCTCTGATAACTTCCTGATATATTATTCTACCATTTTCAAAATCAAACCCCACTCCTTTCAATTCTTTGCGCAGAGTAGTGATTATAGTCATATTAATATCCTCCTTTCCCATTATAAACACTATGAAATATAAATACAATGGAGAGAGAGGAGAGAGACAAGTCATCTCTCTCCATTAATATTAGATCTAGATATTTATCACACGTACCTTCTCGTCAGTGTGATTTCTTAGTAGTTGTACAATTTGTCGTATATATACATCATCATATATGCTATCTTTAACTAAATAATGACTAGTCTCCTCATCTACCAATAAGATCATACTATCTGATACCACTAATTGATTTTTCATCATAACAGGTTGCTTTTTCTTGCTTTCAGTGTGCTTAATATCAACAATCTTTTTAAAGATCATACTATTATTTACCATCACATTATTTGTTTTAATAACTATCATATTATCATCCCCCATAATTATTATTTATTATAATAATTTATTCTACTTTT
>Ga0209409_1000259_pt1 | contig 56457 bp, 57 predicted proteins | sample AD_JPNMR1_MetaG_FD_184424 | JGI IMG/M metagenome (GOLD analysis project Ga0209409, IMG submission 184424) | Active sludge microbial communities of municipal wastewater-treating anaerobic digesters from Japan - AD_JPNMR1_MetaG (SPAdes) (version 2) | ecosystem: Engineered > Bioreactor > Anaerobic... | reverse complement strand
CAATGGCTTCCTGATTTTGATTACCTTTCTTTCTTTTGTTTTTTTCCTCTTGACTTAGATTTTATTTTTAATAATATATTCTTAAGAAAAGGGTATACCATGTCTGTAAACTTCCCGAAATATATGAATGTTTTTAATTTATATTTATAAAGTTTTTTTCAAAAATGCCGATAATAAAAGTAGATTTGTGAAGAAATAAGGAGGTAGAAATGGAAAAAGCATTAATTAATGACCCAATAAAAAATTTCTTAAAAATTAAAAACCTCGTAGAAAAACAGGAAGATATTATAAATAGTCTGCTCAAAAAACATTATTCAATCATTGATGAGAAAGATAAAATAATTGAAAACCAATATAATATTATAAAAGAACAATCAAAAAATATAGAACAACTATTATTAAAATTAGAAGAAAAAAATAATCGTAAAAATATTTTTAATAAAATTAAAACATTGTTTAAATTAAAAGAACCAATTCTTAATAATTAAAAAATATAAACAAGAAAATTTTTTAAAAATCCTATTTTAAATAAATTGATAAAAATTCTTCTAATTCTGTTTCACCTAATTGAGTGCTTAAATTTCCTTTTAAAGCAATTGAAATTCTACCAGTCTCTTCTGAAACAATAATTACAAGAGCGTCTGTTTCTTCTGATAAACCAACAGCTGCACGATGTCGTGTGCCATATAATTTTTTTAATGATGCTTTCTCTGACAATGGCAAAATACAGCCAGCAGCAATAATTTTATTTTCGCGAATGATTACAGCGCCATCATGTAATGGTGTATTTGGAAAAAATATTGTTGTTAATAATTCAATAGAAATATCAGCATTTAACAAAATTCCAGTCTCAATATAATTTTTCAAACCAACATTTCGTTCAATTGCTATTATTGCACCAATATTTTTTTTTGACATTCGCAATACTGCTTTTATTATTAAATCTATATCTGTTGTATTTGATTTTGTTTTAAAAACCTGCCAAATTCTATGTTCGCCTATTTTTGCTAATGCCTGTCTAAATTCATTTTGAAATAGCACAATAAATAATATAACCCATAATTGCCATGATTTTTGTAAAAACCAACTTATTATTCTAAATTGTAATTTATCAGCAAAATATGCTATAATTAAAAGCAATATAAAACCCTGCATTATTTGACTTGCTCTTGTCTCTTTTATAAATATCATTACTTTATAAATAATAATTGTGACTATTAAAATATCAATAATATCAATTGTGCTTAAATGAGAAAAAATATTAAACATTTTTTTTTTACCTTTTAAAAATATGAATGTTCATCATCTGGAAATTTTCCTTCTTTTACTTCATTACAAAATTCTTTCACACCATCTATAATTTCATTAAATATATTTTTATATCTTTTTACAAATTTTGGTTTAAACTTTTCGAAAAAGCCAAGCATATCATAAGTTACAAGAACCTGACCATCACAATATTTACCTGCGCCAATTCCTATTGTTGGTATCTTTATTTTTTCTGTAATTTCTTTTGCTAATTGAACAGGGACACATTCAAGAACAAGTGAAAAAATGCCTGCTTCTTCAAGTAACATAGCATCTTCTAATAATTTTTTATATTCTTCTTCTTCTTTGCCCTGAACCTTATAGCCGCCCAATTTATTTATTGCCTGTGGTGTTAATCCTATATGTCCCATTACTGGTATGCCATTATCAACAATATTTTTAACAATTGATATAATTTTCTTGCCGCCCTCTAATTTAACTGCATTTGCTCCACCTTCTTGTATTAATCTTCCTGCATTTATTAATGCTTGCTTTTCATCAATATTAAATGATAAAAAAGGCATATCAGCTACAACAAAAGAATTTTCAACTACTCTTGCTACACAGGCAGTATGATATATCATATTTTCAAGGCGAACAGGAATTGTGGAGTCATAACCAAGTAAAACAGTGCCAACTGAATCACCAACAAGAATTATATCAATATCTAATTTATCAAGAATACCTGCTAACAAAGCATCATACGCTGTTAGCATAATTATTTTTTCTTTTCCTTTTTTTTGTATAATTTTAGTTGTTGTCATTTTTCTTATTGTTTTCAATTTTTTACCACCACTATAAAAATAATTTTTATTTATTCATCGTTTAAAATTTCTGTCTCACAATTTACACTTTTAACAAATAATTTCGCATCAGCAATTGAACCTGCAACCGATCCCCAATGCATTGGTATTGCTTTTTTTGGTTTTATATACTCATTTACTGCTTTTGCTGCTTCTTTTGCATCCATTGTATATGTTCCACCAACTGGAACTAATGCTAAATCTACACCCTGAATATCCTTCATCTCTTCTATTAAATCAGTATCACCTGCATGATATATTTTTATATGATCAATTTCTACAACAAAACCAAGCCAATTTTTACTCTTTGGATGAAATGATTTATTTACATTATATGCTGGTATTGCTGTAACTTTTAGATTTTCATCTTCATATTTTTGATAAGGTTTAAAATAATTTGTAATTTTAAAATGTGATGAAGAACAATCACCAGATGCAAAAATCTTTGTTGTTGATTTTACTAATGTTTTTATATCATCTTCTGAAAAATGGTCATAATGTGAATGTGAAATAAAAATATAATCTGCTTTTTCTTTTAGTTCTGCGTTATACGGGTCAAATACTAATACCAAATTATTATCACTAATAATTTTAAAACCTGCATGTTTTAACCACTTGATTTCTTTCATAAAATTCCTCCTCCTATAAATTCTCTTAATATAGAAGTTTTTGGAACATTATCAGTTCGAACTCGTAAAAACAATAATAAAAAATTTAATAATCTTTGTGCTTCATCATAATTTGGTGAATCAAGCGGAATTCGTTTAATTATATCAATAGCAAAATCTTTTAACACACCCAATTCATAAAGTAATGAAGAATTAAACATAATGTCAGCACTTTCCTGAAATGGATATATATATTTTTCTTCGCCAGCAGTAACTGATGACCATCTACTAATTGTTTCATCAGCAGAATAACCTCTAAAAAAATTATCACGAACCATACGACGAATGAGCCGCAAATCACGAGTTGATATTCTATTAAAATTATCAATTGTTAATTGTGTTAATGCACTAACATAAATTTTGAACTTATATTTATTGTCAATTTCTTTTGTTAATAATGGATTTAATGAATGCAATCCTTCAATTATTATTACCTGATTTTTATCTAATTTTAATTGATATGCTTTATCATTTCTTTTGCCTTCTTTAAAATCAAATTCTGGCATCCACACTTCTTCGCCATTTAATAAATTTTTTAATACTTGATTAAAATGTTTTAAATCAAGCGCATAAATTGATTCAAAATCATAATCACCTTTTTCATCGCGAGGTGTTAAAGGTCGATTAACAAAAAAATCATCGGTTGATATTGCTATTGGATTTAATCCATTTACTTTTAAATGTATTCCTAATCTCTTTGCAAATGTTGTTTTTCCTGATGATGATGGTCCTGCAACTAAAATTATTTTTACTTTGTCTCTTTTTTTAGTAATCATATCTGCTATATAAGAAATCTTCTTCTCGTGAAATGTTTCACAAATATTTATTACTTCATTTATTTTATCATCTATTATTGCTTGATTTAATAAACCAATATTATATAGATTTAATATTTCACTCCAATTCTTACTCTCCTGATAAATCTTAAAAAGTTTTTTATATTCCCAATCTGGTGCAAATTTTTTTATATTCTTTGCATCTGGAAAATGTAATATTATTCCTGGTTCATAATATGATAATTTAAAATTTTTTATATATGATGTATCAGGAACAATTGGAATAAATGCAAAATCACTTACATTTCGACATTCATATATTTTTACAAATTGATAAGTTGAATTTTTTAATAATAATACTTTATCTTTATATCCCTTTTTTTCAAAATAATTTATTGCTTTATGTATTGCAGAACGCTTAAAAACAAATGGAAGTGCTGATGATTGTAATTTCCACATTAACTCTTCTATTTCTTTTACTATTTGTTTATTTATTTTTGTATTTATATAAAAATAATAACCATTACCAAGAGAATGATTTATGAAAACTTTTACCTGTTTTTTTGCATTTTTAAAATATTCATTAACAGCAACAAAAAATAAAAATTTTGTACTCTGTTTATATACTGCTTCACCTAATTTACTACCATAATATATAAATTCAAGATTACAATCTTCTTCCAATACATAGTTTAAATCAACCAGAATATTATTTACTTTTACTGCTAAAATATTATATTTTTCTTCTAAATAATTTTCATTTATAAAATCTAAAACTTTTGTTCCATAATCAAGAGTTAATATTTTTTCATTATTTATTTTAACTTCTATTTTTTTCATATTTACTTTTCCCGTTTTCTTCCAATATTATTTCGCTTTCTAATTCTGTTGTATCATCTTTTCCAACTTCTAATACCTTCAATTTTTTAAATTCTTCTAATGATAATTCTTTTGAATAACCATCATCTAATTTTAATGTTACTGTCTTTTTAAAAATATTATAACCTATAACTATACCTGTCATTTGCTGATATTCAACTTTTGTATTTCTTGTTGGATAATTTTTTGATTCTTCTTCATATATTTTATATTCATATTCCAGACAGCATAGTAAACGACCACAAACACCTGAATATTTATTCGGTGTTAATGTCATACATTGTAATTTAGCCATCTGGATTGTTATTGGTGAAAAATCATTTAAAAATTGCCTACAACAAACTACACGACCACAAATACCAAGTGCACCAAATAATTTTGCTTCATCACGAACTCCTATTTGATATAATTCAATTCTTGTTTTAAATATATGTGCTAAATCTTTTACTAATTCACGAAAATCTATTCTTCCATCTGCAATAAAATTAAATGTTAATCTCGAACGACTCAATATATACCAAGCATCCAGTACTTTCATTTCTAATTCGCGCTCATTTACTTTTTCTATACATATTTTTAATGCTTCTTTTGCATCTTCTAAATTTTTTTTATAATTTAACATATCATTTGTATTTGCTTTTCTTATTACTTTTAACAACTGTTTCATCGAACTATTTTTGTTTATACTATTTAAATCAACTGTTTTTTCTAATAAAACAATAGCTAAGCTATCACCTGCCTGTGTAGGAACAACACAATAATTATTTATTTTCAGGCTTAAACCATTTGCATCATAATATTTAACTTCATTTGTAGGTAATAATCTTACTGCTACTACATCTATATATTCCATTCTTCTTCTCCTTTTATTTCTTTTCCATTATTATTGCATTAGCCGGGCATTCAGTCGCACAAATACCACAACCCTTACAATAATCATAATTTATTTGTGGTGGTATTCCTTTCTTTATTACTGCATCAGGACAATACAACCAGCAAAGTTGGCAGATTTCTTTTCCTTTTTTTACTGCATTACATAACTCCTTTTTTATTACTGGCTGGTAAATACTCCACGAACCTGTTAATCCTGCCTCACCTAAAAGTGGTTTATTTATCACAGTGATTTTCTCTAAATCATTTTTTAAAGACATTTTTTACCTCACTTATAACTTCTTCTATTGTTCTTAAATTTATTTCTATTTCATCTTTTTTAAAATTTTTCTCTATTACTTTTTTAATTTCTGTTATTGTAAATAAACCACTCACTTCTGAAAATGCTCCAAGTATTGGTGTATTTATTATTGGTCTATTATGTAATAATAATTTATTTTTTAATGCTATGCCTGTTATATCAATTTTTATTATTTTTTCTCCTGCCAGATTCTTATATTCTAATTCGCTATCTGTATTAACTATTATATAATAATCCTCTTTTATTCGTTTAATTATTTCTTCTTCCTTAAACAAAGAACTATCAAGAAAAACAATATAATCTAATTTATTACTCGGTGTTAACTCATAAATATTATTATTACTGCATTTTAAATTAGTTTCAACTGGTGCACCGCGCCGTTCAGCACCATAAGTTGGAATTACTTTAATATCATTAAAACCACACTCAAATAATGCTTCGGCTGTTAATTGTGCTAATGTAACAATGCCCTGACCGCCACGACCTTTAAAAACTATTTCATATATATTTTTATTTTGCATAATTTTAAATTTAAAATAATAAAATATTTTTTTAAAAAAATCAATAAATATTTTTTTGATTAAATTTAGTTTTATTTTGCCTTTTAAGATTTAAGAAAAGAATATAATTAATCACCTTTAATGCCAGCAGGTAAATAATATAAATTTTTGGAAATCTTAATTAAATCATCAAAATTTTTTGCTGCTAATAATTTTGGTGTTGCTTCATTTATATTTATTCCTAAATCTTCTGGAGTTTGAACAATTTTCTTTGCTCTTAATTTTTTTACTTCTGCTTTTGTTATTGACTGACCTATCTTTGTTTCACCAGCAATTGCTGCTATTGCTTTCATTCTTGTTTCTAAATCACGACATAAATCTAAATATGCTATTCCTTTTTCTGTAACTATATGTGTTATCTGGTCGCCAACTATCATCACAGGTTGTGTTTCAAAAAGACCTGTTTGTAAAAATTGTTTTGCATCAAGTTCTTCTACAAATACTGGTATTCCTTTTTTCTCACTTACTGTTGGTGTAATTTGAACAACCAATTTTCGACCATAATAATTATTATTAGCAAAATAACCAGCATTTTTAAATGCTTCTGAAAAATGACGACGACCAGGTGGAGTGCCACCTAAATTTGGAGCACCACCAAAACCTGCTATCATTCCTTTAATTGCTGTTGAACTATTACCAAATTTATCAATTTGTAAAGTAGCACCAATAAATAAATCAATAGCATATAAACCAGCAATATGTGCATAACAGCGATTTGAACGCAAATTACCATCAGCACCGATAAAAAATATATCAGGTCTATTTTTAACATAATTTTCCATTCCAGGTTCGCCACCAAAACAATAAATTCTTTGCACAAAACCTTTTTCTATTGCTGGTATTAGTGTTGGATGCGGATTTAATACCCAATGAGTGCAATACTTACCTTTCATTTTTAGTTTATTGCCATAAGTTGGTAATATAAGTTCTATTGCTGCTGTTGCAAAGCCAAGTCCATGATTTAAACTTTTTACACCATATTTTAAATATATTCCTTTTAAAACCATCATTGCCATTGCTATTTGCATATTTGTTATTTTCGCAGGGTCTCTTGTAAATAATGGTTGAATAAAATAATCTTCGTTTGTAACAATAATAAAGTCAACCCAACTCGCTGGTATATCCACCCTTGGCAATTCTTTTACTTTATTTTTTACTTGAATAATTACAATTCCATATTTGAATTTTGTAGCTTCACAAAGTAATGGTGTATCTTCTGTATTAAAGCCAGTATAAATATTTCCTTCATCATCACAGGATTCAGCAACAAGTAAAGCAACTCGCGGTGTTAAATCAACAAAATATCTACCATATAATTCAAGATAAGTATGTATTGCACCGATTTGCACTTTTTTCTCTACAACAAGTTGATACAATTTTTTTGATTGTGGACCTGAATATGCAAAATCAAGTTTTTTACCTATACCTTTATTAAAAAATTCTATATGTTCATTCAATACTATTGAGGATTGCACAAAATGAATATTATTTACTTTTTTAGTATCAACTTTTAATAATTCTCTTGCTAAAAAATCAGCCTGTTTTTGATTATCACCTTCTACACAAACTTTATCACCTTTTTTTATTACACTTTCTAATAATTTTGATGTATCTTCTTTTCTAATAAATTTTGAATTATTTAAACAAAATTTTTTCCCTGCTAATATTCTCTCTTCATAATCTTTTTTTAATTTTTCAAAATCCATACTTTATTCCCCTTTTTATTTAATATTCAATTCTTTTAAAAGGTTCAAAATGACTTTTATATTTTTTAGTTAAATAATTTTTATATGTTTTTACATTTCTATCCTGCAAATGGTCAAATAGCATTGGTGCATTCGAACCATACGAAACATTTTTAATTGGGTCTGGTGATAATTCAGCATAAATAATATCTTCTGTTCCGCGTGCCTGTGCTAATTTTTGTGCAATTGGCGAAACAATCATACTATGTCCAAAAAAATAATTATTACCAGCATCCGGACCAACAGCATTAACTCCAATTACATATATATGATTATCATAAGCACGTGCCTTATTTGTCATTTCCCAAATTTCAAAAGTTCGTAATAATGCTGATGGCCGTGCAATTATTTCTGCACCATTTATTGTTAATATTCTTGCAACCTCAGGAAAATCACCATCATAACAAATCATAATTCCAATATTAGCAAATTCTGTTTTAAATACTGGATAATTTGAGCCAGCAGTACTCCAACCACCACCTGCCAATCGTTCAGTTGGAAAAAGATGTGTTTTTCTATATGCACCACAAACTTTACCTTCTGCATTAATAAAAAATGCACTATTAAATATTTTATTTTTTTCCTTTGTTTTTTCATAAGTAGGCAAAACTAACATAATTTTTTTTTCTTTGCAAATTTTACTAAATGGTTTTAAGATTATATTTATATCAGGTAAAAAAGCATAAAAATCAGATAATGGCATATTTGGTGTAAAACCTGTTGTAACTGATTCTGGAAAAATATATAACTGAGCTTGTGTTTCTTTAATTGCTTTGAAAAGCCAATATTCAATTTTCTCTAAATTTTTTTTTATATCATTTGGAAATATTGAAATTTGAATTCCTGCAACTTTTATTTTTTTCATAATATTTTTATATTATCAAACTAAAAATTCTCAGTCAAGAAAAAATTAATAAATATTTCAGAGAAAATATAGTAAATTCAAAGAGTTTAAAAATTTTAATATATATGATAAAATATATAAAAACAATTTTTTAAAAAATTTTTTTATGAAATTATTTATTTTTTATTCTAACAAATTTTTATTGTTTTATATTAATTCAATTAGTTTTTACTGACAAAGACAATAATAAAATAATAAACTAAATTCAAAATTAAAAAATTTTTAAAGCATCTTAAATTTAATATAATTAAGTGATTAAAAAAATTTTTTTAAAAAACTTGACAAATAAAAATTTATATATATAATAAAGGCTAAATTGCAACAAAAAAAAGAAGTAACACTTTTTCAAAATAAAATTAGTAAGACGATTTTGATATGTATATTCATATCAGTTGTTATTTCGTTGATATTAAAAAGAATTGATTATTTATATGGTTTTGTGCTTGGCGGTTTTACAGGTTTATTAAATTTCAGGTTGTTAGTAACAGTATATAATCGTGAAAATTTTGCAATAAATTTACGCAAAAATTTATTGCAAAAATTTTTTATTAGATATATAATATTTGGTTGTGCTCTTGCAATTGCTGGTTGGAAAAAAGATATAAATATAATTACAACAGCAATTGGTTTTTTCTTTGTGCAAATTAGTATTTTTATAAATGCTTTTTTGGAGAAGAAAATTTGACGCTTAAAAAAAAGATTTTATATTTTTTAATTCTTGTTACAATTGTTCAAATCATTATTGCTATTATTCGTCCTGATAAAATTCAAATTGGCGATGTTTCAAAAGTAGAAAAAGTATTTATTTTTTCAAATGATAAAATTAAAGAAATTCATCAAACAAATCCACATATTATAAAATTTTTACAAATAAATATACGAACAGTAGTAATAAGTTGGTTAATAATTTTATTCTGGTTCTGGGTTGCTTTTAAAGTCAAAAAAAATTTATCAGAAATCCCTTCACGATTACAATCACTTATTGAATTAATTATTGAATTTTTCAGAAATATGGTATTTGATACATTAGGAAAGAAGAAAGGAAAAATTTTCTTTCCTTTAATAATGGCTATTTTTTTATTTGTATGGACATCAAATATAATTGGTGTAATACCTTCATTCTGGCAAATTAGTTATAAAAAAGTAAATGAAAAAGTATTTGAAATAAATAAAAATAATGAAATCGAAGAAAGAGAAAGAGAAACAATAAAGTGGTTAGGTTTTTTACCAGAATGGTTTGAATTAGCCGAACCAACACAGGATATAAATACAACATTAGGACTTGGTATAATGGTTTTCTTCATTGTGGTAGGTGCATCAATTTATTACAAAGGACTATGGAATTATTTAAAAGAATTTGCTGAACCAATATTTATTTTATTGCCATTAAATATTGTTGGTGAAATAAGTAAGGTAATATCACACTCTTTTCGTCTATTTGGTAATATAAAAGGTGGCGGTATTATTCTGGCTGTTGTTTTTTATTTAGTTGGTTATGTTACTTTGCCTGCTGTTTTACCTTTATATTTTGGATTATTTGCTGGAACAGTACAGGCATTTGTTTTTTCTTCTCTTGCACTTGTCTATCTTGCTGTGCAAATTGTTGATGATAATGACTTAAAAGAAGATTAGAAAATAAAATATTATGGAAATAAATTTAATAGTAAATGGTTTTAAATTTTTAGGTGCTGGTTTATGTATGGGTTTTGGTGCTATTGGCACAAGCATTGGTATTGGCTTTGCCGCTGGTGAAGCAGTAAAAGGAATTCAAAGACAATCAAATGCTTCAACAGAAATCACGAAAATAATGCTTATTGGCCAGGCAGTTTCTGAATCACCTGCTATTTTTGCACTCGTTATTGCTATACTTATGCTTTTCTCACCTGTTGATATTCCACCTGATGCAAATCTTGCTTTTTTAATCACAAATTTTGGTTTATTTTTAGGCGCTGGTATAAGTATGGGTTGGGGCGCATTTGGTCCGGGTATTGGTTCTGGTTGGGCTAATGGTTATGCTTGCGCTGAATTAGCACGAAATCCACATTTAAATCAACTTATTTTACGAACTATGCTAATTGGTCAATCAGTTTCGCAATCAACAAGTGTATATGCTCTTGTTGTTGCTTTATTATTATTATTTGTTGTTTAAAAAAATTTGTTAGATATTAAAGGAGGTTTTATTTATGGCATTAGAAAAAGTTGACCCAGAATTATGTAAGGCTATTATTAAAGCAGGTGCATTTATTGGTGTTGGTATTTGTATGGGATTTGGAGCAATTGGACCTGGCGTTGGTGAAGGTTATACTGCAGGTAGAGCTTGTGAAGGTGTTAGCCGTAATCCAAAAGAAGCTGGTTTAATAACACGAACAATGCTAATCGGACAGGCTGTATCAGAATCAACAGGTATTTACTCGCTCGTTATTTCGTTATTATTAATGTTCGTTGTTATACCAAAATAATTTTTTCTTTTTTAATTTAATTAAGGAAGTGTTGCATTATGATGGAATTTAATTTCACTATGTTATCGCAGATAATTAGTTTTCTCTTTTTCTTTTATGTGCTGAAAAAAATTCTATTTGAACCTTTAGTAAAATTTCTTGATGAACGTGCAGCAAAAATAAAAAACAATATTGATAATAGTGAAAAAAAATTAAGTGAAGCTGAAGCATTAAAAGCAGAATATGCAAATAAATTAAAAGAATTCTCAAATGAAATGGATAAGATGCGCGATAATGCAAGGCAGGAAATGCAGCAGGAAAAAAATCAAATAATAAAAGAAGCAAAATTACAGGCTGATAAAATTATTGAAGATGCAAAATTATCAATTAATGAACAGGTTCAAAAAGCGAAAAAAGAATTAATCAAAGAAATTGGTGAATATTCAGTCTTATTATCAAAACAAATTTTAGAAAAAGAAGTAAAAGTGAGCGATAATGAAAGAATAATAAATCAATTTCTAAAAACATTTGGAGAAAACTAATGTGAAAAGAGAAAAAATATTAGCATATAGATATGCTGATGGTTTATTCCTTTATTGTAGAGAAAAAACAAAAGAAAAAAGTAAATTATTACAATATCTGGAAGATGTAAAATTAATTACAAAATATTTAAAAGAAAATCCTGATTTATATAAAATCATAATGCAACCAAATTTTGAAGAGAGTAAAAAAATTTCATTATTTAATTCTACATTAAAAAATTTAATAGTAAATAAAGATTTATTTGATTTTTATAGATTATTAATCGAAAAACACAGAATAAATTTATATAATGAAATAGCGAATGAATTTGAAAAATTAATTTACAAACAAATAAGAAAAATAAAAATAACAATAGAAAGTGCAGAAAAATTAAATGAAAATCTCCTAAAAAAAATAAAAGAAAAATTTGAAAAATATTTTCAGAAAGAAGTTGAACTCATTCTAAAAATAAATAAACAATTAATAGGTGGCTGTAAAATTTATAAAGGTTCAGAAGTATATGATTGTAGTATTTTAACTTATTTAAATGAATTTAAACAAACGCTATTAAGGAGTGGATTATAATGCAAATAAAACCTGAAGAAATAAGTAATATAATTAAAGAACAAATAAAAAAATTTCAGGGTGAGACAATTAAATCAAATGAAGGAATTGTCATTCAGGTGGGTGACGGAATAGCACGTGCTTATGGACTCGATGAAGCAATGTCAATGGAATTAGTCGAATTTGAAGACGGCACTTTTGGTATGGTTTTAAACCTTGAAGAAGATAATGTAGGAATAGCAATTTTAGGTGATTACAAAAATATCAAAGAAGGTTTTCGAGTAAAATGCACAGGTAGAATTGCATCAGTGCCAGCAGGTGAAGCATTAATTGGTAGAGTTGTAAATGCTATTGGTCAGCCAATTGATGGGAAAGGCGAAATAAAAACCAATATTTACAGACCTGTTGAAATCATTGCTCCACTTGTAATTGACCGTCAACCAGTTAAAGAACCACTCCAAACAGGAATAAAAGCAATTGATTCAATGATACCAATTGGTCGTGGTCAAAGAGAATTAATAATAGGTGATAGACAAACAGGTAAAACAGCAATTGCAATTGATACAATAATAAATCAGAAAAAAGAAAATGTTATTTGTATATATGTTGCAATTGGACAAAAAAATTCAACTGTGGCACAGGTAGTAAAAACATTACAGGATTTTGGTGCTATGAATTATACTATTGTTGTTTCTGCCTCTGCTTCAGAACCAGCGCCACTTCAATATTTAGCACCTTATGCAGGTTGTGCAATGGGTGAAGAATTTACTTACAATGGCAAACATGTATTAATTATTTATGATGATTTATCTAAACACGCAGTTGCTTATAGACAATTATCATTATTATTAAGAAGACCACCTGGTAGAGAAGCATATCCTGGTGATGTTTTTTATTTACATTCGAGATTACTTGAAAGAGCGTGTAAATTAAGTGATGACCGTGGCGGCGGTAGTTTAACTGCATTACCAATAATAGAAACACAGGCTGGCGATGTTTCTGCATATATTCCTACAAATGTTATTTCAATTACTGATGGTCAGATATATCTTGAAAGTAAATTATTTTATTCAGGCCAAAGACCAGCAGTTAATGTTGGTTTATCTGTTTCCCGTGTTGGTGGTAATGCACAAATAAAAGCAATGAAACAAATCGCAGGTAGATTAAGATTGGATTTAGCGCAATATCGTGAAATGGCTGCATTCGCACAATTTGGTTCTGACCTTGATAAAGCCACACAAGCGCAATTAGCACGCGGTGAAAGAATGTTTGAATTATTAAAGCAGGACCAATATAAGCCAATGCGAGTAGGAATGCAGATTTTACAAATTTATTTTGGCGTTAATGGTTTTTTAGATGATATAAAAGTTGAAAAAGTTCGTTCTGTATTAGAACAATTCGATATTTATGTAAATAAAAATAAACCTGATTTAATTGAAGAAATAGAAAAAATGAAAAAACTTGACGATAATTTGATGGAAAAAATCGAGCAAACAATAATTGAATTTAAGAAAGGTTTAAATTTGTAATATGTCAAATTTAAAGAAAATAAAAACGCGAATAAATAGTATAAAATCAACACAGCAAATAACAAGAGCAATGAAACTCGTTGCATCAGCAAAATTTCAAAAAGCACAAACTATGCTTAAAAATTCGCTATTATATCAAACAGAACTAAAAAAAATATTTAAAAATCTATTATGCAAAGCAGTAATTTTTCAATCACCATATTTTGAAGAACGCGAAATTAAAAATGAAGGAATAATAATTTTAACGAGTGATAGAGGTTTATGTGGAAGTTTCAATAACAATATTATTAAGCGGCTAAAAGAACGAGTAGAAAAAAATAAAGAAAAAGGGATAAATACAAAAATATGGGTAATAGGTAAAAAAGGCAAACAATATTTAGAAAAAAGTAATCTTGATATAAAAGAATATTTTATAGGAGTTTACAATAAACTTGAACCAGAAACAGCATCAAAAATATTGTTGCCATTATTAAATTTATATAAAAATAAAGAAATTGATAACATAGTATTTATATATAATGCTTTTAAAAGCACACTTGTTCAGACTGTTTCAGAATTAACCATTTTACCAATTAGTATTAATATAGAAACTGATAATGAATACTATTTATATGAACCAGATTATGAAACACTTTTAAATTACACAATTGAAAATTATTTAGTGAATTTATTTTATAGAATCATTATAGAATCAATGGCATCAGAAAATGCCGCACGAATGACAGCAATGGATAACGCAACAAATAATGCAAAAGAATTAATAAATATATTAACAATAAAATATAATAGAGAACGACAGGCAGTAATAACAAAAGAAATTTCAGAAATAGTTGGTGGTGCAGCAGCATTAGAATAATGGTTATTTTTTAAAAAGATAAGTTATTTCAAAATGGAAATAAAATTTAATTAACTGAAATATTTTTACAGGAGGCAAAAATGAACAAAGGAAAAGTCAAACAAATAATCGGAGTGGTTGTTGACATAGAATTCGAAAGTGGTAATTTACCAAAAATATATAATGCTGTAAAAATTGAAGACCGCGAAAAAAATATAAATTTAATTTTAGAAGTAGAACAACATTTAGGAGCAAATTTAGTTAAATGCGTTGCTCTTGGTTCAACTGATGGTTTAATGCGCGGGATGGAAGCTATTGATTTAGGGCAGCCTGTTTCCGTACCTGTTGGAAAAAAAGCTCTTGGCAGATTAATTAATGTGCTTGGTGAACCTATTGATAAATTAGGTCCAATTGATGCCGAACGCTGGCCTATTCATAGAAAACCACCTTCTTTTGAAGAACAATCAACAGAAGCTCAAATGTTTGAAACTGGTTTAAAAGTTATCGATTTATTAGCACCATATCCAAAAGGCGGTAAAGTCGGTTTATTTGGTGGTGCGGGTGTTGGTAAAACTGTTTTAATTATGGAATTAATTAGAAATATTGCAAAAGAACATTCTGGTTTTTCTGTGTTCGCTGGTGTCGGTGAGCGAACAAGAGAAGGAAATGATTTATGGTTGGAAATGAAAGCTTCTGGCGTGCTTTCGCAAACTGCTCTTGTTTTTGGACAAATGAATGAACCACCGGGTTCAAGATTTCGTGTTGGTCTTACTGGTCTAACAATCGCCGAATATTTTCGCGATGTTGAAAAAAAAGATGTTCTCTTATTTATTGATAATATCTTTCGTTTTGTACAGGCTGGTTCAGAAGTTTCTGCTTTACTTGGCCGTATGCCTTCTGCTGTTGGTTATCAGCCTACACTTGGAACTGATGTTGGTGAATTACAAGAAAGAATTACCTCAACAAAATATGGTTCAATTACTTCTGTTCAAGCTATTTATGTTCCTGCTGATGACTTAACTGACCCTGCGCCAGCAACTACTTTTTCACATCTCGATGCTACTACTGTTCTTTCAAGACAGATTGCAGAACTTGGTATTTATCCAGCTGTTGACCCGCTTGATTCTACTTCAAGAATATTAGACCCTCGTATTGTTGGACAGAATCATTATCAGGTTGCAAGAACTGTTCAAAATATTTTACAAAGATATAAAGATTTACAGGATATTATTGCTATTCTTGGTATGGATGAATTATCAGAAGAAGATAAACTTATTGTTAGTCGTGCAAGAAAAATTCAAAGATTTTTATCTCAGCCATTTTTTGTTGCTCAGGAATTTACTGGCACACCAGGTAAATATGTTAAATTAGCAGATACAATTCAAGGTTTTAAAGAAATAGTTGAAGGCAAACATGATAATATACCAGAGCAAGCATTTTATTTAACAGGCAATATTGATGATGTTTTAGAAAAAGCAAAAAAATTACAGGTATAAAAAAATAGGTATTAAAATTATGAAATTAAGTATTATTACGCCAGAAAATAAAATATATGAAGATGAAATAAAAAGATTTATTTTTACTGCAATTGATGGTGAAATTGAAATTCAGGATAAACACTGCGATTTGATTACTGTAATTGATAATTGTCAGGCAACTATTTTTCAAGAACACTCAAAGAAAGAAATAAATCTCTCTGGTGGGCTGTGTAAAGTTAAAAATAATGAACTTTATATTCTCACAACAAAAGCAGAATTTTTAAATAATATAAAAGCGAATAGTTAATAAAATTTAATCTATCAGACTTTAACTTTTGAAATAATTATTACAAAAGTTATTTTTCTTTTTTCTCTTTTGATTAATCTAATATTTCAAATGGATGTTTCTTTACTTTAAAAGGTAATCTTATTTTCTGATTGTTATTTAAGCCAGAATAATAAATATTCATTATAATCCAGAAATCATTTAAACCATCATATATTGTTGATATTGCTTTATAATCATCATTTTCAATCGCAAGAATAATATCATCAATAACTTCAGTAAAAAAAGGTTTTGTTTGTGGCACATTAACAGTAGCAGGCACAAGGTCAAAAAAATTTTCATATCTTCTACTCGGTTTGACTTCATTTACTTCCCAGATACCATTGCCAATTTTTATTCTGCCATTTTCAAATTGTAAATCAAGTTCAAAATTAAAATATTCTCTATCACCTGATGCTTCGATAAAACTTATAATACCATTTTTAAAATGTAAAGAAGCAAAAGCTGAAACTTCAACTTGATATTTTCTTCTATTTTCTGGAAAACGAACATAACCTATTAAATAATCTATATCACCAGCAAAATATGTCATTATATCAATTAAATGAGTGCCATCGTGTAATAAAGGTCCACCACCAGATTTGCGCCAATCACTATGCCAATCTTCTTTTATACCTGATGTTAATACATTACCTATAATTGTTTTTAATTTTTTATATCGTTCTTCTTCTATTATTTTTTTTACAAATTTATATTCAGTCATAAATCTTCGTTCGTGATTTACAAAAATTTTTTTCTTACTATTTTTCACTATTTCTTCAAGTTCAATTGCTTCTTCTACTTTTGCTACAACAGGTTTTTCTAATAAAATTGCAATTATATTTGGACAAGTCAAAGCATCTTTTAACATTTGAAAATGAAATTCAGTATCAGCAGCAATACTCAATATTTCAATATCTTTTCGTTCTAATAATTTTCTATAATCAAAATATAAAGAATTTTCAGACACTGACCATTTCTTTCCAAAATATTTTAATCTATCAGGCTTTATATCACAACCAGCAATTAGTTTTGTTTTTGGATGAGTAAAATAAGCACCAGCATGCGTGCATGGATGACATCGTAATTTATCATCTTCTAAAAGTGAACCAATTCTACCACATCCAATCACAGCACAATTATATTTCTTTTCTTCCATTTTTTATTTTTCCTTTCATAATTTTTAAAAATATCATAAAAAGTTTTGTTAATAAATTCAAATATTTTTTGAATAATTAAAATATCAATAAAAATTTTTTTATTAATTCAAAAAATTTAATTTTTTATTTGATATAAATTCTGAAATATTATAAAAAAAATGTCTAATTTAATTTTATATTAATGGCAGTATAAATGTGATATATAAATTTTAAAAACTTAATTCAATGCTGGCTTAATACAAAATTCGATAAAAAAAAGTAAGGTGCAATAATCTAAATGGAAAAAGAAAAAAATAAAATATTATTATCAACAACTATATGTGCTTTTTTAACACCAATTGGAATATCATCAGTTAATTTAGCATTACCAGCAATAACAAATGAATTTAATATTTCAAGTGTTACATCTGGCTGGATAATTACTGCTTATATTTTAATGAATGCTGTTTTTTTAGCACCATTTGGTAAACTCGGTGATATAAAAGGCAAAACAAAAATATATAAAACTGGAATATTTGTTTATATGCTTGCAAGTTTTATGATTGCTATTTCTTCATCACATATTCAAATTATCTTTTTTAGAGCAGTTCAAGGCTTGGGTGCTGCAATGATGTGGAGCGTTACTGTTGCTATTATTGTTGATGTATTTGAAAATTACGAGCGGGGTAAAGCAATTGGTATAAATACGAGTGCTGTTTATTTAGGTCTTTCTGTAGGACCTTTTATTGGTGGCTTTGTTATCCATAATTTTGGTTGGCGTGCTTTATTTCTCTTAATTGGTAGTATTGCTCTTTTATTGTTTTTTATATCAATTAAATTTATAAATAATTTACGAGAAAATACTACTGATACAAAAATTGATTTTACAGGAATTTTTTTATATATTTCTGCTATCTCATCTATTTTTCTTGGTATTAGTTTTATTTCACAAAGCAAAGGTATTATTCTTATTGTATCTGGTTTAATTGTATTTTTTTCTTTTATTTATTGGGAATTAAATTTTATTGAACCAATAATAAATATAAATTTATTTACTCAAAATCGTGTTTTTACTTTTTCAAATTTAGCTGCATTAATAAATTATTCTGCAACTTATGCAATTGCATTTTTATTAAGTTTATATCTACAATATTACAAAGGCTATAATGCACAAAAAGCAGGTTTTTTACTTATTACACAACCATTATTTCAATTTTTAGTTTCGCCTTTTGCAGGTAAATTATCAGACAGAATAAAACCAGCTTATATTGCATCTTTTGGAATGTTTTTAACTGTTGTTGGTTTGATTATGCTGATTTTTATAAATTCTTTTTCTATATTATTTTTAATTTTAGCACTTGCTATTGTTGGTATTGGTTTTGGCTTTTTTTCTGCACCTAATACAAATGCTATTATGAATTCTGTTGAAGCAAAATATTTTGGTATTGCTTCTGGTGTGCTTAGTTCTATGCGTTTATTAGGTCAAATGTTTAGTATGTCTATTGTAATACTTTTATTTAATATTTTTTTAGGAAATGCACAAATTAATTTTCAAAATATTAATAGTTTTATCATAACTCTTAAAATTGCTTTTAGTATTTTTTCTCTTCTTTGCTTTTTAGGAATTTTTGCTTCTTTTGCAAGATGTAAATAAATAAATTAGGTATTTATCATATTAACATTATTAGATGTTAGTTCATTATAAGAGAATCATAAAAACAAATCTTTATAAAAATTATTCTTTTTTTATGATGATATTAGAATTAAGAGAACTTAAAAAGATTGAATTTGCAATTATTTGTATCAATTGCAAATAATGTTTAACTATTATTTTTCTTTTTCGCTATAATTAATAATAATATGCTTTTTTTATCTAATTCTAAAACTTATCCTTTTAGCAAAAATTTAAACAAGTTTTTTCTACATTACTTTAAAATAAAACATTCAACTCTACGATTTTTACTTCTACCTTCTTCTGTATCATTTGATTCAACTGGTTTTGTTTCGCCATATCCCTTTGTTATTATTCTATTTTCTTCAATACCAAATTTATTAACTAAAATTTCTTTTACTGCATTTGAGCGGTTTTCTGATAATTGTAAATTATATTCTTTACTTGATACATTATCTGTATGACCTTCAATTAATATTTTTACTTCTGGTGTTTCCTTTATAGTATTCACAAATTTCTCTAAGTCAGTATCATATTCTTCTTTTACTTCGGCTTTATCTATTTCAAAATAAATAACCAATAATTTTTCTTTTATTTGTTTACTTGCCTTTTCTTCTTCTGTTTTCTTCGCTTCTTCAACTATTGTTTGTTCGCTTTCTGTTTTTGTCTCTTCTTTTACTTCTTCTTTTTCTTTTGTTTCTTCTGCTACTGTTGTTTTTGGCGATGCTGCTTCTTCTTTTACTACTTCTACTGCTGGTTGTGTTTCAATTTCTTCTGTCATTTGTTTTTCATTATTTTTTACTTCTTCTTTTACACTTTCTTCACTTTTTTCTTTTACTTCTGCTGCTTCAATCTTTTCTTCTTCCATTTCTTTTTTTGCTTCCTTTACTCCTTCTTCAACTTTCTCTTCTTCTTTTTCTTTTGTTTCTTCTGCTACTGCTGTTTTTGGCTCGGCTGCTTCTTCTTTTTTTACTTCTGTCACTTTTTCATTCTCTACTATCTCTTCAACTTTTATTTTTATTTGTTTTTTTGGTTCTTCTTTTATTTCAGCAGTTTGTGATTGTGTATATTTACTAACAAATGGAAAACTTAAACTTAATGAAACTAACAAATCATCTCTATTATGCTTAAAAATATTTATGTATTTTACCTCAGTTTTAATTAAGGTATTATTTTTACAGAAAAATTTTAAACCAGTCGCACCAGCAATACCAAATGTATTTTCATCAAAAAAATTTTGATTTACACCACCACTTAAATAAGGTGATATTTTTAAATTTGAGAAATTAAATGCTTTATAATTATATATAGCATCAATACCTAATGAATAAATATCTTTTCTTTCAGATGGTATTTTAATTTTCAAAGGAACATAACCAAAACTAACTTGCACACTAATTGGTTCTTTTTTTAAATATCGTTCAAAATTTAATCCAAATTTTACTTCATCTTTATGGTTTGAATTATTACAAAAATAATTATACCCTACAAAAGGTCCGATATAATCATAATATTTTACCTCTTCTGCAAATAAATAAAAAATAAAACTAAAAAAAATAACACAAACAATTTTTAGCATTTTCTTCACTCTCCAGAAAATAATTTTTAAAAATTTATAATACTTTATATTTATTCTTTTGTCAATTTAATAATTTTAAAATTCCAGAAAATATCCCAGACATGGTATACCCCTTTGCAGAATTTACTTCTCTTCTCGACAGAAAAATAAAAAGACAAATTTTTAATTTATTTTGTCAGAATAATTAGCCTTATAAAATTTCATTTTTTATTTGACTTTTTTTAATTAATATGTTTATAAATTTTTTGAGATGGAAGATAAAAAAGTAAAAATTTTAATTGTTGATGATGACAAAACGATAATAAAAATTGTTTCTTTTTATTTAGAAAAAGAAGGCTATGAAGTTTTAACAGCAGAAAACGGTGAACAAGCTTATAATATTGCAGTCGAACAATTGCCAACAGTAATAATCAGTGATATTATGATGCCTGTGATGGATGGCTATGAACTATGTAAAAAAATAAAAGAAAATGAAGAATTAAAATATATACCAGTATTATTACTCACAGCAAAAGAATCAAAAAGTGATATAATAAAAGGTTTTGAATGTGGTGCAAATGATTTTATAACAAAACCATTCCACTCAGTTGAATTATTAGCACGAATAAAATCATTTGTAAATTTAAGATTAAATCATTTAGAAATCATTGAAAAAAATAAAATTATTGAAAATTCACAAAAAGAATTAGAAACAATATTTAACAATATAAATGAATCAATTTTTATATTTAATAAAAATCTCGAAATAATAAGAATAAATAAAATAGCAGAACAATTATTAGGAAAACCAAAGTCACAAATATTAAAAAAAGCATATCTCGAAGTATTTAATATTGAATATCCAGATAATAACGATATTATCCTCTTATCTATCGAAGAAGAAAAAAATTTTTTAAATAAAGAAGCAAAATTAATAACTGAAAAAGAACAGGAAATTCCTGTTTTAATAAATACTTCCTTTATTAAATTAGATAATGAAGATTTTATTTTAATTGTAGTTATTTTTGATATAACAGAATTAAAAAAAGTTGAAAATATGAAAAATGAATTTTTAAGTATCATCTCGCATGAATTAAGAACACCATTAGCATCAATAAAAGCTTCAGCAGAAACATTATATCTATGTAATGATATTGATATTGAAACAACAAAACAATTTTCAAAAATAATAAATGATGAAGCTGACCGATTAACCCGGTTAATAAATGAAATTCTTGATTTAGCAAAAATAGAATCAAAAAAAATGACATATAATTTTACTGTCATTGAAATAAATAGAATTATAATCAATGTAATAAATTTATTTGAAAAATATGCAAATCAAAAAAATATAAAGTTACATTATTCTTTACCTGACAAAACTCTTTACCTATACGGTGATCCGGATAGAATTCATCAAATAATTTCAAATCTTTTATCAAATGCAATAAAATTTACAGAGCCTGAAAAAAATATTTATGTAAATTTAAAATATGATGATACATTTATTATTCTTGAAATTCGAGATGAAGGTGTGGGTATACCAAAAAATGAATTAAAAAAAATATTTAATAAATTTTATCAGGTAAGTAATTCACTCATGAGAAAAGAAAACGGAACAGGTCTTGGTCTTTCATTGGTAAAAGCTTTTGTAGAAGCGCATAAAGGTATAATAAATGTTGATTCAGAACTTGGAAAAGGTTCAACTTTCACTATTAAAATTCCGCTTTATAATGATACTGAAGAAATCATTAATATTGAAGTCAAAGATAATTTTAAAAATAATAATATTTTAAACATTTTAGTAGTTGATGATTCAATTGAATTTTTAAATTCATTAAAGAAAACATTAGAAACAGAAGGCTTTAATGTATATAAAGCATTGGATGGTATTCAAGCACTTGATATATTAAATAAAAAGAAAATAGACATTCTTTTACTTGACTTAAAATTACCAAATATGAATGGCTACGAAGTAATAAAAAATATTCGAGCACAAAATTCAAATTTACCAATTGTTGTAATAACAGCAAGTGATTTAGGCCGTAGTCAAAAACGTGTTTTACAATTAGGTGCAAATGAATATATGCAAAAACCATTTTCAATAAATGAATTTAAAGAAAAACTAAAAAAATTAAGTTTCAAATTATAAGGAGCAAACAATGGAAAAAACAAATACAACAAAAAAAATTTTAATTATAGATGATGAAAAATATATTTTATTAGTTACTAAATACAATTTAAAAAATGCTGGATATGATGTCTTGATTGCTAATAATGGTGAAGAAGGAATAAAAATAGCACAAACCGAATTACCTGATTTAATTCTTCTTGATTTAATGATGCCATTAGTTGATGGTTTTCAAGTTATTCGCACATTAAGAGCAGATGAATCAACTAAAAGTATTCCAATAATAATTTTAACAGCAAGAGGTAGTGTTGAAGATAAAAATAAAGTATATGAGTACGGCGCAAATGATTATTTATTAAAACCATTTAGTGTTCAACAATTACTTGAGAAAATAAAATCATTTTTCAATCAAAATAATAAATGATTATGGATGTGATGCAATTAAAAAGACTTTTTAAAAATATAAAATTTTCTGAGGTTGAATATATGAAAAAATCAATAGATATCAGCCAATTTTCAGTAATTGATTTAATAAATGTTATTTTATATAACACACTTGAAATAGAATCTGTTTTCGAATTAGTTCTTGAATATGCCTGTCATTTATTAAATGTTAATCAGGGTTCTATAATGATCGTTGATGAAAATAAAGAGAATTTAATAATTAGAACAGTGTATAATAAAGATAAAAAATTAATTGGAGAAAAAATAAAAATAAATGAAAGTATTGCAGGTTGGGTTTATCAAAAAAGATTACCTGTTTTAGTTAATAATATTGAAAATGACCCTTATTTCAAAAAGAAGAATGATCAACAATATGAAAAAAAACATTTATTATGTCTTCCACTTATTATTGCTGGTAATGTGATTGGTGTAATAAATTTTAATGATAAGATTAGTGAAGATATTTTTACTCAAAGTGATTTGGACATTGTTTCAAATTTAATTAAACAAATTTTATATGCGCTTGATCAGGCTGTTCAGGAAGAACATACTGCAAAAGTTATCAGTGATTTATTTAATGAAATTGTTGCTTTATATCAAACAGGTGAAAAATTTTTATATTCACAAACTATTGATGAATTATGTGAAAATGCTCTAAATATAGCAAAAGAAATATTAAATGTGAGCGAAGTTTCAATCTGGCTTTTTGATAAAGAAAAAGCGGAACTCATTTTAAAGAAAGGATTAAATTTTAATTATGATATAAATTCTGTGGCACTTGATAAATCTGTTATTGGTCATTCTTTTAAAAACGGTATTAGTATAATTATAAATCGGCTTGAAGAACATTCTTTTATAAAAAAAGAAGAATGCTTACCTTTTGAAGAGAATAATTTTTTATGCGTGCCAATAGGAAGTCCTGCTAATTGTATTGGTGTTATTACTGCTGGGAAAAAAGTTAAATCAAGAATCTATTATCAAACCATATCAAATGATTTTTCTGATGGTGATAGAAGATTACTATATGCTGTTGCTAATCAATTATTTATTACTTATAGTTTTCTTGAAATTAAACTTAACTTAGAGAAAAAAGTAGAAGAACGAACATCTGAAATTCAAAAAATGCATCAAGAATTAGTTGATATAAATAAAAGAAAAGATGAATTTCTTTCTTTTATTTCACACGAACTCAGATCGCCGATTTCAATTATTAAATCATCAGCAGAACTAATAACAGAATTAGAATCTTCATTAGCAGAAGAAACAAAAAATTTACTTACTATTATTAACGATGAATCAATAAGAATAAATAAGATGATAACTGATATACTTGAATTTTCAAGAATTGAAAATGGTAAAATAAATTTTGATTTTAAAGAAGGAAATATAAATGAATTAATAAATAAAGTTATTTCACAAAATTTGCCAAAAGCAAATAACCAGAAAATAAGTATTAGTAAAGAACTTGATTATGAAATTCCGAATATAATTATTGATACAGATAAAATGTATATAGTAATAAACAATTTTGTTGATAATGCAATTAAATATAATAAAGAGAATGGCAGTGTATTTATTTCATCATATCAGGATAATGAATTTATTTATGTTAAGATACAGGATACAGGATGGGGTATTGCAGAGGAATCATTACCACATTTATTTAAAAAATACTATCGAGCATACACAAAAAGTGCTAGCGTAAAAGGAACAGGTCTTGGCTTAGTAATCTCAAAATTTATAGTTGAAAAACACAAAGGTTCAATTTCTGTTGAAAGTAAATTAGATGTTGGCACATCATTTATAATCAAACTCCCGAAAAATAAATGATTGTAAATTTGACATTTTAAAAAATTAAATCTATAATAAAAAATAATGATTTACAAAAGTGATATTCATAAAGTATTACGAGTAGAAAATGCAGAAGAATTCCCAGGAGTATTTATAATTGATAATATAAATGCGTGTAATTTAAAATGTTCAATTTGTGACCATAAAAATATGATAAAATACAGGAAAGTAGAAAAGTTGCCATTTGATTTATATATAAAAATAATTGATGAAATAGCAAAAGAAAATCCAAAAGCAAGAGTATGGGAAATATTTTTTGGTGACCCTTTTTTATGTAGTGATATGCCATTTCGAATAAAATATGCAAAAGATAAAGGATTAACTGATGTTGTATTAAATACAAATGGAGTATTAATGGATGTAGAAAAATCAAAACAACTGATAATAGCAGGGCTTGATGCAATGTATGTTGGAATTGATGCATACAAAGAAGAAACATATAATAAAATACGGGTAGGTGGCAATTTTAAAAGAGTGATAGAGAATGTTTTACAATATTCAGAATTAATAAAAAAATACGGAAATCCAGAAAAACAAAAAATATATGTTCAATATGTAGTAGATGAAATAAATCAGGATGAAGTAGAAGATTTTAAAAATTTTTGGATAAAGAATAAAATAAATGTAAAAATTCGACCAAAAGTAAGTTGGGCTGGTCTGGTTGAAGCAAAAAATTTAGTTGATAATTCACAATTAGAAATTCGAAAGCCGTGTTATTGGCTCATTCAAACAATGAATATATGTTCAAATGGCGAAGTATGTTTGTGTTCAGTAGATGTTCACTGTAAAGTAAAATGCGGCAATGTTCGTGAAAAAAGTATAAAAGAAATATGGTCTGGAAAATTAAAAGAGTATAGAAAAATGCATAGTGAAAATAGATATAACGAGTTACCAGAAATATGCAGGAATTGCAGAGATTGGCAGTCAACTTATGCGGAATTTGTTAATTGAAATATATGTGTGGAATATGCGGTTTTAGTGGTAAAGCCAAAAAAAAAATAATAAAAGAGATGACAACTGTTTTAACTCATCGGGGGCCAGATGATGAAGGATATTTTTCAAATGATAAAATAAATTTTGGATTTCGGCGATTAAGTATAATTGATATAGAAAGTGGCAAACAACCTATTCACAATGAAAATAAAAAAATTTGGGCAGTATTTAATGGTGAAATATATAATCATCTTGAATTAAGAAAAAACCTGCAAAAAAAAGGACATTATTTTTATACAGACCATTCTGATACAGAAGTAATAGTTCATCTCTATGAAGAATATGGTATAAATTTTCCGAATTATCTAAATGGAATGTTTGCAATAGCATTATGGGATGAAAATAAAGAAATATTATTTTTAATCAGAGATAGAATAGGTGTAAAACCATTATTTTATAGTGAAATTAATGGCAGAATAATTTTTGCTTCTGAAATAAAATCTATTTTAAAATTTCCAGAAGTAAAAAAAAATATAAACCTTGAAGCAATCTATCATTATTTTTCTTTTAAAAATATTCCAGCGCCATTAACTGCATTTGAAAACATTTATTCATTAATGCCAGGTGAAATTCTTGAATATTCAAATTCAAAAATTAATAAAGAAAAATATTGGAAAATCGATTTTTCTAATGAAATAGATGATGATGAAAAAAGCATTATTGAAACAATTAGCAAATTACTTGAAGATGCAGTTAAATTAAGAATGCAATGTGATGTTCCATTTGGCGCATATTTAAGCGGTGGTGTTGATTCAAGTTCGGTTGTTGCTATAATGTCACAATTTTCAACTAAACCAATAAAAACATTTAGTTTAGGTTATTCTGATGATTTTAAAAATAAACAATTAGATATTTTATCTGCAAGAAAATTATCAAAAATATTTAAAACAGAACATTATGAATATATTATGTCTTCTGATGAATTAATAGAAGATTTAGATAATGTTATTGAAGCATTCGACCAACCATTTTCAGGAACTATTTCAACATACTTTCTTTCAAAATTAATAAAAAAATATGTTAAAGTTGCTTTATCAGGTGATGGTTCTGATGAATTATTTGGTAGTTATTTATCACATCGAATAGCACAACCAATGAATGAATATATAGAAAAAAACAAATTATCAGAAAAGATAGAAAATTTTGAACTTATAAAAAAATTATATGATAAATCAGAAATAAAAAAAACAGATTGGCGTTATCATTTATTTACATTTACTGATTTTGAAAAGAAAAAATTATTAACAGAAATATTTAGTAAATTTTACACTAAATATTTAACATTAAATTTATTTAGAAAAAAATATAATGCTTGTTCTTCAAAATCACCATTAAATTTAATACTTGAATATGAATATAAAACACAATTTCCAGACCAGGTTTTAGCATTTGTAGATTTCCTTTCTATGGCACATTCTATTGAAGTTCGTTCACCATTTTTTGATTATCGATTAGTTGAATATGTTGCAAAAATTCCAGATAAATTAAAAATAAATAATAACATTGTTAAATATATACTAAAAAAAAGTGTAAAAAATTTAATACCAGAAGAAATAATAAATAGGTCAAAAGAAGGTTTTGTTTTACCAGTGTATCAATGGCTTGAGAATAAATATGAAAATTTTATTAGAGATATATTATCAGAAAAAAGACTAAAAAAACATAATTTTTTTAATCAAGATTATGTAAAAACATTATTAAATAATTTTTATATAAAGAAAAATAAAGAACCAGCGAAAATATGGATTTTAGTAAATTTTCAATTATGGTGGGAAAAATATTTTGGATAAAAAATTTATTGATTTAAAAACAAATTTAAAATATATAGAACAATATATAGAATTAAGAAATCAATATAGTGAATTGCTATTAACAAAAAAAGTAAATTATAAAGAAACTCTTGAATGGCTAAAAATTAAAGATATAGAAATATATGGAATTGTTGAAGATGATATATTAAAAGGAGTAATTATTTTATATATAAACAAAGGAAATGAACTAACTTTTTTTGTGAAAGAAAAACAAAAAGGATATGGAACAATATTATTAAAGTATATGGAAGAAATAGCAATAAAAAAAAATATAAAACAATTATATGCGTGGGTACTTGAAAAAAATATAATAGCATCAAAAGTATTTGAAAAAAACGGATATAAAGAAACTGGAACATCAATAAAAATTTTTGATGGTAAAAAATATAAAGGTTATATTTATAAAAAAAATTTATGAAAGATAAAATAAAAAAAGAAATTGAAAAATTAAAATCAAAATATATAAATTTTTTATCAGAGTTAGTTCGAATTCCATCAGTTTATGGTTCTGAACTCAAAGCACAAAATTATGTAAAAAAACAAATGTTAAAATTAGGATTAGAAGTAAAAGAATATTATTCAAGAGATGATAAAGAATCATTAAATATTGCTGGAATATTAAAAGGTAAAAATTCTTCAAAATATAAATCCTTAATTTTAAATGCACATTGTGATATTGCACCTGTTATTTATAATAAAAAGAAAGAGTTTTCAGGTAGAAACGAAAATGGCTTATTATTTGGAAGAGGTGCACAAGATGATAAAGCAGGAATAGCAATAATTTTAATGATAATAGAAATATTGAAAAATTTGAATATTAACTTACAAGGCGATTTAATAATAGAATCTGTTATAGAAGATGAGACTACTGGAAATGGGAGTAAAGTATTATGTGATAATGGTATATTGGCTGATGGTGTAATTATATGTGATGGCACATGGCATAATAGAATTATTTATGGACATTTAGGACAGATTTGGATTAATATTGAAATTCAAGGTAAAGAAGCACCTGCTTGTGTAGAATATAGAGTAGTAAATCCAATTTATACTGGTATTGAAGTTATAAAAAAAATAAAAGGATATATTGATAATTTTAAAAATGAAAAAAGCAAATTTGAAGAATTAGAACCATCATATTTTGTTAATACAGGTTCATTTATATCAAAAGGTTGGCATGGTGCCACTCCATTAAAAACAATAATTAAAATGCAAATTGGATTTGGAAACGAAATTAATGTAGATGAAATTTTTAATGATGTGAAAAAAATTTGTCTAAAAATAGACGATACAATAAAAGTAAATAAATATTTATTAAAAACATCAGCATTTAAAACATCTAAAAAAAATAATTTAATAAAAAAATTAAGTGCAGTAATTTATGATACAATAAATATCAAACCTGAAATTGTAGCTATATCAGGACATTGCGATATGCGGCATTTTAAAACAGAAAATATTTGTTTGTATGGACCGGGTGGTGGAAAAAATGCTCATTGTTCTGGTGAATACTATATACTTGACCATTTGCCAATTATTGCAGAATGTATATTAAATTTTGTAATGGAATGGTGTAATGAAACTCGTTGAAATTTTTAATAAATTAGAATTACCAGATAAAGAAGCAGTAATTTTTTTTCATATTGCTTCTGAAAAATTAAAAACTATCACAGATATAAAAGGTATTTTTAAAGCAATAGATGATTATTTTGATAAACATTCAACAATTTGTATGCCGTCATATCCTTTTACAGGAACTGCATATAAAGAATATTTATCAAAAAATCCAATTTTTGATGTTAGAAATACTCCCTGTCGAGTAAATTTAATTTGTGAAATATTTAGAAGAAAAGAAAATGTAATAAGGTCAATTCATCCCTGGTGTTCAGTAGCAGCAATGGGTGAGAGAGCTTATGAAATAGTTTCTGAACATCATTTGGATAAAAAAGTATTTGGTAAAAAATCGCCTTTCCAAAAAATATTAAAGTTAGGTGGATATGTAGTTGGACTTGGTGTTGATTGTAACACAAATAGTTTTGCACATTTACCTGATGAAAAAATGTTTAAAAACTATTCTTTTGAAATATATGAAAAAAAATATTATAACTTTAAAGCAATTGATTATTCAGGAAAAGAGACTAAAGTTAAAACTAATATACTTTTAGAAAATGTTATAAAAAACATAAAACCAAGAAAGATGAAGCCTTTTTTTTATAACCAAAATTTTTATAAAGAATATAGAATTGATAATATTGAATTTTATCGACTAAAATTAGATTCATTTTTAAATTACACCATTAAGATAAATAAAAATATAATAAAGACAGAAGGTAAACCAATTTATTATGTATAAGCATATAGATAATTTATTAACTATTTTATATAAAAAAAATCCTATACACAAAAAAAAAATAGAATTAACATTTTCAAAAAAAGATAAAGATTTTTTTGTAGAGTTTGAAAATTTTTTAGATTTATTTTCTCTCTATTTAGAAGAAAATGGATTAAATATGGATTATGCTATTGATTCTTATTTATTGCTTTGTAAAAATATGTTTGCTTCTCAAATATATTTTTTAAAAACAGGTAAATATCCAGCTGATAATTTAGATAATATAATAAAATTTGTTTATACTTCAAAAGAAACTATGATGGCATATATAATAGGTTTAGCATTATCTGAATTCTTATGGGACACACATTATGAAATGTATTCTTTTTTTGATAAATGGTTAAAAAAAGAATCAAATAATATTAAACAATATTTAGAAGTTGCCCCAGGTCATGGATTATTTTTAAGAAAAGCAATATATTATTTAAAAAATAAATCATTTTTTAAAATAATTGACATTAGCCCTATATCAATTGAAATCACTAAATCAATAATTTCTTTTAGCTATCCTGAATTGCCAGAAAATAGTATTAATTATCATTGTGCTAATATTTTAGAAATTGATATAACGAACAAATATGATTTTATAACAGCAGGCGAAGTATTAGAACACCTTGCCAATCCTGAAAGAATGCTTATTATTTTAAAAAATTTACTTAATAAAAATGGGAAAATATATCTGTCAACCTGTGCTAATTGCCCTGCAATAGACCATATATATAAATTTAATTGCATTTCTGAAATTAAAGATATGATAGAAAATGAAGGATTAAAAATTTTAGATGAATTAATACTACCAGTAGAAAAAATGGATATGAAAGAAATAATTAATAAAAAAATTACAATAAATTATTGTGCAATATTAGGGAGGCATTTTAATGATAAAAAAAATTGAAAATTTTAAAATTGGTGATAAAGCAGAATTCAGTCATATAATTACAGATGAAGATATTAAAAAATTTATAGAATTAACTGGTGATGATAATAAAATTCATACTGATGATAAATGGATTTCGCAGACTAAATTGAAAAAAAAAGTTGCACATGGTATGTTAAGTGCTTCATTTATTTCAACTATTATTGGAACTAAATTACCAGGTGATGGAGCATTAGAGATTTCTCAAACAATAGATTTTTTAAATCCTGTTAGAGTTGGTGATAAATTAGATATTTGTGCTACTATCACTGATATTAATCTAAATCTAAAAATTATAGAACTTGAAATTGAAATTAAGAATCAATACCACCAAAAAGTTATCACAGGTAAAGCAAAAGTTAAAATGATTGATATTGAAGTTAATGATAAAACTGAGGAAAAAAATATTATCGAAAAAGTAATATTAATTATTGGGGCAACAGGTGGTATTGGTAGAGCTGTTACAAAAAAATTTATTGAGAAAGGTTATTCTTGTATAATCCATTATCATTCAAATAAAAAAATTGCTGAGGAATTGTTAGAATTAGCAAAAAAAAATGGAAATAACGCATTATTAGTTAGATGTGATATTTGCGATGAAAAACAAATAAAAGAAATGTTTGAATATATAAAGCGTTTTTATACAAATATTACGGGTTTTGTAAATTGTTCTATTTCAAAATTTGCAAATATTAAATTTCAAGATATGGGATGGGAAACAATTGAAGAACAATTAACTATTAATTTAAAATCCAATTTTTATCTTATCAAAGAAATATTACCTTTTATGGTAAAAAATAAATATGGAAAAATTGTTTTTATATCTTCGCAATCTACAGAAGATGTACCACCACCTCAATTATCTCATTATAGCATTTCAAAATCAGCACTTAATTCATTTGCTAAAAATCTTGCAGTTGAATTGGCACCATTAGGTATTCGTGTTAATATCGTTTCACCAGGTATGACTGATACTGAACTTATTTCTAATTTGCCAGAAAAAGCAAAACTTTTAACAATAAGTAAAACATTATTAAAAAGATTAGCAAAACCAGAAGATATTGCTTCAGCAATTTATTATTTAATATCAGAAGATTCTGATTATATTACAGGTGAAACATTGCGAGTAAATGGAGGCCAGACAATGTTATGATTGATGAAAATATAAATGATTTTCAAACAATAATAAAATATAATCGCGAATTATCAAAAAAATATACAAACTGTAAAAAATACAAAATTAAAATTTTATCAAATATTACTATAAACCCTATAAAAGATATTTTAGAATTTTTCCTTCAAAAAGAAAACATACCAGTAGAGGTAACTATTGGTGGCTTTGATACAATTATTCAAGATACAAAAAATTATAATGATGAAAATGCTATTATAATTTTTTATGAATTAATTAATTTAATAAATGGTTTTGCATATAAAATTGATTTAATAAGCGAGAGTGAATTTAATGATTTATTGGAAAAAACTAAAAGTAATATTTTTCAAATTTTAGAAAATCTAAAAAAATGTTCTCTAATATTATTTAATACTTTTTCCTCACTTCCTATATCTTATTCAAATCTTGAAAAAAATCTTATCGATACTTTTTGTGATTTATTAAACAACTATCTATATTCAATTAAAAAAGATTATATCAACCTTAAAATTTTTGATATTCAAAAAATTTATTCAAATCTTTCTTTAACAAAATCAATAGATTGGAGATATTTTTATTCAGTATTTTCATTATACACTATTGATTTCTATATTAGTTATTGCCAATATATAAAACCAATTATTTTATTAAATAATGGAATTTATAAAAAATTAATTATTGTTGATTGTGATAATACATTATGGGAAGGGATTTTGGATGAAATTGGTTATAAAAATATTGAATTAAAATCTGATTCTTATAAAGGGAGAATTTTTCAGGAAGTTCGTGGTATATTAAAATATTATAAAAATAATGGTATGCTTTTATCAATAGTGTCTAAAAACAATTTTGAAGATGTTAAAGAATTATTTGATTATGCTAATAATGAAGATATGATTTTGTCATTAGATGATTTTGTTATGACACAAATAAATTGGAATAATAAAATTGATAATATAAAAAAAATTATAAATGAATTGAATATAGGTTATAATAGTGTCATTTTTATAGATGATTCAGATTATGAAATTGAATTAGTAAAAAAATATTTACCTGATATTACAACAATAAAAGTACCAAAAAATATCTACGAATATCCAATTTTATTAAGAAAAACATTAGATTATTTCTTTAATAAAAATATTTCATACGAAGATAGGTTGAAAACAATAATGTATCAAAGAGAATTTCAAAGAAAGGCTTTAAAAGAAAAAGCATTTGACTTAGATGATTATCTTAAAAAATTAGGTTTAAAACTTAAAATTTATATTAACAATAATTCGCAAGTAAGAAGAATAAGTCAATTAACACAAAAAACCAATCAATTTAATTTAACTACAAAAAGATTTTCAGAAGCAGAAATTACAAATTTTCTTGAAGATAAAAATTATATAATTTATTCTTTTGAATTATTTGACAATTATGGTAATTATGGATTAACAGGGTTATCAATAGTTAAAAAAGAAAATAATAATGAGGCAACCATAATAGTTTTTTTAATGAGTTGTAGGGTAATTGGCAGAAAAGTTGAATTTGCTTTTATGGATTTTATAAAAGAACATTTGCAAAAAAATAATTTTAAAAAAATATATGCTAATTATTATCCTACATTGAAAAATTCATTAGTTAAAAATTTTTATGAAGAAACAGGTTTTTTATTGATTAATGAAGATATAAATCTTGGTAATAAATCTTATTTATTTTCATTAGAAGAAGAAAATTATTATAAAAACTATATACCATATATCGAGGTTTCTTATGAAAAATAATATTAATTTAGATGATGAAATTAAAGAAGTTATGGCTGATATATTTGGCATTGAAAAAAATTTAATCGAAGAATTTTCATCACCAGAAACTATTCCAAATTGGGATAGCCTTCGGCATATGAATTTAATATTATCTTTAGAAAAAAAATTTAACATTCAATTTACACCTGATGAAATGATGGAATTATTAAATTTTAAATTAATTTATACTATTGTGAAAGAAAAATATGAAACAAATAACTGATAAATCAATATCTCTTCTTTGTTGGGGTTATAATGAAGAAGAAAACATTTTAAATTTTTTAGAAAAATCAACTGAATTACTCGAAAAAATAGTTCGTGAAAAAATAATGGATGATTATGAAATTATTTTTGTTGACGATGGTAGCACAGATAAAACTTTAGAAATTGCTAAAAAATTCAAAAATGAAAAAAATAATAAATTAATAATTTTAATAAATACCAAAAATATGAATGTAGCATATTCTTTTAAACGAGCATTAAACGCAGCAACAAAAAAATATATCTTCTGGCAAACTATTGATTGGTCTTATGATATTTCGAATTTACCGGAATATTTAAAATATTTAAAAGATTATGATGTTATTCAGGGTATTCGAAGAAAACCTGTAAATATAAAAATAAAATTTTTAAAACCATTTGCTTTATTATTAAAACTGTTTGGTATTAAACATTTGACAAAAAGGTCAGATACAATACCAAAAGCATTTGTTTCAATAATTAATTATTTGCTAATAAGATTATTATTTAGAGTTCCTGTTTCTGATTTTCAGAATGTATCAATTTATCCAACAAATTGGATAAAAAAACAAAAATTAGAAGCAAACAGCTCTTTTGCTAATCCAGAATTAATAATTAAAGCATATTGGTCAGGCTTAAAAATAAAAGAAGTTCCAATAAATTTTATACCACGCCAATTAGGTAAAGCAAAAGGAACTAAATTAAAATCAATTATGAAGTCAATCAGAGATATTTTTAAGTATTGGTTTAAATGGATAATTTTAAATGACTTTCAGAATAAGAAAAAAGGAATAATTGACAGAAGTTTTAATGATTAATTTTAAAAACAAGAAAACGATTATTATATTAATTAAAATATTTTTAGCATTATTTTTAATAATATTCTTAATTACAACAAATCAATTAGACTTTAAACAATTATTTTTTTTATTCAATAAAAATTATATACTTATTATTTTTTTTATTTGCAGTATTGGTGTTTATTTAGTGCAATTTTCTACCGCGTTGAGATTGTTTATTTTATTAACTTCTATAAATTATAACATAGGAATATTAAAAATTATTAAATATACTTTTATCGGAAGTTTATTTAATATGATTTTACCAATAAATATTGGAGGCGATATTGTAAAAGGATATTATATTTTTAAAAATGAATTAGAAAAGCAGGGGCGAACAATAGGAATCTTAATTATTGATAGATTACTTGGTTTATTATCTTTGTTCATTATAAGTATTTGTTCAATAATATATTTAATATCAACCAATAAATTATCTTTATGTAATATTTTTAAAAAAATAAATATATTTTCAGTCATAATAATAAGTTCAATTTTTTTATTTTTATTTTTTTTAATTTTATATAAAAATTGGTTAGAGTGCTTAATAAAAAAAATAACAAAAAAACCTATTATATTAAATTTAATCGAAGGTTTTACTATTCTCACAACTAATAAATCTCAAATCTTTATTGCAATCATAATCGGACTTTTTTCGCATTTAATAACTTTGATATGCTTATTTTTAATATCATATTTTATTGATGAAAAACTATTAAATTTTATTCAATATATCTCAATTAGTGCTGTTGTAATATTAATTGGTAATATACCTCTTACACCAGGGAATATTGGTTGGTTGGAATTTATTGGTTCTATTGGTTGGCAATCTCTTGGTTCAAATAATGGAGCATTGACTTTTTTTATTTGGCGAATTATATATTTAATAAATATATTGATTGTTTATTTATTTTTTTTATTTATATTTAAAAAAGAGATAACAAAATGATGCATACAAATAAAGTATATTCAATTAGAGAGGAAGCAAAAGAATTTCCAATGATGTGTGTTATATCTTTTGTATATGTTTGCAATGCGCAATGTCCGAATTGTCCTTATAATAATTCAGATATTCGTTCTTCATATAAAGATGCAATTTTTATGAGTGAAGAAATATTTAAAAGAATTGCTGATGAGTGCGGCCAATATAAATCTGTGATAAGAATTTCAGGCGGTGGTGAACCAATGCTTCATCCACAAGCAATTGAATTAATAAAATATGCAAAAGAAAAAGGAGCGAAAATTGGGTTAATAACAAATGGTTCTAAATTTGATAATGAAAAATTATATGAACTTATAAGTATTAATGTAGATGTAATTGAATTTAGTGTTGACGCTTGTGATGAAAAAACTTATAAAATGGTAAGACCAGGATTGGATTGGAATAAAACTTTTTCGAATATAAAAAAAGCAATAGAACTTAGAAATAAATTAAAATCACAAACATTAATTATTGTTAGTGCAATAAATCAAAAAGGCGTTAATATAAAAGAAGTTGAAGAATTTTGGAAACCAATTGTTGATAAAGTTCAAATAAGAAAATATTTAACCTGGGGTTATAATCAAGATTATTCAGCAGACCCAACACCTTATCTGCCCCCAGAAGAAAGAATACCCTGTCCCTGGCTTTTTGAAAGACTTAATATTGATTCACGAGGCGATGTAACTTTATGTGGCGAAGATATTGCTTTCAAATATAAATTTGATAATATTATGAAGCATTCTATTAAAGAAATATGGTTAGGTGAAAAATTTAATTTTTTTAGAGAAAAGCATTTAAATAGGCACGGCGACGAAATTGAAATTTGTTCAAAATGTCCTGATTGGAAATATCGTTCCTGGCAATATAATTATTGGAAAATTTTAAACGATGCAAAAAATAAAAGAAAATAAAAAAATTATTGGTATTTTACAACCAGGTTATTTGCCGTGGTTGGGTTTTTTTGAACAAATAATACAAAGCGATATTTTTGTAATTTATGATGATGTTCAGTATGATAAACATAGTTGGCGTAATCGTAATAGAATAAAAACAGCAAATGGTGTGCAGTGGTTAACTGTTCCTATTTCTTTTTCTTTAAATGAAAAAACAAAAATAAAAGATGTAAAAATTAATAATAATTTTTGGCAAAAGAAACATTTTCAAGCCATAAAACTTAATTACAGTCGTGCAAAATTTTTTAAAAATTATATTGAAATATTTGAAAATGCATATACAATGAATTGGAAATATTTAATTGATTGTGATATGTATTTTATAGAAAAATTAATGGAAATTTTAAATATTAAAAATAAAAAAATTTATTTTTCATCTAACCTAAATATTACTGGCAACAGAATTGAAAGACTGATAAATATATGTAAATATTTTGACGCTAATATTTTTTATGAAGGTTCTGCTGGTAAAAATTATATTAATATTACTGAGTTTGAAAAAAATGGTATTCAAGTTATTTTTCAAGATTATTGCCATCCAAAATATAATCAATTATATGGTGAATTTATTCCATATCTTTCTGTTATTGATTTGATTTTTAATGAAGGAGAAAATAGTTATAATATTATTTTAAATAAAAATGAACAGGAATAATAAATATGAAAAAAACAATATTAATTACAGGCGGAGCAGGATTTATTGGAAGTAATTTTGTTAGGTATATTTATAATCATTATCCAGACTATAGATTAATTGTTCTTGATGCTTTAACTTATGCTGCGAATATTGCATATTTGCCAGTTGATATTAATAAAGATTATGATAATGAAAGATTAATATTCTGGTATGGGAATATTAAAAATGGTGAATTAGTTGATACATTAGTTTCGCAATCTGATATTGTTGTTCATTTTGCTGCTGAAACTCATGTGACTCGCTCTATTTATGATAATTATTTATTTTTTGAAACTGATGTTATTGGCACACAAACTATTGCTAATTCAGTTTTAAAATATCGAAATAAAATTGAGCGATTTATTCATATCTCAACATCAGAAGTATATGGCACAGCAGAAACTGAAAAAATGAATGAAGACCATCCTTTAAAACCATTAAGTCCTTATGCTGCTGCAAAAGCAGGTGCTGATAGATTAGTTTATTCTTATTGGAAAACTTATGAAATACCAGTAATTATTGTTCGACCATTTAATAATTATGGTCCTCATCAACATTTAGAAAAAGTTGTGCCAAGATTTATAACAAGTTGTATATTAAATGAAAAATTAAAAGTTCATGGTGATGGTTTAGCAGCAAGAGATTTTATTTATGTTGAAGATACCTGTAAAGCACTTGATATAATTCTACATTATGATATTAATAAAATAGCTGGCGAAATCTTTAATATCGCCAGTGGTTGTCATAGGACAATATTATCAATAGCAAAAGATATAATAAAGTTAATGAATAAAAGTGAAGAATTAATAACATTTACAGGAGATAGACCAGGTCAGGTATTTAGACATACAGGTGATTATTCAAAATTTAATAAGTTAACTGGCTGGTCGCCGCAAATTGATTGGCAAAAAGGTTTAATTAAAACAATTGAATGGTATTCAAATAATGTTAATATTTGGACACCAATGATTTGGATGCGTGAAGTTCCGATTATTACAAAATCTGGTAAAAGAGAATTGCATTAATTAAAATCAATAAATTTTTTATGTTAAAAAAAAATTTTTTTATTTTATTTAGCATATTAATAATTCTTTTTTTATATTTATTACAAATAGCATATTTAGGAATTGGTGGATGGCTCTGGCCTGATGAGAGATATATACAATTTTTTTCTTTATATTTTTGGAAGAATTATAATTTAGGTGAATTTATAAAATCACCGCCTGTAATTATCATAATGGCAATCATAAATGCTATTATTTTTTTATTTTTAAAAATTATGAATATTACTTATAATTTAAGTGATTTTGCTGCTTATTCAATTATAAATTCTGATCTTTTTACTTATGCAGGTAGATGTTTTTCAATTCTTTCTGCTTTTGGCGTTATCTTTTATTCTTACAAACTCTTAAAAAAATATCTCGAAATTGAAATTGTATTAATAACAATTTTATTTTTATTTGCTTCTTATTCTTTTATCTGGTCAGCTACAATTTACAAAGAAGATATGTTTGCCTTTTTGATTTTAGTAATTTTTTTATATTATCTTTCTGAATATCTTGATAAAAATAATATTAAATATTTATTTATTGCTTCTTTTATTAGTGGTTTTAGTTTAGGGGTCAAACAAAATAATTTAATTATTATTATTGATGTTTTTATTGTTCTGATTATTTTTTATAAAAAAATAAATCTTAAAAATATTTTTTATGTTTTATTTTTTTTATTTTTTGGTTTACTTGTTGGCGACCCTTATTTAATATTTTCAATCAAAGATTCAATTATTATAAAATGGTTTTTAGGTATGTTATCTGTTTTATTCCCAGCAGTTAGAAATATCATTTTCAAAATAATACCTACTTATAAAACTGAATTTTTTAATCTATTATCATCATATAAATTTCAACATTTTCATATTGGTGAAAGCGGTGATAAATGGCAAAGCTTTATTTCATCTATTTCATTTCAATCATTTAATAGTATAATTTTTTATTTTGGTTTCTTAGTTATTTTATTCTTTACAATAAAATTTTTTATTGAACTTTTAAAAAATCATTCTATTTTCCAGTCAAAAACTAAATATATTATTTTGTTGCTACATATTTATTTTTATTTACTATTTTTTTTAAAATATGAAGTTAAAGAATTTAGATATTTATTCCCTATTCTTCTTTTTATATTTTCATTTGCAGCAATTGGAATTTGTAAAATAGCCAATATTTTAAAAATAAAAACAAAATTTATTTTATTATTGGTTTTACTTTTGGCAATTCATAATCTTTATAAAATATATAACGCCATTTATAATGAACGAATACCTTATGTAAATGCTCAATCATTTATCAAAAAAAATATTCCACAAAATTCTAATATTCTTGCTGATAATATGTATATTCCAAATATTTTGTTTAGATATGAAATTAATCAAAAAAAAATTGAAAAATTAATACCATATATGAAAAATAAAAATATCTTAAAGGATAATTTTAAAATATCTTTATTTACTACTCCTATCTCTCTTCGTGAAGATGATTATGAACTTCAAGAAAACAATTTCAAAGAAATATTGGATTCTGACCATCTAAAAAAGATTGATTATATTATTGTTTCTAAAAGTTTATATGGTCGTTTTTTTTCTTTAAATTATCCAGAAACTCAGCGTTTTTATAACTATATAAAAGAAAATTTTAATTGTGTCTTTCAATCCGGTGATATTTATATTTACAAAATAGATAAATAATTTCAATTATAAAAAATTTTAATTTTTTTATATACACTTAAAAAAGAATTAATTTTTTTTTTTTGTTGAACTATATTTTTTTATATAATTAAAAAGTTTTATTTTATATTATTGTAAACTTTCTTTATTGACACTTTCCAAAATTCTTTATAAAATTCAATTAGTTTTTATTTTTATTAAAGAGGTTTTTTATGCTAAAAATAGGTATTTTCGGTGCGGCTGGTTATACTGGCTTTTATTTAATTAAGTATTTACTTAATTATGAAAATGTATCTATTGATTGTATTACTTCTACTTCAAAAATTGATGCAAAGTATTCTGATATTTATCCTTTCTTTATAAATAAATTTGAAAAAAAATTTATTTCTTCTGATGAAGCATTAAACTATGATTTAGATGCTGCTTTTCTTGCTTTACCACATACTCAATCTTTTAATTATGTAGATAAATTATTAGCCAAAAAAACAAAAGTAATTGATTTAAGTGCTGATTATAGATTTAATGATTTTAATACTTATGAAAAATATTATAAAGTTCAACATAATGATAAAAAAAATTTATCAAAAGCAGTTTATGGTATTCCAGAAATTAATGCTGCTGAAATTAAAAACAGTTCTTTAATCGCTAATCCTGGTTGTTATCCAACTTCTGCTATTATTCCACTTTTCCCTTTATTAAAGGAAAATTTTATAAATAATGAAAAAATAATTATTAACTCAAATTCAGGTGTTTCTGGTGCTGGTAAAAAACCTGCTGAAAATATTATTTTCTGCGAAGTTGCTGAAGATTTTAAACCATATAATATTTTAGAGCATAGGCATAAACCTGAAATTGATGAAAAATTATTTTATTTTACAAAACAAAAAACTGATGTTATTTTTATTCCTCATCTCTTACCAATTAAACAAGGTATGTTCACTACTATTTATGCTGAACTTAAATCTGATATAAATGCTGAGAAAATTTCACAATTATTTTATGAATATTATTCCAAAGAAAAATATGTTAGGATTAGAAAAACTATTCCAAAAATTACTGATGTCGTTTTTACTAATTATATTGATATTTTCTTTACTATTAAAAATAATACATTAATTATTTTCTCTGTAATTGATAATCTAATTAAAGGAGCAAGCGGTCAAGCATTACAAAATTTTAATTTGTTATTTGACCTTGATATTAATTTGAATGAATGCAAGTTTAATCATTCCAATTTATAATGCAGAAAAAACTCTAAAACTTTGTTTTGATTCTTTACTTGAACAAAATGATTTACCGGCACAAATAATTATTGTTTATTGCACTTCCTCTGATAAATCATTGGAAATAATTCTTAATTATAAAGATAAATTAAAATTTGATATTTATGAAATTCCTCTTTCTTCGCCTGCCAGAGCAAGAAATACTGGAATTAAATTTGCCAATTTTGATTTGATTTTTTTTATTGATTCTGATTGTATTGTTCCAAAAGATTATTTTAAGAAACTTCATCAAGAAATAATTAATAAACAAATAAAAGTTGCTGGTTGCAAAATTTATGGTTTTAATCCTGTTAAGATTATAGAAATCTACTTATCAGAATTTGGTCTCGCTTTACAGGACAATGATACTATTTTCACTGAATTAAAATTATTTAATTCTTTTCTACATACTGCGAGTTTTGTTATTAATAAAAATATCATAGAAAATATTGGATATTTTAATGAAAATCTTTTTACAGGTGAAGACCACGATTTCTGTTATAGAATTCTATCAAAGAATATTCCAATTCACTTCTTTAATTCGATTTTTATTTTTCATAAATTTAATAATAATTTTTTAAAATTTATTAAGCAAACTTTTTCGTTTGCTAAAATACATTCTTTCTTGATAAAAAAATTTAAAGGAAATTTTACGATTTTAAATTTGCACAAAAAAACTTTTTATATAAAATCTGGAATACCTTTTCTTATTAATCTTAATAATCCATTTTTAAAATTTTGTTTTCTTATTCTTTTGCTTCTTTTTTCTAAATGGTTTATTATTTTATTTTTACTCTGGTTTTTAAAATTATATCTTTCATTAACAAGAAAATTCTGGAAATATAAACAAAATTATTTTAAAATTTTTATTTTATTAATTATTCATTTGATTTATAATGCTACATCATTTGCAGGCGATTTTTATGGTATTTTTATTTATAAAAAATTTTTAAAATAATTATGAAAAAAATTTTATTAGCAATTTTTTTATTTATTTTATTTTTTAATAATCTTAAAACTTTTGAGCCAGCAAATTTGTTTTCAGATTTAAAAGCAAATGATAAAAAAGCAGAGTTTGATAAAATCATAATACAATTACAGGCAGAACGAGAAAATTATTATAAATTATATAATGATTGGCAAAAAGAAAAAACGAAAATAAAAGAAGAAATTGATTTTATTAAAAAAGAAATAAAATTATTAGAAACAAAAATAGATGAAGAAAATAAAACAAATCAAATATTAGAAAAACAAATCATTGCATTACAAAATGAATTAAAATCTGATACACAAATGATTTATACACCTTTATTTTACAATGTTTTAAATGAATTAGAAGAAATTATTAAAACTGGCATTCCATTTAAAAAAGAACAAAGATTAGATGAAATTTTAATTAGAAAAAAAATTGTTAACGATGAACATTCAACATTAATTACAAAATTTAATTCAGTCTGGGAAATTGCTTTCAAAGAATTAGAATTTACTTCAACTAATGAAGTATATGACGATAAATTAAATCTTAATAATCAAAATGAAATTGTTAAATATATCAGATTAGGTAAAATTGGATTGTATTTTTTTGATGCAAGCAAAAAAAAATTTGGTATTTATTCAAATCAAAAATGTCAATTATTTACTGATAATTTTACTAAGAAAAATATTATACTATTATCAGAAATGATAAATAACATAAAACCAATAAATATAATTATTTTACCATTACCAAATTTTATCGAAAAAAAATGAAACATACAATTTTTATTATTTTCTTTATACTTTTTATTTTTAATTTTATTTTTGCTGAGGATTTGGTTAAAGCAATTGAAAATGCTAAAATTGACCTTGATGAAATAATAAAAGAAAATAAAAATTTAATCAAAAAAATATCAGATGAACGCGAACAATTAGAAAGACAAAAATCAGAATTAAAATTAAAATTTGAAAAATTATTTGATGAAGAACAGAAGATAAGAAATAAAAATAAAAATTTAGAAGCATTGAAAAATGAATTAGAGAAAAAAATTTCAGAAAAGAATTATGAAATAATTGAATTTAAAAATATCATAAATGAAAGAATAAATGATTTATATACTGAATTATTAGTGTATAGCACAGCACCTGATAATTTTGATGATTTACAAATTTTAAAAAATTTTTTAATTTCCAATATTCAACCAAATTCTGAAAATTTAAAAATTATTTTTAATATTCTATTAAATGAAATTAAAAGAGGTTCGCAAATTATAAAATTTCAAGGAAAATTTTTTAATAAAGAAGGAAAAGAAGATATTGGTGAAATTATAAGATTTGGAAAAATATTTGCCATTTTTAAAAATGATAATAAATTTGGTTTTTTAGGTTATTCATCATCTACTAACTCTTTTTTTGAATTACCAATAAAGTTAAATTCTAAATTTTATAAATATATAAAAAAATATTTCGAAGAAGAGAAAGAAATAAAATATCTGCCAATAGATATTTCAGGTGGCAATGCAATTGAAATAATTAAAAACAAAAAGAATTTAATTGAGCATATTAAATCAGGTGGCATAATAGTTTATCCAATTATTTTAATTGGTATTTTAGCAGTATTCATAATAATTGAAAGAATAATTAAATTAAATAAATATTTAAAAACAAATGAATTAATTTTTAAAAGAATAAATAATTTATTAGATAATCAAAATGAATTAGAAAATTTTTTAAAAGAAGCAAATGATAACATATTTTTTAAAATTACAAAAACTATATTAAATAATAAAGAAAAAGATAAAAAAACAATCGAAGAATTAGTTGAAGAAAAAATAATGTATGAATTACCAGAATTAGAAAAATATCTTTCAACATTAAATATGTTTGGTGCAATATCGCCTTTACTTGGATTACTTGGAACTGTTACTGGTATAATTACAACATTTGATATTATAACTATTTTTGGCACTGGTAATCCAAAATTATTATCTGGTGGTATTTCAGAAGCACTTGTAACAACAGAACTTGGATTAATTATCGCCATACCTGTTCTTTTAGCACATAATTTTCTAACAAATAAAGTTTCAAAAATTATAAATTTCATTGAAAAAAATAGTAATAATATTTTAAATAATTTATTATCTCAATATGAAAATAAATGATATTTTTGATTTTATATCTATACCTTTTATTTATTTTGAAAAAGGTGGATTTCTTATTTTCCCTTTATTTTTTATATCTGTCATTCTTTGGTCTATTATTATTGAATCTTTTTTTATTTTAAAACAAGAGAAAAGAAAGATAAATATTTTTTTAGATACTTTTGAAAAAGAAAAAAAAATAAATTATAATGAATATCAAGAAATAAATAATACACTTAAAAATTTTGATAAAAATATTTCTTATATAAAAATTCTAACATTTATTGCACCACTTATTGGGCTTCTTGGTACTATTACTGGTTTGTTGCGAACTTTTAATTTTACTGATTTGGATAATTTTAATCATATTTCTTCTGGTATAGCAGAAGCATTAATAACAACTGAGTTAGGTCTTTTAATTGCTTTACCTGCTTATTTTTTTCAAAACTATCAGTTAAATTTATTGAGTAAATATAAATTATTTTTTGAACATATAAAAAATAATTATGATTACAATTAGAAAAAAAAATAATTTTCAAACAACAGAGCAAATCAATATTGCTCCACTTATTGATATGGTTTTTATTTTACTTATATTTTTTATTCTTACTTCTACATTTACAAAAGAGACTGGAATAGAAATAAATAAACCTGTCGCAAAATCAGTAAAAAAATTAACAAAAGAGAATATATTTATTACAGTAAATAAAAATGGTGCTGTTTATTATAATAATAAACAAATTGATATTTATTCAATAAGAAGTATAATAAAACGAGCAATAAAAAATAGCCCAAATACTGATGTATTAATAATATCAGATAAAGATACAAAAACTGGTTTAATTGTTTCAATTATTGACCAATGTAAAATTGCTGGTGCGAAAAATATTTTTATTTCAGCTAATAAAAATGAAGAATAAACTCTTTTTTAAATCACTGATTATTTCTTTATTTTTAAATTTATTATTATTTTTTCTTATTCCTTACATTACTTATTTTTCAAGCAAAATAAAATATCCTGATGAATTTATTTCCTCATTAACAATTGATATAAAAAAAATTGAAGAAGAAAAATATATAATTTCAAAAAAAATTATTAATGATAATAAGGAACATTTTAATGCTCAGTCAAATGTAAAAAATGAAATTTTAAATAAAACTATTAATAATAAATTTTCTTTAACAGAACATAAATCATTAAATATAAATTTTGATAATTTGAATATAATTCAACCAGATATAAATATTCCATTATATTCAGAAAATTTTAGATTTGAAAATAGCAGTCAAGGAATTTCAGCATTTACTCAAACTGGAATTTTTAATGAAAGTGAATTAGAAAATAAACCACAAATTATTTATAAAATTGAACCTACTTATCCTATTGTTGCAAAAAAATTAGGAATAGAAGGTTATGTTGTTTTACAATTTATAGTTAATGAAAATGGTAATGTTGAAAATATTATTATTCTTGAAAATTCGCCATCAGATATATTTAATGAAAATACAATAATAGCAGTAAAGCAATGGAAATTTATTCCTGGTTCTTTCAATAATCAGAAAGTAAAAACAAACTGCCAAATCAAAATAAATTTTAAATTAAATAAATAAGAAACTTTTAATTATTTTTGATGATAATATAACTTTGTTTAAATAATGAAATGTAAATCAATTACTAATATCTTTTGATTATCAAAATATTTATTTCCTCAATTTAGCACAAATAAATTTTTACACAAAAACTATATAGAATTTTGCTATTATTTATTTTAATTTTTGTTCAAAAAGATAAATTTAATATGCAGTGAATTATCTTCTATAATTACGCAGTCTATAATAAAATCTAATTCTTAAAAATTCACTCTTTAATTAACTATTATTTTTCTCGGATTTGCTTAATTTTATTTATATTTTTTAACAACTCTCAAAAAATTAAACAACAAAATATGGCAATTTATAATTGCAATTCGGACATTTATCTAACACCATTTTATTTGTTATATAATAATAATTTCTCGTAATTAATTCAAAATTACAATTTGGACAATATGTGCTCGAATATTTAGCCAAACCAACATTCCCTAAATAAACATATTGTAATTTATTTTTTGCTATTTCATATATTTTAATTAATAATTTTTCATCTGTTGGTGGTTGACTTGCTTTATATCGGGGAAAATATCTTGAAAAATGTAATGGTATATTTTTATCAAGTTCTGCTATCCAGTCCACCATTTTCTTTATTTCATTTATATCATCATTTAAAGTTGGTATTACTAAACAGGTTAATTCAATATGAACTTTCATTTCATAAAAAATTTCAATAAATTTCATTACATAAGATAAAGAACCTTTACAATTTTTTTTATAAAATTCTTCTGTAAATGCTTTTAAATCTATATTTGCTGCATTAATTAATTTTGCAAGTTCAGTAGCAGCATCTTTATTTATTGAACCATTTGTTACTAATACTGATTTAATATGATTTTTTTTTAATTCTGGTACACAATCAATTAAATATTCATACATAATCAAAGGTTCATTGTAAGTAAATGAAACAAGATTAGTATTATTTTGTTTGCATAACTCAATAATTTTTTCAGGTTGATATGTTCGCAAAAAATTAATATTTTCTTCCAATATATTTGTTTGACTAATTTCAAAATTTTGACAGAAAAAACATTTCAAATTACAACCAATTGATCCAAATGATAAAATACTTGAACCAGGATAAAAATGATATAATGGTTTTTTTTCAATTGGGTCAAGAGCAGCCGAACAAAATTTACCATAAGTTTCTGCATACAGTATTCCATCAGTATTTTTTCGAACGCCACAAACGCCTATTTTATTATTATCTATTATACATTGATGATGACATAATTTACATTGAACTCTTTTGGAATTTAATTTTTCATAAAATTCTGCTTCGCGTTTAATTTGCATATTAAAAATATTGTTTCAAAATTTCAATAATATCATTTACTGAATCTTTTTTTATTCCACTTTTTATGCCGTATTTAACAATTTCAATTGCTGCCTTATGATAATTATCAAATTCCTCTTCTTTTTCTTCTTCTTTTGCTTCTACTTCTTCTTTCGCTTCTTTTATTTCTTCTGTTTTAAATTCAAATTTTATTTCCTCTTTTACCCCTTCTAAATTATCGCCCTGTTTTTCTATTATTTCTTTTAATTTATCATATTGTGGTGAAATTGCTTCAAACATTTCTTCTGTTAATCTTAATAGTGGTCCAACTTTATCTTTACTTGCTTTACCATAACCACGCAATCTTGATAATGTCGAACGCACATTTCCAAGTATTTCAAACTTTTGTTTTATATCATCATAATCATTTATATATTTAATATCCAGTAATGCCTTTAAATATCGCGCACCATCAAAACCAAAATTATTACCCCAATCAGGTCCTAATTTTATTCCCTGTGTATTATCTGTTCCTGATGTAAATTCTGAATAATATTTATGCGCTAATCTATAATATTTATCTGCTATCTCAGTTAAATCAAGGTCAGAAGCAAGCCAGGCAGCTCGAATAGAACAAATTGCTTTTTTTACTACTGGTAATTGCTTTTCAGAAAAATAATTATAACAATATTCTGCTAAAATATATGCTGCTAATCCAGTTGTTAAATTTTTTTCTGTTGAAAATGATACATCAGAAATATTTTTTATTAATTCCTTTCTTTGATTTACTTCTTTTAAGATCTCTCTTTTCTTTTCAATAATTGCTTCCATTTTCTTATCAGTTACAGTAATATTAACAGGTTTAATATAGATATTATCGAAATCAATATTTAAAGCAGAATAATAACATTTCGGGCAGGTCATTACTTCATATATAAATGGAACTACTGGTTTTCCATTAAATAATTTGTATATTGTTCTTAATTCTGGTATTAAACGAATGCTTACCTGTCGCATTCCGCCAGTGAACATTATTTCTTCATAAAAAGTTGCATTACAAATTGGACATTCTTTTGGCTCTTTTTTAAAATATGTTAATGTTGCCATATTATTCACCTCATTATATTTTTTTTTATTATATATTATCAGATAAATATTTTCAATAATAATTTACAAATTTTTTTGGTATACCACAATCTGCTTGTTCTTTTCCAATTGTAATTTTATTTTATCTTGACAGAAAAAAAATCATATTTTATAAAAAATAGATTTTATAATAACTAATGCGAGAGTGGTGGAGTTGGTAGACACGCCAGGCTTAGAACCTGGTGGGCTTTATGCCTGTGTGGGTTCAAGTCCCACCTCTCGCATTTAAAAGGAATTATATATTATGATAAATAATCAAATCAGTAAAACTTCAAATATTCATAAAAATGCTATAATTGGTGAAAATGTTTTCATAGGCGATTATGTTTATATTGGTGAAAATGTTAAAATTGGAAATAATGTAAAAATATTTAATAATGTAATAATTGATGGAAATACAATAATAAATGATGGTAATCAAATTTATCACTATTCAATAATAGGTACACCACCACAGGACAAAAAATATGCTGGTGAAAAAAGTTTTTTATATATAGGTAAGAATAATATTATCAGAGAATTCTGTACTATTCATTCACCAACTAATGAAAAAAAACATGATTTTGAAACTGCATTAAATACAAAAGAAGGAATAACTTATATTGGAGATAATAATTTTTTTATGACAGGCACGCACATTGCACATAATTGTATTCTTGGTTCTAATATTATTATGGCAAATAATTCTGCTCTTGCTGGTCATTGTATTGTTTACGATAATGCAAATATTGGTGCTTTTGTTATTATTCATCAATTCACTCAAATTGGCGAATTTTCTATGATTGGTAGTGGTTTTCGTGTTGCAAAAGATGTTATCCCATTTGCTCTTGCGGCTGGTTATGATTTTAAAATAATGAAAGTAAATTCAATTGGTTTACGAAGGAATGGCTTTTCTGCTGATGATATAAATGAAATAAAAAAAATTTTTAAAATATTGTTATGGTCAAATTACAATGTCTCTCAAGCACTTGAAAAATTATCTGAAATTAATAATAAATATTCAAGACGAATAATTGAATTTATAAAAAAATCCAAACGAGGAATTACTGTATGAAAAAATTTAGAAGCACAACAATACTTGCTATTTATAAAGAGAATTATGGTGTTATTGCAGGAGACGGACAGGTAACAGCAGGCGAAACTATTATAAAATCAACATCAAATAAAATCAGAAAATTATTTAAAAATAATGTCCTTGTTGGTTTTGCTGGTGCAGCTGCTGATGCTATTACTTTATTTGATAAATTCGAAGAACACTTACAAAAAAACAATGGTCAATTATATAAATCAGCAGTTGAGTTAGCGAAAGAATGGCGCACTGATAGAATATTAAGGCGACTTTCTGCTCAATTAGCTGTAGTAAGTAAAGAAGGAATACTTTTAATTTCTGGTAGTGGTGATGTGATACAACCTGATGATGGTATTATTGCAATTGGTTCTGGTGGTCCTTTTGCTCTTGCTGCTGCACGTGCTTTATTAAAATTTTCAAAACTTCCATTAAAAAAAATTGCAGAAGAAGCAATTCGTATTGCTGCTGAAATTTGTATTTATACAAATGAAAATATTATTGTAGAGGAGTTAAAATAAGATGAATAATTTTTCTATAAATAATTTAACCTGTAAACAAATAGTTAGCGAACTTGATAAATATATTGTTGGTCAGGAAGCTGCAAAAAAAGCAGTTGCTATTGCTATTAGAAATAGATATAGAAGACTACAATTAAGTGATGAAATGCGAGAAGAAGTGTTACCTAAAAATATTATTATGATTGGTTCAACTGGCGTAGGGAAAACTGAAATTGCAAGAAGATTATCCAAAATAATTAATGCTCCTTTTTTAAAAATAGAAGCAACTAAATTTACTGAAATTGGTTATGTTGGAAGAAATGTTGAATCAATGATACGAGACCTAACATTTATAGCATATAATATGATAAAAGAAGAGAAATCAAAAGAAATAAGAAACAAAGCAGAATTAATTGCTGACAACAGAATTAAAACATTGCTTAAAAATGATTTTGTAAAAAATTATCAAAAATATGATTCAACTTCTATAGAAGAAGTTTACAAAAAATACAGCGATGGTCTTTTAGATGATATTATTATTGAAGTGCCATTAACTAAAGGGCACTTGCCTGATTTTTCTTCATTAGGAATAATTGCTGGTAGTGATTTAGATGAAATAAATATACAAATTAAAGATATGTTTGATGGCATATTTAAAGCAAAAGAAAAACAGACGAAAAAATTAACTTTAAAAAATGTTCGAAAAAATTATATTCAGGAAGAAATAGATAAAATACTTGACTTTGAAGAATTAGCTATAGAAGCAGTAAAATTAACAGAAAATTCTGGTATTATATTTTTAGATGAAATAGATAAAATAATTGGTTTCGAACACTCAGGAACATCACCAAATGTTTCACGCGAAGGAGTGCAGCGTGATTTATTGCCTATTGTAGAAGGAACAACTGTAAAAACTAAATTTGGTGATGTTAAGACGCATCATATTTTATTTATTTCTGCTGGCGCTTTTCATTTTAATAAACCTTCTGATTTAATTCCTGAATTACAGGGTAGATTTCCTATCAGAGTTACATTAGATAATCTTAAAAAAGAAGATTTAAAAAATATTTTAGTTCAACCAAAAAATTCATTAGTAAAACAATATCAAGCATTACTTGAAGTAGAAAAAGTAAAACTTATTTTTGAAGATGAAGCATTAAATGAAATAGCAAAAATAGCTTATGAATTAAATGAAAAGACAGAAAATATTGGCGCACGAAGATTATATGCAATGATGGAAAAAATTCTTGAAGATATAACATTTGAAGCACCGTATGGTAAACCAAAAACAATTAAAATTGATAAAAAATATGTAGTAAATAAATTAAAAGATATTATTGAAGATAAAGATTTAAGTAAATATATTTTATAAAATGGAAAAATTTCCTGATAAATACTTTGTAATTGATTTTGAAAATAGCGGTGGAAATTTAGAGAAAGGTCATAAAATTACTGGTGTTGGTGTAGTTATTGTTGAAAAGAAAAATGGTTCATATCAGATAACAAAAGAATATTCAACTTATATAAATCCCGAACGACCAATTCCATATTTTATCGAAAATTTACTTGGTATTTCTTCTGATGAATTAAATTCTGATAAATATCCTTATATTGAAGAAGTTTTTGATGAATTAGAAAAATTATATAACTATGATAAAATATTTGTTGCTCATTGTATTAGCGTTGATTATAATATGTTTAATTATCATTATAAAAAAAAGTATGGATTTGATTTTGAATGTTATGGAATTGACACTCACAAATTAGCAAAAAATTTACTTGGTTATAAAAAATGTAGTATTGGCGATTTATATATTAATTACAATATTTCAGAAAGCAGACATCATCAGCCTGATTTTGATGCGAAAATTTCTGCTTTTATTTTAATCGAAGCATTAAATAAATTTGAAAAATCAAATAGAATATTAAAAGATTTTATTGTTAAATATCCAAAAAAAAATGGATAAATTAAATTTCCTTAAAAACAAAATAATAAATTATCTTAATACACAGAAATATAATACTGCATTTAATTTTCTTGAAAAATTTTTTAACAATAACGATGATCCAGAATATTATTTCCTGGTCGCTGAAATTTTGAAAGAAAAAAATTTTTTAAAAGAAGCAATTGAATATTATCAAAAAGTTCTTTTTATTTCTGATAAAAAATTTTTTATATATAAAGAAATTGGCTTAATTTATATGCAATTAAATGATTATGAAAATGCTTTATCTAATTTAGCCGAAGCAGAAAAAATGATGACTGATTTTGATAGAGAATTAATTTTTAATATCGGTCAATGTTTAATCGCATTAGGTGATTTTGTTATTGCAAAAAATTATTTTAATAAAATATTTAAAAATAATAAAGATGATTATCTTGCATATCTTGGTTTTGGCAAGTTAAATAAACTTGAAGGTCAATTTAAAAAAGCAGAAAAAAATTTTTTAAAAGCATTAAAATTAGAACAACAATCAATTTTTGTTTTAGAAAATTTAGGTAATTTATATATTGAAACAGGTGATTTTGAAAAAGCAAAAAAAATATTTTTACAAATATTAAATTATGATGAAGATAATGTTTTGGCACTTCATCAATTAGGTGTCATTGAATATGAAAACAATAATTTTGATGAAGCAATCAAATACTATAAAAAAGTAATAAAAATAAAACCAGATATGTATGATACTTATAGAGAATTAGCGTGGATTTATTATTTACTTGGTGACTTAAAAAATGCTTTATCAAATATTGAAATCACATTAAAATATGAACAAGATAATATTGATGCAAAAACAGATTATGCTGCTATTTTATATGCAGCTGGATTTATTAGAAAAGCAATAAATATCTGGCAGGATATTTTAAATGTTCAACAAAATAATATTCGTGTTATAAATTATTTAAAAAAGGCAGAAGCACTTAAAAAACAAGTTGGTAATTACTATTCAAAAATGTGGTTAGATGAAAAAACAAAAGGTGGTTTTTGTGTTTGCGGCAGTGGTAAAAGAATTCGTGAGTGTTGCCTTAAAGAAACTGATTTTCAAAATTATATTTTAAATTTATCTGATTTTCTTAAAAAATATAAAAAGAATAATTTACAGCAAAATCAAAAAATAAAAAGATTTAATCAATATTTAATCAAAGGAAAAGAATTACTGGAAAATGGTTTTTATAATGAAGCAATAATTGAATTGAATAAAGCAAATGAAATATTTCCTAATAATATTTCTGTTCTTCTTTTTCTTAGTATTGCTTATTATTTTTTAAATGACTTTTCAAAAGCATTTCATAAAATTGAAACAGCAATAGAAATTGACCAACAAAATATGAAACCTTATTTATTACTTGCAAATATTTATGAAAAAATAAATCTTTTTGATAAAGCTATTGAAATTTATCAATACATTCTGGATAATTTTAAGAATAAATTATCTAATGAAGAATTAGCGAATATACATAATAATATTGGTGCAAATTATTTTCAATTAAATAATATTGTGAAAGCATCAATAGAATGGAAAAAAGCATTATCTTTAAATAATGATAATATTAATATCAAAAAAAATTTTGAATTAATTAAGAAAAATTATTATAAATATTAAATGAAAAAAATAAATATTTTTAACTATCCTGAATTATATAATCAAGTCTTTGCTTATAGATTATATGATGAAGAAGTTTTTTTTATTGAAACATTTATAAAAAAATTTTTTCCTGATTTATCTCCTGATAAAATAGATATTCTTGATTTAGGTGCTGGCACTGGTGAAATTTCTAAATTACTTGCTGATAAAAAGTATAATGTATTTGCTTTAGATTTATCTTTTAAAATGTGCCAATTCATAAAGAAAAAACATAATTTAAAAACAATAAATGCTGATTTTGCCAATTTTTATTTTAACAAAAAATTTCATATTATTTTATGCTTATTTAATTCGCTTACTTATATTACTGATATAAATACTTTAATTAAACACTTTCAAATAGTAAATGACCATTTAATAAATAATGGTCTTTATATTTTTGAATTAAATCATATAAAAAAATTTGATAATCCTTATGATTATGGTGTATGGGCTACTTTTGATGATAATTTTAATGAATACAAAATAAATTTTTATTTAACAGAACCAATTGATTTTGAAAATCAGACTTATTTTGAAAAAGTATTTATCAAAGATGAAAAGAATAAAATAACATATAAGATAGAAAATAAGAAAATGTATTTATTTCCACTTAATATAAAGTTATTTTTGAAAATTGTGTATAACTTTAAAATTATAGATTTTTTTTCTGCTGATGATTTTACTACATCATTAAAAAAAGCAAAAAAACCAGTAAATTTTTTTACTATTTTGCAAAAAAATGGATAAAGAATTTTCAAATAAAATTATTATTACTTTTTTTCTTATTTTTTCTTTATTTAATTTTTTTTATAAAGGAATAATACAAGCAATTTCAGGAAGAAAAGCTGATTTCTCAACTTATTATACTGCTGCTATTGCATTAAAAAATAAAATAAATCCTTATAACCAGAAATTAATGTTAAACTTAGCAATACAAAATAATTCTTTTACTTTAATTCAAGGAAGACCAACAGTTCATAAATATGTTTATCCGCCTTTTCTCGCTGATTTATTTATTTCTTTTACTTTTATAAAATTTAATTTTGCTAAATTATTATGGACTATTTTAATAAATCCTTTATTTATTTTCTTTTTGCTTTATCTCTTATACAAAAAATTTTTTTATGATACTTTTAAATTTTTATTTTTATTTTTTTCACTAATGATTTTTAATCCATTATACGAAACAATCGCTTTTGGTCAAATAAATATTTTTCTAATGCTTTTAATTTTTCTTGCTATTTTTTTTTATAAAAAAAATTTTTTAATTTTGTCTTCTTTTTTTCTCGCCATTAGTTTTTATGTAAAAATTCTTCCTATTATTCTTGTTTTATTTTTTATCTTAATTAAAAATTATAAATATTTATTTTACTTCATTTGCTGGTTATTATTCTTTTTATTTTTACAAATTATTTTTAATGATTTTAATATTGTTTATCAATATTTTACAAAAGTATTAATTTCATTCTCAAAAGGTGCTGGTGTTTCTTTTGAAAATTTATCATTTTTTACTTTAATTAATCTATTTCTTTTTGAACCTTATTTATCAATAATTTTCAATTTTATTATTTTTATAATTCTTATAATCATATTTATAAATTACAAAAAAACAAATAATAAAAATTTACTTCTTTTTAATTCAATTATGCTTACTTTATTTTTGCCAAAAACAGTATGGGAACATCATTATTTATTATTATTTCTTATAATTCCAATTTTGGTAGAAGAAAATTTTTGGGCAAATAAAATAATTTTTTTTATATTTTTATTTTTCTGGGCTTATTTTGCTATTTCACTTAGATTTTATAATGTTTCTATAATCCAATTAAATTTTTTAAAATTCTTTAAGACATTATTTTTTGTTATCTTTTTATTCTTTGTAAATTCAATTTTTTTATTAACAGAAAATATCCCAGACATGGTATACCCCTTTGCAGCATTACGAATAGTAAGTAAAAAGAAATTAAAACAAATAAAAGAAATAATGAAAAGAAAAGCGAAAAAGAAATGAAAAAAAATAGTTGTA
>Ga0209409_1000255_pt1 | contig 56844 bp, 55 predicted proteins | sample AD_JPNMR1_MetaG_FD_184424 | JGI IMG/M metagenome (GOLD analysis project Ga0209409, IMG submission 184424) | Active sludge microbial communities of municipal wastewater-treating anaerobic digesters from Japan - AD_JPNMR1_MetaG (SPAdes) (version 2) | ecosystem: Engineered > Bioreactor > Anaerobic... | reverse complement strand
TCTCATACCCTGCCACATAAACATTATTACCTACTACATAGATTGAATTAGCTTGTGTACCATCGTTTAACAGTACTTCTTGACCATTCTTCCAATATTTAGCAACTTTTTTGCCTCCAATTTCCTCATACCCTGCCACATAAACATCATTGCCTACTACATAGATTGAACGGGCTTCGGCAGTTTGTTCACCATTAGTAAGAGGCTCTTCCTGACCATTCTTCCAATATTTAGCGACTTTTTTGAATACAATTCCCTCACACCCTGCCACATAAACATCATTGCCTACTACATAGATTGAATGGGCTTCGGCAGTTTGTTCACCATTAGTAAGAGGCTCTTCCTGACCATTCTTCCAATATTTAGCGACATTATTGATGTCACGTCCTGTCACAATTCCCTCACACCCTGCCACATAAACATCATTGCCTGAAACATAAATTGAAGTGGCACATGTATAGTCAGTCTCACCAGAAAGAGGCACTCCATGACTGTTTTTCCAATATTTGGCGACGCATCCGCTCCCATTATACTCATAACCCGCCACATAGACATCAATACTTCCTTTCTTTCCGCCTTTGCCGCCTCCTCCACCACAACCAGCGACAGTTAATGCAATGATTAACAGTGCCATTAAACTTATTGGGATTATTCTTTTCATATTTCCTTCCTCCTATAACTAACTACTTTATTCGTGTCGGCTCTAAATTAATTAGTTATTGCTAATTTGTTAAATTCATTATATCAATGCAAATAATTACTGTCAAGTTAAACAATTGCAATAGTTGACCGCAAAAAATATCACATACAAAAAGCCTTGAAATAATTAAATTACTTCAAGGCTTTCAGTTCAATCTTAAGTGCATTATTGCACCAATAAATTGGTCATTTCCACCTGACAACCCGGTTTTCCAAGATCGCAACCGCATAATAAAGGACTACCGCTACAACGCATAATATTAGCATACTGGCCATTACCAAGCTCATATTGAAAACTTGCCCGCCATAGACAATCAGGTACCCCAGTCCTTCTTTAGAGACCAAAAATTCACCGACAATCGTGCCAACCAATGACAGTCCTAAATTGACTTTTAAGGCGGCAATTATTGTTGGTACCGTCGCCGGCAGAGTAACCTTGGTTAATATTTGCATTCTGGTTGCTCCGAAACTCTGGAGCAGTTTGATCTTATCCGGATCGACCTCGTTAAAACCATTTAAAACCATCATAATGGTTACAATGATCGAGATTGCTAACGCCATTGCAACTATCGCCACGGTACCACTGCCCAGCCATACAATAAAGACCGGTCCCAACGCCACCTTCGGGATGCTGTTTAACAAAACAATATATGGATCGAGGATTGAAGCTACCGTTTTTGACCACCATAACAGGATTGCAATCAAGGTTCCTCCCAATGTCCCCAGGACAAACCCGATTGTCGTTTCACCGACTGTAGTTCCAATGTGAATAAAGAGCTTCCCGGAATTAAACAAGTTGACAATGGTGGTAAAAACCTTGGTGGGTTGACTCGTTATAAACGGATCAATCCATTTGAAGGCAGCCCCAATCTCCCAAAACACGATCAAGAACAGACAGATCAAAACCTGATAAGTAGCGATTAATAATTCTTGTTTGCGAACCTGCTCCAGATAACAGCCATGAGTCTCTGAAACCGCACCTCGTCGTAACCAGCGCTGCCATTTAGTAATATTATCTTGATTACATTGCAGCTTCATGGCTTACCTCCAACTCATTCCAGATTTGTTTAAAATAATCCCGAAACTCCGGAGCCTGCCTGGCAGCAAATGGTGAGCCGTTCTTCCCGGTAAGATCAATCAAGTATTCCGATTTAACCGTTCCGGACCGGGGGGTTAAGATGATAACCCGATCGGACATCGCAATTGCTTCGGCAAGATCATGGGTAACCTGAATCACTGTTTTCTTCTCCCGTTTTAAAATCGTAGCAACTTCCTCTTCCAATGCCAGTCTGGTCTGGTAGTCCAAAGCCGAAAACGGTTCATCTAACAACACTATCTCCGGTTCCAAAGCCAGGGTGCGGACAAGTGCCGCTCTCTGCCTCATTCCACCCGATAGTTCGGAAGGATATTTATTTAAAAAGTCTTTTAATCCATAGCGGATCAACAACTCATCTACAAACTCCCGGTGCTGTTGATCGGCTTTCTTCCTTACTTCCAGACCAAGCATCGCATTTGCCCGAATGGTCCTCCATTCAAATAAGTGGTCATGTTGCAGCATATATCCTACTTTTAGCGAGACACCTTTAACCTCCTGACCATCAATTCTGACAACTCCCTGCGTCGGGAGAAGCATCCCCGCAATTAATGAGAGGATGGTACTTTTACCACAACCACTGGGTCCTAAAATGGAGATGAATTCTTCCGGTTGAATCTGGAGGTTAACATCAGATAAGGCAACTATTTCACCACTTTTATTCACATATTTTAAACCGACATCCTTCAATTCGACCTTATTCATGGTTGTTCCCTACCACTATTCACTGACATCTTTAATTGCCTGAATTGCAAACTTGGTTTCAACCATCTTTTCGTATGGAACCAACTTGCTAAGTTCACCGGCTTCCTGAATGATGGTCTGCAAATGATTGAACGCCGTATTGGTCATAATAGGGTTTTGCGACCAGGTATCCTGAGCTTTATAACGTCGAATCGCCATCAATAAGATGTCCGCTTCAATATCCGGGAAAAACTCTTCGATTGCCTCCGCGATCTCTTCGGAACTATGGTTTTGAACCCAGATCTGCCCCCGGTAAATTGCATTGGTAAACCGTTGAATTATTTCGGGATTCTTTTTGAGATAATTTTTACGGGCATGATAAGCCGTATAGGGAATAACTCCGCCTTCAACCCGAAATGAAGCGACAACATAGCCGACTCCCTCTTTTTCCAGTGCCGATACAGTTGGCTCAAACAGTTGAATAAAGTCGCCGGTCCCGCTTTTAAAAGCACCGGCAGTGGCCGTAAACTGAATATTCTGAATTATATTAACATCAACCCCGGGTTTGATATTGTTTTTTCGCAGGACATGTTCCAGAAGCATTTGGGGGACGCCTCCGGGACGACTGCCGATAATCACTTTATTTTTAACAGCTTCCCATTTGAAATCCGGCATCGGTTGACGCGCCATGAAGAAGGAACCATCGCCTTTAGTCAACTGCGCAAAAGCCACCAGATAATCTTCCGCCCCTTGGTTATAAACATAGACCGCCGCTTCCGGCCCGAAAAATCCAATATCCACACTTCCTGACACCAGCGCCGCCGCCCCTTTGTCAGCGCCCCAAGCCGTTGAGAGCTCAATCTTTAAACCTTCCTCTTCAAAAAAGCCTTGACTGATCGCTACATACTGCGGGGCGTAAAAAACCGACCGCACAACCTCCGACAACTTAATACTGGTAACCCCGGAAGTCTCTTTTGAACACGATACACCAGTCAAAATAACCAGCGATAATAATACACCAATTAACACTCGCCGCATTGAACTCACTCCTTTTTGATGCATCTTATGCATTTAGCCCAGACAGCGTGATTGATTACCGGCAACCGATTAATTGGTATATTCTTGGGCCTGTTACATAGAGTTTACTACACGACAATTCAAGCGGGGGATCGGTATGAAATCAAGACCAAATTTGTTAAACTTCTTCTATCTGCTAGGTTCGGGACTGGCAATCCATTTTATGGGGACAGTTTATCGGATTTGGCTGGCCCGTAAAATCGGAGCTGACGGATTAGGGGTTTTTCAGATGGCATACCCGGTTTACCGGTTGTTAAGCGGTTTAGCAACTATTGGATTGCCAATGGCAATTACCAAATGGGTTGCCGAATATCTCGAAAAGAAAGAATTTAACAAAATCAACCAATTAAAAATTTGGTCTGTCAAAACAGTTATTATTACTTCATTAATCAGCAGTATTTTACTGTTTCTCTCCGCGCCATTACTGGGGAAGTATGTCTTTGCGGATCCCAGAGTTAAATTCTCGTTATTAATCATTTGTATTGCCATACCATTTTCGGCTCTTTCGGCAATTTACCGCAGTTACTTTCAGGGTTTTTCTTTAATGGCGCCTACGGCGTTATCCGAAATTACCGAGCAGATCTCCGAGATCACTACTGCTTGCCTGTTATTGATGTTTCTGTTTCCAGTTATTAAATTGGAATCATCCGCCATTCCGATGATTGGGTTAACCGTTGGCGAAATTGTCTGCTTTCTCACAGTCTATTATTTCAATAAATATAAACATTCAATTCCCATTAATACCTCTAATATCGAAAACATTCCCCGATTGGCAATCTTTAACTATGCCTGGCCATTACTGTTAAATCAAATTGTGGTCTCAATCAGCGCTGCCAGCGAAGCATCTTTAGTCCCTAAATTATTAATCAGTAATGGTTATACCTTGTCACAAAGCACCAACATCTTTGGAGTATTAAACGGGATGGCAGCACCGGTAGCTTTCTTCCCGTTGATCTTTATGCTTCCGTTAGCTTCAGTGTTATCACCCCAAGTCAGTTCCGCAGCACAAACTAATCTTTCATCCGTTTTTCAAAAGAAGATTCAGCGTTATTATTTAGCAGCAATCTGCATCTGTCTCACCGGATTTTTTTTAATCTTTTGGAATGCCAGACCATTGGCATTATTTCTCTATGGCAATGTCTCCAGTGTCGATCTGATTCGTCTGTTGGTGATCGGCCTTCCCTTTGCCGGAATCGCAATTCTAAATTTAACTATTTTAAGCGCAGCCGGTTCCAGCAGTATAATTCTGATGTTAAGTTTATGGGGGATCGGCTTAAAGACCATGCTTTTCTTTATTTTAATCAAACCACTTGGGATTAACGGAGCGGCATGGTCAATAACAGTAACTCAAATTTTCATCTTTTTGGCCAGTTTTGCCAAGATCAGTTCTATCTTTCAACTCGACGCAAAAATTCACCCCAGATTGCCGCAGCTGTTCCGCTTCCCAACGGTACTCCTTTAGCCTGTAACGGTTTTCCGGCTTGATCATTTCCAAGCCATACCCCTGCCAACACGGTATCGGTGTAACCAATGAACCAAGCATTCGTATTCCGGTTAGTAGTTCCGGTCTTCCCTGCAGCCTGTTTTTCTGCGATCCGGGCCCGCAATCCGGTCCCTCTGGTAATCACTCCTTCCATGATCGAAGTCATCGCCACAGCGATTTCCGGGCTAATTACCTGTCGTTGCCGTGGCCCGGCCTGAAAAATCAGTCTCCCTGAACCATCATAAACCCTGGTTATCCCAAATGGTTCCGAATATACCCCCTGATTCGCAAATGGACTATATGAAGCAGTTAATTCCAATAAATTAACCCCTTTAGTTAATCCTCCCAAAGCTAAAGGAGCTAAACTATGATCATTTTTGGTTCCGGTCTCTACCAAGTTGGTGATTCCCATGCGTTTCATCTGTTCCATTACCCGACCAATCCCAATATTTTGGACCAACTGAATTGCAACCGTATTGACTGATTCTTCTAATGCTCTACGAAGTGTGATCAATCCCCGATATTTGTTATCATAGTTTTGGGGGCGCCAAATCTTTCCGGCAACTTCAAGTTCTAAGGGCTGATCTGACAGTTCTGAGTCCGGACTATACCCTTCTTCCAAAGCGGCTGCAAAGACAAATGGTTTAATTGCTGAACCCGGCTGCCGCAGTAATTTATAACTCCGGTTAATCTGGGCGGCAGAGTAGCGTCTCCCGCCCACAATCGCTAACAATCCGCCATTTTGAGCATTAATTGCTACCAAAGCTCCTTGTGGTTGCAGTATCCCCCACTGATCAGCACCGTCTTCCGGCAATTCAAGCAATGCCTGTTCCGCCGCTTTCTGGATCTCACGGTCCATTGTTGTATAAATTTTTAAACCGGCCGAACGTAAATAATTTTCATCAAATGAAGTCTGCGCCCGTAATACGTCTAATACATAGTCAACAAAATAAGCGCCAACATACGCAGTCCCCGGACGGTCAAGAATTTCTAACGGTTCATTAACACTGTCACGGTATTCGGCTTCAGTCAAATAACCATACTGCCACATCAGTTTTAAAACCAAATTGCGCCGTTTGAGCCCGGCCTGATAATTGCGAAACGGCGAATAATATTCGGGACTTTTAGCTAATGCCGCTATTAATGCGCCTTCAGCAATTGATAACTTGGTAACCGGTTTTCCAAAATAAACCTCTGCAGCAGCCGCGATCCCCCAGGTCCCATGCCCCAAATAAATACTATTGAGATAAAACTCTAATATCTGATCTTTGGAATACTGTTGTTCAACTCTGATTGCATAAGACATCTCTAAAATCTTCCGCAGAAAGTCTTTTTCATTGGTGAAAAAAATATTCTTAACCAACTGCTGTGTTATTGTGCTTCCACCTTGGAGTTTACTTCGTGTCCGAAGATCATGGTAAAGCGCCCGGGTAATCCCCCGGATATCAATCCCCTTATGTTGATAAAAACGTGCATCTTCAGTAGCAATAAACGCTTCGCGTAACTTAACCGGAATCTGATCAATCTTAATCCACAACCGAGGTTTTCCATACAGTGTTGCGATTGCTGCTCCTTCGCGGTCATAAACGGTAGAAGCAACTTTACTCTGCTCCAACGCTCCCCGCAAATCCAATCGCCAAACCCACGGATTAAAAAAGACTAAGCATAATAATACCAACCCCGCTAATAATATTAATCCCAAAAAAAAGCGGGGAATTTTCCGTCGCGGTTTAGCCCTTTTTTTACTCCTCTTCTTTGATGGCATAATTGTTCCCCTCCCTGATATTAGAGTGGGTTAATTGACTGACTTTTATTACTATAGCTTGCTTAAACAAAACTATTTAGTAAGGAAGCGACATTTTATTGATAAATTGGAATATGTTATAATTAGATCATATTTGGTACTTTATTATTGTTAACCAGGAGGTTCCCGATGACTTTAAAAGAAAAGCTGCAAGAAGAGATGAAAGTGGCACTAAAAAATAAGTCCCAACTCAAGCTCTCGGTAATCAGATTAGTAAAAGCGGCGATTACCAACTTAGAGATTGACCGCGGTCATGAATTAGATGATTCAGAAGTAATTGAAGTTTTAGCCAAAGAAGCAAAACAGCGTAAAGACGCGATCATCGAGTACGAAAAAGCTGGTCGCAATGATATTGTTGAAAGCCTAAAGATGGAATTGCAAATCTTACAAGAGTATTTGCCCGCACAGTTATCAGAGGAAGAATTAAAAGCGATCGTCCAGGAAATAATTGATTCCGTTGGAGCAACCTCCAAAAAAGACATGGGGAAGGTAATGGCAGCATTAATGCCTAAAGTAAAAGGGCGGGCTGATGGAAAAGTAGTGAACCAGTTAGTTAATTCGTTTTTAGAATAAACCGAATTTTCCTACCACACTTTTCTAGGTATAACTTCAGTTAACAAGTGAAACTATAGATTCATGGAACGCATATCACAGATATCCAAAAAGAATTTACATGTCAGAATCGATCAGGACGTTTATGAAAAGCTCCGCCACATTAGCTTCTATGAGCAACAAAGTCTGTCGGAGGTGGTCAACCGGCTCTTAATTGAGTATGTTGAGGAGAAAGCTATTGAGGAGCCCGAGATCGTTTGTCCCCCGATTCTTTAAAAACCACTGCAAAAACAATTAATTATCTACAAAATAAGATGACCCCAAAAGATTAGATTTCAGGTCTAACTAATGGGGTCAATTCAATTAATAATTCTTTTTTATTCCTTAATTAATAATTATTCTTGAGCCGGAGCGCTTACAGGACATACATTTGCGCATGCGCCGCAATCAATACATTTACCAGCGTCAATCAAATATTTATCAGAACCTTCGCTGATTGCTTCAACTGGACATTCTGGCTGGCAAGCGCCACAACTAATGCAGTCATCACTGATTTTATAACTCATCTTTAACACCTCCAAAATATGCCTTTTAGCATATAGTAATTATTGAGTTTCTTTTCGACCTGAACTCAAAAAATCCTTTAATTAATCCTTATTTTAACGAAAGAATTATTTTAATAATTGAACCTCAAATCTTAAAGGATTATTAGTGCGTTCAAAGAAACTCTTTGCATTTTCCACCTTTAAACCTGGTTCCGTATAATAAAGATGGCGTCTGATTGTCAAATTTTTGGCATCAGGAAGCGTCTGCTCCATATCATAGATCAACCCGATTAAATAAATTCCTGACGAACCATATGCATGTGGATCTCCGGTAAATTGATTGTCTGCATTCGCTTCATCTAAATAGTATGAGGTATTAATAATAGTGTCAAAATCCGCTTCATAACGATGCGCAATTATTAATCCCCCCTGTGCACCATCTAGCATCTCCCATTTCAGCGAACCCGGAATCCATATTTTATCAGGTTTTCCATCAATAACTAAACTTAAATCTAATTTTAATCCTAATAAATCAACATCGACTTTATTATTATTATTTTGATAGACCATTCCCGTTGCTTCCGGACTGTAATCATAAAAATCTAAAATAGCGCCAATCTTATGCACTCTGGCATAAGTAACTATATCTTGCCGGCTTTCATAGAAGATATGATCCCTCTGCGTAAAGACACCACTATTTGCTCCCATATAGGAACGGATTGCCCGGACTGGTCCATTGATATTTGCAATATAGCAGCCTTCGCCAGGATGTTGATGTCGCAAAGTCATGATTGATTAAGTATGGTTGAATAAAACTAATATTATTAGTATTTTTGACCTTATTATTTATTTGCGAAGTTTTCTCCAAAACCATCTCGGTAATCAATGATTGTAAAGCAGATTTATTTAATAATTGATAGTCATTGGAGACAACTGCAGCTGGTTTAATCAAATAATTGTGATCTACTGCAAAGATACTACCCGAAAAAATGGTTGTTACAAAAAGCGTAATAATTGTGAATAATAGCATTATCTTTTTCATCATATTAGCTCCTTTCAATACATAAATAATGATTAAACTAGGTCTTTTCCACCCCTTTACAGTTAATTTATCCCATATATAAGTTATCATAAAAAATTGGCAATCTCAATCATATTTGGGTTAAAAATTTGTTGTTTTTTTACATAATTACCTCTCTATCAATCTTGCTTTTTGATGCTGATTCAGTTATAATATTATCTACAACGCGGGTGTGGCTCAGTGGTAGAGCATCGGCTTCCCAAGCCGAGGATCGCGGGTTCGAATCCCGTCGCCCGCTCCATACTATCAAATTTAAATTGACTTCCCATTTTAACGGAAGTTTTCATTTTGATGTATTAAACAAATTTTGCTGGCGTAGCTCAATGGCAGAGCAGCGGTATCGTAAACCGCAGGTTGCGGGTTCAATTCCCATCGCCAGCTCCAATTTTGATCAAAAAACGGGCAACTAGTTGCCCGTTTTATTTTATGCTTAGTTATTTTTTAGAAGAGTCCGCCACAGAAGTTACAGAGTAATAAAATCAATAATGCGATACAAATACAATTGTTTTCTCCAAAAATCCCTCTACCCATATCAATACCTCCCTACTTCATTTTTATGTTTAGAATCATGCTTCTAAACACTTATCTGTTATAACATATGATTTTGTTTTCGTCTTGGAGTTAATCTTTTGGCATAATTTATATGGGATCCGGGAATATTATACTATTCTGCGGGCTCCTGCCAGACGACGTCGCCACTTGAAGTCCAACGGCGAAATATGGACCCGGGTCCGTTCTAAGACATGGATAAACGCATTTGATGTTACCATGACCCCTCCATGGGTGATAACCCCTCTGCCCATTCTGAAATAGACAAAATCCAAGGGTTGTATTTGATTTATCGGTACTTCGGTACCCAGGCGGCGAATCCCCCGCACATACCGTTCCGGATCTTTAACAAACCAATCCGCCTCATATAGACTCCCATCATTATCAGGAATATCGATACCACAATCTTTATAAAACAAGTAAGCCAGGCCCAAACAGTCTACCCCATTTAAATCCCTTCCCAAATGACGGTAAGGGACACCCAGATATTTATCAACCAATTGCTCAATCATTTTCTGATCCATCGTTATTCTCCCAATCAATCACTAAAGTTTACTTTTAGTTTATGATTGAGACACAAGAAGGTGATAAGCTTCAAAAAAGAAACAACTCATAAAGAAGTTAGAAAGTAAAAATAGACCTCGCCATCAGGTATGATAACGAGGTCTATCTGTTTGTTTAACCGATCATTAACTTGTCCGCTTTCTTTTGCTCCAAATCATTCCTTAATTTAAGGATATAGTTAATATCATTAATATTCTCTTTGATCTTCAGAAGCTCTTTCAGTCCGATTTGCTTTAAAATACTCACAATCCTTGGACAGAATTGTTTCCCTGCCAATCTGGTGATCTCTTCTAACGCTTTTTGGAGGTCCATCGCCGGCCGGTACGGACGGTCGCTGGTCATGGCGTCTAATGCATCAGCAACGGCAAAAATTCGCGCTAATAATGAAATCCCCTCTCCTTTTAAACCTTCCGGATAACCCGAACCATCATATCTTTCGTGGTGATGCAATACAATGTCCGAAGCCTCTTTTAAGAAATCAATTTTACTGACAATATCATACCCTAACTGGGGATGTTTCCTAATCTCTTCCCACTCATCGCTGCTTAACGGAGTCTCTTTTAACAAGATACTGTCTACCACACCGATCTTTCCAATATCATGCAGAAATCCACCCCAAGTTAGCAATAACAACTGCTCATCGTCCAGACCAATCCGATTACCGATAGCGACCGCATAACCAACTACCCTTGCCGAATGACCCCAGGTACCATGATCTCGATAATTAAGCGCTGTCGATAGCGCCCGCAAAGTTCCTTCAGAAATTTTATTAAGCTTATCCAAATGAAACTTTTGCAGTGCATACTTCTCTTCAATAATATTCTGTAAACTTGCCAGGCTTTTCTGGTAAAAGGCAACCAAAAAAACTATTGTAACCAAAAACAATACGATATGAATATACAACATTTCTAGCTCGATCTGCGTTTTGACTAAAACCCTCCAACCACAATAAGCACCTGATAAAAAACAGATCAAAATTACCGCCCCAATGACTGTAATTTCGATAAAGGGATGTTTTTGATATGACATTTTACCTCAACATTATTATTTAAATTTGCTTATATTAACTACAATTGGTATTTTTTTATTTTAAGTTAATTTAATTATATGTTATTAAATGCCATAATAAAAGTATTATCGGCTATTTTATAACAAAATTTAATATTAATATTGAGTTTCATACATTCCAGGTCCTGTAACAAATTATGCCCTTAAATTTCCTAAAGGGTTTTAAAGATTTACCAGCGAAAACATGAATATCCAAAAAGTTGAGGGTGTGGAATCCCAGGCATCATATGGAAGATACGTACTATAATCAAAACTGTTTACGGTCTTCCCGGGACTGTGAGATATAACTGCTACAAATTCACAGTCCCCACTTTTTAAAACGAAAGGAGCAGATGAATTGAACAGAAACACCAAAATTTTAACATCATTATCAATGGTTATCAGTTTATTGATCCTTACTATGGTCCCTGCTTGGGGGGCAACCAATTATTACTCAACAAAAACCAGCAACAATACAACACTAATAGTCTACAGCACCGGTAATCGATACTATTATGTATATCAACCAACCACAACAACCGTTAAGCCTTCAGTCCCAACAACAACCAAACCATCAACACCAACAACAAATCCAACAAATCCAACAAACCCGACCCCAACGCCTCAACCCTCAACCGGAATCAGTGCCGAAGAATCAAAAATGGTTAATTTAGTTAATCAAGCACGAATCAGTCAAGGAATTAAACCATTAACAGTTAACAGTCAATTAGTCAATTTGGCCCGAAAGAAAAGTCAGGATATGGTAGCTAAAAATTACTTCAGTCATAATTCTCCTACTTACGGTTCACCTTTTGACATGATCAAAAATGCCGGTATAACATATCGAACCGCCGGAGAAAATCTGGCTGGCGCCGCCACCACTGAAAGCGCTCATCAAAATCTGATGAACAGCTCGGGACACCGAGCCAACATCCTCAACCCCAGTTTTACTGAAATCGGTATTGGTATTGCTTCCGGCAGTATTTATGGTAACATTTATACACAACTGTTTATTGGCAGATAAGTAAATGGGGGCTTAGTCAGCCCCCTCTTTTTTCTGCGATTTTACCTGTTTTAGTCCTGAATTGCAAACGATAATTGATTTTACTCAGAAACAACTGGATTCTTTTTAGCCGGTCAGTCAGTTGGCGTGGCAACCAGGTTATTAATCTCCAAAAACTCAAAAACAGCCGAATCAAAAACTTACTAAAACACAGATAATAAAAGCTTAACCCAACCAAAAGCGCTATTCCGACATAAAACCGCAGCTCCAGCCAGTTAACCCAATACATCAGCGGTATAAAAATAACGGCTGCTAATACCCAAAACAGCAAATCCCCGACAGCATCAAGAAACTTATTTAATCGAAGCTTACCACGGAATACTCTATAGAAATCAATATATCCCCCTAAGATTATCCCAATCAGGAGAAGTAACAAGCCTGATCCCAATTGTAAATTGATATTATCCACCAATGCTCCTCCCCAACCTTCTTCTCTAGATCAAATTATGATTGTACCCGCAATTTTAGAAGTTAAGGGAGCAAGATCGGTTAATTTAAAGAGTTAAAGATTTTGCGATTAATCCAGTAAAAAAGAAGTGACCACAGTAGAAAACAGGCCCCAAACATCCAGCGCAAATATTGTTTTAAGTTCATCGCCGTCTTTAATTGGGCCATAATTGATTGTTTCCTTAAATTAGACCAATATGAGGTCACTTGATCAAGAAAGTCTCCAGTTCCGGCAGTTTCCGGATCCAGATCAGCATTATCAATACCTGCATCATATGCCGCTAACGCCAGATCAACGCGGCCACCATATTTGTCAAGTAAATTACGGAAATATTTAACACCAATCCGAATATTCTCAGCCGGATTGAAGATGCAATTCTCGGAACAGATCTCATTTCTATTGTGTCGCCCAAGACAAACTGAACCACTGTATTTTTTCCATACTGCCAGCTTTAACTGCATTAAGCCCATTTCACCCGTAACTGAAACCCGATCCGGAATAAAATTACTTTTGACCTTGATTATGGCAAAGATTAGCGCCGGATCAATCTTTTCTTTTAGCGCATATTTATTAATCGCAGCAATTACCGGATGGACATCTCCGGGCAGGATCTCTTTACTCTCTGATGCCATTGCCAACATATTTAAACTTTTATCAATCGGGCTTTCCACGGCAACATAACAAATGGATGTCACAACCATAGCCAGGGTTAAAAAAAGCATGTAGGAAAAGACCCATGTGTTATCTACTACGCCTTTACGTCTTAATAAATCACAGCTAATTACCAGCGGACTTAAGATTAATTTGAAAAAAAACCCAATCCAACGCTGGATGGGAACATTTTTTTTACTTTTCTTTCGTATTCTTTGCAAAGAAGGCATTATAACCCCATATCAATATTCTTAGTGTAATTTATTCGTGATCAGCCAAAGGATTCCTGCTATTCGCCGCTTGCACTACAATTAATATCGGTTATTTTGCCAGTCTGCTAAAGAGCCCCTTTGTTTTTTTGGCTAGCAGATCATCATTGTAAGTTAATGCTGAAATAACCCCGTCAATCTTAACTTTTCCCTGGTCCAGATTGAGTTGTTGAATATGTAACTTCTCTCCTTTAACCTCCAATACCCCTACGCTGGTTTGCATGATAATCTTTTCCTGATCATAACTCTCTAAATTTAAAACTCCGTCAACCCCCAGCAACCCCCGGTTTGACAGATTGATTTGATGCGGGATATCAACTGCTTTAGGTGCTTGGCTATCCATCATTTACCTCCTTCAATCTTTATTCCTTATAAATTATTCAGTCGTTTCAAAGGTTAGAATCGATCAATCCAGAAAATAAAAAGCGGTTGTTCAAAAACAACTCGCCTTTTAAAAACAATCATTTGTTTTTAAGCTTCCGATCACCATATTTTAGTTATCTTGGCTTTAGGATAAAAATGCTTAACGATTCGTCGCGGACTCCAATTTTGTTTAGCTAACGCGTATGCTCCCCATTGCGATAAACCAACGCCATGGCCAAAACCTCTCCCTTTAATGCCAATTGCGCCTGGCCGATTATCAATTTCATTGGAGATCCAGATTGAACGGATCTTTTGCGGACCATAATTAACTCTGAAATCAGCTCCACCAACCGTCACCGAACCTTTGTCCCCAATAAATTTTAATGTGACAGCCCGGTGTGTCCTACTACGTTCAACGATCTTCATCTTTTTTACTTCACCGATCTCCGGTTTATTCATCTTACGGAGAGCTGCATTAATCTCTTTGCTTGTTAATGTCGTATTCCAATAAAACTCTTCCGCAGGCATATACTCTTCTTCAGGCGACTTCACCGAACTAATGTAAGGCGGTTCCGGGCCACGATAACCCAGCCCCTCTTTGGCATAGGTTGTTAAACCACCACAACTTGCCGAATACCAAGCCTTAACATATCTGTTTTTATAGGTTAATACTTCTCCCCGGGTCATGCGGATTGCTCTTCTGATGACCGGCGTTATATTGGCTGCATTATATGCCTGAGCTTCGGTTTCATCGGTTGAGATGTCGGTGCCATGGAGTTTTCTTGTTCCACCACGCGATAAAAATTCCATGGTGAATGTCCGGGCAATTATTGCCTGCGCCGCATAAGCTTCCAGTGGCCAATTTGGTTTCATCTCGCCGGCCACAACACCGGCCAGATATTCTTCGATATCCATCCGTTCAGTCTTACCGGTCTGTTTAATGAAAACCGTTATTTTCGGCGGTGTCCGATAGCGGGTTACCATACTGCGAAACATATTGCTTTCTCTCTCGCGGCAACCTGCGTTAACGATGATTGTCCCTAAAATTGCTAACACCAGGATCCTCTTTACAATTTTTTTCATCTTCCCTAGCTCCCACTCAATAATTTTCATCTGCTATCATTTCATTTTCTGGTGTTTTTAATGCTTAAACACCATACTTCTCCACCAATTTATTGATGGTTCTCGAGGGATATTTTTCAAGTTTTTGGGCAATTTTGCTTTCAAATACTTCGCAAATATGAAAAGGCCACATCAGCTAATACTGTGTGACCAAATAATTTAAAGTCCTATAGCAAAACTTCAAGCACTAATATAAAAAGCTATTGCAGTTGCAACAGCCTTTCACGGTTTGGAATAGAAATATTGTCTATCTATTACGCTTGGCCTGTTCCCATAACCTATCCATCTCCGCAAGGGTCATCTCGGGCAATTTCTTTCCTAACTTCGCCGCTTCCTGCTCAATATACGTAAACCGGTTTACAAATTTATTAATCGTCTGTCCTAGAGCAATTTCCGCATTGATATCCAAAAACCTGCCTACATTTACCAGCGAAAACAAAATATCGCCAAACTCTTCTTCTAACTTCAACCATTCCGGACTTCCTTTAACCGGTAATTGTCTGGAATTTAAAACCGCTTCAAACTCTTGAAACTCTTCTTTCACTTTTTCGAGCGGTTCGGCAATATCATTCCAGTCAAAACCAACCCGTGCCGCTTTCCGCTGATACTTTTCTGCTTTTTGCAGGGCCGGTAATCCAATCGGAACTCCATCCAGGACGGAGTTTCGTTCCTCTTTATGCTCTTCCTTCTTGATTTTCTCCCAATTATCCAATACCCCGTCCACACCGTCAACCTTTACTTCGGCAAACACATGCGGATGTCTGCGAATCAACTTTTCACAAACGGTATCGATCACTTCATAAATGGTAAATTGTCGGTTTTCGGTAGCAATCTCCGCATGAAAAACAACCTGTAATAAGAGATCGCCCAACTCTTCTTTAAGCTTGTCCATATTTCCGGAATCAATTGCCTCAAGCACTTCGTAGGTTTCTTCAATCGCATACTGCTTTAATGATTGGTGCGTCTGCTCACGATCCCATGGACAACCGTGTTCACTCCTAAGTTCGTGCATTATTTCTACCAAACGGTTAAAAATGGCCTCATTATTGTTCTGACTCATATTGTTTTTCCTTTCTTCCGTAAAAATCCATGGAACAATTCTAGATCCTGATTGCTAATTCCTCCTAATAAAACCAAAGCGATAATGTATAATAATAAACCGATCATCCCCAGTAGTAACAATTGACCAATCGGGGCCAGCAAAATTTTGCGTTGTAAGATCCGGCACCCTAAAAACATAATTCCCCCACTGATAAACAACGCCAATTTATTGGGTAGTTGATAATTCAGAAGTGTTTTTATTTTAATCAAATTAAGCAAAGCCGTAATTCCGGCGCCAACAACCGTCCCCAGTGCTGCCCCTGCCAGGTTGAGCCCCGGTAATTTGGTGGTAAATACCGTAACGATTATTTTAACCAATGCACCTGCAATAAAAGTCAACAAAGGCCACTTTGGTTTCCCTAATCCCTGTAAAACTGCTGCAGTGACCTGTTCAACCCCTAAAAATAATACTGCCGGAGCAAACCAGGATAATAACGCTACGCCTGCCTGCCCATAAATAATGCGATAAATCGTTGTGCCAAAGGTGAATAACCCTACTGTCGCCGGGATCAGGTAGATCAATGCCAGTCGCAAACCTTCAACAATCTTCTTTTCCAGGAGCACTTTATTGTTGGAGGTTCTGACTGCTGCGATCACTGGTACCAGATTAGCCGCGATCGCCCCAGTGACGATTAAAGGTAAGTAAATTACCGCCCAAGAGTTTCCTAGCAAGCCTAACATCGTTGTTGACTGTTGAATAGTATACCCCACTTTTTGCAATAAATTAGGGACTAAAATTGAGTCCAGCGTCTGTAATAATGGCATTAAGATCACGGCAATCGAGATCGGTAATGCAAATTTTACCAGTCGTTTTATTTCCGACCAGACACTGCTCTTCTTCGAATCTTTGTTATAAATCCTTAAAGCCGGACGAATTTTAAAATATTTATAGATCAAATAGGACAATCCAGACAATCCACCCGCGGTAGCCCCAAAAGCTGCTCCAGCCGCTGCATGTTCAATTCCATTTTTTAATAGTAATGATGCCAATATTAACGAAACTGCCACCCGGACAACCTGTTCAAACATTTGTGAATAGGCGCTCGGTTTCATATCCATCCATCCCTGGAAGAAACCTCGAAATACAGCCATAATACTCATGAAAAAAATTGCCGGAGCCAAAGCCCAAATTGCATATACCGCCCGCGGATCAGCCACCAGGTGCGTTGCTACCCAGTTGCCGGATACCGCCATCCCGATTGAAAAGGTCACTCCTAAGCCAAATAATAGTGTCAATGCCCCATTAAACACTCCCTTGATACCTGCCCGGTCGCCAATAGTTACTTTTTCAGCCACGATCTTTGAAATAGCAATCGGTATTCCGGCTGTTGATAATGATAAAAAGATTAAATAGACCGGATAGGCCATTTGATAGAGGCCAATGCCTTCCGGGCCAATCATTCGGGACAAAAAAATACGGTAAATTGCACCACAAATTTTAATTAAAAAACCAGCAGCTGTAAGAATCGCGGTTCCTTTTACAATCGATGGAGTATGTCTCATCCTATCACCCTTAATCTTCTTTGCTTTAAAGCATACGTTTGAACAAGAGTTTTAATGACAGAACCCACGAAATTGTTCCTGCTGTTTTTAAAGACCAAATTAGTCCCTAGAAAAAACAAAAATGCTTGCAACACCGCAAGCATCTTTAACATTTCTAAATTAATGACCCCTTATTAACTTTTAAGAGCAATTGAAATGGTAGCTAAAATTAATAATCCGTACAACAACAGCTCATACTTTGAAAAAATCTGGTTGTTTTTGTGACTGAACAATTTTCTAGCCAGGAGACTCACCTCTGGGAGATTTACTAAATTACAACAGTATAATATAATTCTTCATTGTTACAATATTATTAAAATATTATTAAATGATTCTAACATTATCAACTGAATAAGCACATTAAAATAACTATAATCAGCAGCGAAGGCAAAAAGTTGCCGACTTTAATTTTATGAATCCCCAAAATATTGATCCCGATCCCCATCACAATAACTCCACCAACTGCAGTTAATTCATTAATAATCAGATCGTTAAAGAAAGGTTGTAACTGAACTGCCAATAGAGTTAATCCTCCCTGATAGATTAAGATCGGCAGCGCCGATCCCAGAACTCCCCATCCCATACCAGCTGCAAACGGAATCGAGATTATTCCATCCATCATTGATTTGGTAAAGAGGATTGAAGCATCACCTTTTACGCCGTCAGCTATACTTCCGACAATCGCCATCGAACCTACACAATAAACCAGACTGGCATAGATAAACCCTTTCGACGGACTGCCTTCAGTCACATTTAACTTCTGCTCCAGCCAAACGCCAAATCTTTCAAGCCGGCCTTCGATATCAATCCACTCACCCAACATCGCTCCTAATGCCAGGCTAATCAGGACCAGAATCTGCTGATTGCCTTTTAGCCCCATTCCTACACCGATTAAAAACGTAAATAAACCCATGACCTGAAGAGCGGTCTGGGCAATCCGTTCCGGGAACCGATTACGCATTAACAGCCCAATCGTTCCCCCAATTAAAATTGTAATCACATTAACAATCGTTCCCAAAATATCCTCTGCATCAAATGAATTTTATCTTTAAGATTTTACTATAACTTCAAACCAAAAGCAACCGTTCGGCAATCAATTATCTCTCTACATTAGAAAGTTCTTAAGAATTCTGCTAATAAATCGATTCGTTGTTGCAAACTGGAGATCACCATATATTCCGATTCGGAATGATGACCGCCACCAATCGGACCTAACCCATCAATTGACGGCACACCGGTTTCAGCTGCCAAATTGGCATCCGAACCTCCTCCGGACTCAACTTTACCCAACTCAATTCCCAATTTCTTACCAATCACTTGAAATCGATTAAACAGATTTAAGTTAGCAGCAGTCAACTCCATCGGCGGACGTGTAATTGAACCACTAAATTTACAGGTAGTACCGGCGATTGTGCTGCCGGATACAATCCGATTAAGTTCGGCAATTACTTTTTGGTCTTGTCCTGCTTTTTTAATGCGGAGATCAATCTCGGCAGTTGCGTAATCAGGGATGATATTAGGTCGTGAGCCACCCTTAATTTCTCCTACATTTAAGGTTATCTCCTGGCTAAAATCAGTCAATGCCTGAATTGCAATAATTTTATGAGCTAATTCCAAGATAGCGCTTTTCCCATCTTGGTAATTTGAACCCGAGTGAGCAGCTTTCCCATAAACATCCAGCGTAAACCGGCCAATCCCCTTACGCGCAACAGTAAGATTTTGTCCTTCGGCAGGTTCAACAACCAAAACCGCTGCGGCTGAACCGGCCAAACGCTTAATAATCTCACGCGAACCAGGCGAACTGATCTCTTCATCAGTATTAAACAGACAACCAATTTGATATTTCGGCCAGTTTGCCGCTAATCGCGACAAAGCTCCAAGGATGGTAACCACTCCGGATTTACAATCAGATACACCCGGTCCATAGGCATAATCACCCTCAATCTTAAAGGGACGCTTGGCAACCGTCCCCGGCGGGAAGACGGTATCAAGGTGAGCAAGCAATAAGATCAACTTACCTTCACCCCGGTGCATATAGTAATGTTCCGAACCATCAGCTGCCTTTAACGTCTCCCAGTTACAGCTCAAATCACTTGCCAGACTACTAATAATCCCAGCGACTCTTCTTAGTCCGGACTGATCTCCAGTACCGGAATCAATATTTACTAACTGTTCCAGAAGACTCAGGTGATTTTCCATCTTTCGCCCCTCTTTAACTTATTGGTTTTGATTGAAGACTTCCTCTAATAAATCATCACTTAATACTATCTTTTTATTTGGTGCCGGATCACATTCCGACGCCAAGATCCAAATCTGGCTTCTTAATAATTTTAGCTTATTTAACGCCAAAAATAAATAAACAATCGTTAAAATTAATCCGATTATCAGAAGGTCACTGACCGTTATTAAACCCGATTTTTCCGGTGGCCTAATGATCGACCAAATTATCATTAACAGTTGAATGCTTGCTCCGGTTATGATTCCTCTGATTTTGCGGCGGTTTTTTTCGTATTCAACAAGATACTTGTCCAGATCTTCAACTCTGTTCTTTTCCATCTTTTATCCCCCCATAAAAAATATGCTTTCTCCGGAGGGATTAGAATCAAATTTTCCAGATCTACAAAAAAACTGCCTTGCGGCAGTTTTTTTATTAGATTAATTATCTGTTTATTCCCTTTTTCCCAATTGACGGTCGAGCATCACCAAACCTGAACCCGAGTTACCAATCATTTTTAAGGTTTCGACAACTTTGGATACCGAAGCCTCTTCCTCAACCTGCTCACTGATAAACCATTGTAACATTACCAACGCCGGATTATCACTTACCTCCATCGCTAATTTATATAACTCATTGATCTTCGAAGTGATAAATTGCTCATGTTTGTAGGCATCTTCAAACGCTTCCAATGGAGAATTCCAACTCTTTTTAGGTTCTGCCAGTGCTGCTAGCTGGACTTCGATCCCTCTTTCAATCAAATGGTCGTAAATTTTGAAAGCATGTGCCAGCTCTTCCTTGGCCTGTGCTCTCATCCATTGCGCCATTCCATCCAGGTTTTGAGAGTAAAAATAGGTTGCCATCGCTAAATAAAGATACGAAGAACCTAATTCATGTTGAATCTGCTCATTCAACGCTTTTTGAATCTTTTGATTGACATTAGCCATATTTATGCTTCCACCTTCCATAAACCGTGTAAATTACAATATTCTCTTGCAGTAACATTTTGAGCGTCAATCTTAAAGAATGCTTCCGGAGCATCCCCAGGTTTTAAATATTGGCGGTACACTTTCCCATCGGCAATCAATTCAATCCACTCAATATAATGTTTTTCTTCCATTGGATGGGTTACACTTCCGACAGACACTTTATAACCGAAGTCAACTTTTTCAATTACCGGAACATGTTTCTCTTTGGCTGCATCGACTGTATTTTCGGTATAAAGCTTCATTGGCTGCCCGCAACAGACAAGTGTCCCTAAGCCATCATGAACGACTTCAACAATATTACCGCATACTTCACATTTATAGACCTCTAATTTCTTTGCCATAACTATTCCTCCATTTATTTTCTTCAAAATAATTTATTCTTATTAAGACTATTCTTACCAATTTTCAGCCAGAATCTCGAAATGTGCTTGCGGATGAGCACAGGCAGGACATGTTTCCGGAGCTTCCAGTCCTTCATGAATATAACCGCAGTTACGGCAGCGCCAAACGGTTGTTTTATCTTTCTTAAATACGGTCTTATTTTTAATATTATTTAGTAAGCCCAGATATCTTTTTTCATGTTGTTTTTCCGCTACAGCAATCGCCTCAAAGATCGCTGCTATCTGCAGGAATCCTTCCTCACGGGCTATTTTGGCAAACTCAGGATACATATTGGTCCATTCGTGGTTTTCCCCGCCGGCTGCTTCTGTTAAATTTTCGAGCGTGTTGCCGATTACTCCTGCAGGAAAAGCCGCCTCGACAGTTACTTCCCCGCCTTCCAACAACTTAAATAAGCGTTTGGCATGTTCTTTCTCTTGATTAGCTGTTTCTTCAAAGATGTCAGCTATCTGGACAAAACCCTCCTTGCGAGCTTGTGCAGCAAAGTAGGTATACTTGTTTCGTGCCTGCGACTCTCCTACAAATGCTGTCAAAATGTTCTTCTCCGTTTTAGTTCCTTTAATACTCATCTTCAATTACCCCTTTCTTTGATTTAATTAATCTTATTTATATTTAATATGGTTAATTATTAAGTTAAAAATATTGGTTAATATTCTTCTTTATTCTTCCCGGTTAACAGGTGATAAAGCTGATTTCCCGGGCAATCGAGAAAATGTTCCCAGCCACATTTGAGACAAACTTCATCAATCTGTTCCGGAGTGATCAAAGCCGCCTTTAAAAAGGCAATTAACCCTGCTTGTAAAGACTGGGCGTCTTCCTTGGCCATTTTAGCAATGATCGCCTGAAAATATTTGGTCTCATACTCATTGATCCGGGAGAGAATTTGTTCCCCTCTTTGGGTTAATTTAATCTTTAAGACCCTCCGGTCTGCTTGATCTTCCTCCCGAATCAGCAAATTCCGTTTAACAAGACGGTCAATTAATTTTGCGGCAGCAGCAGCGCTAATATTCAGCCCCTCAGCGATTGAACCCACCGACGGTTCTGAATGAGTATAAACATACCGCAAACATAATAATTGGACCTGGGACAGATTTTCTTCCGGAACCTCCAACAAGCTCTGGTTGTAAACCCGCGCAATTAAAGTCTTACTAAATAGTTTAGTGGCAACTTCCAAAATGTCTCTTTCCAAGTCAACTTACTCCTAATAAGTTAATTATCAACCTGTATAAATATTAACATGGTTAATTATTATTTGTCAACTCTAATTTTTAATTTTTTAGCTAAAATTATTTTGTTTTAAATTAAGAAAAACCATAACAGATAATAATTGTACAGCAACTTAACAAAAAGAGCTGCGCAAAATCACTCTTGCACAGCTCCTCAATGTTAAGTTCGCTCTAACTAAAAATGCTCCGCTTTAACTTTTGGTTGATAGACCACTTTAATGTAGTTAGTAAAATACTTGCCAGCAGCAGCTTTAATATCAGCAGGAGTAACTTTTTCTAACTCTTTAAGCAACAATTCATCATCAACTAACTGACTCTGCAAATAATGGGTTAAGACATTGACTACTGCTTTATCGCGTCCGGATTTTTTGCGTGAATCTACCCGCAACTTAATATTATTAACTATTCGCTTAATAATCTGTTCATCGATCCCCTCTTGAATGAGTCGGTTTACAACCTCTAACGTCTTCTCAGTCACCCTCTCTACTAACTGCGGATCGGTTGTCGTAAGAAAAACAATATTGGGTGATTTCGCTTTTTCAATATAGTTATAATAAATTGAATCAGCATACATCAATCCCTCTTTAACCCGTACTTCTTCAAAGTAATGCTGATAATCACCAAGATAATAAGCGATGATTCTAAAAGCGGGATATTCAGGGTCTTGGATTCTGGGGGCAGCGAAACCCATGACAAACGAAACCACCCTGCCATTAGGATCTACATCGGTAACCGATTTATTTGCTTTAACTACTGCCGGCTGAATTGATAATCTTTTATCTACTGATTCCGTTATCATATTTGCAAAGAACTTATGCAGGTCCTTGATTCCTAATTTAACATTGCCTGATATTGACAACAATGCATTACTGGGTTGATATGTCTGACGATACCAGCGATAAACATCAGAACCTGTAATATTGGAAATGGCCTGGGCATCAAGGTATTCATTATATGGATGATCTACTCCATAAAACTCTTTATTAAATGTAAAATATGCTTTGACAATAGACGGTATCGCCTTCAATTCCGATTCTGCCAATTTCTTTAAATCAGTAATGATATCATAACTATATACCGGAATCGAGAATAACTCTTTAATATCCTGCAATGCCAATTTTAAATTTGCCGGCGCAACCCTGATCCTGACCAAAGTAAACTCCGGATAGGTTTCGAGCGCGATCTGCCCATACTTGTTTTCAGCATTTCTAAATCTGATTCTGATAAAGTTATTCATTAACTCGGCGGTTCCTTTTTTGCCAACCGGATCAAGGCCACTGCCGGACTTCAACAATAACGCTATCTCAACTAATTGAGAATCATTTTTCTCCAATAAAATGGTCATTCCACTCACGGAAGTACGTTCAACCACTGACCCTTTTTCAGCAGCGACCGGAAGGAATGTAACTATCGTTAAACTAAGTATCAACGCAAAGATCAATAATTTTCTGGTCATTTATTTACCTCCTTCCTGATCTTTAACCAAGATCCATGCAGTAGGTTCAGCTTGAAAATACTTATTGATGACACTCTCCAAGTCTTTTGGTGTCAGCTTTTTAAGGATATCAATTGCTTCCACGCTGATATTATCAGGATTTGTCAGACGCGCCACCTCGTATTCAACCACATCTTCCGGAGTAGCTTGACTATATATCTCTTCTAACAGGATTAACCCAATCAGATTTTGAACCGCTCTCTTGAAATCAATCTTTTTAAACTCTTCAAAGTAATCTTTCAGATTCTGCTTCTCTTTCGCATATTCTTCCGGACTAAACGGGTTATTACGTTCCAAGTAATAAATGCCAAAGAAGTCTTTATTGCCCACCGTTCGGGTAACAACATTATAGATCTTGTATTGTTCCTTGAGATAATCAACTTTAAAATCCATCCCGTAAATAAAAGAAAGCAATTTTAGGACCATTCGTTCTTTCGCGGTTAATCCTTCCAATTCATAAGCCATTAAGACCTGATATTTAAAAGGATAGAGATTCCTGGTTTCAACTACTTCACCACGGGGCAGACTGATCATTTTGGTTTCTACTTTAGGTACTTCTTTGGCTCCAAAACCATTTTTCACTTTTGCTAGTTCATCAAAAACTTTCTGGGGCTCAAAATCCCCGGCAATTATGAAAGTAACATTTTGAGGCTGGTAATAATTTTGATGAAATGCCTTTAAATCAGACGCTGAAATGCCTGCCAATGTCTCCTTTGAATGAAACATCTCCGGATAGAAGTAGCGAATTACCGGATAATAAGGATAACGACTGCTATAAGACAGGTCCAACTCATGGACAATGATCTGCTTCTCCATCTCCACATTATGACTTTCAAACGCCGGTTCCCACAAAGAAGCATTAAAAGTCTTAAACGCCTGCTCAAACTGTTCTTTGGGGACTACATAATTATATGTAGTTGTATAAAACGAGGTAAAACCGTTAAAATATCCTCCCTGCCTCGAAGTAACCTCCATGACATCTTTAAATGTATAATCACCATGGCCACGAAAGATTAAATGTTCCAGTAAATGAGCGATTCCTTTCTTATTGGGTTCTTCGTAATTGGTCCCAATCGGAATCACTGCGTACATTGAAATTTTCGGTTGGTCCTTCATGGTTTTATAAAGTACAGTAATGCCGTTTTCGAGCACTTTTTTCTCAAATAATCCTTTACCTTTGCGTGGCGCAGCCGACACTACACTCCCTAACAGCACAAAAACCAATAACAATATCCAAATTAAGCCGCGTCCGAATGTCGTAATTCTTCGTGGACCATTATGTAAAATCTTAATCAACGTTTATCCCCTCCTACAATCACTTTTTCCGGATATGCCTGCCAATCTAATGTCGTTTTGCTCTTTCCGCTTTTAAGGTTAACTCCTTTTTTGATTATAATAGCTTCATTTGGATTGAAAAAGCGATTGTTATTATAATCTAAAAAGAACCGGTCTTGGGGATCGTTAAACCGACCATTATTATTAAAATCAACAATAGCTCCATACTTTTCATAACCGGCTTCATTAATCTTTACCAAAAACCATGTCCGCACATTGATCCGTAAATATGGTTTCTCCTTAATAACTACCCCGGTTGGATTCAACAAACCGGAAACGGAGATCTGGATTGGAAAAGTCTTTCCCCCCGCCGAATCATAAGTTACCTTTAACTGAATTGGTTCCGGAGCAACCACCCAGTATACTTGCATCCCCTGCCATTCATTAAGTAGTACTACCATCGGTTCGCCGGCAAAACTGCCATCACCATCAGTATCTATGTACAAACGCTTTTCTTGACCGTAAATATCAACGATCACGCCAAACTTTTGCGGTTTATCACCCAATGTGATATAACCGGTATAGGGTTTCTTCATTCCCAACTTTGGCAGATCACGAAAGGATTCTTCATTTCCCAATTGCAAATCTACTTTTTGGAGATTATCAAAATATTCCTGAGCCGTTTTGTACGGGAAAGGATTATAACTATGAACCGGATTAACCTCATACTCACCGGTTTTAATCTCTCCAACAACTGTTTTTGCAAAAACAGAAGTCGACAATAAAATTATACATAAAACCCAATAACTCAACCTGAACATAATCTTCATTCTATTCCACATCCTTTTTACGACTTAGTTGTTCCATCCGGAATTTCCATCAACAGGTTAATGATTATTCTTAAACATATACTTCTAACTTTTCATTATAATTCCTGTATAAACTAATTGGAATTTTTTATCTGTTTAATTTTCGCCTAAAAATTATAACGTAAATTACTGATTTTAGTTACCAAAAATTAAGTCTGTGTTTTTTGAATGTACCCGAATATACCATTTTAGCTTAGCGCAAACTGAGTTGGGTGATAAAATCCATGCTAATCTTGCCTGTCAGGACAATTATTTTATATTTATTGGTGGTAATCGTAATCCGGATGATGGGAAAACGTCAAATCGGACAATTACAACCCTATGAATTAGTTGTAACAATCATGATCTCTGAACTGGCAGCCATTCCAATGCAAGATACTGAAATACCGCTCATAAATGGTATTATTCCGATATTTACCCTATTATTTATCCAGGCGACATTCTCGATCCTGGCTTTAAAAAGCAATCTCTTTCGCCAGATCGTTGATGGCAAACCCAATATCATCATCGAAAATGGCACTTTAAATGTTACCGAACTCACCCGGTTACGGTTGACAATTGATGATTTATTAGAGAAGATTCGTTCAAAAGGTTATGCTAACATTAACGATATCGCTTTTGCTATTTTAGAGACCAGCGGTGATCTTTCGGTAATCCCTAAGTCCAATAAACGGCCGGTTACTCCTGATGATTTAAAGCTGTCTACCGGCTACGAAGGGCTTCCAACCATTTTAGTCGCCGACGGAATCCTGGAACGGCAGAACCTGGCCAAAGTCAATCTGGATGAAACATGGTTGCTCCAAGAACTTCAAAAAGGCGGGATCGCCCATTGGAAAGATGTCTTTTTAGCCAGCCTTGATCCCAGTGGCACCTTGTATATTCAGCCAAAACCCCAGTCACCAAAGCAATAAGGAGTTTAACGATGAAAATCTGGTTAATCTCTGTAGTCATTTTGGCATTGACTGTTTTTTTCGGAATCAGTACTGAAAAATACTTCGATCACAGCAGCCAAAGACTGCTCCCTTATTTAAAGAATGTTGAACTCGATATCAATCGGGAAAACTGGTCACAGGCCAAATCGCAGCTGAATCAGTTCAAGCAACAGTGGCAGCAGGAGAAAAAAGTCTGGTATATCTTAACCAATCACCGGGAGATCGATTTCATCGAAGAATCACTCTCAAAATTAACCAAAGCAGTCAATTACCAAGGTAAGATTGAAGCCCAGATTGAACTGGGAATCATTTCCCACTTCCTCAATCACGTTCCTGAAAGAGAACGACTGAATTCAACAAATATTTTTTAACTTTATTGTTCCTGACTTTAAGATTAAAGCTTGCTCTTTTCCGGCAATCGGTCTACAATATTCTTTTAAGAGTTGAATTATTCTCAAATCTGTTACTCTTTCAGGAGAATCAGTGATGTTTCGAGATAAAAAGCTTACTTATTCTTTATTTGTGCTACTAATATTGTCAGGAACCGTTTTCTGGCTAAATACCAAACAAAATCAAACCCTTACCAAAACCTTATTTGCCATGGGTACAGCCTTTGAGATAACCGCCACCGGAAAAAATGCCGAAAAAGCAATCGGGGCTGCTTTTGATGAAATCAAAAGGATTGAAGCTTTAACTACTCTCAATGATAATTCCCAACTGACAGAGATAAATAATCAAGCCGGTATCAGTAAGGTTAAGGTTGATCCGGCAATCATTGAAATTTTAAACGTGGTTAAAGCGTTTTATCCTAAACTCGATCAAGTATTTGATCCAACAATCGCTCCGTTAATCCAATTATGGGGTTTTTCAGCCGAACAGAATCCCCGACTGCCTTCAAAGCAAGCGATCAATACCACATTATCACTGGTAAACTTCAATTTGGTTGAATTTGACCCAAAACAGCAGACCGTCTTCCTGACTCAACCCGGGATGAAGTTAGACTTTGGCGGTATTGCTAAAGGTTATGCAATCGACCGTGCTTACGACATCTTAAAAAAACATGGTATCGAATCAGCACTGATTAACGGCGGCACCAGCAGCATCAGGGTAATCGGAAACAAAAACGCAACCTCCCAATGGACGATCGGAATTGGTCATCCCCGTAATTCCGAGACATTACTGGGAACAATAAATTTACCAAATGATCGTGCGCTGGGAACTTCAGCGGACACTCAAAACTATTTTATTGAAGCTGAAACCCGTTATTCGCATTTAATCAATCCCCAAACTGGTTACCCTGTCCATGACAAAATCCTGTTAACAGTTACGGCTCCTAATGCTACTGAAGCCGATCTGTTATCAACGGCATTATTCTTACTGCCTCCAGCTAAAATCCGCTCTTTTCTTAAGGATAACCCACAATATCAGGTAATCTTCTACGATTCGCAGGAGCAGTTGGTAAATCTAAACGAAACCACATTTCAAGCCTCAAACTAGCTTTGCTTTATTGTTTTAATTCTTAATTCTTCTTCATCAATCTCTTAAACTATTAACACGTTTAAAATCATCCTGCCTTTGCTTTATTTGATCCTCATGGTTCGCATTGCATTAAATACTGCCAATAATGTTACCCCAACATCGGCAAAGATCGCTTCCCAAATAGTAGCCACACCAAAAGCACCTAAAAAGATAAATCCTGCTTTTATCACTAAAGCCATAATAATATTCTGTTTGATAATTCGATCAGTCTGTTTAGCTATCTTCACTCCGGTTACCAGTTTTGAAAGTTGATCATCCATGATCACCACATCAGCAGCTTCAATCGCTGCATCACTTCCAAGACCGCCCATCGCAATTCCGATATCCGACCGGACAATTACCGGAGCATCATTAATGCCATCACCCACAAATGCCAGCTTCTGTTTCTTGGGTTGCGGTATCTTGGCCAACAGCTCTTCCACCCGATTAACTTTATCTTCAGGTAATAGCTGTGAATAATAGTGAGCAATCTCTAATTGGCTGGCGGTTTGAGCGGCTACCTTCTGGCTATCCCCGGTAAGCATGGCGATCGTCTTTACTCCTAATTGCTGCAATGCTTTGATTGTGTCACGGGCTTCACTGCGGACCTGATCGGCGATAATGATATATCCCAGATAGGTCCGGTCGACCGCAACATGGACTACTGTCCCAACAGCTACAGGTTCATTGCAACCGATCGCTTCCTGTTCCAGCAACCGTCGATTTCCAGCAATGATCTTCTGACCGTCATAGTCAACAATCACTCCATGTGCCGGAATCTCCTGATAGTTGGTGATCCGGTCCAACGCTAATTCTTCTGAATACAAATTCCGGATCGGCACAGCCAACGGATGATTGGAGAATGCTTCGGCAATTGCTGCTGCCTCAATCAACTGCTCCTTAGAAAAGCCTTCATTTACTACAACTTCGCTGACTGCAAAGACCCCTTTGGTTAATGTTCCGGTTTTATCAAAGACTACTGTATGGATTTTCGCCAATGCATCAAGAAAATTAGCACCTTTGACTAAGATTCCCTGACGTGAAGCGCCACCAATCCCTCCAAAATACCCCAGTGGTATTGATACCACCAAAGCGCACGGACAGGAGATCACCAACAACACCAATGCCCGGTACAACCATTCAGACCATCCTGTCCCTTTGAACACCATCGGCGGAATAATCGCGATTAAAGCAGCAATAATTACTACTACCGGAGTATAATAAGTCGCAAATCTGGTAATAAACTGTTCCACTTGCGCTTTACGTTCGCCGGCGGTTTCAATTAAATGAAAGATCCGCGCCAATGAAGAATTCTCATAACTGCGGTTAACCTTAACCATCAATAATCCCTCGCCATTGATCATCCCCGCCAATACTTCTTTACCAACGGAGACTCTTTGCGGAACCGATTCACCAGTCAATGCCGCCGTATTGACAAAAGAGGTCCCTTCAATCACTTCTCCATCTAACGGGATCTTCTCTCCCGGTTTAATGACAATCGTCTGCCCAACGCTTACTGTTTCCGGCTTAACCACTTCTATGCGCCCATCAAGCTGCAGGTTGGCATATTCCGGCTTTAAATCCAGCAAAGCATTGATCGAAGCCCGCGAACGCGTTACCGCTCTATTTTCCAAATACATTCCTACGGCGTAAAATAGCATTACTCCGGCTGCTTCCTCAAGCTGATTAATTGCAATTGCTCCAAAAGTAGCAAGTGTCATTAAAAAATTCTCATCAAAAAATTCCCTTCGGAACACTTTCTGGGCTGCTTTATAAACAACCGGATAGCCCACTAAAATATAGGGAATCAAAAAAATAAAATTCTCCAGCCAACGATTGGCCAGTCGGCCATGGAAAGTAATTCCCAAGCCATACATTATTAGCGATAGCCCCAAAATCCAGTCGGAGCGGCTAATTTGCTTCGGTTTTCCTTGAGGAGCACCGTTTTCGATAATCAGCCTAATCTGAGGTTCAATTTTGGCAATGACCGCACTGATTTCACCGTAGCGTTCTTTTGAGATATCAATACTCCGGGTAACAAAGTTAACATTCAACTCTTCTAATCCGCTTAGCTTACGAAGTTCTGCTTCAATTTTAGCAGCACAACTGGCACAATCAAGTCCATCAAGGATAATACGCATCGGCTTCCCCTTCTATCTTTTCAAGATAAACCCTTATTTTTCTTCGGCAAAATGTTCTTGAGCTTCTTTTATCATATTTAATATATGGTGGTCATCGAGGGAATAATAGACCATCTTCCCCTCGCGACGGTACTTAACCAGACGAAATATTTTCAACAGCCGCAGATGGTGAGAGATGGCCGGCATACTCATGTTTAATACGGCTCCAATATCGCAAACACAGAGTTCTCTAAGGGATAACAGGTATAAAATCTTCACCCTCACCTCTTCGCCAAGCACCTTAAAGACTTCTGACAGACCACTTACGGCAAGAAGTTGCCGGCGCAGATCCTCAACCGGTATATCCCCGGATAAACAGTAGTTATCACACAAATCTCTGTTATCAGCCACTCTAATTTCACCTCATTTTATCAATTAAACAATTGTTTAATTGTATTATATGTTTTTATCCTCAAAATGTAAATCCCTTTATATATTTTTTTACAGAATTAAAAAAAGACTTGCAAAGATTCTTGCAAGCCTTTAAAGTTTTGAGATTCGTTTAAAACTGATAAGCATATTAATCTATAAATTCAACTCCAAATTCTCCATTTACCATGTAATCCAGATCGATTTCACCATCCGCCAATGATACTGAAACCCTAAAAAAGATCAGCAGAAACAATAAAGTTAAAGCCAAAAAACGCTTCATCTTGGTCCTCCTCTTAATGTTACTTTCTTTGAAACAACTGTTAGTACGATGTAAAGTGCGATTCTTAATGAAAATCTTTCAGTTAATAGTACTATTTTGAATCCTTGATAAGGGGAGCTCCCAAAGAAAATGAGTGGTATATATCTGTTACATAATTTAATAGATTTATTACTGTAATGTTGGCAATATTCTTGTTATGTTATTTACTGTTTTCATATACCACTTTTAAAGCTTGATTGCTGCAATAAGTTAATATAATCAAAAGAACTTTCTTATTTTTGGACATTCAGATACCGTTATTTAAGCTTATTATTTATGATTATTTAAATATTTTTTACTATTGCTCTCATTTTTAACCTTTTTCGTTTGTTTTGACCTCTTATTAAATTTCTTAGGTCAATTTAAAAAGGTATGCTAATTTAAGCCATGCCCTCAAATTTGATCGCTGAAAAACATCTGGCTGAATTTGACCAAATCCGCTCATTTTAATCCCTTATCCTCCAAACATTAATTTTATTATAGGTACAGGCAGCGAGAAATTTCCCATCATCCGACCATGCTACAGCATCAACTCCTGAATACTTGGGACTCCAGATGATTTCAATTTTTCCCGTTTCAAAATCAATCAATTCCATTCCTCTACTATAATAGGAAGCTGCTACATACCGCCCATCCGGCGAACAGGCAAACACCCTTACCGGAGTGCTGTAAGTATTAATTGATTTTATAATAGTATTAGTACTGGAATCCCAAAGACTAAAAACACGTTGATCGTCATTATAAAATACATATTGTTTTGTATTTTTAATAGTTTTAATATCTAAAAATCCATTTCCACTTATTTTTAAAGTTTGTTTTAAGACTCCAGAGTTTAAATCCCAAATTGACAAAGCCGATCCATCCCGCTCAATTGTTATTAAGTCCCCTTCAGCAGTAAAATCAAAACCTGCTAAAGTCTTTCCATTTGCTATATCCAATGTTTGATCAATCTCAATATTCCATAATTTGATGTTACCATCTTTCCACATTCGATAAGCACAATACTTCCCATCTTTTGATAATACTATCGATGTCACTCGCCCATTTGTTTTAGTTCTAGCTAATTCTTGATTATTAATTAAATCATGCAAAACAATTTGATTTATTTCTCTACAATAATTAGCCGCAATATTATTTTGGGAATAAGTAGAAAGCCTGGCATTAAACTCGGTCCTATTCCTGATAGTGTCAATTGTTTTTGTTAAAATAATATCTTCATCCTCGAGCGAATAGATATTTATTCCATTATATAAAGTGCTGTAAATCTTCTTTCCATCTTCTGAAAAAGCAAGATTAACATATGCATTATATGAATCACTGCTTTGTTCAAAAGTGTAAACCAGTTTGTATTTATTTGAACACCCAGCAATACAAAAAATAATTAATATAAATAAAATCAATAGTAATTTTCTTTTCATTTTTTCTCCTTTACAAATTTGTTATTTCAATGGAATATGATAAGTTCTATTTACACTATACCTATTTGGCAAATTTAAAAAATTAGAGTAATCGTCGGTGTATATAAGTTTTCTCTCCTGATTATTATTAGGATCAGGTAAATATGCTTTAACTGTACCTGAATAAGTTGTAAATCTAAACTCATCCGGTCCTGATAAGTCTAAATCCGCAACAATATGATAACCTGGTTCATAAGTTTGAAAACCGTTATATTGTGCACGTTCGTAAGCAGATAATGCTGCATCGGCTCCAATAAGACCGATTTCAACGGATATTGGTTTAGGGACAAAAAGTGAAGTGACTCCGTCCCTTATTTCTTCTATAGTGCTTTGAAAAAGATTTTCCTTTGCATCATTACTGAGTAAGCGTGCTGTATAGAATTTACTATATTCATTAACTCTTATATCAAAAGTGCCATTAATGAATGTGCGATACACTCCATCTTTTCCTTGATGTGTTCTAGTACTTTTATACAGATGTGAAAGTTCAATCCCATTTGGAGCATAGACCCACCTATTGACTCGTTCCTCTACTCTTTTATTCTGATCATAAAATTTTGTTTCATTTTCTTCTTTTATTTCGCGAACAATAGAATCATTTATATTAATTATGTGATAATAGGCAGTTACAAGTTCTCCAGTACCTCTCTCATCACTGAATCTAGAATACTTAAAAGTCGCCTCATAGATTTTATTACCATCTTTATCATACTCAATTTCTCCAATTAATTTATTAGTTGTTAAATCAAACCTTTTTGTAACAACTGAACCATCAGAGCGATAATAAATATGTTCATTATATTTATCATACATTCTCTTTTCTTCAATTATGTTCCCATTCTTATCTTTAGTGACGGTTGATTTTTTATATTTTGGTGCTTCAAGACTTTGGCCCAATGATTCCCGGCCATTATTTATATTGGTATCTTTTATTTTTGTTTCTCTTTTCAACGCATTCGGTTGCACCCAACCTTCAACTGTCTTCCGTTCCAACATGTAATATGTATCAGGATCTAGCTTTCCGGTAACCGGCAGTCCGACATCCTGTTGAAACTGTTTGATACTCTCAATCGTCTGAACATTCCTTGTTCCATCAATCTCCCCTATTTGGTAACCAGCCATCTCTAATGAGGCTTGCGCTTGGGCCATTTGATAGTTACCTCTGGTCTTGCCAAACTCAACCACGGTAGCTTTAGCATCACGTTCGGTTAATCTTCCCTGAGCCTTGGGAGTTAACTCCTGGTTCTACTTTTTGTGCATTACTGCTTATAGGCTCTTGATCCTGAGATTGGAGCACCTTCTTGTTGATCTCCCGGAGATCGGCTTTTTTTAGTCCCGCAGCAGTCACCAAATCCAGTGTCTTCATACTTTCCTGGTCAAATTTGCCACTTGGTTTCAGACCAACGTCTTTCTGAAACTCATTTAGTGCCCTGGTAGTTGCTTCGCACTGGATCCCATTAACCCCTTTATAACTGCCTTTACTTTCAATCTGATAGTCAGCCCGCACTAGTGATGCTTGCCCTCGGGCTACAATTTTATCAACATCTCTGCCAAAGGTGCCCCGGATCACATAAGCATCCCGTTCTTTGATATTAGCTTCCACTGAAATTTTATCTTTTCCACCCAACCCATTATCTAAATTGGTTTTATCAGTAATTTGTTTAACAATCTCTTCTTGAATTGCTTTATATATTTTACTGTCACCAGCTGGATTTTGATCCAATTGGTTATATTGGTTTTCTAAAGATTGTGTATTATTCTGTTTCAAATTATAACTATGTTCTTTATTAGGCAATCCGATATTCATTTTCAACGCTCCTTGCATAAACTTCTGGAACAAAATTCGTCATTTGGAAACTCATTCCCTTTCAGGCGGTTTACAAATTTATGAAATTTTAATACAATCATATTTTGGTAAAGCCCTTTGATACTTTAATTGGCTGCTAACCAAATAGGTAACAGCCGTCGCCACAAAATAAAAAACCTTCGTTGTTTACACGAAGGAATTAATCTTTAATGCTATTTAATTGGTGCCGAAGGCGGGATTTGAACCCGCACGGGAGTACTCCCACTGCGCCCTGAACGCAGCGCGTCTGCCAGTTCCACCACTTCGGCACGTATCTAAAATTATAATCTATTTTTTGACGTCTGTAAAGAGTTATCTGATTACTATTAGAGGTAAGAAATGTCTTAAATTCTGATCATTCCTTCTTTTCTCTTGGAATTTTTCCAAAAATCAATTACAATTATTAATATTTACTGTTAATTATGGAGGAGGATCTGAGCATGTCGATATCCACCAAAGTTAAACAATCACTCTCCCAAGCCTCATTTATCCGCAAGATGTTCGAAGAAGGGGAGCGTTTACGCAAAATTCATGGTCCGGAAAATGTTTACGATTTCAGTCTTGGTAACCCTGATTTGGAGCCACCAGCTGCTTTCAAAGAACGCCTCAAAGAACTTGCTTTAAGTCCAATCAAGGGCATGCACCAATATATGAGTAATGCCGGTTATCCGGAAACCCGGCAAGCAATCTGTAACTATCTCAATCAGAAAGACGGTTTAGAGCTGTCAATCAATCATGTATTGATGACTGTTGGCGCCGGTGGCGGTTTAAATGTCGCTTTCAAAGCGCTGTTAAATCCCAGTGATGAAGTTATCGTTAATGCTCCCTACTTTGTTGAATACGGTTTTTACGTCGATAATCACCAAGGGAAACTGGTCGTAGTCAAATCAGGTCCAGATTTCCAACCTGATTTAAACGTAATTGAGAAGGCCATCAATGAAAAGACCAAAGCAATTCTACTCAATTCACCCAATAATCCAACCGGAGTAATCTATAAAGCTGAAATCCTCCAGGAACTGGCTAACCTAATCCGGAAGAAAGAAGCCGAATACGGAACAACAATTTATGTAATTTCTGATGAACCTTATTATTCGTTAGTTTATGACGGAGCAACCGTTCCATCGGTTCTGAAGATCTTTGAACATAGTCTGCTGGTAACATCTCACAGTAAAGATTTGGCCCTGCCTGGGGAACGGATTGGCTACATCGTGGTCAATCCAAAGCTTCCTGAAGCGGCTTTAGTATTTGATGCCCTAGTATTTGCCAACCGGGTCTTAGGTTTTGTAAATGCACCTGCTTTAATGCAACGAATCATTACAGGACTTCAGGGTGAAGCTATTGGAACCGAAGAATACCAAGAACGAAGAGATATATTATACAATCACTTGACCAGTATTGGTTTTGAGGTTAACAAACCTCAAGGAGCGTTTTATCTATTTCCCAAAAGCCCGATCCCCGATGATGTCGCTTTTACCCAAGCTGCAATTGAATTCAATCTGCTTTTAGTCCCCGGCAGCGGGTTTGGCGGTCCTGGTTATTTCCGGATTGCCTACTGTGTCTCACGTGAAACAATTAAAAATTCTCTTCCGGCTTTCACTAAATTAGCAAAGAAATTTGGTTTATAGAAGTCCTTCTTACAAGATCTTAAACACAAACCCAGCCAAAAGCTGGGTTTTATTTATACATATGAACTTCAAAAAAATAATTATTCAAACTCCAGTTTCCAAAATCTCCAAATTACTTCTACCCCACAAAGTTTCAATTACCCCTTTTACAGCAATGGGATCGCCACTGGTGTAAAAGACTTCTCTGCCCCGACCATCGCGACCGTTAAGCAACCCCCTGTGTTCCAACAAGCGATAAGTCTGCTTGGCAACAGCCAAACCCGTATCAATAATCGTCACTTCCGGACCAACAAGCCGTGTAATTGTTGGTTTCAAAAACGGGTAATGAGTACACCCCAAAACCAGGGTATCGATCCCCTTGTTAAGTAATGGCTCTAAATAATCCCAAAGTAACTGTTCAGTCTCCGAAGTATCCAATTTACCGGCCTCGACCAGCTCAACCAATCCCGGCGCCGGCTGGGTATATACTTCAACATCGGTCCCATATTTCTCAACCAAGACCGAAAAACGCGGACCGCTTAAAGTCAGACTCGTTGCTAAAACTCCAATCCGACCGTTTTTGGTCAGATCGTGCGCCGGTTTTACCGCTGGCTCAACTCCGATAATCGGTATTTCCGGATGAGCCACACGCAGTTGGTCCAATCCGGCAATACTTGCCGAATTACAAGCAACCACTATCGCTTTAACTCCCAAGCCAACCAAAAAATCAGCAATCTTCAATATCCTGGTCCTAATCTCCTCAACAGGTTTAACTCCGTACGGACAGTGGGCCGTATCAGCCAGATAAATCAGATCTTCTGCCGGAAGCAGCTTCCGAACCTCTGCTAAGATTGACAACCCACCTACTCCAGAATCAAAAGCGCCGATTGGAGCACTACTCGACAATGAAATCACCCTTTAAAAGATAAAATCAATCCATAATCATATCATAACCAAAATAAATAGCAATATCAAACCTTTATAAATATTAACGTTGAACGATCTTTTCTATTTTACCGCCCTTTAAGTATAACAGATGACTGATTACACCCGGAATCTCTTCAGTATAATGAGTTACATAGATTAAACCAAGCTCCGACTGCTGCGGTAATTGATCAAAGAATATAATAATTTTTGACCGATGTAGCGGGTCCAATCCCTGACAAGGTTCATCCAGGATTAGAAGCTTCGGATTTTTTACCACCGCACGGGCAATTAAGATCAACCGTTGTTCACCCGCCGACAGTGAATTATAGCGTTTAGTAACTATTCTTTCAAGTCCTAAGCACGCAATCCAACGGTCCACTTCGGCTAATTGACTCTTACTGCATTCGTGATATAGTCCGATGGTGTCAAAAAAACCAGAGCAGATCACTTCAAAGCCTGATAAACTACTGTCAAAATGATTTTGCAACTCGGGCGCAACCCACCCGATCTTCTGTTTAAGCTCCCAAATACTTTCGCCGGAACCCCGTTCAACACCGAACAGTTTAATTTTATTAGCGTAAGCTTGGGGATTATCACCCAATATCAAACTTAATAAAGTTGATTTACCGGCGCCGTTTTCACCCAAAACCGCCCAATGTTCGCCATTCCTTACACACCAATTAATATCCGCTAATACTTTATGATTTGAATATGTGACTGAAACATTCGCCATTTCAACCAAGTATTCTCCATAATGATCGGCACTCGGTCGAGATGAAGGTTTTACCGTTCCCAAATTATGTTCAACTGATTCCAGTATATTCGTCTGTAGAAGTTGGTCCCGTGATTCGACTATAAAAACCCGTCCCTGTTCCAGTCGAATAATGTCAGTTATTCCTGGTGGTACTTCTTCAGGTCGGCTGGTCAAAAAGAGAATATGAATTTCGTTATTGGTAATTAGCTGCTCAATCAGTTCCGTCAAAATGGAACGGGAATTATAATCCAGTCCGTAAAACGGATCATCAAAGATCAGTAATTGCGGTTTTTGCATTAAAGCTCTTGCCAGCATTACCTTACGCGTTTCCCCATTTGATAACTGATGAACCTTTCGCTCCAACAAATGGCCAATCTGCAATAACTTGATTGCTTGATCGCGTCTGGCGTTATAAATTGTCTCATCAACTTTTAAAGGCGTCACTTCATAAGGAGAAGCGTGTTCAATATTCTTACCGCTTAAAAGTTCCATAACAACAGGCGCCTCGGCTCCTTCAAAGCTTTGCCAACGCGCCTGATGATAGCTACCATAATATTGTTGAAATTCCCGTTGTACTTCCGGAGAAATAATGATTATTTCCCCACGATTGAAAAAAGGTGACCCTTCGATACGGTCATCAAAATAATATTTTACCCGGCCTTGATCAGGGATAATGTTACGATTAATTATCTTAGCCAGACTGGATTTACCCGAGCCGGTTGGCCCAACAACCGCCCAGTGCTGGTCTTTCTTTATGTGCCAGGTCAAATCAGTTATTAATTTACTGTCATTGAATGATAATGAAACATGCTCTAAGGAAATCAGTGGTTGACTCATAATAATCCTTGTTTGACAAAATGTAATTTAAACAATATTACTATTCGTCATACCAACCCTGTTTCCTTCATCGTTTAGCAACCGCTTTGACAATCTCCGCAACCTTTTGCGCATCAAACGGCTTAACAATAAAATTTTTAGCTCCGGCCTGAATTGCTTCCAACACAATCTCCTTTTGTCCCATGGCGCTGCAGACAACTATTTTCGCCGTAGGATCGATCGCCATAATTTCTTTGATCGCTGTTATCCCATCCATCTCCGGCATTGTAATATCCATGGTCACCAAGTCCGGTTTTTCTTTCTTAAACATCATTAAGGCTTCTTGACCATTACCGGCCTCAAAAACATCCGTAAAACCATTAGCCTGCAGAATCTGTTTTAATGACATTCTCATAAAAGCAGCGTCGTCAACAACTAAACATTTCAAGATATCCACCTCTTATTGTTATTTATTCTTATTTTTTCTTCTTTTCTCCCGATGATTTTTTGGCATTGGTTGTTTGTTTCTTATCCTTATTACTACTCTTACCAGTCTTTGGTTCGACTAGCGCATTTTTTTCAACCGGATCACCGTTGATCAACTTCTCCAAATCAAGCATAAAGATCATCCGATTGTTGATTTTAGCAATAGACCTTATATATTTTGCTTTTTTCGAATTACTGAAATTTGGAGGAGGCTCCGTTTCCTCATTGGTTAAAGTAACAATATCCGTCACTTTATCAACCAATAAACCGAAGATCTTCTCCTCACCCTCGACTACTACAATAATCGGATAATTGTTAATTTCGATTTTAGGAAAGTTAAAGATTATCCGTAAATCGATCACCGGAATGACATGACCTCGAAAATTGATAATACCAATAATATAATCAGGGGATTTTGGTACTTTAACAGGAGCAGTATATTTAATAATCTCTTGGATATCAGTTATATCGACACTGAATTCTTCCTCTTCAATCCAAAAAACTACTTGTTGAACCTCTTCTTCATTAACGGCATTTAAATTAACCAAATCCATAACATTATTTAATGTCATTGTTCTCCCATCCTGTCATGTTCAAACTTGCTATTTAATCACAAACATTAAGCTAATGTCCTAAACTTAGGCATCCAGTGAAATATGCAGGGATTCCTTGACAATCTGATTGATATTAAGCACCAGTCCAATCTGACCATTACCAAGTAAGGTTGCCCCAGCAATAATCGGGTTCTCGGGCATTGCTTTATTAATCTGTTTAATCATTATTTCTTCCTGACCCAATAGCTCATGGACTCCTAAAGCCAGCTTATGTCGGCCTTTTCTGACAATTATCACCGAGATTTTACCATTATCAGTATTCAGATCCTGCCATTCAAACAGATTTGCCAGATCAACAAGCGGCACCACTTCGCTCCGTAAAGAAAAGACACTATTTTCTCCTATTGTCTTAATTTCCTTGGTTTCAATTGAAAGACTTTCAACAACATCCACCGACGGAATACCAAAAACCTGATCGCCAACTTTGACCATAAATGACTGAATGATCGCTAACGTCAACGGTACTTTTAAATGAAAAGTCGTCCCTTGGTTAGGACTGCTCTCAATATCAATTTCACCCTTTAATTCTTTGATACTCGTCTGAACAACATCCAAACCTACACCTCGTCCGGATATATCACTGATCTCTTCTGCTGTTGAAAATCCCGGTTCAAAAATCAGCTTAATTATCTCATTTTCCCGTAATTCATCTGTTTCATTGATCAACTTATTCTTAATTGCTTTTTCCCGGATTTTGGCAACATCTAACCCATGTCCGTCATCAATAACACTAATAACGATGCAGTTCCCTTCATGGCAAGCCTTCATGGTGATCATTCCGGTCTCGCTTTTTCCTTTGGCAATCCGCTCTTCTGGGGGTTCAATACCATGATCAGCCGCATTTCGAATTATATGGGTCAAAGGATCAACTAACCGCTCCGAGATCTGCTTATCGATCTCAGTTTCTCCACCAATGAAATTAATATCGATTGGTTTATTCTTCTTTCTCGAGATATCCCTGACGATCTTCGGAAACCGTGAAAAAAGCTGGTTTACCGGCACCATTCGTAAATCTAAGATCTCCATTTGAAAATCTGATACTAACTGTTCAAGCTGTTGAACTGTTTTCGCCAGCTGATTCCAGCTGTCTTTTGAATAGTTTTGTTCCCGGACTAACTGTGTTAAACCGGCCTTGATCGTTAATAACTCACCGACATCATTGATCAGTTTGTCAATTTTATTGGAATCAACCCTGACGGTCTGATCAAGCTTGGAATCAACTATTACCTGCTGGGTAGGCTCCTGCGGATGATAATCCCAGCGCCGCATCGTTACTTGTTCGATATCATATACGGGATACTTTAAGATGCTTTGTTCCGATTCAGGATCAATTTGAGAATCGGCAAACAGGACAATTTTGAGATTGCCATAGTCTTCCTTTGCCAAATCCTCCTGTGCCGGGGCCGTTTTAAAGATGGTACCCCAATTTTGTAAAAAACCAATATAGGTCATTGCTGAAACTGACTTCATTAAGGCTTCGGTAATAAATTTGACATCTAACCCATAAACAAAATTACCGGCTTCCTGCCACTCAGCGACCGCCTTCTTTTCATCCGAATTCAAAACCAATGCTACTTCTTGTTGATTTTGAGCATTACTTTCACCAATTGCATCTTTTTCCGGGTTGGTGTTGAAGATTTTATTCCAGCGAGATCCTTTCCACTTTCGATTCCAATCGCCATTACGGATATATAAAATAAGTTCATCAGTAAATTGTAGTAACTCGTCAATAATTACGGCTGTTAACTCCTGCCGGTTATTACGCACCGCATCAAACATATTCTCGACGGAATGCATCGTTTCTTTGATTTCATTCAACCCAATCATTCCGGAAGATCCTTTAATATTATGAGCAATCCGGAATAACTCATGAATCTCTGTAGCAATAGTTTCAGGCTTCTTCTCAATAATTAAGAGAATTTGGGTGAACCGTTCCAACTGTTCAACAGTTTCAGCGATAAAAACCTTACTTAAAGATTCTTCAACAGGCAGGCCGTTATCAAGTGACATGTAAATATTCTTCCCTTCAAAAAAACCAACTATATTCTATTTTTCGAATAAACATCAAATTCCGCTTAATACTGTTTATCGGATCAATAGTACTAATTCTTTATTGCTTTTTCCATAGCTCAACCGCTACAACAATCTAAAGAATCTTTAAGTGTTATTTTTTGGTTTACTCAATAATTTTTGTTGCTGCTACCTCACTTTGAAAATCTTCTAAAGGAATATTACTGTTTTGACGCACCTCTTCAATCATTGTTAATGTCTTTTCAAGTTGATTACGACGTACTGAAGTCAATAACAGATATTCTTTTTGGGCATCCTCAATTCTCCTTCCGATTTTTTCCAAAGTAAAACAGAATGCCTCCCACTGTTTATAAAAATTACCCATTAGTGCTAAGATTCGTGAAGTAGCTTGCTCCAAATGAAAGTTATCAACCGCTTGCCTGATTACTGCTAAAAATGCATATAAAGTTGAGGGTGAACACAGGATTGCTTTATTTTTTAATCCTTCATCGATTATTGTAAGGTCGGTTTCATTAATGAAATTATAGATCTGTTCGTTGGGAATGAAGATTAAAACATAATCTAAAGTATGTTCTTCAGCACTGATGTAATTCCGTCCTGTAACCTCTTTAATCCGGTTTCGGACATCCTTTAAAAACTGTTGTTTATAATATTCCTTTGTATTAAAATCTTCAGCCTCCAAATAATTGAGGTAGTTATCAAGCGGAAATTTCACATCCATATTCAGGATCAAATTCTTTGGAAGGTAAAATGTATAATCAGGCCTGCTTCCAGTATTGGAACACTGTTGTTTACGGTAATTAATCCCTTCAACAAAGCCAATTAGTTTTAAAATATCTTCGGCCATCCGTTCTCCCCACTGACCCCTGGTTTTAGGATTTGTTAAAGTTGATTTTAATTGTTGGGTTGTCTCTTGAAGTTTAATTGTCTGTTCGGTAACTTGCTTTAATTGATAACTGATTTCACCATACTTTTTTTCACGATCCTTTTCCAGCTCGCAAATGACATTATGAACCTTAGTGAGTTCTTTACTTAACTGTTCCAAGTTTTGATCGATCAACTGTTTTTTGGTTTCTAAATTTTGTTCCTGTTGATAGGATTGGCTTTTAAGGACTTCATTTGCAACATTCAATAACTGTTGTGAATTCCTATATAATGCCTCATATGATAGAGTGGCAAATGATTCTTTCAGCTGACCAATGATCAACTCCTGATCCTTAAGCCGGACATCCTGCAATTTTTGTTGAATTTTATTATCAATCAATCGCATCACCAATGCTCCACAAATACATCCCGTTACAAAAAATATTCCAAAATAAAGCTCTGTCAATTGTAATACCCTCCCATCTTTGTCCTTATAGTTTCAATGGATCTATTGCTAATCCCTCCATTTTCGTTTGAGAATCAAATTATTACTGTTTCATAAAAATACCTATTATGGACATATTATTAAGTAGAGGATTCTTTTGAAAGGTAACTCATGAATAACGTATCATCTAACAATACAACCTTAATAATTAATTGGAAAGTACTCTGCCTGTTATTAATGATGGTTATAATGGGCCTATTTTTGGTATGGCTTTATCTTCCGCTACCTAAACCGGAAATGCCGCTCACTACCGAAATCTATGACCGTAACCAGCAACTGATCACTACTTTTTACCGCGAAAACCGCCGGCAAGCTAATCTCAGTGAGATTCCTGACTTTTTAATCAAAGCATTTTTGGCAGTTGAAGATCACCGTTTTTATCAACACCATGGGATCAATCCCGGAAGACTTTTAAAAGCAGCCTGGTATGATATTGCCAACCGCAGTTTGGCACAAGGAGCAAGTACCATCACTCAACAACTTGCAAAAAATACTTATCTCACCCAACAGCGAACCTTTAAAAGAAAACTCAAAGAACTTTTTTACGCCTTAAAATTAGAATTACACTTAAGTAAAGATGAGATCTTAGAATTATATTTAAATCAGATTTATTTTGGCCATGGTGCCTATGGTGTTAAAGTTGCAGCCGAAACGTATTTCAACAAAGAACTTGGCGAACTCAACCAGGCTGAAATGGCCTTGTTAGCCGGTTTACCAAAGGGTCCCGGGATTTATTCACCTTACACCAATCCTGAAGCAGCGCAAAAACGGTTATTATTAACGTTAAAACGAATGTTGGAATGCGGTTATATTACAGAGACCGAATATCAAAACTATGCCAAACAACCGTTAAATCTATCAGGCTTGTCTTCCCGGAGACGCCCCGCTCCATATTTTTTAGACTTACTCCAAGATGAGATTGCCGGCATCTTTACAGCAGAGCCTGGAATTATTTATACCGGCGGCTTAATCATTGAAACCACTTTGGACTTGAATATACAAAAACATGCTGAACAGTCATTCCTTAATGGTTTACCGAAGTTAGCCAATGACCGCCATGGATTGGTACAACCACAAGGTGCACTGATTGCGCTTGACCCGCACACCGGCGAAATCCGCGCCTTAATCGGAGGTACCGATTACAATAAGTCCCAATTCAACCGGGCAATTCAAGCCAAAAGACAGCCCGGATCCGCCTTCAAACCCCTACTCTTTGCAACAGCATTAAGTAAAGGATATACACTGGCCAGTAAAATTGACCGTACTCCAAAAACGTACCTGATTGGAACTGTCGCTTATCGACCTCTGGATAACAATAACGAATTTACCTCAGGTCAAATGTCATTACGCGATTCATTGGCGGCTTCAAGTAATGTTGTTGCTGTTAAAATTTTAGAATCACTGGGTATTGAAACGGTCCTTCACGAAGCCACCCGGTTAGGGATCACCTCCAAACTCCCCGGCCAACTGTCACTGGCTTTAGGTTCCGGAGAAGTGACCCCGCTTGAGTTAGCAACCGCTTATCTCCCTCTGGCCAATGGCGGTTACCGGCTTAAACCTACTACTATTAAAAGAATTAGGGATCATAACGGCAAGATTCTTTACCAACGGATTTCCAACCGTGAACTCGTCTTAAATCCGGGCGTCAGTTATCTTCTGACCCAAGCTTTAACCGGAGTATTTAAAGAAGGTGGTACCGCAGCTAATATCGGAAAATATTTTACAAAAACCGCCGCCGGTAAAACCGGAACCACTGAAGCCAACCGTGACGCATGGTTTGTCGGATATACCCCGGATCTTCTGACTTGTGTCTTTGTTGGTTGTGATCGTTACGAACGTCCGCTCCCCGGAGCCGCTAATCGAATTGCTGCTCCGATTTGGGCTAATTTTATGAATCGGGTTACCACCCGAAATACTGAATTCCCGATCCCAGATAATATCGTTAAAGTTCCGATCTGCAAAGAAACCGGCGCTAAAGCCACTCCTGATTGTCCTAATTATTCTGAATTCTTTTTAATTGGAACCGAACCAATGGATTATTGTTACCAACACCGTCATATTCAATTAAGAGTTTGCCGGGTTTCTAATCTCTTACCCGGACCACATTGCAGACAAACGACAGAGCGAAAGTTTATCTTCGGGCAACAACCCACTGCGATTTGTGATCAGTGTCAGCCAAAGATCCGGATCTTCGATTGGTTACAGCGTTTCTTTGTTCCATAAGACTACATCCTTTCTTTATTACAACCACTACACCCTCATTGTAATCTTCATCCATCTATGGACCTGCCATCCATTCCCAAAAGGATTCTTCCAGACCTTAAAGAATTTGCTATTACTAGAAGAATTGTTAATCCAATGATATCTTTGGTAAGACAATTCCAGCTTTGGCTTCACCTGACTTGTAGGTATTATCTTTTAAACAAATCAAGGCCACGATCTCTATTACAAACACAGCTTTCGTCATAACAATATTCGCAGCAACCTCTTTGCCCAATCGGACATCGTGGACAAAAAGGAGCTGAGAATGTGCAGTGCAGAAAGAACAAACTGGTGATCTATGGTGTTTTATTTGGTATATTAATCAGTTTCGGTAGTATCTCATGGGGACAAACCTATTACGTTCAACCTGGTGATTCATTATACAGTATTGCTGCAAGGTATGGCACAACCATAACCGCCTTGCAACAGTCTAACGGGTTGAGTTCGTCCATGATTTATCCCGGACAAGCACTCCGGATCACCACTACCGGTTCAACACCAGCTACATCAACCAGCCATACTGTTAAATCTGGTGAATCACTCTTTTTAATCTCCAAACAGTATGGGATTAGTATCGATCAATTGAAGCGCGCCAACAATCTTACCAGTGATTCGCTTTTGGTCGGCCAACGTTTGATCATCCCAACTGCTACTAATTCGTCTGGCACTGGGACAACCCATCGGGTCCAAGCAGGTGAAAGCCTTTTCCTAATCGCACAACGTTATGGAGTTACTGTTGAAGCTTTAAAACAAGCCAACCAAATAACTTCCAATACCATTATGGTTGGCCAAACTTTAAAAATACCTACGTCAGGTACCACAAATAACAATACCGGAACTAACTATACGGTTAAAAGCGGTGATTCTTTATATCTGATTGCCAAACAATATGGAATAACAGTGGATTCTTTATGTAAGGCTAATAATATTAATCAGAATCAGCCACTCTATCCCGGACAGCGTCTGGTGATTCCTAACGCTACAACCGGTAATTCCGGATCATATTCTAATTTATATTTAAGCCAAAGTGATCTCGATTTATTAGCCAGACTTGTTAGCGCGGAGTCTTCCGGTGAACCTTTCGAAGGCCAAGTTGCTGTAGCTTGTACAATCTTAAACCGGTTACGCGATCCACGTTACCCTAATACTGTTTCAGGCATCATTTACCAAGTTGACCAGGGACGTTACCAATACAGTCCGGTCTTAGACGGCCGAATTAACCTACCTGCCACGGCAAGTGCTCATCAAGCAATTCAAGCCGCACTTTCCGGGTGGGATCCAAGTAACGGAGCGAATGGTTTCTATAATCCATCAAAGACCACCAATCAATGGGTACGCTCCCATCCGGTTACTGCTATCATCGGCGATCATGTCTTCTTTAAATATTAATCAGTAACACCGGGCTGTTACGTTTTGTAGCAGCCCTCTTCTATCATCCTTCCATATCAACCAGCAAAACTATTAAAATTGTAACTACTTTCTACCGATATACAAATAGAGACAAAATAAAGGTTGGTAAGTGTAATGAAAGCAACATGGTGGATCGGTCTAATTAATGGTTCAATCGTAATTGTAGTGGCAATTATCTTTTTTGTCGCAATTGAACTCCGCAAACGGTTCAAATTCGTCGCTGAAAAAAAGGCGCTCATTAATCAGATCTGCTGGTTAATTAAAGATCGAAAAATCAACGAAGCACTGCAGCTGCTCAATGAATCAAATCTCGATCTCCGCTCATTAAGACCGAAGACTCGTGCCTATATTCTCTTTAATTACGGAAAATGTTTTTTTGATATCGCAGAAATTAACCCTGCTACGAAAATCGCCAATTTAAAATCAGCGATTCAATATTACAATCTGGCTTTGAAATGTTATCCCGTCGGGCACTATTTACTTGAAAAAGCAATGATCTTAAATGAATTAGGAAGATGTTTTAATAATTTAGCCGAACTAGAAGAGAAAACTAACAATTTTGAGACCGCTAAAAGCTGTTTGCAAAATGCCTTATCATTAATATCAAATAAATCCCGTAATGGACTGCTTGCTAAAATCAAATATAATTTAGGGATTACATATTATAATTTAGCCAACCTCAATCATGATAATGAACATCACAATCTGTTACTTGAATCAATTGCTTTATTGACAAATGCAGCAAAAATCTTCTTTCAGAAAAAAAAGTATTACGAATATGCGCTCGCTGAATTAGCACTCAGTATTTCTTACCGGAAATACGCGCGTCATATTAATCAGTATGACAATTTGTTAAAAGGACTGGAAGCAGTCAATCAAGCTCTGGTTTACCTTGAACGTAAGCAAGACGCTCTCAAATTTGCTCAAGCCCAATACAACCTGGGCAGCTTCCATTTGTTGCTGGCAAAATATGAAGCTACCCGGCAGCACCTTGTAAAAGCATTCCGGGCGTTCAAGAAAGCTGCCCAAATTTACACCATAACCAACAATCCATTTGAATATGCAAATATTAATTACAAATTGATGAAACTCTTTCTTGAAGCCCAAAAAGAATTTAATAATAAAAAATATTTTTATAAAGCAATCGAAAGCTCGCATCAAGCTTTAAAAGTGTTTACCATTGATCGCTATCCCTTTAGTTATGCCTCGATCAATCACCAACTGGGACATATTTATTCTAAGCTTGCGGAGTATGATAATCCGGAATTTAATTTAAAACGAGCAACCGAAGTGTTTGAAGAAACCCTACGGACAAGGGTTTATACCAATAAAACCGAACCGCAGGTTTATTCTGAAATTAAAATGTCTCTCGGCAAAACATATCTTACTTTATTCAAATATGTAACCGAGAAAGAAACTTTATCCAATGCCATCGATGCTTTAGAAACTGCAATAACTGCAAATAATTTCTCCACCGATCAGGAAACAGCAGAGGCACATCAGTTATTAGGAAAAGCTTATACTCATTTAGCAACAATTGAAGAACCTAAAACTAATTTAAAAACTGCATTAGAGTCGTATGAACAGGCCGCTGAGCTATTTGAGCTAAATCTCAATCCAGTCGGCTATGCCATATTAAAAATGGAAACGGGGTTAGTTTTAAAAGAATTAGCCATCATACAGCCTAACAATACGAGTAAACTGTTAGCACAAGCTATTGCAGCATTTAATGATTCGTTATCAATTCTCTCCGAGAATAATTATCCGGAGGAGATCGCACAGATCCATAAAAATCTTGGTGATATCTATTACCAAATGGCGCAAATTTCAAATCCGGAGAACAACCTTACAAAAGCATTAAAAGCATACGATACTGCTTTAATTTTGAATAAAGATCCGCAACTGTCAGCCAGCGTTAATTTTAATAAAGGGCTTATTTATAAACAGTTTGCGCAGCTTAAAGATGCTTTGACCAACTTCAACAAGGCGCTCCAAGCGTTCCAAAATGTGGTCACAATTTATTCTAACGAGGCTAACATCAGTAATCCAGCCATGATTGAACATAAAAACCTTGAGCTGGCCAGCGCCCACGAACAAATCGGGGATGTCTATTTGGAAATTGCACAAATTGAGGAGAAAGAGTTTAACATTACTAAAGCAAAACGTGCTTATGATAAAGCAATCGTTTATTTAACCGATGATTCCAAGCAATCAGCAGGGATCTATTTTAAACTGGGAAAAACGCTCCAAAGTTTGGCAGCGTTTGGAAACGGAGCTCAAAACATCACCGAAGCAATCCAATTCTTTGAAAAGGCTTTAACTTTATATAACAAAGAAAGTGAACCGTTTGAATATGCTTTGATTCTTAATCATTTAGGCGTAGCCTATCAACATTTGACGGAATATTCGCTTAAACATAAAGAAATTAACTTACTTAATTCCACCCAATCACTGCAAGAGGCTTTGACTGTTTTTAACATTCAAAAATACCCCTTTGAATACGCAATGACTCAAAATAACCTGGGCACAGCATACGGAATGCTGGCTGAAATAAAAGACCGGAATGAAAATCTTCTGTTAGCAATGCGTGCCTTTGATGAAGCCCTTAAAGTTTATTCTTCGCAAACACATCCTGATGACTATCGCAAGGTTATTGCAAATCAAGATAAGATTAAGTCTCGATTTAGACTCCATACTCCAGCTAAAATGAAAAGTAATTGAACTTTGTTACTACATTGCCCCGGCATTCTTCCAATTATGTTGGATTAAGAGAATATACTCCAGTGAATTCGGCTTTTGACGGGTTTCCAAATTAGCTTTCAGTTTAATAAAATCGGCTTCAATATCATTTACATAGTCATGGTCAATATCAATCTGCAAATATGGTTTCATGACACGCCAGGCATTCATTGATTTAGCCAGATTTTGTTTTGCCGCTGACCAATCAGCATCCCGAATATTAACCTCTGTAGCGTGTAAATAAACAGAGAAATTAGTAATGTTGTCTAAATGACTACGGAATAAGGTACAAGAACTAAGAACAAACATCAATGAAACCAAACTAAATAATAATACTCCTTTCTTCAAGACAGACCTCCTTAAAACTCTAATTAGCGGTGTTGATGATATAGTAATAATTGTCCCCTTTTAAGTCAACGTACAGATTACCAACGGTATCTAACTGTGCTAATGAGACCGCTTGAACATCAGTAATATTCTGTTTGGCCAATTGATGCATCAACCACGCCTGAGTCAGGTTCAACGACTTTAAAGCATCTTTCAACAAAATGCCGTCATTAATTAAGACTGTTGGTAACCCGGCATACTCGGTAGCCAGGTGTAAATCAGCAGGAGTAAGCGGCATTTTTTGTGATTTCAGTTGGACACTAAGCTTACCATTGGTCTCAATCAAAGCAAATTCCACATCCGCCACTTTAAAAATATTTTTCGAACGGAGTTCCAAAAGTAACTCATCAATTGTGAAATGAATCTTTGCAAGGTTCTCCTCGAGGATCTTCCCGTTTTCGATTACTACAGTCGCCTCCCCCTCAATTATCTTCCGAAACCAAACATTATGCATACTGAGATACGACATTAAAATCGGTAAGAAAGCCCACACTGCCAAACCTACAAGCGAAGCTAAGGTATTCTGATTCAATTGTACCGAAATTGTCGCCGCAATCGAACCAATGGTGATCCCTACAATGTACTCAAAAAAAGTCAGTTCCGCCATCTGTTGCTTGCCAATCAACCGGATCAACACCAACAGCACCACAAAAGCAATTACTGACCGCAGGAAAACCACTAAAAAAATCGACAACCTATCACCTCCACTATCCCGCAAATTTAAATTATGCAAATTTAAATTATTAATATTTTGCTAAATTGCTTTTTAAAATATTAACCAATTCCATTTTTACATATTTTGCCACTCATTAATCAACTCCGTTTTTTAGATAATAATTCATGAAAAAGAATTAAGATAAGGTGATTGACATTGTCTTCTCAAAAAAATCAAAAATTAACCCCAGCACAACAAGAATATCAACGTTTTGCCAAAGCCCGAGAACCAAAACGGCCTGTCCTTTGGAATTGCGTCCGTGCTTTTTTAGTAGGCGGATTGATCTGCACAATTGGCCAAGCTCTGCAGACTTTTTTTATGACTTATTTTAACTTTGACGAAGTTACTGCCAGCAATCCCAGTGTCGCCGTACTGATTATGCTTTCAGTCCTCCTAACCGGTTTTGGAATCTACGATCAAATTGCCCAATGGGCAGGAGCCGGCACTGCTGTTCCTATTACAGGCTTTGCTAATTCAATGGTTTCATCGGCGATTGAACACCGGAGCGAAGGTTTTATCTTAGGCGTAACCGCAAAGATGTTTAAGTTAGCAGGCACTGTTATTGTTTTTGGAGTGGTTTCTGCATTTATTGTCGCTCTAATAAAGATAACAATCAACTCACTGGGTGGTATCTAATGCTGCAAGGTCTTCAAAGTTGGCTGTTTGAATCGCAACCGGTAGTCCGTTCAACTGGGGTTATTGGCGGACCGTTTGAAGCTCAAGGTGCTCTGGCAAATGACTTTGACATCCTTCATGAAGATATCTGGTTTGGTCAAAACAGTTTTGAAAAAGCAGAGCAGAAAATGCTTGAACAAGCTTGCGAGACAGCTCTGAACAAAGCTAATGTTAATAAAAAAGATGTTCAGTTCTTTCTCGCAGGGGATTTACTAAATCAAATTATCTCAAGCAGCTTCACCGCAAGAGCTATTGGGATCCCCTTCTTAGGCTTATATGGTGCATGTTCCAGCTCAATGGAAGGTTTGGCATTAGCAGCACTGTTAGTCGATAGCGGATTTGCCAAAAATGCATTGGCGGCAACATCCAGCCATAATGCCGCTTGTGAAAAGCAATACCGTTATCCTACCGAATATGGTTCTCAAAAACCACCGACAGCACAGTGGACAGTTACCGGTGCCGGAGCTGCTTTTATTACACCTGACGGTGACGGACCCCGGATTATCGGAGCGACAATTGGAAAAGTTGTCGATATGGGCATCTCTGATCCCTTCAATATGGGAGGAGCAATGGCTCCGGCGGCAGTTGATACCATTGAAGCTCATTTCCGGGATTTTAATCGCGGTCCTGACTACTACGATCTGATTGCCACCGGAGATCTGGGCAAGGTTGGACACCAGATAGCGGCTGATCTCCTCAAAGAACACGGTATCAATATTCCATCCGAAAAATTTACCGATTGTGGAGTCTTGATTTACAAGAAGGAACAACCGGTATTTGCCGGGGCCAGCGGTTGTGCCTGCGCAGCAACAGTTACCTATGGACACTTTTACCGCCGAATGAAACAGTATAATTTGAATCGCGTTTTAGTAATCGCAACCGGAGCACTGCTTTCACCTCTTTCCTATCAGCAAAAAGAGAGTATTCCTTGCATTGCTCATGCAGTTGCTTTTGAAGCATAACAGGGGGTCTAAGATATGGACAAATTTATCTGGGCATTCTTAATTGGTGGTGGAATCTGTATGATTGGGCAATTGATGATGGACCTTTTCCGACTGACTCCGGCTCATGTTCTGACTATTTTAGTTGTAACCGGAGCGGTTTTAGGAGGACTCGGTTTATATGAACCCTTAATTAAACTTGCCGGAGCCGGTGCAACCGTCCCCATCAGCAGTTTTGGAAATTCTTTATTTAAAGGGGCAATGACAGAGTATCAACGTAATGGCCTGATCGGTGTTTTAACAGGGATCTTTGAGGTAACCAGCGCCGGTATCTCAGCAGCGATTATCTTTGGCTTCATTGGAGCACTATTATTTAAACCAAGAGGATAACCTGGTAGAACAGAGTAGGGTACATAAAATGACCGGCGGAACACAACTATGCAATCCATTACCAGCACATTAAGCGCTGCCAACATGAAAACCTTAGAAACCTTAGAAACAGAGAAGCACCAAATAAAACAGATATTTTCAGTAATTAGCCACCATTTTCGTCAATGCTTTAGATAAATTGAAACAACGGCATAGTTATTGAAAATAAAGCGCAAGCGCAATCACAATCATAATGATTAAAATTTTAGTTATTATGATAAAACTCAAAAATCCGAGTCCAGTGCTGTGTTTCACCAGGCTCTAATTCAATATTGATAAAGATCTCCGGGCTTACTACAAAAGGACTTCCCCAAACTGCAAAACTAATCGGCTCAAAATCAACTGTCTCTTTCACCCCGGTTTTGGAACCGGAATGATACAGATCCCAACCGCGCCCTGTTCCGACCCATGGTCTGTCAACAGAAGCATAAAACTCAATGTCCGGCGAATAACGCCATGTAATTGCCGATTCACTCATTTCTAAAACATCGGACTCAGTTTCAACCCGAAGTAAACCGCCTTCAGGAAGTGAGAGGAGGTAATCCTGATTAATGTCAAAGTCATTAATACTGATAAAATTATGACAATATTCAGAAGTAATAATCGGTTTTGAACCAACATTATGTAATAAATAACTAACAATCACCTGATTGTGATCGAGTTTAATTTGTTTTTCATAATTAACCGCATAACCGTTACATTGTAAAGGAGCTTGAATAAATCTAACCTGATCGGTACCCCATTCAACTTTAGTTTCATATGAAACGACTGGGTAATAACGCATAAAATCATAAAAACCATCATCTTCTTTGGTTAACAGTCCAATCCCTAATTTGGGGAATTGTTCTTTTTGGTTTACTTCTTGATAACCAATTGGTTCTCTGATCCCGAATTCATTGCAAAATCCTTCTCCCCCGCTACCCATTCCATCAATCGGGGATTCGAATGTACCAAAACTATATTGATCATCTAAGATAATTTGTTTCATAAATCCAGTCCAATCAAAGCGAGCACCACAATAATACTGGCCGGGAAGGCCAATCTCAACCGTCAAATAATTATTTTTAATCACTCTAATTGCGCCACGATCTTTTCGCATTACGTTATTCATTCTTTGCCCTCTTCCGGAAATTATATCACCTAATTAATTATATACAGAATTTACAAATTTACCAGTTAATTATTTCTAAACCTTTAATAAATATGAACTTTGGGTAAGATTACATTCACTTTGGTCCCTACACCGACGGTACTTTCGATCTTAATCTTGCCTCCGTGAGCCTTGACAATTGCTCTGGTAATCGTTAAACCGATCCCTGAACCTCCTGTAGAGCGCGTCCTCGACTTATCAGCGCGATAAAACCTTTCAAATACATGCGGCAAGTCGTCCTCGGAAATCCCAATTCCGGTATCCGTAACAGTAATCTCTACAAAATGATTAAACTTACTGATTGTTAATTTGACACTTCCGCCCTCATTGGTATATTTTAAGGCATTGGATAATAAATTAATTATAACTTGGCTTAACTTATCCTGATCAGCTACAATCTCAGTGTATTCAGCATGAAATGCAAGTTCGATTCCTTTATTTTCAAATTCATGTTCAAAGTTGGCCACTATTTGCTGCGCAACCTCATGTAAGTTAAATTGTCTCTTATTGAGAGTTATTTCCCCTTCATATTTGGATAACTTCTCAATGTCTTTGATCATCCGTGTCAGACGCATTAACTCTTCATGGCAGCTTTTCAGCCGTTCCTGATCAAAGGTCCAAACTCCATCCAGCATCGCTTCAATATAACTGCGAATCGCAGCTAACGGAGTGCGTAACTCATGAGCCACATCAGCGGTAAGGCGTTTACGCAGTTCTTCCTGCTGTTCTAATGATTCTGCTAAATAATTGATCGCTTGGATTAATTCATTAATCTCTTTAATATTAGTCTTTTCGGTACTGGTCGCTTTTAAGTTACCTTCAGCCAAAAACATTGCTGTCTTTACAACACGCAAAATTGGATTACTGATCCGTTGTGCCATATAAGTTCCAACTAATAATGAAGCAATCAATGAAAATAACGCTACCCCTAACAATGTAAAGTTAAGGGTATTTAAAAAAGCGATATCTGCTTCAGTCGTATAAAACGGGGCATAATTACTAATATGAATTGTCCCAATCGTTTTAGAATCAAATGTTATTGGATATTCTTTTTCAATAACTCTTCCTTTTGGGAAGAGCGCTCGTGCTTTCATAGCATTAGTAATATCTGATTGTATTTTTTGAAACCGGCTGCTACTGGCTGCATCCCAAATTACATTTCCTAAATCATCAGTCACTTTAATTATAAATCCCTGTTCCAAAGCTAATAATCCAATTTCCTCGATCCCTTGATAATCCCAATCGATTGAGGAGCTGGAATGATTTTGCCTAATTAATGTAACGATCTCTTGTATCTTTTTATCGTTGTTATGCTTGATATAAGTATAAAACTGGTTTTCCATTAAGCGATTGCCCACAATACTAATTAATAAGATACAAAATAATGCCAGCAACATATAGGAGTATGAAAGCTTCTTCCGTAGTGTAATCACATTTATTCCCCTCCGAATCTATAGCCAACTCCATGCACTGTTAAAATATAACGTGGCTCTTTAGTATCGGTTTCAATTTTTTGACGCAGATTTTTAACATGAGCGTCAATCGTTCGATCAAAACCCTCGTAATCATCACCAAGCACCATTGAAATAAGCTCTTCACGGGTAAAAGTTTTCTTCGGGTACTTAACCAAGGTCATCAATAGTTTGTATTCATTTGGAGTAAGATCGATCAACTTACCCTGTTTGGTAACTTCACGGTTGATACTGTTAATAACCAATTCGCCACTATTAAATGACAGAATTTCGGCTAAAGGTACCGCTTCCTGGGTTGTTCTTCGAATAAGTGCTTCAACCCTTGCCACCAGTTCTCTGGGACTAAAAGGTTTCGTAATATAATCATCAGCACCCAGTTTCAGTCCGTTGATTACTTCTTCTTCGGTGATCTTCGCTGTTAACATAATTATTGGGACTCTGGAGATTTTTCTTAACCTTTGACATACTTCTTCCCCGGAAATTTTAGGAAGCATCAGGTCCAGGATCACCAATGACGGATATACGGTATTAAAGACTTTCAGTGCTTCTTCTCCATCAGTAGCCATATATACCTGGTACTCATTTTTTTCTAAATATGATCGCACTGCTTCCAAGATCTTTGGCTCATCATCAACAACTAAAATTTTTACATTCTTCATCAATAACCCCAATTTCTTAATTAATTTCACATCATCATCGTACTACTCTTATTCCCAATCAGCAATATTAAAAGCGCTTATCTGTTTTCATAATTTTAACATTTCAGTCTATTAATTTCATATTTTCTTCATATTTAATTGTTATATTAAATATGAAAATAAGTTTTGATTTTGACCTCCTTTTTGATATATACCTAATCCCATTCCTGCAAATATGGCAGGTTTTTTTTGTTCTTAGATCTTAATTATATAACAAAAAGTATTCTTTTACATTTCATATTTTCTTCACAATTAACTATTATAATTAAGTATGAAAATAAGTTTTGGTTTTGACCTCTTTTTAATATATACTCAACCCATTCCTGCATATTAGCAGGTTTTTTTTGCTCTTTTTCTTAAAAGCCAGCAATAAATATAAACACTTACGTTTTAAATTTTTGTTTTATACGGTACCGTCAAGATTTTTTCGCAAAATCATTTTCCGCTTGGTAACCGGCAGTTAACCAGCAGTTACTTGTGAATGATCTGGAGCCATCTCATCAAGGTGCTTCATACTCATGTAGCGCTTAGTTCCC